>Ga0307425_1000376_pt1 | contig 28220 bp, 22 predicted proteins | sample SalMarWE160330MG_FD_202152 | JGI IMG/M metagenome (GOLD analysis project Ga0307425, IMG submission 202152) | Salt marsh sediment microbial communities from the Plum Island Ecosystem LTER, Massachusetts, United States - WE1603-30 | ecosystem: Environmental > Aquatic > Marine > Intertidal zone >...
TGGAAAGTCTAAATCGGTATAAATATTGCGGGCATAGCGTTCTTATGGGCAAGAGGGAATGTGATTGGCAGGAAACAAAATATGTTCTTTCCTATTTTGGAAAAGGTCAATTGAAAGGAAGACAGAACTACTATTCCTGTGTAAAGGAAGGTATAGGTCAAGGGAGGCGTCCCGAGTTGGTCGGCGGAGGTCTGATAAGGAGCCTTGGTGGTTGGTCAGAGGTAAGGAAGTTGAGACGGACGGGACAGGATCGTATGAAGGGGGATGAGCGGATATTAGGTGATGGTGATTTTGTGATGGATGTTCTTTCTGAAGCAAATGAACGAATGGATCGTCGGTATGAACTAAGAAGCCAAGGCTATACCATCGAAAATTTGGAGGAGAGGGTCTTAGAGATTTATCAGATTGATAGAGAGGCATTGCATTCAAAGGGGAGGCAGAAAGTTCGAGCGGATGCAAGGAGCGTATTTTGCTATTGGGCGGTGAGAGAGTTGGGATTAGAGGGGACCCAAATGGCGAGACGTTTACACATGAGCCAACCGGGGGTTGCATATGCGGTAAAAAAGGGAGAGGGGATTGTTAGAGATAAGAATTTACAGATGAGAGCATAGTTACTGAATTACAAATGGACGTCCCTAAGATTCCCCTAAGATTCCCCTAAGATTCCCTAAGATTCCCTAAGATTCCCATATTTATTGAGAATATTAAAACGGAGTTGTGCCGTGGAATTAGATGTTGGCCTTTTGGGTACACCACTTAAGAATTATCAAACTAAGATCAACTGGCGGGAAACCACCAATTATGCTGCGGCAGTTCAGGACAATAATCCGAAATATTTTGATGACAGGGAAGAGGCGGGAATTGTATCACATCCCATGTTTGCAGTATCAGTCACCTGGCCTGTTTTAAGCCGTTTGGAGAAGTTCATTGAGTCCAAAGATTTTCCAAAAGAAGTTTTGATGACCCAGGTGCACTACACTGAACACCTTATTTTACCTCGCTTGATACGGCCCGGAGATGAACTATTAATAGTCGGAACTCTAAAAGCCTTTTTACCACATCGTGCAGGGACCCATGCGATTATCTGTCTTGAGGCTGAAGACAAGAATGGGGAGCCTGTCTTCACTGAATACGTTGGTGCCGTGTTGCGGGGGGTAGTCTGTGGAGAGGGAGGCAAAGCAGGTAAAATTCCTTTGATTCCGGAAAATGACACCGAGGCAGAAGTTCTCTGGACATCTGACATTCATATTGATCCTCTGTGTCCCTATATTTATGATGGATGCAGCAACATTGAATTTCCGATTCATACCTCACCGAAGTTTGCCCGGATGGTGGGTCTGCCGGGAATTATTTTGCAGGGAACTGCAACCTTGGCATACGCGATCCGTGAACTGGTTAACAATGAAGCCGATAAAGACCCTGCCAGGATTTCCGAGATTGCAGCTATGTTTACCGGAATGGTCCAGCCCGGAACCGATATTAAAGTGTGTTGCACAGGAAAGAAATCCCATAAAGATTTTACAGACGTCTTTTTTGAGGTCCAAAACTGTGATCAAAAGAAGGCTGTTCGTAGCGGATATGTAAAAATAATGAAGGGGTGAGCAAAATGAACAATACTGAAAGATTGCCGCTTGTTAATTCCTATATTGATAAATGGGCCAAAGCGCAGCCGGATTCAGTGGCTATGGTTCAACATGAAGATGGCAGGAAAATTACTTATAAAAAGTTTGGGTCATTAATTGATTTTTTTGCACTCAAATTACTGGACATGGATATCCAAAAAGGAGACCGGGTGGCAACACAGCTGGTATTGCTTCCGGAACATATGGCACTTATGTATGCCTGTTTTAAAATTGGGGCTATTATTGCTCCTTTGGATGTCCGCCTGAGTGAAAATGAAGTTGTTTGGGACATCAACAAGATTGAAGCCAAAGCCTTTTTCTTCTTAGGAAAAACCCCTGTCCGTGATTTTAGAATGGTTGGGAAAGCTGTTATTAAGGGATGCCAGTCAGTAAAACACCTGGTGCAATTCACTGCAGATCCGAAACCCGGAGATATTATCCAGGGAGCTGTGAGTATTACAGACCTCATGAACAAAATGCGCCTGGTGTGGTTGAAACTGACAGATATTTTCACAGGAAAGCTTAAAAAGATATATCAACAGGTGGACAAGAGAACCCCTGCACTAATCATTTATACAACCGGAACTACCGGTGAACCCAAACCGGCTGTGTTATGCCATGAAAATATTATTGTTCAGAACCAGATATTGGAAAGAGGCATTGATTATAAAGGTGACAAAGAAGATTTTTCAATTCTTGTGAATCTTCCACCAAGCCATGTCGGATGTGTTACAGAAACATTTATGACCACCATGTTTATTGGGGGGAAAGCAGTTCTTCTAAGGATATTTGACACCAAAACCACCCTGGAAGCCATTGAACGCCATAAGGTGAAGGTGATCGGACAAATACCCACCATGTTCCGAATGCTCTGGAATTTCCCGGAATATGAAAAATATGATCTTTCAAGCCTTGAGTTTGTTGCCTATGCCGGATCAGCGGTTGACACAACTTTTCTCAAGAAACTTTCAACCATGGCGCCGAAGTTCGGAACGGGTATCGGAATGACGGAAAATGCCGGTTTTGCTACCTTTACCCCTGCGAATGTATCCCTTGAAGAGATGGCCGGGCAGGTGGGTCAGGCCTTTCCTGATTTGGCTCAAGTATCCATTCGAAAGCCCATGGAAGAGGACGGATCAGCGGGAGAAGAGTTGGCTGATGAAGAGATCGGAGAAATCTGTTATCACCCGCCCATCGTATTTTTAGGATATTATAATCAGCCCGAAGAAACAAAAAAAGCGGTTTCAAAAGAAGGGATACTCTATACTGGGGATTTGGGGTATTTTAAACAAATGGATGGTTATAAAGCCTTGTATCTTTCCGGACGAAAGAAATTTGTCATCAAACAAAAAGGATTTAATGTGTTTCCGGGAGAAGTTGAAGCGCATATCGCCCAAATGGAAGGGGTTGATGTTGTGGAAGTGATCGGCATGAAACATCAGCTTTTTGACGAAGGAATTTTTGCTTTTGTACGTCCCTTTGCAGATATCAGTCTGAGCAGCGAGGATGTGATAGAACACTGTAAGTCCATCGCTTCTTATAAAAGACCCCAGCATATTGAAATATGGCCTTTTGATCAGGAACTACCGTTGACCCGAAGCACAAAAGTGGACAAGCTCAAATTAATGGAAATGGCTGTTCCTATTGTAGAAAATTTAAGAAATAATGGAAATTGGGGTGCAATCCATGAAGGATAGCACGGATAATTTGACAGACCTTCCTGAAATACCGAAAAATTGAAACTGAACCTTCCACAGAATTTTGGATACTCAGTTAAGCTTCTATCTGCGGATGAACAAGGAACAAATAATGATTGATCGAGGGCGGGCTGAATAATCTATATGGACGTTCGGTGGAGAAGGGTTGACACGTGGCGCGGCCTTGCCCCCATTTTCAATAATCCGAGATGTTTGACAATCTCCTTTTAGGCATGCACCGACATAACCCGCGAAAATCGAATCAGGCTTGGAAAATGGGTGACCATTCCTCTTACCTTGAGCCGCTTGCTTTTCATGGCCGCCATTATCTCCCTGCCGGTTTCATCAAAATAATAAGGCAGGCCCCATTTTATCTTTTGGTTGGACAAATTCATGATGGTTGCAGAGTCAGTTGTGATATTGAGTTTTGCCTGATCTTTGATGCCCGGCAGGATGGTTAATGTGTTGTCTGCGAATTCAAGGGTCAGCTTTATATCAACATCGGAGACTTCAAGCCCGACCGATATATTGAGTTTTTTAAAATCGGTCATCTTATGTGGATTTTGCTCGATATTTTGTACAATCAAATCCCGCAGCATGACTGCCAGGCCTATTTCCGGCGCCCCTTCCGACAAATAAATTTCCATATCCACCCTTTCACAAATCCGGTCGATAACAATTAGACAGGAGCGCCGCCTTTCCCCTTTTCAGCGGGATCTGATCGAGAAAGAAACTTTTGCACGAGTGCCTAAAGTGGGCTAAAGTATGCAAAATGCGCTGAATCCATCATCATCGAATACAGAATGGGAAAAGATCCAAAATCCAGTTTCAAATTTCAAGTTTCCGGTTTCGTACACTAACAGCCGAGCGATATTAAGAAAATGCCAAGAGTCTTTTCTGAATCGGGATTAATGACCATCCCATCAGTATCAGTAGGCCTTCAGATAGACATTCAAGACTTCTGCGGCATCCATAACCATCTTGGGGTTATAAATGATTGATCCGTCACTCATTGAAAGATCGGCACACTTCTCGAGATCTTCCTCGCTTACTCCGAGATCTCCAAGTCGTTGATTGAGACCCACACTTCCGGCAAAGGTCTCCATTTTATCGGCAGCTGCATTTGCGACAGCGGATGCATCCATGTCATTGACCGCCACCCCCATGGCTTCGGCGATATCCGCTGTGAGCCCGGGAATTTCATCTGCATTATACCTCATCACATGCGGCAGCAGGATGCCGTTGGCCAAGCCATGGGGTATGCGGCAAATGGCACCGAGAGAATGCGCCATTGCATGAACCAGCCCTACCATGGCATTGGAAAAAGCCCAGCCGGCAAGCAGCGCCGCAATCTGCATTTGCCCACGGGCCACAAGATTCCTTCCATTTTCAACAGCCACTGGAAGATATCTAACAATCAGTTTAATCGCATGTAATGCGGCCGCATCAGATATTGGATTCCGGGCCTGGGCCACATAGCTCTCCACCGCGTGGGTCATGGCGTCCATTCCGGTCGCGGCAGTAAGGTTGGCCGGCAGCTTTTCAGTCATACGTGGATCGAGAATCGCCACCCTGGGTGTGTTGAAATACTCAAAGATAATAATCTTCTGGCCCTGGTCTTTGTCCAGTACCACTGCGCCGGAGGTGACCTCAGACCCGGTTCCTGCTGTTGTAGGAATTACGACATGGGGTGTTTGCTCCCGGGTGAGCAACTGCATCCCTTGGAAATCTCTCAGACTGCCCCCCTCTTTCATCACAATGCACATCCCTTTGGCCGTGTCGATAACGCTGCCCCCGCCGAGACTGACGAGCACGTCCGCTCCGGCGGCCAGGGCCGACTCAGCGCCCCGATCCACGACATCCATCCCGCTGTCCTGGGGTACATCAGCGTAAACTCCGGCAAGTAAATTGCCCAATTTATCCCTAACCTGATCAACCAGGCCGGTTTCAATGAGTCCCTGATCAGTTATCAGGAAGGCCTTTTTTCCCAGAGCAGATACTTCCATAGAAAGTTCGTCAATCGATCCTGCCCCGAAAATGACCTTCGTCGGCGCAAAATAATTGAAATTCAAATCCGCATCGTATTGCATGGCATGGTCTCCTAAAACATTTGAGTGTGAACTCAAGGTCCGTTGTTCACCGTCTGTTGCAGGTTGTTAAAGAAGTTTTCTTCTATGACGCATTGGAATTCTTAATCATCTGGAAATCTGCTGTCCACTTCAGTAAGACAGCGTATAGACTCCTGCACACCCTTTAAATATTTAACCACATAGGGCAGATTGCCCTTGAGCTTGAGCTTGCCCTGCATCATCCCTTTGACGGCATCCAGTTCTTTTTGGGCCACCTGTTTCCAGCGCACATAAGGGGCGGATATGACAAATTTGGCATTCTCTGCCTTCTCTTTGTCGACCATACGAATGCCGTTGACCACACCGTCTTCAAAATCGAGGTAGAGGTATTGATTTTCGGGAACATTGGCATCCGGATCTTTGAACATTACACAGCCGATGTCTCCCTGCCAACCTTTATTAAAAACCGCGAAATCCTTACTGGCTTTGACTTTGTCTTCCCACGCCTTGCACCATTCATTGCTGAACACATCGAGCTTTTCCATATTCAACCTCCTTGATATTTTTTCTGAAATCTAGATTTGAACAGTGAGTCACCGTGCTGCCCTGGCCTTCTCCAGTCGTTCGTTAAGAAATTCAAGGCCTGAGAAATCGAGCAGTTGTGGCGTAGGAATGCCTCTTTCGTCAAGGCCGCGAAGTTCGTAATACTCCCTGCGCATAAGTTCTTCATCCGGAGTACTTCCAGCAGCAGCGCCATCTGCCAAAGCAGTTAACACCTTCTTCGGCAATTGATCATCCGCAACAGTGACTCCCATCATATTATTCAAAGCCCTCTTCAGAACCCAGGCGCGTTGACCTGTTGCCAGGAAATCATTCATGCCGAAATCATATCCGGTAACCGCATTAAACCCGGCAAAAAAATTGTCCAATCCCATGGCCCAGTAAACAAAGTGACAAATACACGCCGCATTGGCCATCTGTCCGATGTCTTCACAGATACTGACCATTTTGGCTTTTCCGTTGCTTTCAGTGGCAGGGTAATCTTCTTCCAGGCCGATCTCCGGCCATGCGACCATGCCCTGCTCCACAGCCTGGACCGTGTGCTGCAGGTGGCAGGCGCCTCGGTTGGAATTCATGTAAGCCAGGCCTATTCCGTGAAACGCTCTGGGATCGTGCATGGGCAATTCAAGGCCTTTTACGGTTACTGTAAAATCCTCAGCGTTGCCGTTGATCAGCTCAGCCATGGTGCGGCTTCCCAGGGCCGCCTTATCTCCGATTCCTTCCCGCATTGCGATCTTTTTTACCAGTTCAATTACCGCATCGACATTACCCCAGCTTAGGTCCAAACCGTCCAGATCTGCCTTTGACAGCAATCTGTTTTCGTAACATTCCATTATGAAGGCTACAGTGGACCCGCAGGTAATTGTATCCAGTCCCTGGCGATTGCACAGTTCGTTTAAGTAGGCGATCCCGTCCAAATTGTCATTCATGATCATGGTGCCGAAGCTGGCACAGGTTTCATATTCAGGTCCCGGCCCCTTTGAAACCATGTATTCAGGATTATCGACTTCCACCACCGGTTTGCAGCCTATGGGACAGGCGTAGCATGCCGCCCGCCCTTTGAGTATACTCTCATGTATGGCAGGGCCACCAATGGCGGCTGCCATTTCATAATTTTCGCCCAGGGACCAGTTCTTGATAGGAACATTACCCGTCAGAGTACCCATGTCCATGGCAGCAGCAGTTCCGAGATCATGAAATGAAGAACAAATCATTGACTCCTTGATCTTAGCCAATGCCGCTTTCCTGGCCGCCGGGTATGCATCCTCATAGGCGATAGGGATCTTTTCGGTACCCTTGGCAACAATCGCCTTGAGGTTTTTGCTGCCCATCACCGCACCCATGCCGGTACGTCCGAGGTAATGTGCCCTATCATTTGACACTGCCGCAAACCTTACCATTCGTTCGCCGGCCGGCCCGATGGCAAGCACCCGTGCCGGTTGTTTGTCTTCATGACGTTGCTTTAATTTGCTGATACTTTCATATGTGTCCAAACCCCAGATTCCACGGGCGTCAGCCAATTCCACCCGACCATATTCAACAAGCAGATAAGATGGCCGGTCGCATTTTCCCAGAAAAACAATTCCGTCAAAACCGGCTTTTTTAACCTGGGCACCGAAAAAACCGCCGGACGCAGATTCACCCCAGATGCCGGTCAACGGTGAGCGAGCGCACATGACAAATCGTGAACTGCCGGGAAAGTTTGTCCCCACCATGGGTCCCGTCATCACCATCAACGGGTTTGTCGGTGATAAAGGATCTGAAATCGGCCCGTCTGTATCTGCGAACAGCCTGGCCGCCAGCGCACTCCCGCCGACATAATTCAACCAGTAGTCATTTTCGACGCTGATTACATCCTGCTTGCCTGAGCTCAGATCTATCTGTAATATCCTATTATGAAAACCTGACATTCAAACCCCCTGTTAATATACCCTATTTAAAACTGGATTTAACCTCGCCTGTGAAACTCATAACCGGTCTCTTTTTTCAAATTTTCCATTTCCTTTTTTAACTCCTCTGCAATACGTTTTCCTACCGAAGTATCAATTATATTGTTCATCTCTCTGGGATCCGTTTTAAGATCAAACAATTCTTTCGGCCGGGCGTCATTCTGATACTCAACATATTTATAGCGCCGGGTTCGAATGGCTGTGATCCCCGGGATTGGAATAGGAAATACTGGAAAATGCTCATACAACCAGGAATTTCGACCGGGAGCATGCGCGGATTGGAGAATCGGCTTAAGACTCATTCCCTGTATGTTCGAAGGAATGTCAAGGCCGACAATATCGAGTAGGGTCGGGGCCAGGTCAATGTTCAAGATCATCTGAGGAGCCCTGCGACCCGGATCCTTGATCAGACCAGGATATCTGACAATAAAGGGAATTCGGATGGATTCTTCATACGCCAGCCGTTTGTCGTACAGACCATGTTCTCCCCAGAAATGCCCGTTATCGCCCGCATAAATAATGACGGTGTTATCCAGGATATTCAAATCCTCCAGTTTCTGGATCAGACGTCCCAACTGTTCATCCACTGAAGCCACGGTCTCGCAATAGCCGCGGTAAAGGATGTTCATAGGAAACAGGGCTCCCACGAAGGGATTGTTGTTGGTGTAGGTTATCCAGGTGTCGGATTCGGGCGGAAGCTTTAAATCAACATCCTTATAGATACCCTTCAGGTGCGGCGGGGGCCGAAACCCGAAGTGTACCGCTTTGTGGGAAAGGTAGAGACAGAATGGGGTGTCACGTTTTTTTTCAATAAATTTCAGGGCAAAATCCGTCAGGTCTTCGGTGATGTATTGGCCTTTCCGTTCGGTTTCCACACCGTCGATGATCAGTGGACAACTGTAGTAAATGCCCTGACCGCCTTCCTTGGTAAAAGAAATGAAATGATCGAGTCCTCTCAGTTTAGGTAATCCCTTACCAGGCATGTGCCATTTTCCGATAAAAGCGGTTTCATATCCCGATTCTTTCAGCAATTCTAAAAAGGTTGTGTTGTGGTTATCCCACGGCGTATGGTTGGTCATCACCCCATGCCGATGAGGATACTGGCCGGTGAGAAAACTCGCCCTGGAAGGACTGCACAGCGAAGTTGTCACAAAGGCATTTTCAAATAGGATGCCCTCATCGGCGAGTCTGTCCAGATTCGGTGTCCGGATAAACGGATGGCCCATGCTACTCATGGCATCCCAGCGATGATCATCCGTGAGGATAAAAATGATATTCGGACCTTTTAGCTGAGCAAAAAGATCAACCGGGACGAAACATACAATTATCAAAGGAGATATCGCGAGCCAGATAATCAGACTGATTGTTTTTTGTCTCGGTCCAAATCGTAGAAAATTCTTAGCCAAAAATCTCATCCCCCATATCCTTACAAAAATAACTTGGTGTATGCGTCCATGTACAGATAGTAATATGAATGGCCGCCATTCCAGAGCATCAAAAAAACCGTGGTTAAGCTGATGAGGAGCAACGAGGTGTTACTCAGCGCAAATACTTTCAGCGATATATCGCCGGTTTTTTTTCTGGCAATAATTCGACACCAGATTTCTGAAATCCCCATGCATAACAACGCCACTAACGGGCAGCCGATGATGAAATGATGCAGGAATAGAAAAAGGAATTCGCCCACGGAATAGAGGCCCCAACACCCGTAAAGAATCTTGGCGCACCACACAACAGGCGTTGCCACGCAGACCAGAAGACGCTCTCGGAAGGTCGCTCCCCTGAAGAAGGCTATCGTATTGGCAAAAAATGCCCCTAACCAGATGCTGATAAACATGAAGATCGCACTGCCATTTGAGAGTATGAGGTGGAGGGTGCGGTTTTCGATGTGGCGGGAGACGTCATAAAGATTTACGGAAAGGATCATGACACCCATGACAAGTATGATGGGGAAGATAACACGACGAAAAAAAGGCTGTTTCCTCATACAGGATATCTCCGAAAGGGCATTAGGGCAAAATCGTTATTAACTAAAATCAATCAACGGCTTCAACTCCACCTCCGGATAAATTTGCCCATGCGCCGGCGGCATGGAGTTATACACCCATTCGATGTCTATGGTTCCAAATTTGAATCCCATTATCCGGTCAAAGCCCCGAAAGGGACCTCGAATGAGCACGTCTTCCATTTTCATGGTCAAACCGAACACTGCGACCATGGCTTCTCGTGGAATGCGCAGGAGTTCATCCTTGAAGGCCATTGGAGAAAATACCAGCCGGCGGCTGTCCGCCGCCTGGCACTGGATCACCGGTACAATGACTGGAAATGCATCCGGCCCTACATAAACAATGAATTTAAGAGAATCGAGCTGATTGAAAAGATCCTCTGCAAAAGGCTTGAGAATCCGATCTTTAACCCCTGTTGTCATAAAGGCCTTTGCCAGTTTGGTCAGTATGGCGGACAGGACTATTTTGGACATGGGAAGATCTTCGCCTTCGGAAGTCTCGATGAGGTCTAAATAGTGAACGGTATTGATGCCGAAATAGGTATTATACCGGAACATGGGGATTTCATTGTAGCGCTCGTATTCCGGGCCATCATTTTTCAGATGGGTCCATTTCGCCCGCCCCCGCCACATCTTTTTATCCATGGTCATGATCAAGAAGGCAATGTTAGGATTTTCCTGGATATACTGTTTGCTTAACCCCTTACAGAACTGCCCCAGGGTCAGCCGTCCCGGTTTGGGGGCCATGATAGATGTAATCAGGGAAATATGCGGCAGTCCGTCCGGATTGACACAGGCCACCAGACCTATCTTTTCCGCAGGCGCAAATGCCTTCATTTCCTGTTCGGTGAAGAGTGTCTTCATCAAACCATTTCTCCCATTCTAATTAGAATTACCAAAGAGGGCCCTTATCCCAATTCAGGCAGCATTAACTTCCAACTTCGTTGACCCACTCCAGAGAACAATGGCCGGATCAACCCCCGAGTTTCTGGCAATGGCCGTAATTTTTTCCATCAGCAGCTTGGTCAACAGCTCGTAGTCTCTGTACGCCCAGTCAAGATCCAGGCGCAGATATTTGTCTTTGCAAAGATTGTTAAAAGCACACAGCTCCCACCGATTCACCAGGCCGTCCAGGTTACCGGCAATAAACTTTCCGATCCCTCTGATGTTTTCACCGGTAGCCGTTGCATCAGGGATGATCGGTGTTCTGATCCAGAGTTGCTTGGGGCGGCCATTGGATCGCATCCAATCGCGCACATAGATAAGATTTTCAAGAATCTTTTCATTGGTTGTGCCGGTAAATCTCCGGTGTTTCTGCGGATCAATTTCCTTCAGATCAAATAGCAGCAAATCCAAATATGGCAGCAGTCCTTCTAAGGCTTTGCGAGAACACATGCCGCAGGTGTCCAGGGCCGTGTGGATGCCGCTTTCCTTTAGTCTTGTTAATAATTCACGGTTAAAGGGCGCCTGCAGGGTCGGCTCTCCGCCACTCAGGGTCACGCCGCCACCGGATTTCTCAAAATAAGTTCGGTCCTTGATTATTTCGGCAACCAGGTCATCCAGTTCCCATGACTGCCCTAAGAGTTCCAGGGCGGTTGCCGGGCATTCTTCGGCGCACAGGCCACAGCCGGTGCATCGGTTGCGGTCTACGCGATTGCCCTCTGCGGTAAATGCCAACGCCCCTTCCGGGCATACCTCGAGGCAGGTCTTGCAGCCGATGCACTGATTTGAGATCCAGTGGACCTGGGGTTGAGGTGAAATACTTTCAGGATTGTGACACCACAGGCAGTTCAAAGTGCACCCTTTAAAAAAGATGGTGGTGCGAAGACCGGGACCGTCTTCAGTTGACATGCGCTGGATTTCCAAAATATTGGCTTTCAATGGTTGCAGTTACTGTTCATAATAGATATTTGGTTAGGAGCTTAACCACCCTGTGGAGAAACAAAACTAAAACCTCCCATGACTCACCCTCTGTATGACTTCATCCTGCAGCTCTTTGCCCACGGCCGTAAAGTAGGCGTTATAACCGGTTATTCTGACCAGCAGGTGGCGGTAGTCTTGCGGATGCTTCTGGGCATCGCGCAGCACATCCGGATCAAGCATGTTGGTCTGCAAAGCACTGCCGCCGTTTTCACAATAGCCCCTCAAAAAGGCCTTGAACTTTTCTTTGTGCTCGGGATCCCGGACAATCGACGGGTTAAAGGTGATGGTGTGGCTTGCGCCGTTGGGCAGACAGTTAAAATATTCGCCCCAATCGCCATTACCGTCGGCGGCCTTGCCGCCCATCACCTTACCCACGGAGTTGGCATTGGACGTGGGGCCGTTGATATCCGCACCGTTTGAAGGACAAATGGCGTTGGACAGAAATTGCCCTTTGGGTCTGCCGTCGGCACTGGCGGCCATGACGAAACCGTCCCCGGCCCAGTAATTCCAGCTGAGCATGCCGGGCCTGAACCGCCTCCCGGTTGAAGCGGTCCTGTGTTTCCAGGTCTCGTTGCACCACAGATCCATAACCTTTCGGGCCATGGTATCGGCCTCGTCATCATCGCGTCCGTATTTAGGGACTTTATTTTTGGCAATGGCCTGAAGCACTTCATGTCCCTGCCAGTTGTCTTTCAAGGCACTGATGAGCTCGGCCATGGTGCATTTCTTCTGGTCAAAAACAAGGTATTTGATGGCCAACAGGGAATCAACGGTCGTGGCATAGGTAACGGTTTCAAGCGTGGTCAAATTAATTTCCGCACCACCGCGGGTTATATCCAGGCCCTTTTCGGCACAGCCCCTGACCAGGCAGGACAGATAGGGTGTAGGGAAATATTTTGCCCTGAGCGATTCCGATGTCTCATAAACCTCAACGCTTTTCTGGATGATATATTCGGTCTGTCTGACATAGGCCTGCCAGAAATCGTCCCAGGTTTCGCAGCGGGTCGTCTCACCGGTGTACGGCCCATCCTGGTTGACTGCTTCTTCCTTGCCAGTCATGGGATTAAAAAAAGGAATTAGATCTTTGCCTCCGTTGAGGGCCAGTTCGACCGCCTTGAGCAGGTTGAGGTTGACGTCCACGGTCCCAGAGCGGTCGTTTCCAGCCATGGTGTTTTCAAGACAGCCTACCGGTGCGTAATCATGAACATTATGCTCATTGATTAGATGGCTGAGATCCGCCTTTCTGGCTTCGAGCATCATACCGGCCATGGAGCGCTCATCAAAGTTCAGCAGAAAAGGCGATCCCTGGCTGACGGAGATCATTTCAACCACTTTATCTAACAATTCATCTGGAGAATTTCGATGCAGTCGCACGTTCGGCTTGGGCTCCAGAATCGGGCTCATCTCGTCGATGACCTCGAGAATGGCATAGGTCAGTTCATTCGTCATATCTTTACCATTGGCCCCCATACCCGACAGCGTGATCAGTTGACCAAACCCGGAAGTGATGCCCTGGTTTCCGTTGCGAATCATGGCATCATAAACGGTATTGCAGTGCATCCAGAAGCATTTTAGTATTTCTTTGCCAAATTCCCGCGTCATTCCATGGGACAGAGAATACTCCCAGTGTGGCAGAAGGTATTGGTCAATGCGACCGAAAGATGTTCCGGGGCCCGGGTAATTTTCGTCACTCATGATCAGCATGTGATTGATCCACAGGGCCTGCAAGGCTTCCCAGAAGGTTCGGGCAGGCTCCCAGGGAACCCGGGCCAGGATTTTCGCCATGTGGAGAAGTTCCTCCCGACGGTGGATATCGGTTTGGCCGGCGGCCAGATCAAGACAAAGATCCGCGTAACCGGCTGCCAGATCACCCGGCATGGTTGCGGCCGTCATCATGGCCTTTAACTGTGAACCCCTAACCCCGCCCTTATCTCGGTCGCTCAATTGATTGTATCTGGATTCCAGGTCGGCCAGAATCCCTTTCCACCCGATTTTCAAGACCCGTTCGTGGTCCGGGATCAGGTGCCCGCTGGTGGCGCCGGCATTGCCGTAGCCGTGGTCATGAAACCATTTCATGCCGTCTCGGGCCCCTTTTTTGCCGAGTAGTGCCCTGTCAAAAGCTCGCTGCTCTCTTTTGTCTAAGCACAAAGATGTCTGGATATTAAAGCGACCGCCGGCAATCAGATCACCCGGCAAAACTTCTTTGGGCATGTATCGGACCATAACCTCTTTAACAAACCAGGCTCGTCGTTCCACCTGACTCCAGGTCCAGAAATTTTTGTCCAGTTCTATCCCTCTGGCTGCCTGACGATAAGAGCCCCGCAGTGTCTGCAGCAGGGTATAGGTTTCCGGCACAATGAAAAAATTCATCTCGTTGAACTGAACATCCCAGGCCGTCCCGGTGGACCAGGCGACAAATTCGTTGTTCCAGGCCCGCTCGGTACCCCTAAAATAGTAATCCCGCAGCCATTGAATGCGTGGGGATAAACCCTGGGGCTCTTTGATACTATGGTCGAATTTTGGGAGGGCTGCAGTACTCATGGTATTTAACCTCCATATTTAGTGGCATCGGTTAGTGGCAAAGGCTTTAAGCTTTTCTTCAAGTGCTCTGCCCCATGGGCCAGCATGCTTTTCATAATCTGCGCCGCCTTCTTTTCATTATTCTCTTCCAAGGCACAGACCATCTCTTGGTGAAAAGCGAATACCTCCGGCACAACACTTTGATCAGAAAAAAACTGACCGGCGAGGTTGAGGTAACACTGTTTGAATGAATTCAGCAGCAAAGGATAGATGTGATTACCCGATGACAATGCCACAAGATGGTGAAAATCAAAATCCAATTCACTGATTCGGGCATCATCATGATAATTGACATTTTCTTCTTCCTGAAGCAAACGGCCAAGTGATTCAAGCTGATCTTGAGTTCGATGTATGGCTGCCAGTCTCGCCGTTTCAACTTCAAACAGAAACCGCATTTCCAGCAGACTGGTGAAAAGCTCCGGCTCCAAATCGCCCTGGTGGTAATTGACCAGGGAGGTCAGTAGAGAAAGGGAACCTTCTCTGCGATAATCGTTGACAATCGTCCCAACCCTGGGAATTAAGGTAACCAACCCCTTGGCGGCCAGATCAACCAGTCCCCCATGGACGACGGGCCGACTGACATTCAGCCGCAAGGCAAGTTCACGTTCAGAAGGAAGTTTCTGGCCTATTGGAAAAGCTCCGGATAGTATCAGCTCTTCAAAGCGTTTGACAAATGTATCTTTGAGACTTTCAGTGCGGATAGGTTTGAGAAGTTGCTGCATGCATTTCTCCTTGGTGGCAGGTGGTATTACCAGTTATTATTTTACGAGACTCATATTCAAATGTCAAGCTGTATATTATACACGTCTATGAAAGGCAACTTGCAATCTGATACAAAATTGATAAGATGGGTGTAGGCAATTTCCTTAGGTGATTTCAGTCTTCGGGGTTTGTGACCTGGGTCTAATTGGACATTGCATATTTATTTATGGGAGGCTCCCACCGCCCATCACAAATCGAAAGGAGATGCGACCATGACGCTCCAGAAAGATGCGCTTCGCTATCACAAAGAACCTCGACCCGGCAAGATAGAGGTAACGCCCACCAAACCGTGCTTCTCTCAATCGGATTTAAGCCTGGCCTATACTCCCGGCGTTGCCGTCCCCTGTCTCGAGATCAGGGAAAACGAGGAGCGCTCGTTTGATTACACCATCCGTGGCAACCTGGTCGGCGTCATTACAAACGGGACTGCCGTGCTTGGCCTGGGGAATATCGGTCCCCTGGCCGGGAAGCCGGTGATGGAGGGAAAGGCCGTCCTCTTCAAACGGTTTGCAGATCTGGATGTCTTTGATATAGAGGTCAATACAAGCGATCCGGATGAGTTCATCCGCGCCATAGAGCTGTTGGAGCCCACATTCGGCGGCATAAACCTGGAGGACATCAAGGCCCCTGATTGCTTCTATATCGAAGAACAGCTTATGAAAAGGATGTCCATCCCCGTGTTCCACGACGATCAGCACGGCACCGCCATTATCTCGGCGGCAGCCCTGATGAATGCCTGCGAACTGACCGAACGGCGTATGGAGCACCTGCGGGTAGTCGTCAATGGCGCAGGCGCGGCTGCCATAGCCTGTGCCCAAATGTATATCACCTTGGGCGCAAAGAAGGAAAATCTATTTCTCGTGGATTCCAAGGGCGTTATCTACAAAGGCCGCAAACGGGGTATGAACCCATATAAAGAAAAATTTGCCAATGACACCGACAGACGCACCCTAACAGACGCGGTCAGGGGGGCAGATGTCCTGGTCGGTCTTTCGGTGAAGGGGGCATTTACGCCTGAACTTCTTTCATTCATGGCAGAAAGACCGATCATTTTCCCTTTGGCCAATCCTGACCCGGAGATCGGCTATGAGGAGGCCAAGGCTGCTCGGCCGGATGCGATCGTAGCGACGGGTCGATCTGACTGCCCCAACCAGGTAAACAACGTCCTCGGATTTCCTTTCATTTTCCGGGGCGCCCTGGATGTTCGGGCTACCGCCATCAACCAAGAGATGAAAATTGCAGCGGTAAGTGCCCTGGCCAACCTGGCCCGTGAGGATGTCTCCGATTCGGTCATTCGGGCCTATGGGGGGAAGCCCATTCAGTTTGGACCGGAATACATCATTCCAAAGCCCTTAGATATCCGGGTCCTGCTCACAGTGGCCCCTGCAGTGGCAAAAGCTGCCGTTGAAAGCGGTGTTGCGAGGATCCGACTGAAGGGCAAGACTGAGTACATTCAGGAATTGGAGGCAAGGCTCGGTCCAGAACGGGAAATCATGCGGAAGGTCATCATCCGGGCCCAGCTCAATCCCAAGCGCATAGTCCTGCCTGAGGGGAACCACCCCGTTATCCTGCGAGCTGCTCATCAGGCTGCGCGGGAGGGAATATGTCAGCCCGTACTCCTCGGAAATAAGGAGGAGATCCGGAATCTGGCAGAAGCGTTACACGTTCCCCTTGATGGCATAGAGATTGAGGATAATATGAAAAGCCCGCACTTAGACCGCTTTGTGGAAAAACTGTTTCACCTGCGTGGCCGGAAGGGATGGTCCATGGCTGAAACCGGGCGCCAGTTGCGTAACCGTTACATCTTTGGCGCCATGATGGTGCAGGAAGGCCTGGTGGACGGACAGGTCCACGGCATTGCCCGGTCATATCCTGACGCCATGCGCCCCGTTCTTCAGGTAATCCCGAGCCGGAAAGACGCTTCAAAGGTTTCCGGGCTTTATCTCATGATTTCCAAGAGTCATACACTATTTTTTGCCGATCCTACGGTGAACATAACTCCGAGTTCAAGTGACCTGGCGGAAATCGCAATTTTAGCGGCGGAAATGGCCAGGTTCTTTGACGTAATCCCACGAGTGGCCATGATCTCATTTTCCAATTTCGGAGATACACGCCACCCCGATGCGGAAAGGTCCAGACAGGCCGTGCTGATGGCCCGAGAGAAGGCCCCTGACCTGATCATCGATGGCGAGATGCAGGCAGATACCGCTGTGGTCGCCGAAATTCTGGAAAAGGAGTACCCTTTCAATCGTCTGGGAGGTCCAGCCAATGTCCTTGTTTTTCCTGAACTGGCTGCTGCCAATGTGGCCTACAAACTCCTGGACCGGCTGGGTGGCGCCAAGGCAGTGGGTCCCCTTCTGATGGGCATCAGCAAACCATTCAATGTCCTTCACCGGGCCACAGACATGGAAAACGTTGTCAATGTTATTGCCATCACAGTGGCCCAGGCCCAGGATATGGAGATAAAAAAACAGATATCTTAAAGGGGAGGATTGCGGGTTGGAAATACCCGGGTGGTCACCGCTATGGCATGAAAAAACTGAACCGTTTTCCAGATGCTATTTTCGCGTGTTAGGTCCTATCCAACCCAGGCCACCCGGGGCGGATTGCGGGGGGGGATGTGCTGATATCTGAATTTGGGATAGCCCACCATGATTGCGCCAAATGCCAGGTGATCAGAGGGGAGCCCCAAGGCCTCGAATAACGGGGGATAGGCATTTACCGCCTTATAGAAATAGCCGGCCCAACAGGCCCCAAGTCCCAAGCTTGTCGCATATAAATCCAGAAGGCTGATGGCCAATGTGCAGTCTTCCGTGCTGAAAGGCCATTTTTTGTCAGCGTGCGCCACGATGACATGGGGCGCCCCCCTGCAAATGCGGTCATATCCTTCATCCCAGGAAGCAACAACTCGAGGAAGCCCCATGGTTTCCGCTTCTTCCGGAGCTTTCTTGATGGCCTTCCGGATCGAGTCGACAACCATGCCGGCCAGACGCCGGACCTCGGCGGGGTCCTCTACCACTATCCAGTGCCAGGGCTGTTGGTTTTTGGCCGATGGGGCCGAACAGGCAACTTCGAGGAGTTTTTCCAGGACGGTCCGTGGCACACTCTTTTCTTTAAAGGTCCGGATAGACCGCCTTCCGCACAAAAACTGTTCAGCCTGTTCTGGTGTCACGCCCAATTCCTGTTTGATCGGTCGGCACACGTCCGGGTCAAGCCAGTCGAGGCTCATGGCGCCTGTGGGACATACGGCTACGCAATGACCGCACCTCAGGCAGAAATCCCCAAAATCGGTCGTGGAATACGGATAGTCTTTCTTAGAATCCATCCGGATTACCTGAGCCGGGCATTCTGCCACACAGATACCGTCCTGATTACACTTCTCCTGGTCAACAGTAATAAAAGCCATAATACACCATTCAAATTGACGATTGATGATTTTTTCTTAGAAAGATTGCCTTTGAACCTGTGAACACTGCCAGTCTATCAAACGATATGTGAATTGCTGACCTTCCGGAAATGATACCCGTAAATAGCAAAAGTAACTGCCAATGGGAGGAGCCCGGGTCGACGAAAGAGTGTCCACCACAAAAGCCCCCAGTACTGTAATCGCTCGCTGCCAATAATGCCTAAGCGGATGTTGGACCGAAGGAAGGCAAGGATACTCTGATAGTCGAGTGGAATCTTGATCTTTGGCGCCTTATACTCTCTAAGGAATGTTTTGACCCGCCGATAGTAGTGCTTGCGCGAATAGATATGTTGCATTATGTTCCTGTAACCCTCGCGCAACGTATCAAGATCCATTCGAGTGATGATGTTCGTGGTGCCATCCACATTATCTCCGGATGTATGACCGAGCAATCGTCCCTCCTGCTTTAAACGCTCATAGAGCCTTGTGCCAACAGGGGCTTGAAGCAGACCGACCATTGCGGTCACGATCCCGCTTTTCTGGATAAAATCGATTTGCCGTTGAAAAATAGATTGAGTGTCGCTGTCGAACCCGACAATAAAGCCCCCCTGCACCTGTAATCCCGCTCGTTGAATACGCTTTACACTTTCGATCAAATCGCGGTTTTTGTTCTGTTTTTTGTTGCATTCAGCCAGGCTCTCCTCATCAGGTGTTTCGATCCCTATAAAGACCGTATCAAACCCGGCTTGAACCATCATCTCCATCAATTGTCTGTCATCGACCAGATTTACAGAGGCTTCCGTATTAAAACGTATTCCTTTTTTGTCTTTTCGCCATTCAACCAACGCCGGCAAGAGTTGTGTTTTGAGATACCTCTTGTTGCCTATGAAGTTGTCATCCACAAAAAAGACCTGCCCACGCCATCCCAGCCCGTAAAGGGCATCCAACTCTACAATAACCTGCCCGGAACTCTTAATGCGAGGCCTGTGTCCAAAAAGGGCCGTCACGTTGCAAAAATCGCAATCAAAGGGGCAACCCCTTGAAAACTGGATATTCATTGAGGCATATCGCTTCATATCAGCCAACTCCCATCTGGGAGCCGGTGTTGTCGAGATGTTGGAAAATTCGGAAGTCTTGTAGCTTGGCTTAGCAGATCCCCGTTCCAGGTCCGCCAAAAAAAGAGGCAGGGTAAGTTCGGCTTCATTGAGCACAAAGTGATCTACCTGATCAAACTCCTCATACTCGCTGGTGAAGAGCGGTCCTCCAGCAACAACCTTAACCCCCTCCTCCTTGCACCGGGCAATGATTTGATGAGCTGAATCCCGTTGAACGGACATCGCGCTTATAAAGGCAGCATCAGCCCATGCCAGATCCCTTTCGGTGACTGGTTTAACATTCAGATCAATTAAGCGGGTTGACCATTCTTCAGGCAGCATCGCGCCTAATGTGAGCAGACCAAGTGGTGGGAAGGCGGCCTTTTTGTGAATAAATTTAAGTGCGTGCTTAAAACTCCAGAATGTGTCCGGGAATTCAGGGTAGATCAGAAGTGCTTTCAAGATGTCTCCTTTTTATTTGGTTACTCTCATAATACTCTCTTTCGTCATGAAATCAACTCTTAATTCACAGATCAAAAATCACCCTCTCGGAGGTTATCCTTCTCTTTGGCCAGTCCATAGGATCGCTTCATTTCCGCTTTTCGTGCGCTAATGATTCTGTCAACAGTTCTGCCCAATCTCTAAATACCCCCTTGGCGTAGCCCCAGGTAGTAAAGCCCTTCACCATATTGATTTCCACCGGAGTACCCTTTTCCGAATCCACAACCGCACCCAAGAGTTCGTTAGTCTTTTACAAAGTCGAAAACTTCAGGATTTGGAGCAACGCCCTTAGTTCCAACCATTTACAATAATTTGCGATTCCTGGATCCCTATCTCGCGATGCGCGGGACTGAATCCATGTAAAAAGGACTTTTTCCATGGGTGCCAAAGTTTACATTGACATCCTTCGGGCCCTGTTTTAATGAATATCCAACGATATAAAAGGAAATGGAGGAAAAGGAAATGAAGGTCAAAACTTCTCTTGTCTGCTCAGGGGTGCTTTTCATCTTGTCCCTGACTTTCTTCCCCGGAGGCGGGCTGGCAGCGGATAAAAAAGTCTACACCCTGGACCAATGTGTCAAGGAGGCATTGGCCAATAACTGGAGACTCAAGGCAAAGAAGGAAACCATCGACCAGGCCGAATATGTAAAGAACCAGGCCAGGGCCGATTTCCTCCCTAAATTGAGCACATCATATGGTTACACCAGGTATGGGTGGAAGAACATGCTGACGACAGAGGCCTTTAATACTGAAATTGGGAGCTTGAATAATTATCAGTGGAAAGGGACTGTAACACAACCTGTTTTTACCGGATTTGCCTTGATCAGTTCATACAGGCTTGCCGAGTTGGGCATCGATCAGTCCGAGTTAGAGGTGCAATTGGAGACCCTCGATCTGGCCCTAAATGCAAAAACAGCTTACATCGATATCCTTACGGCGGACAATGCCGTGGAGACGGCGCAGATGGCGGCTCAGGCCCTGGAATCCCATGCCGAGGTAGCGCGTAATTTTTACAAGGTAGGGATGATTCCCATAAATGACCTTTTGCAGTCAGAAGTGGAAGCGAGCAATGCCAAGCACAACTTGATCAGAGCCCAAAATGCGGCCCGATTGGCCCGCTCTAAATTAAATACGATTTTGTCCAGGCCTGTCAACGCCGAGATAGATGTCGTAGATATCAAGGTCCATGAAACGCAGAAGGGGGACTTTCAGGAATACCTCGAAGTGGCCCTCAGGAACCGCCCCGAAATGAAGCTCATAGAGAACAACCTTCTCCAGACAGACCAGGCGATAAGGCTCGTCGAGAGCAAAAACTATCCCGAGGTTGTGTTTGTTTGGGAATATACAAAGGAGGGAGACACCGCTTCCGTGAATGGAGGTAGCGGGCACGAGCCAAGCAACTGGGCGGCACAAGCTGCTTTAAAGTGGACATTCTGGGAATGGGGCAAGACCTATTATGGAGTAAAAGAGCAGGAAAGCGTCAAGAATGAACTCTTGAAGACCAAGATGCAATTAGAAGAAGATATACAGCTTCAAATCAAAGACGCGGTGCTAAATATAGAAACAGCCGAGACTAATATCCCGATTACCCGTAAGGCCGTCGAACAGGGTGAAGAAAATCTGAGGGTCAGCCAGGAACGTTATAAGGCCCAGGTAAGCACCTCAACCGAAGTACTTGATGCCCAGAGATATTTGACCGATGCGCGAGTCTTTTACTTTAATGCGCTGTTTCAGTATCATGTGGCCAGGGCCAGGCTACAGAGGGCCATGGGGACTTATTAGGTGTAAGTGGATGAAGTTAAAGTGATATTTGACATTTCGAAATAGTCCGATGGATGAGCCGTCCAGGAGTATGGCCGCTCAGCATCAAATGAAGAAAGAGCAATGACGAATGATAAATGACGAAACATGATTCAGCTATTTGACCTGTCCAAAAAATTCGGCCCCAATGTCGCGCTAAATAATATCAGGCTGAGAATTCGCCGAGGAGAATTTGTTTTTGTGACCGGCCCGAGCGGCGCCGGGAAAACCACCCTTCTCAGATTGATCTTCGGAGCCGAAAAACCCGCCAGTGGTTACATACTTATAAATTCTATCAACCTGAGTAGGATCAGCAGACCAAAACTTGATCTCCTGCGTCGGAAGATCGGCTTTGTGTTCCAGGATTTTAAGTTGCTTCCCAAGAAAACGGTATCTGAGAACGTGGCCATTGCTTTGGAGGTCATCGGCCTACAGCCAAAGTTTATCAGGAAAAAGACCCATCAAACACTCAAATTGGTGGGTCTGGCCAACAAAGAGAAGGCATATCCCCTTTCGCTGTCTGGAGGAGAACAACAAAGGGTGGCTATCGCAAGAGCAATCGTAAAAGATCCCCTGATTCTCTTAGCCGATGAGCCAACAGGGAACTTAGATCCGAAGCTGACGATGGAAATAATGGAGCTGTTCAAGAGCATACATCGGAAGGGTACCACTGTAGTTGTTGCCACTCACAGTCAGGAACTGCTGGAAGATACGGACTGCAGAACAATCGTCTTGAATCATGGAAATATCTCCGAGGGCACACTTTAGTGTGCCTGTGAAAAGCCGCTTTCAACGCTGATGGCATTAAAGTGAAAAATAAAGAATTAAGAAAGCCGAAATTGAGGTCCTATTTTATAAGACAGGCACTTATGAATATAAGGAAAAACCTGAGTGTTCATATCCTGAGCCTGGGTACTATAGTCGCGTCTCTGTTGATTTTAGGCGCCTTTTTGTTGCTTTTTGGTAACCTTAACAACTGGCTTCAGCGATGTGGAACTGCCCTTTCCATGTCAATTTACCTTAAGGATGGAATTAGTGAGTACAGGAGGGACAAAGTCGATTCCTTCATCAGAGCTCTACCTGGAGCAGAAATTAAACGATTCATTTCCAAAGAAGAGGCTTTGAAAGATTTGAAAGCCGCCTTAGGGGACGATACAGGGTTCTTAAGTGGTTTAGAGCGTAATCCGCTTCCTGCGTCATATGAAATATTTTTTGAGAACAAAGGGGCTCATGGAGTTAATCCTGAAGAAATAAAAGGAGAACTGGAGAAATTAGATGGTGTCGAAGAGGTGCAATATAGTAAGGAATGGCTAAAGAGGCTTGAAGGTTTCCTGTACATAGTCAGGCTAATCGGCTTTATAATAGGGGGCCTTTTATGTTTATGTGTTGTCTTCATAGTCACCAACACCATTAAGTTGACTATCTATTCACGTAAAGATGAGATTGAAATACTTAAATTAGTAGGGGCTACGGACTGGTTTGTCAAATCACCATTTTTGTTTGAGGGAATGATCCAAGGCATGTCAGGCGGAATTTTAGCTATCCTGACGCTCTTTTTAGGCTATCTCATTATCCCTACAAAGGATATCTTCCTTTTAGGCCTTACTCCCCTTGATTTTGTATTCCTACCCGCCGGATATCTGATTTTAATCCTTATTTTAGGCACGGTCTTAGGGGTGATAGGCAGCTTTATCGCCATAGGCCGTTTTTTTGAAGTATGAAGAAAAAAATCTTTTTTCAATTGGCGACATTCCTGATTCTGTCGAGTTTTATAATAAATCTTGGTATGTTATTAAAATTTGCTCATTCCGATGCAGCACGAGCGTCTAATAGAAATCAAGGGCAGATCAAGAAAATCGAGCTCAAACTCTCAAGCGAAAAGCAAAAACTTGGGGAAATCGACTCACAGGAGAAAGATCTGTTAGGCGAGTTGGCTAGTTTAGAGGAGGAGGTCGCAAAAAAGAGAGGTGCAGTGGATGAATTAGGTAAGAAGTTACATCGTGGAGAGGCCAACATCGATGCGCTTAGGCGGAAGTTAGCAGCTTTGAAGGATTCATCAAAAGATATTGAGATTAAGGTTTCGAGGAAACTGGTGAAACTGTATAAGCACACCAGAGTGGGCTATATGAGGACTTTGGCCAAGGTAACGGATATTTCCCAGTTTTGGCGGAGGGTGAAATATCTCAGGGCCATCATGGAAGAAGACAGGATGGCCCTGATCAGAGCGGCAAGGCAAGCACAAAAACATCAGGAGGAGATTTCGAGGACAGAGGCAAGGCTAACTGATATCAGAAAGATTAGCAGTGAAAATAAGGTTCGTCTGATGTCATTAAAAGAAGAGCTTGAGAATAAAGTCCTTTGTTTGATGAAAATCCACAATGAAAAGGAATTCTATGAAACAGCAGTTCTGGAGTTACAAACCGCAGCAGAAGGCCTGAAAGAGACTCTAATAAATATTGAGAAAAGAGATAATCACCAAACAAATCGGCCTTGTCATTTTGAAGACTTTAGAGGTAAACTCCCTTACCCCTTTAAAGGGAAGGTAATTGGAGATCAAAAGATCCCTGGATCCGCAAGGCCGGGAGGGTATAAGGGAATTGTTATTGAAGGGGTTCCGAATTCAGATGTAAAGGCCATTTTCCCAGGGGTTGTCGCCTTTTCAGGAAGGCTTAAAGGCTACGGTGAGCTTGTCATTATCAACCACGGGTCACGGTTTTTTACCGTATCAGCACATCTTTCCCAAAGGAATAAGATAGAAGGGGATGCGGTAAAAGAGGGAGACGTCCTCGGCCAGATAGGGGGGAGGGGAGCTTCAGGGGGTGCAAAGCTCTACTTTGAGATCAGAAGGGCTGGAAAAAGCCTGAAGCCCCAAGAGTGGTTAAAGCTCAAATAACTGTATGGGAGCAAATTGAGGGATTGTGAATTTAGGCCCTGTTTAAATAAATGCAAAAACCGCTTTAACCCCGATGGAATAAAGGCAGAAAATAGATTCCATTAGGCAGGCGGGGTAAAGATTGAGAGATTAGGATAAGGAAAAAGTTCAAATTTCAATTCGTCAATTCCTCAATTCGTAATTCTGATATGCATTTTTTTGTTGCCATTGCCGGCCAAATTAATTAGATCTCTCCTAATCTGATCTCGGGATTGGGGAGTCTTCGAACGGAAATATTGTTAACTGAACACCTCGCAAACCGGCCCGACGGGAAATAGAAGGGCGTCAAATGATAAGGAGCCGAAAATGTTAATTCTCAAGAAAAAATTGGTCGCAAATATTGCCTTGATAGCTCTCGTTGTGGGAGGACTCCTTTTTCTTAACGGTAATAGCGCCAAGGTCGAAGCCGATACTGATGAGGTATACAAGAATATTGAAATATTTACCGAAGTGCTCAGACAGGTGGAAAAAAACTATGTTGAACCCCAGGATTCTCAGAAACTGATATACGGAGCCATAAAAGGGATGGTTCAAAGTCTTGACCCCCACTCATCCTTTATGACAAAGGAAGAATATAAAGAGCTGATGACCGAGACCAAGGGAAGTTTTTCCGGGATAGGGGTTGAGATAACTATGAAGGACAAGATTCTGACCGTAGTATCTCCCATTGAGGGAACGCCGGCCTATAAGGCAGGAATGAAGGCAGGAGACAAAATAATTAAGGTGGAGGGTGAGTCAACACAGGATATGGGCCTAATAGAGGCGGTAAAGAAGATCAGAGGTCCTGAAGGGAGCAAGGTCAACTTAACCATTATGCGAGAAGGGATGGATAAGCCTTTGGAACTCTCAATTACAAGGGGAGTTATCCCTCTGAAAAGTGTTCGGCACTACTCCCTTTCCCCAGGTATTGGATACATTAGGATTTCAAATTTTCAAAGTAATACGGCTAACGACCTTTCGTCAGCCCTTGAGATACTCGAAAAGGACGGCATGTTGAAAGGCTTGATCATAGATCTGCGGAACAATCCTGGGGGGCTCCTATCCCAGGCCATAGAAGTTTCCGAACAATTTCTCGATTCTGGTGTTATCGTCAGCACCAGAGGGCGCGAAAAATCCCACAATATAAAGGCCTCAGCCCACAAGAACAAAAATGAGAGGGAATACCCCATAATTGTCTTAGTCAACGGGGGGAGCGCCAGCGCCGCCGAAATTGTGGCAGGGGCACTGCAGGACAATAAGAAGGCCATAATCTTAGGTACCAGAACTTTCGGGAAAGGCTCAGTACAATCGATTTTGCCTCTCTCCGATGGCTCTGGTCTGCGTCTAACCACTGCCCGCTATTATACACCAAGCGGTAAGTCGATCCAGTCAAGCGGGATCACGCCAGATATTGTGATGCCATTCGTGGCCCCCGAAAAGAAAGCGGAAAAAAAGTCCCCCCATTTTATCAGAGAAGAAGACCTGAAAGGTCACATGCCTTTGGAAGATGGCAATACCAAGAAAACCGATGGAAAGAAACCAAAGGATGAAAATCACCAAAAAGTCAAGATGCTTCTCGAGAGGGATAACCAGGTTCGCCAGGCCTTGCAGCTTCTGAAGAGCTGGACCATTTTCTCAAAAATCAAGTCGGGATCCTGACAATTCCTCAATGAATAAGAAAAAGCGTTTTTTTCTCCTGATATTCCTTCCTGCATTATTGATCTCTATCATTCTGCTGAGTATATATTGCTACATTTCGACCACTGCCATTACGTTATCTCCGCCTATCTACGAAGAGAAACACTTATCAACAAACGATTCCCAAAGCGTCAAAAACAAAACCTATTATACAATCCGTAAACCCCTGCCTCGGAGCACTATCCGAGAAGAAGATCTTCGACCAAAAGTTGCCATTATTATTGATGATTTGGGATATAATTCTGACTTGGCTTTTTCGTTTCTCAAGTTGAATCTGGAACTCAGTTTTTCAATCCTCCCTTCTGCCCCCTTCACTGATATCATTGTACGAGAGGCCAACAAAAAAGAGCGGGAGATCATTCTGCACCAGCCTATGGAGCCAAAGGATTATCCGTCAGTCGATCCCGGACGCGGAGCTCTGCTTCTTTCGATGAATAAGAAGGATATTCTGCAAGTTTTAAACAAAAACTTGAGAGAAATCAGAGGGGCAAAGGGGGTAAACAACCATATGGGGTCTTCTTTTACAGAAAACCGGGAGAAAATGCAGGTCATTCTCCAGGAATTGAAAAATCGAGGACTTTTTTATGTTGACAGCCGGACCACAATGAGGACAGTTGGTTTCGATCAGGCAAAAAGAATCGGGCTACCTACGGCCGAAAGAACCGTATTTTTGGACAATAGCCCAGATTCCAGAGCGATAGGTGTACAGATTGAACGTCTTTTAGATATTGCAGGAAACCTTGGTTCTGCAATAGGAATCGGTCATCCACACAATGAAACCCTTGAGACTCTTGAGAAATATCAGGATAGGCTGAAGGAGGAATTTGATGTTGTTCCCGTTTCGGAATTGGTTAGATAGTGCCCAACCATAAATGGCTATTTTCCGTCCCGCTGTAGCGGGACTCGAAATACTTCAATGTATTCATGTGGTTAATCCCGCCCCAAGTGGGATTCATTTCTGAATGGACACCATATAAATGAAAAAGGAGTTTTTTTTGAGGTGGGGCAAAAAAAAGATTGACATCTTCAAATTGCATAGGTATAAGACTTCCTTCCTTTGCGTTTCACCAACAAAATGACATGCTAATTTAAGCTTGACATTTGCAGGGGGATACCTTAAATTTTAGGTATGGGTTTCAGACATTTGTTCCTTGAAAACTAAATAGTGATGTAGTGTAGGTCTCTAAATAAAGAAATAGGGTCAAAAGCCCTCTAATGTTTAAGTGGAGAGTTTGATCCTGGCTCAGAACGAACGCTGGCGGCGTGCCTAACACATGCAAGTCGAACGAGAAACTCCGGGCTTGCTCGGAGAAGTACAGTGGCGCACGGGTGAGTAACGCGTGGGTAACCTACCCTTGAATCTGGGATAACCCCGCGAAAGCGGGACTAATACCGGATATGGTTCCATTAGCCTCGGCTCTTGGAATTAAAGGTGACCTCTTCATGAAAGTTGCCGTTGAGGGACGGGCTCGCGTACCATTAGCTTGTTGGTAGGGTAATGGCCTACCAAGGCTACGATGGTTAGCTGGTCTGAGAGGATGATCAGCCACACTGGAACTGGAACACGGTCCAGACTCCTACGGGAGGCAGCAGTGAGGAATTTTGCGCAATGGGGGAAACCCTGACGCAGCAACGCCGCGTG
>Ga0307425_1000377_pt1 | contig 28181 bp, 26 predicted proteins | sample SalMarWE160330MG_FD_202152 | JGI IMG/M metagenome (GOLD analysis project Ga0307425, IMG submission 202152) | Salt marsh sediment microbial communities from the Plum Island Ecosystem LTER, Massachusetts, United States - WE1603-30 | ecosystem: Environmental > Aquatic > Marine > Intertidal zone >...
ATAATGGCAAGTGGACCATCCTTTTTGTCGGGAGGGTCATCCCCAACAAAAAATTTGAGGACGTTATCAAGGTCTTTGGCTTCTACAAGAGGTTTTTCAATCCCAATTCCCAGCTCATTTTGGCGGGCGATTACAGAGGGATGGAACGTTATGCCTTCGCCCTCCAGGACTTGATCGATAGGTTGGCGTTGCAGGATGTCCATTTCACGGGCCATGTAGAGTTTCATGAGCTTGTGTCCTTTTTCAAGCTTGCTGATGTCTATCTCAGCATGAGTGAGCATGAGGGTTTCGGCGTTCCACTCCTTGAGGCATTCCACAACAGGATTCCTGTTGTGGCCTTTAACGCGGGTGCCGTGGAAGAAACCATGAATGGAGGCGGAGTCCTGTTAATGAAAAAAGCTCATTTGCGAACAGCTGTTCTCCTGGATAAGATGCAAAGAGAGTCGGATTTCAAGAACGGTATTGTTGCCCATCAGCTCAAAGCACTTAAAAAGTACAGTCGGGAAAATGTGTCTCGGATTCTGATGGGTCACGTGGACAAGGTGATCCATTCATGAGAATTGACCAGCTCGTTCCCGCGTTCCACAAAGGTGATGCCATCGGTGACACCGCCTATCATTTGAGACAGTTTTTTTTGTCCCAGGGTTTTAACTCCGATATCTATTGTTTGACAAAGGATCCTGTTCTTGCGGAAGAATCCCAGCTGTTTGCCTCTTTCCCTGAACCTGCCCCTGAAGATATCACGATCTTGCACTTTGCCTTGCCCTCACCTCTAACTCAGGCTTTTATAGATTTGCCAAACAGAAAAGTGATGATCTACCACAACATCACGCCGCAGGCGTATTTTGAGGGATTCAGCCCGGAAATGGCGCGCATCTCTCATCTGGGGCGTGAGGAACTTAAATCCTTATCCCCCCATGTAGAATTGTCTTTGGCTGATTCCGAGTATAACCGCCAGGAGCTAGAGGCTCTGGGTTTCCACAGAACAGAGGTCTTTCCTCTTTTTATCGATTACACGAAATATGATAAGCCTGCGAGTGCTTTTGTGCTCGATCTCTTCAAAGATGACCGCGTCAACATTCTTTTTGTGGGGCGAATCGTTCCGAACAAAAGGATCGATGCTCTCATCAAAGTGCTCTTTTACTACAAGAAATATATTTCCCCTCTTGTGAGGTTGATCGTGGTGGGAAAAACGGCCTCGCTTCCCAAGTACTATGAAAGCTTGATCCGTCTCGCCGATGAATTCTATCTCAAACCGGAAGAAATATGTTTTACCGGCCACATCCCCGATGAGGAGATGTTCGCTCTCTACAAAGCTTCGCATGTGTTTATTTCCCTGAGCGAGCACGAGGGATTTGGATTACCCTTTGTGGAAAGCATGATTTTTGATTGTCCGATAATCGCTTTCAACTGTACGGCAGTTCCCTATACTCTCTGCGATTCTGGGATCCTCATCAGTGATAATCAGAGCGTGGATAAAATCGGTGAACTCGTCCATCTTGTGGCACACGATAAAGCGCTTCGCAAGACAATAATCGAAAGCCAACGCCAGCAACTGCATAAATACAGATCAGCGGATCTGAGAAAATTCCTGCTGGAGAGATTCGGAGACTTGAAGAGATGAAGATCGGTTTTGTTGTTCAACGTTATGGGAAGGAGGTCATGGGAGGCTCTGAGCTCCACTGTCGCCAGATCGCGGAGGTGTTGGCGGACAATGGATTTGATTGCACAGTCTACACAACCACAGCCAAAGATTATATCACCTGGAAAAACGAGTATTCTCCTGGTGAGACGGTGTTGAACAGCGTCCTCGTCAAACGCTACAGAGTCGACAAAGAAAGGAATATCAATACGTTCAATGACTATTCCGATTGGATATTCGCTAACTCCCACACACATGAGGATGAGATCGAATGGATGGAGCAGCAGGGGCCTGTGTGTCCCTCCCTCTTGGATGCCTTGCAAAAAGAGGAAAACGATCACGATGTGTTTGTGTTCTTCACCTACCTCTACTACAACACATACTGGGGCCTTCAGAGGGTGGCGAAACCAAAGGTTCTGGTTTCTACTGCGCACGATGAGCCCGCTCTGTACCTCGATATCATGAATCAGGTTTTTGCACTGCCCGATGCCTTTATGTTCAACACAGAAGCCGAGCGAGATATGCTCGACAACCTGTTCCCCCTCGAAAATAAATACCAGGATATCGTTGGAGTAGGAGTGGAGATTCCCGAGAACGTGCAAGGCACCCTCTTTTCGCAGAGACATGGAATCCTTTCTCCCTTCATCCTGTATGCAGGCCGTATAGAGCCGGGTAAGGGATGCCAAGAGCTTATCGATTTTTTCCTCCGTTTCAATCGAAAAAATCCGGATTTGACGCTTGCCCTTATCGGAAAACTCCTGATGGATATTCCCCATCACCCCAAGCTCAGGTATCTCGGCTTCCTCAGCCCTGATGATAAAAATTCTGCTATGGCTGGGGCACTGGTCACAATCAATCCCTCTAGACTTGAGAGCCTCTGTATGGCTGCTCTCGAATCCATGGCCGTGAAAACACCCATTCTCGTCCAGGAGCAGACAGCACCCCTTAATCAACACTGCCTCAAAGGCCGAGGCGGCCTGTTTTACTCCAACTATCAAGAGTTTGAGGAAGTGTTGACTCTCTTTTTGACGGATGCTCAATTACGAAATCGAATGGGAGAGAACGGCCTGGCATATGTGAGAGAAAACTACTCCTGGCCTAAAATCGTTGCAAAGTATAAAAAGTTGTTCGCTTTTTTGACCTGATTTCTCTAGTCGGGAACGTTCGAATCTGTTGGAAATCAGTACGTCTGTAATTTTGTTCATATTCCTCGAGTCCAAATCGACTAAATTTTTCTCAACGGACAGGTCCTGTAAAGAGTTTTGGGATCTGTGGATGTTTGGTTGTTATTATGCTCTGAAGAGGCGCCAAGGGAAAAGGAGAAAGTCGGGATTAAATTGACTCCATATAGCAATTGTGCTAAGAATTGACTCTGATAATTGAGATAAATGGCCTTCATTAACTACGCGACAAAAAGCCTGGCCATCAAGATCGTCTATTACGGTCCCGGCCTGAGCGGAAAAACCACCAATATTCGGTACATCTACAGCAAAATGGACCCGAGTTCCCGGGGAGATCTGATCTGTTTGGAAACTCCGATCGAACGAACGCTCTTCTTTGACCTGCTTCCCATCAAAGCAGGCTTGATCAATGAATTCAACACACATTTTCAGCTCATGACGGTCCCGGGACAGGTGTTCTACGAAGCCTCCAGAAAAAGTGTGCTCAAAGGAGTGGATGGGATTGTTTTTGTAGCTGATTCACAAATCCCCCTGATCGATGCCAATCTGGAAAACTTCGATAATTTGAGAAGAAACCTTTTGGACCACGACATCGACTTGAACTTGATCCCTTTTGTGTTCCAGTATAACAAGCGGGACCTGGAAAACCTTGTTCCTGTAGAAACATTCAACAACCTCCTCAACCCACAGAGACGCCCCTATGTGGGGTGCTCTGCCATAAACGGAGATGGAGTGCTGGAAACATTGAAGGAGATCGCTAAAATCACCGTTCCATGGGTCCGTGAAAAATTGTTCGGAGAGAAGAGAGCCGCCGGGGATAAAGAAGAGCAGTTGAAAAGAATCAAAGAGGCAGAGGCAAATAGAGCAGAGGTCAAAACAGAGATCGAATTTGTTCCTGAAAAAAAAGCGGCTCCCATTAGAATGACAAAAATCAAGTTTAAAAGCCAGACGGACGTCGAGGAAGAACTGGAAAACTTGGCGAAGGAATTTACGTCTAAAAGATAACCCTCTCCCCTAAAAATAATCCCAGTTTTCTCCATCAGGATACCTTATGGGTCAGAATCTAAATTTCAAGTCAGGTTTTTTTCAGGGACTGAGATAAGGCAGACAATTGATTCGTCTGTAAATACAGACGGCCATGTTGTTCAAGATCTTTAGCGCTTCTCTGTATGGGATTGAAGCGTATCTCGTGGAGGTCGAAGTTGATATAGCTTTGGGCATTCCAGACTTTGTGATCGTTGGGCTTCCAGATGCGGCGGTGAGAGAGAGCCGGGAAAGAGTCAGGGCTGCCCTGAAGAACTGCGGTTACAAGTTCCCTTCCCGGAAGGTCATCATCAACCTGGCTCCAGCGGACAGGCGGAAAGAGGGTTCGTCCTTTGACCTCCCCATCGCTCTGGGTCTCCTGGCTCATCTTGACATTTTCCCCCTAGAAAGGCTCAAGGACTATCTTTTTCTGGGAGAGCTAGCCCTGGACGGCAGGATCAAAAGGGGAAAGGGAATATTGTCCTCGACCGTATTGGCCAAGAATTTGGCTTTTAAAGGAATTGTTGTCCCAAAGGAAAATGAAAAGGAAGCCGCTTTGGTGCAGGGCATAAATATCTTCAGTTTGGAGAATTTAGTGAAAGTTGTCCAGTTGATGGCCTATCCTGAGACTGTGATTCCTTCCAGGTTCCACCTGAAGGATCTCTTGCCTTCCCCGAGGTATGATGTAGACTTTCAGGAAATTCGGGGCCAGCAGCATGTCAAACGCGCACTTGAAGTGGCCTCTGCTGGAGGTCATAATGCCCTTCTCATTGGCCCTCCTGGTGCGGGGAAAACCATGCTGGCGAGACGGTTGCCGACGATTTTGCCGCCCATGAGCTTTGAGGAGATCATCCAAGTCACTCAATTATACAGTGCTTCGGGATTGTTGAAGTCAAAAGGTGTGCTTGGAGAGCGGCCATTTCGTGCTCCTCATCACACCACGTCTGTGGCCGGACTCATCGGAGGTGGCCTGTACCCAAAACCCGGTGAAGTCAGTCTCGCTCATCTTGGCGTTCTGTTCCTGGATGAGCTCCCCGAGTTTCGCAAGAGCGCCCTAGAAGGGCTGCGTCAACCTCTGGAAGATGGAGAGGTCACTGTATCCAGAACGTCCATGAGCGTGTCCTATCCCTCATCGTTCATGCTGATTGCCGCCATGAATCCCTGTGAAGATGCTGTGGCCGGATTTTCTTCTGGTGATGTCGAGTGTACGGATTCCCAGAGATTTCGTTACTATTCCAAAATCTCTCGGCCTCTTCTCGACCGTATCGATATCCAGATCGAAGTGCCGCGGGTCGAGTTCAAGGATATCATATCGAAGTATAAGAGTGAGAGTTCTTCGGAAATCAGGAAAAGGGTGATCGCAGCGAGAAAAATCCAACTCAAGCGGTACCAGAAAAAAAGGATCTTCTGTAATGCCCAGATGGGAACCCGAGAGCTGAATAAGTACTGCCATGTTTCCGCTGAGGGGAGAGCGCTCTTAGAAATGGCTGTTAACAAACTCGGCTTCAGTGCTCGTGCCTACACGAGAGCGCTAAAAGTGGCGAGGACGATCGCCGATTTGGAGGGGATGGAGGATATCAGTCCTGCCCACATCTCAGAGGCCATTCAGTACCGGATGATGGACAAATACTTCTGATTCCGCAGTGGAGAGTCTTTATTTTCCTTTTGTCCCGTAGCTGTTATCCAGAATCAATGGAGCGATTGAAGGGGAGGAGCGGGGAGAAATTTTACTTGACATATAAAGAAAACATAATATAATATTATTCTAATATACTAAAAAGGTAATATACAGATGAAAAGAAGGAGTTACACAAAAAAACACGAAGAGCTTTCAATCAAATTTAAAGCACTATCGCATCCTGCAAGACTGAAGCTCGTGGAAGACCTTACGGAGAAGGAGTGTTGTGTGGGGGAGATCCAGCGATGTCTTTCCCTCTCACAACCAAATGTGTCGCAGCACCTGAAAGTGTTGAAAGAAGCAGGCATCATAAAAGGGAGACGACAGGGAGTGAACATCTGTTACAGTATCTCGGATAATCACTTTAAAAAAGCTGTGTTACTTTTTTTAAAAGGAGATGAATAAAATGAGCAAGATCTATGAAGTCACATCCAGCACTTTCAAAAGCGAAGTCCTGGAATCCGATATTCCCGTGGTTGTGGATTTTTGGGCACCCTGGTGCGGTCCTTGCCGCATGGTGGCCCCCGTTTTAGAAGAGATCTCCCAAAAAATGAATGGCAAGATCAAGTTTGTCAAGCTCAACACAGACGAAAATCAGAAAACCGCCATGGATTATCAGATCATGGCCATCCCATCGTTATTGATATTCAATGATGGTCAAGAAGTAGACAGGATTGTCGGGTTTGTCCCTCAAGAACAATTAGAAACCGATCTCAATAGGTTTATATCTTAAGCTTATCACCAGAGAAACAGCGTTTTTACTCCAATTTTTTTGAGCGGGGCATTTTGTCTTTTGGAGCTTGACATCGGCGCAATATTTCCTTTTATATATCTGTGAGCGGTTCGGTAAGGGAGTTAACCCACAGAAGACCGTTGACACAGTCTTAAAGAAGACACTTGGCAAAGCCGAAATTTTGGTGAAAAAGGAGGAGCAATGGCAGAGAAGAGCCGACTGGATATCCCGAGACGGATTTTTATGACATCCATCCCAAGCTTCGTATTGGGAACAGGATTTTTATCCAGCTCTTTATATCCACATGGTTTTTTCCAAGAGATGCCAGACCTCAAGGAGGAATTGACTCCAGACGAGCTGAGATGGGTGGAGAGTTCGATAATGGCCAGAGACCTCAAGAATTATTTTGGGGAAGGTTACAGCTGTGCCGAATCTCTCTTCATGGTCTCGCTCAGGTTACTCAAAAAATCCGAAGAGCTTGTCTGGGCGGCTGCTGGCTTTGGAGGGGGGCTGTACCACAAAGATCTCTGTGGTTTTTTAACGGCCGGAATCATGGCGATCGGTCTTTCGTCAGGTATGCTCAACAAGGAGAGAAGAGAAGCCAAGGATCACTGCGGTCAACAGGTTAAAGACTATTGGAAATGGTGGCAGTCCGTGGCGCCCCTCCGGTGTGCGGACATCCGGACTGAGGGAACGAGTTCAAGTGTGTGCCGCCGACTCGGACAGATGGCTGCTGCAAAAACAGAGGCGCTCATCAAAGCCGTCAAAACTCATCCCTAGTTTTTTTTGATTGATTTTTGTTTTTTTCTCTCTCTGGATGTTTTTTTCTATTTGGCATGGGCCGAGATGAGTGTGATTTTAGGTGTGGCCCGGTTGTTCCTCTTGAAATCCTTTTTATTTTTTTGGATATGGGATAATATAATCAACCGGCTGAATAGGAATAAAAAATGGAGGAGGAATAGATGTCCCTTGTCATTAAAGGTTATGGCTTAACGATAGAAGATCTGGTGGACGTTTCCAGGAATGGGAAGAGGGTCGATCTGCACCCGGATTCTTTGAAGAAAATCAAGAGATGCCGTGCCATGCTCGAAGACAAAATCCAGGCGCATGAGATTATGTATGGTGTCAACACGGGGATCGGTGAACTCTCTGAGATCGTGCTCGATAATGGCCAGATGAAGGACTTCCAGAAATATTTGGTTTACAACCATGCGGCCGGGATCGGAGACCCCGTACCTGTAGAACAAGTCCGAGCGGCTATGCTCAGCCGAATAAACGTCCATGCGCACGGCAATTCCGGTTGCAGACCGGAGATAACGTTAACTCTGGTGGAAATGCTGAATAGAGGGGTGACGCCCCATGTCTGTCAAAAAGGATCGGTGGGTGCTTGCGGGGATCTGGCTCCGATGTCACAGATCGCTCTGTTATTGATGGGGGAGGGCCAGGCCTATTATAAAGGGGAATTGCTCGATGGAAGGGACGCAATGGAAAGGGCTGGTATCCCGATTCCCGGTTTGTTGGCTCGGGATGGATTGGCGACGATCAACGGATCCAACCTTCTGACCGGTATGAGTGCACTCTTGCTCTTTGACGTGAATAAGTGGCTGAAACAGGCTGAGATCGCTGCGGCCATGTCTTTGGAAGCGCTTAAAGCCAATATGAAACCCTATACGCCTAAACTGCATGAAGCGAGGGGGTTCCCTGGTGCAGTGCGGACCGCAAAAGCGATACAGAAAGTGATTATGGGTGGAGACCTGGCTGAGGGAAAACTGAAGGTTAAAGTTCAGGATTCATACTCGATGCGCTCCACACCCCAGGTTGTAGGCGCAGCCCATGATGCGATCGCATGGGCGAGGGAACAGGTGGAAATCGAGTTGAACGGAGTGGGTGACAACCCCGTCTTTTTCCCCGAAGAAAACCTTCAGCTTTCGGGTGCCAATTTTCAGGGATCTCCAGTCTCCTTGCCGATGGATATGGTGGGTGCGGCCATCACCATGGTGAGTGTCATGTCAGAGAGACGGATGAACAGGCTCAACCACCCCGCTCTGAGTGTGGGATTGCCACCTTTCTTGACAAGGGGTGCAGGGATGTTTTCCGGACTGATGCTGAGCCAGTATACGGCAGATATGATGATCGTGGAGCAAAGGATCCTCTGCATGCCCGCCTCCATCCAATCCATCCCTGCTGCTGCAGACCAGGAAGATTTTGTTTCCATGGGCATGAACACGGCACTCAAAAATTGCCAAATACTGGATAATGCCTATGGAATTCTCGGCATCGAGTTTATGGCAGCAGCTCAGGCTCTGGACATGCGCGAGAGGATAGAGGAAACACCGTACACATTTGGAAATGGAACGAACAAAGCCAGAGAGGTCATTCGGAAGTACGTCGATTTTCTGGATGAGGACAGGCCCCTCTACTCGGATCACAATGCGATGAAAGAATTGGTGAAATCCTGCGAGATTCTCGATGAAGTTGAGGCAGAGGTGGGAAGTCTTGAAGAATGACCCTATGAGAAAATCCGTATGGGCGTGTTTGGTGATACTCCTTTCTCTTTTCCCCAGTTTTTGCTCAAAGAGTACCCCCCCCGAGAGAAATTCCTCTCTTGAAGGTTATTCCTCCATTTTTGATGGAAGGACACTCTCGGGGTGGAGGATACTGAAAGAGTCCACAGAAAACTCCGGGATCTGGGAGGTGGTCGATGGAACAATCGTCGCCAGACAGACTCCTGAAGGACAAGGGGGACTCCTCGTAACCTTAAAGACATACGGTGATTTCGATGTCTATGCCGAAGTTAAGGCCGATTATCCAATTGACTCTGGACTGTTCCTGCGTGTACAGCCAAATGTAATCTCTTACCAACTGACCATCGATTACCGGCCCGAAGGAGAAGTGGGGGCGATCTACTGCCCCGGAGGCGGCGATTTTCTCGTCCATAATACCGAAGGTCAAAACCTGTGGAAAAGCGATGTGTTCAATACCGTCCGAGCACGGATCCAAGGTCAGCCACCCCGGATACAGGCATGGATCAACGGCGCGAAGACCGTTGACTATACTGATACACCCATTGAAAGTGGATACCGGGTTCCTGAAGAAGGTTTTTTCGGGATCCAGGTTCATGGCGGGCTTAGCTGGGGAAAGGGCAATAAGGTCACCTTCCGCAATCTTCGCATCAAAGAACTCGACTTTCAGTAACATCCCGCTAATATCTGAAGTTGTTTATCTGAATCTCTAAAGTGAAGGCTCCACATATCAACCCTCAAAGACAGTCTTTAAGCATTCATATTTCTATGATGACATGAATACGTAGTCCACCACGATTTTGAAGAGGCTTCAAGCAGTATTTGGGAATGCCGCCGCCTTCAGATGAATGGTGGGATCGAAATTTTAGAGGAACTGCTATATAAAGGGAAGGCGTAAACCGTAAGGCGTGAGGAGGTAAACACCAAATGGATGGATAGATTGGAAAACCCCTTTCGCCTCACGCCCAACGTTTTACGCCTCCCTTTGACCATTGTATTTTAAGATCCCGTCTTTGAGGACGACCTGTCCATCTTTGATCACGTGCTTGATTGGGTTGATGCCAAAGTGATAGACGAGGTGAAGGTAATTGGGGCATGAACAGAGGACAAGGTCCATCTTTTTTCCAATTTCCAGGCTCCCGATCTCCCGTTCTCTAGTCAAGGCGTAGGAGGCATTGGCTGTGATTGCGTTTATGGCTTCTTCAATGCTCATTTTGAGTGTGAAAACGGCCAGTTGCATGATAAAGAACAGAGATTCGGTCATAGAGCTTCCGGGATTAAAGTCCGTGGCCAGAGCCACAATAGCGCCCTTTTCGATGAGTTTTCGTGCCGGAGCCTTTTTCTCCTGCATGAGAAAGTACGATACTCCTGGCAGGAGCGTGGCAACTGTTTGGCTCCGCGCAAGCGTGTCTATGCCCTCGTCTGTTATGGCAATCAAATGATCCGCGGAAACGGCCCCCTCCTCAGCGGCGAGAATGGCACCGCCTAGAGGAGAGAATTCATCAGCATGAAGCTTGACCTTGAATCCTTCGGCTTTGGCCGCGCGGATCAAATGCCTTGTCTCTTTGAGCGAATACACGCCCTCTTCGCAGAAAACATCAAAAAATTCTGCCAGATGATTTTCTTTAACTCGCGGAAGAATTTCTTGAGTTAAAAGTTCTATATACTCTTCTTTCCTGGATTTGTATTCCCTGGGGACTTCATGCGCTCCCATAAATGTGGAAACAATGTCGATGGGATGCATCTTGTTGGCCTGACGGATTGCATACAGTTGTTTGAGCTCATCCTCTATGTTAAGCCCATATCCGCTTTTTGCTTCGACTGTGGTTGTCCCATGGGTGAGCATGCTGTCAAGACGTTCGAGAGAGAGACGTACAAGGTCATCTCTGGAGGCCTCTCGTGTGGCGTTCACGGTTGTCTGTATCCCCAATCCCTTTTCTGCCAGTTGTTGATAGGTATATCCGTCCAAACGAAGTTTAAATTCCTCTTCCCTGCTTCCGGCAAAGGGGAGGTGAGTGTGACTGTCGACAAAGCCGGGCAGACCAATGAGTCCGCTGCCATCAATGTGTTCCCCTCCGTCAACCAAATGAACGCTCGTTTTCAGCTCCTCATCTCTGCCCACAAAGACGATACGACCCTCTGACGAAGCGATGCTTCCGTTATTTATGACACCGATGTCCTTGAGGTCTTCTCTCCGTTTGGGAATCGGACTTCTGCATGTCAAGATTTGGTTGCAGCGGGAAACAACACAATCAGCTAAAATCATCCAGGCTTTTCCTCACCGAAGCACGCTTGTTTCTCCGAATGAACGAGGGTGTTTCATAAGGCTCCCATTTCTTTTCCCAGGCCGGTCTCTGCCAGAGAGTCTCACTTCCCTTGGGTTCGAATATGTAGGGAGGTGTTTCCTGCTGGACCTGGAATGGCGGGGGAGTTTTTTCTCTGCGAGGTACAAAATCTTGAGGTGTCACCGCGTCCATTGTCGGTTTGGGATCAAATCCTGTTGCGATCACCGTCACTTTGACCATCTCTTTCATGCTTTCTTCGATCACTGTGCCGAATATGATGTTAGCCTCGGGGTGGGCCATGCCATGGATCAGCTGTGATGCCTTGGACACTTCATGCAGGGTAATATCTTTGCCGCCTGTGATGTTGATGAGAACTCCATGTGCCCCTTCAATAGACGTATCGATGAGAAGCGGGCTGGATATGGCTTTGTGTGCAGCATCGACAGCCCTGCTCTCGCCGGAGGCGATGCCCGTTCCCATGAATGCCATTCCCATGCCTTTCATGATGGATTTGACGTCTGCAAAGTCGAGATTGATGACTCCCGGTCTTGTGATCAGATCCGAAATGCCCTGGACCGCTTGCCGCAGGATGTCATCTGCCATCTTGAAGGCGTCCTGGATGGATGTGTCCAGATTCACAGTCTCGAGCAGGCGTTCGTTGGGAATGGAGATCACGGTATCGACGGCTGTCTTGAGCTCGGCCAGCCCTTCCTGAGCTTGCCGTGCTCTGATTTTTCCCTCGAACTCAAAGGGAAACGTGACAATCGCGATCGCTAAGATATCCAGTTCCGAGGCAATGTTCGCCAGGATGGGCGTCGCTCCCGTCCCGGTGCCTCCCCCCAAACCTGTGGTGAGAAAGACCATGTCTGCCCCTTCCATAAGCTCCACAAGCTTCTCGGTGTCCTCAAGGGCAGCCTGTTTGCCGATGTCAGGCCTTCCTCCCGATCCCAGACCCTTGGTCAGTTGACTCCCGATCTGGAATTTTGTTCCGGCACTGTTGTTGTTGAGCGCTTGAAGGTCGGTGTTGACAGCGATGAACTCAACGCCTTCGATCCTTGCCTCGATCATTCTATTGACTGCATTTCCTCCTCCACCTCCAATCCCGATGACCTTGATGTTGGCTCCTTCCCGCTCATCCACCAAATGAAATTTGAGTTTGCTTTTAAAATCATTCTCCATGCTTACCTCCTATGCCTCTTTAAGCCAGTCTTTCATTTTGGCCCAAAAGCCTTTTTTTCGATCTTTAGAGAAACCTCTATCCTTCCACCGGTTATAACCGTACAGGATGAGGCCGACAGATGTTGCATAATCCGGAGTGCTGACGCGGTCCACAAGTCCTCCGATGCCGCTGGGATCACCCCGCCGTACGGGCAAGTCAAAAATGCTCTCCGCAACTTCTTCCAGTCCATCCAGCAGCGCTGTCCCGCCTGTGAGCACGATGCCCGAATTCAAGGACTTTTCGTATCCCATTCTGCGGATATCGTTGTCCACCAATCGGAATATTTCTTCAGCCCTGGGTTGAATGATATCTGCCAGAAGCTGCCTGGAAAGCACCCGTGGCTTCTTCCCGCGGCCTACGGAGGGAACCTCGATGGTTTCCTGCTCTTCCACCAGCGGACTGGAGACACATCCAAATTTTTTCTTTATTTTTTCTGCATCAGGGATGGGTGTGCGTAAGCCAACTGCGATATCGTTGGTGAAGTTGTCTCCACCTATAGGAATGACGGATGTGTACCAAAGACTCCCGCGCTCGAATATGGCCACTTCGGTTGTTCCTCCACCTATGTCGATCAGGCCAGCACCGAGTTCCATCTCATCATGGGTCAGGATAGAAAAACTGGTAGCGATCTGGTTGAGGACCAATTGCTCTGTCTCGATGCCAGCTCGTGTGATACAAGTCTTGAGGTTTTGAACCGATGTGATGGCGCCCGTGATGATATGGACGTTGACTTCCAACTTGATGCCGCTCATACCTAGAGGGTCTTTGATGCCGTCCTGATCATCAACAACAAACTCTTGTGGAATGATGTGGATGATCTCTCTATCGGGAGGGATAGAGACAGCTTTGGATTGATCGATCACGCGTCTGATATCTTCTCGACTGATCTCTTTGTTTTTCCCTGAAACAGCGATAACACCTCTGCTGTTGAAACTCTTGATGTGAGCTCCTGAAATACCCACAAAAGCTGAATCGATCGCTACGCCTGCCATGAGCTCAGCCTCTTCTTGCGCTTTCTTTATGGCATCCACAGTGGTCTCAAGATTGACCACAACTCCCTTTCTCAGGCCTCTCGAATCGGTCGTTCCGATACCGATGATCTCGATCTTTCTGTCTTCAGTGACTTCACCAATAATGGCAGTGATTTTTTTTGTGCCGATGTCGACTCCGACAATATAGCCATTCTTTGGCATTATTTTGCCTCCTTCGTGATGCTTGAAGAGAAATCTTTCGCGAATAAATTTTGAGGCTTTATATAGATGCGCTCCTCGAAACGCAGGTCCACGTATTCCAGGGGACCGAATTGATTCAAAAAAGATGTTTGGGCAAAGTACAGCTTCATTTTTTCATAAAATTGATCTTCCCCCAGTACGAGCCACGTCTGCGACTCTTTGAACCGGACTTTCACATTTTCATATTCCGTGAGGTCCACTGTGTCCACAGATTCTCTCATTGATGGATCCAGGCTTTGCAGAAATGCCCATGCGAGAGCGATCTTTCCCTCGCTATCCTGCTTGAAATCATTGGCATCCACGAGTAGAGGAAGGCTCCAGTTGTCCACAGAATCGATCTCCTGGAGCTTGATGCCTTCCCCGTCGATGAGGAAGAGGGGATCCCCATTCATAACAGCGAAGGGCTGTCTTTCCAAAATGGCGATTTTAAGAGTTGAAGGAAAAGCCTTGCGGACGCGAACCTCTTTGATCCATGGATGGATGGCTAGCTCTTCTTTGAATGCGTGGATATCAAGGGTCATAAGATTTCCCAAATGTTTCCCCTTAAGAAATTGGCGTATGTCTTCAGCAATTCTATCTCGCTTGCAGGATAACTCGATGTGATTCACGGTGAGTTTTTCCCAGGATATCAGGAACAGATAGACCTTTTGTATTGAGAGAAAGAGGCCAAAGATAAGAATGAAACTTCCCAGGATGTGCCTGAATTTCAGCTTGATCCTTCTCTGAACTTTATTGGGTTTTGACTTTTTTACTTTCCGTTTGAAGTACTGTGGTTCGGAAAGGAATACGTTTGCTCGGTATCTGAGCGGAGGATTCGCGTGAGAGGCCATGTTTTATTGCACTCCAATTTTTTTGATGATTTCAGGGATCGTTGTGTTTATGTTTCCTGCTCCCAAAATGAAAATCATATCGTTTGGCTCTGCCAATTGAGCGACGAGAGCGGGTATTTTTGATAGCTCAGACTCAAAATAGATGTTCTTGTGTCCAAACTGATGCGTTTCCTCATAGAGCCTTTGACCAGATACGGCCACGATCGGTTTTTCCCCCGCTGGATAGACTTCTGTGATGATGAGAACATCTGCTTGGTTGAATGAAGTGGCAAATCTTCTCATTAGAGAGGCGAGGCGAGTGTAACGATGAGGCTGAAAAACAGCGACAATCCGGCGTGACCAGCCCCTTTTGGCAGCCTCAAGTGTGGCTATGATCTCTGTGGGATGATGCGCATAATCTTCGAGAATCATGATGTCATTCACCGTCTGTTTCAGTTCAAAACGCCGTCCTATTCCCGTGTACTCCTCAAGCGCCTTTAGGATTGTTGGGATAGGGATTTCCAGGTCTACCCCCACGGCTACAGCTGCCATCGCATTGTAAATACTGTGTTTTCCCGGGACGCTCAGCTTCAGGATTCCGAGCCTTTCGTTTCTGTAGTAGATAGTGGATTTGCTGGTGAATTGGTCGAACGATTGTTCTCGGGAGTAGATATCAGCCTGGGCGGAGAATCCGTAGGTGATGACCCTACGCTCCAATCCCGGCATGAGGCTCTGCAGGTTAGGGTCATCCAGGCAGAGGATGATGGGGCAATAAAAGGGGACCTTGTTCGCAAAGCGGATAAAGGTCTTTTTGATCTCATCCAGAGTCTTGTATTGGTCCAGGTGTTCTTCGTCGAGGTTCGTTAACACAGCCATAAAGGGAGAAAGATAGAGGAAGGAACGATCGCTCTCATCGGCTTCGGCCACGATAAAATCTCCCTCTCCCAGCTTAGCATGTGCCCCGATGGTGTTGAGCCTGCCGCCGACAATGATCGTCGGATCGAACCCTCCTGCCTCGAGCATCTGAGCGATCATGGATGTGGTGGATGTTTTTCCGTGAGAGCCGGCCACAGCGATACCGTGTTTCATGCGCATCAATTCTGCCAGCATCTCAGCCCGAGGAATCACAGGAATTTTTTGGCGTCTCGCCTCTTGAACCTCAACGTTTTCTTTCGTGATCGCAGATGAGATCACCACCACATCTGCCCCATTGATCTGTGCCGCTTTGTGCCCGATGTGAATCTCAGCTCCGATCCTGGCCAAGCGTTGCGTTGCTTCATTCTCCTGGATGTCTGACCCTGTGACTTTATAGCTTAGGTTGAGGAGAACTTCAGCTATGCCGTTCATCCCGGTGCCTCCGATTCCTATCATGTGGATGTGTTTGAGCTTGTGATATTTTTTATTGACCACCCGAGCCCTCCTCTGTGTGCTCTCCCATGAGTTTGAAGCAGATGTCAGAGATTTTCTCTGCGGCATTTTCCTTTTTGAGCTGTTTGAGATTATTTTCCATGCGGTCTATTTTGTCTTTATGGGCTATAAAATCCCGGATTTTTTCCGTAAAAGCCTCGGGGGTGAATTCCTCCTCGGGAAGAATCTCAGCGCCTTTGGCCGCTTCCAGCTCTTTGGCGTTGAAGACTTGATGGTTGTCCGTTGCTTTAGCAAAGGGGACCAGAAGCGATGCTTTTTGAGCCGCAATCAACTCAGCGATCGTGGTGGCACCCGCCCGGCACACGATGAGGTCTGAACTCTGGAAATAGCTGGGCATATCGAAAAAATAGGGAGACACGGTCACATCTGTGTACCCCAGTTCAGCATATCGATCCTTGACCCATTCGTAATCGGTCTCTCCGGTTTGGTGGACGAAACGCAAAGCCTTTTTTTTCTGCGTAAGAAGGGGCAAGGATTCTGTGACACCCTTGTTGAGGAAGTGTGAGCCTTGACTCCCTCCGAAAATCAGGATGGCCAGACGATGATTCCGATTTTTTTTTGGAAGAGAGGCAAAATCTTCTCGCGTGGGATTCCCCGTGAGGTCGGCCTTCCCCTTGAAATAGGGGACGGACCCTTCAAAAGCGACGACGGCCTTGCGGACCCATGGAAGCAGAAGTCTGTTTGTCAGACCAGGTCGGAGGTTTTGCTCCATGATGAGAGTCGGGGTCCTGAACAATGACGCAAGAAGCACGATCGGGCCCGAACTGTAGCCTCCGACACCGATCACCAAATCCGGCCGCATCCGCAGGAGGATAAATAGAGATTTGAGAAAGCTAAAGGGCAGCAGAGCGAGAGACTTACATGTGCTCAGTCCCTTTCCCTTTAATCCTTCTATTTTCAGCGGTATAAAATTGGCTTGATAACGCTCCATTATGCTTTTTTCCAATTGCCGGCTACTGCCAACGAACGTGATTTCGACACTCGGGTTTTTCTTCTTCAGTTTTTCGCCGACCGCAAGCGCAGGATAGAGATGTCCGCCTGTTCCGCCTCCGCTTATGATGACTCGTTTGGCTTTCATGCCTTGCCTCGACTCCCTTCTTTTCTCTGGGAAATATGGAGGAGGATCCCTATGCTGAACAGCGTGCAGATGAGGGCCGATCTGCCGAAGCTCAACAGAGGAAGGGGGAGTCCTGTAGGAGGACCCAACCCCAACACGATGCTGATATTGAGTAAAGCTTGGGCAAATATCGCCAGCGTAAGTCCCCCTGCAATGATTCGCGAAAATGTGGTTGGCGCTCTCCATGAAATGAGCAGGCCTCGCCACAGGATGATCACAAAGAGCAACAGTGTTGCCAGAGTCCCAATAAGGCCGAGTTCTTCCCCGATGATCGCATATATGTAATCCGTATGGGCGCAGGGCAAAAAAAAGAGCTTTTGTGTACTTTCGCCTATGCTGACACCGAAGAGTCCGCCACAACCCACCGCCAGTTTGGATTGGATGATTTGGAATCCCTTTCCAAGCGGATCGCTGTTCGGAGAGAGGAAAGCTGTGATCCTGTTCATCCGGTAGGTCGCCTGGAAGAGATACAGAGCAAAAAGCCCTGATGAAAAGATCCCCAAAAACAGAAAATACGCTATCTTCACACCGCCGATGAAGAACACCATGGTGCATATCACAAAAATGAGGATAGCTGTACCATAATCGGGTTCTACAATGGTTAGAAAGATCCCAAGGAATACGACAGCTAGAGGAAAAAGGAGCGAAAAGACCCTGTCCAGTTGGTCTCTTTTCTTTTCCAGTTGAAGGGCGAGGAAGAGAACCAAACTGATTTTGGCCAATTCTGACGGCTGAAACCGGATACCGTAGAAGTGGATCCATCTATGGGTTGCTCCCAATGAGGGCATTACCAAACAGAGGCCTAGAAGACTGAATGTCAAAATCAGCAATCCATAGATAAAATATTGGTTCTCGTAGAACGGTTTGTGTATGAAGAGCATAACCATGATGATGGCCAGCCCAAAACCGGCTCCGATCAACTGATGGATGAAAAAATGGAAGGGCTGTTGGTATTGGTCGCTCGCCAGGATGGCGGATGCGCTGAAGACCATGACTAAGCCAAAAGACAGGAGGACTAATGTCACAAGGAATAAGGGCTTGTCGAAACCGTACGGTCTGAAAATTTCCATCGTCTTATGTCTCTTGTGCTTGTATCCTTTCCTTGAGCGCAAAAACCTCATGTTTGAAAACCCGGCCTCTTTCTTCGAAGTTCTGGAACATATCAAAGCTCGTGCATGCGGGGGCGAGAAGAACGATCTCCCCGGGAGAGGCTGCTGCAAAACTCCGTTCCACCGCTTCTGCCAGTGTGGAAACCGGCGCCATGGATGCTCCATTCCCATTTTTGAGGGCGCGGGCAATTTTTTCTTTTGCTTCACCCAGTAAAAAGACTTTCTTGACTTGTGCGGCAATCGGTATCTTCAGGGCTTCGAAATCGCCTCCTTTGTCCCTGCCCCCCAAGATGAGGATGATCTTCTGGCCGAAACTCTGGAGGGATCTTAGGGTCGCACCTACATTTGTTGCTTTGGAGTCGTTGTAGAACGTCACACCCTGGAGAGTGAGGACTTTTTCCAATCTGTGCTCCAAACCCTTGAATGTTCTGATGGTTTCCCTCAATCCTGAATTAGGGATTCCGAAGAGAAAACCGATGAGTATAGAACTCATCACGTTTTCTTGATTATGAATGCCAAGGAGAGGAATATCAGAGGTTCGGATTACCCTCTCTTCCTCTTCGTTCGAATACACGATCCATTGCCTTTCGATAAAACAACCGGGGGAGATCTTATGGTTTCGAGAAAATCCGAAGACTTTGGGTTGGATTTTTCCACACAAGTCCCAGACGAGGGGGTCATCTCGGTTGAGTATGGCAATGCCCTTTTCGTCCTGGTGAGAGAGAAGCTTTATTTTGGCCTCGAAATAATCGGCAAAGCTGCCATGCCAGTCCAGATGGTCCGGGGAGACGTTGAGCAGGACAGATATGAAGGCTCTGAAGTGTTTGATATACTCCAGCTGGAAGCTGGAAAGCTCCGTGACATAGATGTGATCGTCTTCGCTTCCTTCGGCATAACTTATGAGGGGAGTGCCTATGTTCCCGGCCAGAAAGGATTTTATTCCCGCCTTCTTTAGGATCATGTGGGACAGCGTTGCTGTTGTGGATTTTCCGTTGGTTCCTGTGATCCCGACGATTCGGCCTTTGATGTATTGGAAAGCGAGTTCGACTTCAGAAATGACTTCCACATCCTTTGTCATGGCTTCCTCGATTTCGGGAATCTTTGGCACGCCCGGGCTGGGAATTATCAAATGGGCATCCAAAAAAGTCTTTCTAACGTGTCCGCCTGTCTCAAAAATAACTCCTCTCTCCTGCCAGGGCTCGATTTTTTCAGAGAGTTGTTCAGCAGTCCTCTTGTCGCTGACCGTGACATGCGCTCCCTGATTCAGCAGAAAACGGCAGAGTTCCTCTCCTGTTTTTCCAAAACCCACAATGAGAATTTTTCTGCCTTCGAGTTCCATTTCACCTCAGTTTTAGCGTGGTGAGGCTGAACAGGGCGAATATGATGCCCAATATCCAGAACCGGACCACAACCTTTTGCTCTGACCATCCCTTAAGCTCAAAATGATGGTGGAGTGGTGCCATGAGGAAGATACGTCTTCCTCCCGAAATCTTAAAGTAAAACACCTGGATGAGCACAGACAGTGCTTCGAGGACAAAAACGCCCGCGACCATCAACAGGAGAAATTCCTGCTTGATCATTATGGCCACTGCCCCGACAGTCCCACCCAAGGAAAGTGCGCCGACGTCGCCCATAAACATTTCGGCCGGGTGACAGTTATACCAGAGGAAGCCCAAACATGCGCCAGCCATAGCGCCCAAGAGAACCGTAAGTTCTGAAGAGAGCGGCACTCGTGTGATGTTCAGGTATTGCGACCAGAGGGCGTGACCTGCAACATAAGACAGCGCCGTAAAAGCCGTAGCGCTGATAAAAGTCAAACCTATAGCCAGGCCATCCAGCCCATCGGCGAGATTGACACCGTTGGAGGCTCCCACTAGGATAAACATGATCCAAGGAAGATAGAGGAACCCCAAATAGGGGGTCCATTGCTTGAAAAAGGGGAAGCTCATGTTCAGGCTGAAATTCCCTTTCAATCCAAGATATATCAGGGCGAGACCGATGACGCCCGAAAGCAAAATCTGTAAGATCATCTTTCGCCTGGCCAACATTCCCGAGGATTTTTTCTCGATAATCTTCAGATAGTCATCCCAGAATCCGATGAGCCCAAACGAGATCATCGTGAATATGGCGAGCCAGACATATGTGTTCTTTAGATCGCACCAGAGCAGTGCAGGAAAGACCGTGCAGCTGATAATGAGAATTCCTCCCATAGCAGGAGTTCCTTTTTTTTCGTTGTGCGATTTGGGGCCATCAGCTCTGATCTCTTCACCGATCTGGCACTTCTTGAGGAACTTGATCATGCACGGGCCCAGCAGCAAGCTGAGGAGGAGCGCGGTGATTCCTGCCATTGCCGTTCTCACCGTGATGTACCGGAAGACATTGAAGAATATCCAATAATCCTTCATCGGCACCAGAAGCCAATACAGCATGCGTTTACCCTTCCTCTCTCAATTGTTCGATGATCCGTTCCATGTGGATGCCTCGAGATCCTTTGACCAGGATGAGGTCTCCGGGATCCAAAAAACTGCGAAGGTTCGCCGCTGCCTCTTGCGAGTCTTCGAAAGTCTGTATGCGATCTGTAGACATCCCTGTTTCCCTTGCTGCCTGGGCCATATGCTTGCTCATCGGTCCGACTGTGACCAGAATGTCAAAACTGTTATTCGCGACTTGTTTCCCCGCTGCGATGTGATACTTGACAGAATCCTCTCCGAGTTCCAGCATATCCCCCAAGACAGCAATCTTTCTTTTGGCCGGAAGTTTGGCCACACTCCTCAGCGTGAACTCCAAGGCTGTGGGATTCGAGTTGTAGGAATCGTCGATAAGTCTTATATCTTTTTGGAGAAGGAACACCGTTCCTCGCTTCGCAAAAGGCCTCAACTGTGAGGCCAGTTCGCGGATATCTTCGATAGGAAGAGAGAATGTGTGGGCGACAGCCACAGCCGCAAGAAAATTGGGAAGGGTGCATTCGTAGAAATTGGGAAGAGTGATTTTTTTGCTCTGCCCTCCATAATTCAGTTCGAAACACATCCCATCGAAACCTTTTTTTTGGACATCATAGGCTGAAATATCCCATCTCTTCGACGTGCCGAAGAATATTTTTTCTCCCTCCCAATCTTCAGCGATTTTTCTGATCCAAGGGTCATCCCCGTTGAGTATGGCTATTCCGTCAGGTTTCATCCCTTCGAGGATTTCTTTTTTTGCTGCGGCAATGTTGGCCATGTTTTTCAGAAACTCCAGATGAACCGGTTGCACATTGGTGATGACGGCCACATCCGGCGGAGCGATCTGCGTGAGCGTCTTGATCTCCCCCGGGTGGCTCATTCCCATCTCCAACACCGCGATCTCATGATCCTCTTGCAACTTGAGGATGGAAAGGGGAAGTCCCAGATGATTGTTGAAATTGCCCTCTGACTTAAGGACTTTGTGCCGTCGCTCAAGAAGAGCCGCGGTGAACTCTTTGGTCGTTGTTTTTCCGATACTGCCAGTAATACCCACAACTTTGACGGGGTGCTCAGAGAGGGTACTTTGGGCCAATTTTTGGAGCGCTTGGAGGGTGTCGGGAACCTTGATCAAGGCGAAGTCATTAAAAGGAGGGATTATTTTTTGTGAGATGACTGCGCCCGCGGCTCCTTTCCCAGCAGCGAGTGGTACAAAATCGTGCCCGTTCCTTTCGGCCGTTAATGCAAAAAAGAGTTCACCCGGCTCAGTTAATCGCGAATCGATATTAAATTTATGAAAAGAAAGAGATGGAGGGCCCTGGAGGATTTCACCTTTCATTCTTTCTTTTAGCTGATACAATCTAAACTCAACCAATTTTAAATATCCTCCATCTCTTTCAAAAAGCTCCTAATAACATTTGTATCCTTAAAGGGGATAGCCTTGTCTTTGAGTATTTGATAATCCTCATGTCCCTTTCCCGCGACCAGAACACAGTCCCCTTTTTTGGCACGCAAAAGGGCTTTGCGAATGGCAGACCTGCGGTCGGATTCAATTTCATATCTCTCAGGGCCAGTCTTTTTTATTCCGTTTTCAATGTCTTCGAGTATGCCCATGGGATCTTCAGTTCGGGGATTGTCCGAAGTGAGGATCGTCCAGTCAGCATACTTTCCTGCGACCTCTCCCATTCTCGGCCTTTTCAGTCTGTCGCGGTCACCCCCTGCGCCAAAGACCAGGATGATCTCCCCAAAGTCGAGTTCCTGTGCTGTTTCCAGCAGATTTTTAAGGGCATCATCTGTGTGGGCGTAGTCAACGAAGATGCTGTACCCGAGCGTGTTTTGTATCTTCTCGAAGCGGCCTGGGACGCCGTCGAGCCCAGCGATTCCGGCTTTGATACTGCGTATGGGCACTCTCAAGGTCAGGGCGCAGGCGATAGATGCGAGGATGTTGTACAGATTTGGCTTTCCCAAGAGCGGTGAAAACACAGGTATCTTTCCCGACGGATACTTGACGGTCATCTCTATTCCCTTGTGAGAGAATGTGAAGGCCTCTGCTCGGATCATGCCTGTGGATTCTGTCCCGTATGTTATCCCCCCCGTCGAGAGCTGAGTTAACAGTTTTTTCCCCCAGGGATCGTCACTATTGATCACTGCCGTTCTTTTTTGTGAAGGAGAAAGAAAAAGCTTTTTTTTGGCCTTGAAATACTGCTCCATGGAGTGATGATAGTCCATGTGCTCGCCACTCAAGTTGGTGAATACGGTCACATCAAAATCAATGCCCGTCACCCGGTTGAGCTCCAGGGAGTGGGAGGACACTTCCATCAAACAATGCGTGGCGCCGTGATCGACCATCTCTTTCAGCATTTTTTGGAGGTCGGGAGCCTCGGGCGTGGTTCGTCCTGCGGAAGCGTTGACTCCCGGCCCTCGATAGCTGATTGTTCCGATCACTCCGGGGAGAAAGTTTGCTCTTTTTAAGATCTCCTCCAGGATGTAGGTGACGGTTGTTTTTCCTTTTGTTCCTGTGATCCCCACGACTTTGAGTTTTTGCGAGGGGTGGGAATAGAAGTTCGCTGCACAGAGTGCGAGCGCTTTCCGGGCATTGCACACCTGGACCCATGTTTTTGGGAAATTAAGCGGTTTTTCCCTTTCGGAGAGAACAGCCACAGCCCCTCTGTCGATAGCCTCACCGATGAAGTCGAAGCCATCCGCTTTTTCTCCTTTTAGGGCAGCGAAGAGGTCCTCGGACTGAACGGTGCCCGAAGAGTAAGAGATACCTCGGATGTCTACGTCCGAGCCGTTTTGGATGATGGCTTTGGGGACTCCTTCAATAACATCCGAAAGCTTCATTGTCCGTTCATGCTCCTTGCTCTTGCTGCGATCATTTTTTTGGTGTACGCTTCTTCCCTGGGGACTTGGAGATAACGGAGTGTTTGGGCCGCGATCTCCCGGAACACTGGGGCTGCAACGTCCCCACCGTAAAATTCCCCGACCGGCTCATCGATGACAACCACAATCGAGAGAACGGGATCCTCAACGGGGACAAAACCGACAAACAATGCGGTGTGCATTTGATTAGAATATCGACCAATGGCGGGGTCAAATTTTTGCGCGGTTCCCGTTTTACCGGCAACACTGTAGCCGTCGATCTGAGCCTTTATTCCCGTTCCCCTCGAGACGACTTGTTGCAGAATTCGGGTTAGGGTTTTTGCTGTCTCTTCTGAGGTGACTCTCCGGAATTGACTAGGAGCGACTTGCTTTTCCCCTGAGGAGGTCAGGATGTTCCTTACAATTCTTGGCGGTGTGACTATTCCTTTGTTGGCGACTGTGTTTATAGCCTGCAGTATCTGGATAGCTGTTATTGAGATCTCATAACCGATGGAGAGGGAATAGAGAGAGATGTCTGTCCAGTTTTCTATGGGTCTAAAAATGCCCTTCTCTTCAGCAGGAAGGTCGATCCCTGTTTTTTGGCCGAAGCCGTAGGCCTTGATCATCGCGTACATATTCTCTTTTCCGATGCGTTCACCGACCTGAATGGTCCCCACATTGGAGGAGTAGATGATGACATCCGGAAAAGTCAGAACACCCATCTTTTTATGATCCCAGACAGTTTTGCCAGGAACATTGATCTTACCGAGTGTGCAGTCAAAGACATCTCGAAGCTTCACACTGTTGTTCTCCAAAGCCGCGGATGCTGTGACGATTTTGAAAGTGGATCCGGGGTCGAATGTGTGATGGATAGCCTCATTCCTCTCTGTCCTGGACACCTTAGCGGGAGGATCGTTCAGATTGAAAGTGGGATAGTTGGCCATTGCCAGTATCTCCCCAGTGGCGGGGTGGGATACTATCACTGTTCCCCAGAGGGCCCGCGTCTTTCGCAGGGCTTTTTCCAGTTCTTTTTCAGCGATATACTGGATGGTTTCATCGAGTGTCAGGACGAGGTCTTTTCCGGGTTCGGGATTCTTGAGGATTTCGAACCTGTATTTCCTCTTTTTGGCATCCCTCAAGATCAAACGCTTTCCCTTTTCACCTTCGAGGGTGTCATTGTATTTATACTCGATCCCGCTCTGTCCTCGCTCATCGATGTTGACGCGTCCCAACAGATGGGCAGCCCGTCTTCCTTGAGGATAAAACCTCTTGTTTTCCTCATCAAAATGAATCCCGCTCAGGTTGAGGGCTTTCACCTGCTCGGCTATTTCTGGCTCGATTTTTCGTTTGATCCAGACAAAAGAATTCCCCTTTTTTATCCGGCTGCAGATAGAAGATAGATTTTTGGACGACAGGCCCAGGATCTTCCTGAGTTTTTGGATTTTTGCCTTTTGGTGTTCATAGGACTCATCTTTGGAAGGGATGTAAAAGACCGAAGGTCTTGGTAGGCTTCTTGCCAGAATAATCCCTGAACGGTCGAAGATGTTTCCTCTTTTTGGGATGATCGCTTCAACATCATGATTTTGATTGAGAACTTCTGCTTTGAGTTTTGTGTGATGGATGACTTGAAGTTCAACCAGACGGAAAACGATGATTCCCAACCAGAGAACAAGGACAAAGAGCAGGAACAGGGTTCTGTTCTTTATTTTTTTTTGGTTTGAATTCTTCATCGTCTATTGTTTCTTCGTCCCCTCTGCGGATTCATGGTAAGCGATCTGTTCCTCGTCAGGTGGTCTCATTTTGAGTTTTTGCGTAGCGATTTTCTCCACTCTCTCGAGTGAGAGGAGGGATGATTTTTCTGCTTCCAGCTGTTCAAGATTCTTTTTGATGGATAATATATCTTCTTCCAATGCGCGGGTCTGGTAGCCCAGTCGAATGGATTCGGCCTGTTGCCAGATGTAGAACGTCAGGAGAGCAATGACAAAGATCATGCACAAGATCCCTATTGCGATCTGTTTTTTGGTAAATTTCTTGCTGACCATTCAGGTTCGCTCCGCTGCCCTCAATTTGGCTGACCTCGCCCTGAAGTTTTTCAGGATCTCTTTTTCAGAGGGGGTAACAGGCTTTTTTGTCAGAACTTGGAGTAAAGGGGTTCGACCGTTTGCAGATGAAGCCAGTTCCAGAAATGTGTGTTTGACGATCCTGTCTTCAAGTGAATGGAATGAGATGGCGATAATCCGAGTTTTTGCCTTGATCTTTGCCACAACCCTCTTAAAAAAGTCGGACAGGCCTTCGAGCTCTTGGTTGATCTCGATCCGCAGCGCCTGAAACACTCGGGCTGCCGGGTGTGTTTTTCCTCTCTGCGGTCTCCAGTGGCAGACCTCTTCGACAATTTTTAAAAGCTCGATCGTGGTCTCAATTTTTTTCATTTTTCTACGTGAGACAATTTCCTTGGCCAATCGTCTTGCCTGTCTGAGTTCACCGAAATCGTAGAAAATCTGGGCCAGCCGGCTTTCGGAATATTTATTCACGATCTTGGCTGCTGTGGTTTTATTCCTAAGGTCCATCCTCATGTCGAGAGGGCCTTGCTTGTTGTAACTGAATCCTCTTTCGGGTGAATCGAGATGGAGGGAGGACAGGCCCAAATCGAGAAGTATGCCTCTGACCTGAGAGAAATCCAGCCCTAGGTCAGGCAGATATCTGAAATCCGAATGATAGAGCTCGACCCTGTCTATATAGGGTTTAAGCCTTTTTTTGGCTTGGAGGAGGGATTGTTCATCGATGTCGAATCCTATTATTTTTGCCTTGGGATTTCGTTCGAGCAATTCGAGAGAGTGCCCGGCGAGTCCGATCGTGCAATCCACATAGGTGCCCTCTCTATTCACTCCCAGAAAATACATCGTCTCTTCCAGAAGAACAGGAACATGGAGACTGCTCCTCATTCAGTTTTATCCTCTGGTGCGAGTTCAGAGATGCGCTCGAACTCTTCATTTGTCAGAGGATTTTGTTCGAGCATTTCATTGAGCAGGTTTGTGTTCCAAACCTCCAGATGGTTGTTAAGGCCGATAACTGTGACTTCTTCTTCAAGATTTGCCTTTTCTCTGAGCGATTGGCTGATCAGAACGCGCCCTTTGGAATCGATCTGGTACTGCGTCCCCGTCCTGTTGACGCGCAGGAGAAACTTTCTGAGATCGGGTTTGAATTGGAGTAATCCGACGTTTGAAATCCCGGACAGCTTGTGCCATACTAAAAGAGGATAGATCTGAATGGCTTCATCGGTCAGGGATGTGATGAATAGATCCTTTCCGTACTCTTCCTCGATTGCGGTGCGGAATTTTTCCGGTATTTTGATTCTTCCGCTTTTATCGAGCTTTGCAGTGGTGCTTCCGATTAATAAATTTCCCATTTTGTCCCGTTCTGTCCCATTTTTCCTATAAAATATAGTAATATATATTGTAATGTCAAGGGAAAATTCCATTTATGTGTTCATTTTTCAACAATTTTCTGAAGATTGCCCGCATATTGTGGCTTCGAAGAACACCCTACTACATAGGGAGCACTTAATGAGGAAACGTTTTTACTGAAAAAAGAGTGATGAGATGGAGAAGATTGAGACTTTAGGATATATTCAGAAAGCCTGAAGGGCCGGATTGGCAAAGGTGTTCCATATATGAAAAATGCCGGTTAGGGTCGAACATTATCCTTGAAATGTTTTGTTTGTTCCAAATGAAGAGGAATAGCCGATTTGGAATACTCGACTAAGGAGTCACAAAGTTAAGGCGTAACTTTCTCTGAAATGAGTTTTCTGGCGGAGTCGTAGTCTTTTTCCATTACAAAGATCTTGATTTCTCCCAGTCCATCAGCGGAGAAAGGGTGGACCGACTGGACGACCAACCCTTTGAGGAGACATCGGATCCCATTACTTTCCAGAAAACTTTTTATGACTTCAGCTTCGGCCGGACCCCATACGCTGTAGACTTCTTTAAGCTTGGACTCCGGATCTAACTTGCGGCTTTTGTTGTTGTTATTGTTGTTGTTATTTTCCATGAGTCGTAAATTTTTCCTTTAAGATACCCGCGATCTATGCATAACTCCGGTTTTTACGGTTTGCACGTTAAACACACGCCCCTAAAATTCTTCGTGCGTGTAGGTCAGGTCGTGTTCACCAGTCGTTTTGAAAAATTCCCTGGAACACAACGCACAGAGTGTCGCGTGCAGTGAACAGAGTTATTCGTCTTCTTCGATCTCTGTGATTTTCTTCTCTTTGAACAGGTATGTTTTGAGCTCTTCGGCAAATGCCTCGTCGTTCCTTCGGATCCATTCGAGAACCATGGCTGCATGTTCTTTTTCTTCGTCTCGGTTGTGTGCAAGGATTTCTTTCAGCTCTTCGTCCTCGGTCACATCCACGCGCTGCTGGTACCAGTTGACCGCTTCGAGTTCTTCGATGAGGGAGTTGAGAGCACGATGGAGTTCTTTTGTTTTTTTTGTCAGTTTATCCGGAGATTCATGAAAAGCTCCTCCGCCCATAATGGCCTCCTTTTTCTGAATGCAGATTTCTGAGTACAGAAAATAGAATCACAAAATCGTGCTTCTGACCTCTGTCCCAGTTCTTGCACTTTGCTTCTGGATTCTGTATTTTGGGTTATAAATCTAATTTTCAATTTTTCGTTCTCTATGACCTGCCCTTCGTCTTCTGAACTTCTGCGGATTTGTTGCCCTGAAAGTAATCGTCTAAGATCTTCCGGTGGTCGAAGGCAAGGGGAAAGGTGATCTCTTCCTTTGTGAAGATTCCGATTTTTTTGGCATCGTCCTGGGCTGTGGGCTTTCCTTTCGCTGTGGCCACAAAAACTGTGGAAATGGTGTGTTTTCTGGGATCTCGACCCGGGTCCGAGTAGGTTTGCAT
>Ga0307425_1000381_pt1 | contig 28003 bp, 25 predicted proteins | sample SalMarWE160330MG_FD_202152 | JGI IMG/M metagenome (GOLD analysis project Ga0307425, IMG submission 202152) | Salt marsh sediment microbial communities from the Plum Island Ecosystem LTER, Massachusetts, United States - WE1603-30 | ecosystem: Environmental > Aquatic > Marine > Intertidal zone >...
CGTCGCCGAAGATCGACCGGGCCATGCTCGGCGTGGTTGGACGCTTGGCCATCTACTTCGGGGGGTTGGTATCGGCGATTATGCTTGCCAACCTGGCCGGAATGCTGAATTGGATGATGATGGGCACCGCGATTGTCAGCACGAGGCTCTACACGTGGCTGGGGATCGCGGCGATGCGATCGGGAACTCAGATATATCTGCACAGCAGGACACTCTCCATAGACCTTGCGTGCACGGCGATATTCATCATGGCGCTCTACGTTGCGCTGGTCCTGGCGTACCCCGTCTCGGCAAGACATCGTTTTCTCGGTCTCGCGATTGGGATTCCGAGCATCGTGTTCGCCAACTTCGTGAGGCTCGTTGCGGTTGCCGAGGTCTCCGAGAGCATTCAGCCAGCGTTTGCGTTTCTTCATGACCGGTGGTTCCACACGCTGCCTCTGAGTGCGCCTGCGTACAGCTCGACATTCACGTTCTTCCACGACTATCTGTTCCAGGTGGGTATGGTGCTCGTCACTGTGGTCGCGTTGGCCGCCTGGTTGTCGTACGTGCGCAAAGATGCGTGACAAGGCCGTTTTTGCGGCCATCAGTATCGTTCTGTCCTTCGCGCTCTTTGGACTCGCGGCACTGCTCAAGGCGGCGCACTACTACACCCCGCTGTCTGCCGGGTTCGTGCTTGCGGCTGTGGCTGTGATGATTGCAGCGCGAGGCGTTGCCTGGAAACGCAAGGCGCTGTTCGTGCTGCTCACCTTGGGCATCTTCACGGTCTTTGATCTGCTCACGTTGGTGACTGGATTGCGCGATGTCTCCAGCGCTTCTTTGGCGGGAACGCCCACTGGACCCGTCGTGGCCATCGTCGGCTTGCTTGGTGCGATCGTGCCGCTGGTTCTTCCGCTCGGGATGCTCGCGGTCTTTGTCGGGAGTGATCCGTCTGTGTTGTGGACCCCAGCGCCGAGTCACCGCCCCAAAGGCAAGAACCGCTAGCCGCACAACAGGTCACCAACACCGGCTCGCGGCCCGCAGCAGGCGCGAGATGACCGTTGCCCGCAACGGACGCTAGACTGAAGCGCTTCTATCGACGTTGGCAAGGAGTAGTACATGACGGTGTCGCGCCGTGCTACCGAGATCCGCCCGTTTGTGGTCATGGACATCGTCGCGCACGCCGAGAAGCTCGAAGCCGCCGGCCACGATGTCGTGCGCCTGGAGATCGGCGATCCGGACTTCCCGACTCCTGATGTGATCGCGCAAGCGGCCGAGTTGGCGATCGCCGAGGGATCCACACACTACACCCAGTCGCTCGGCCTACCGGACCTTCGAGAGGCTCTGCACGTTCGCTACCGGGACCACTACGGTGTGGAAGTCGATCCGACCAACATCGTCATTACGCAGGGCACGTCGCCAGCGATGCTTCTGCTGTTCGGCGCTCTGCTCGATCCCGGGGACGAGGTCATCATGCCGGACCCGTGCTACCCGGCGTATCCCAACTACGTCACGTTCCTCGGCGGCGTTCCCAAACTCGTGCGCGTGCGTGCCGAGGACGGCTTTCGCTACCGCCCGGACGAGGTTCGGGCGGCGATAGGCCCGCGCACGAAGGCCATCATGATCAACTCGCCGAGCAATCCTACGGGGGCGGTGCTCGGCGACGAGGACTTGAAGGCGCTCGCCTCAATTGCCGAGGAAACCGGGGTCCATATCGCGAGTGACGAGATATACCACGGACTCGATTTCTCTGGTCCCGATCGGACGATCCTCGCCTACACCGACAAGGCCTTCGTGCTGAACGGATTCTCGAAGGCCTACGCCATGACCGGTTGGCGGTTGGGATACATGATCGCGCCTCCGGAGTTCGTGCGCCCTGCCGAGAAGATCCAGCAGAACTTCTTTCTGGCCGCCAATGCATTTGTACAGCACGCGGGGGTGGTTGCGCTTACCCGGGCACAGGAGGATGTTGTTAGGATGCGTGCAACATACGATGAGCGTCGTCGCTACCTTGTGCCCGCCCTCGAAGAATTGGGACTCACGATACTCTCTCCGCCAGGAGGAGCGTTCTACGTGTTTGCCGACGCCAGTTGCTGGGGCCAAGACTCCCTGGCGCTGTGTCGTAGGCTGCTCGACGAAGCACACGTGTCGTGCGCCCCGGGTGTCGATTTCGGGCACGGCGGAGAGGGTTTCTTGAGGTTCAGCTATGCGACGTCGAGGGACCGTCTGCGTGAAGGTATTCGAAGGCTCGGTGAATGGGCGGCCGCGAACGTTCAGTCGTGATCGGACCTGGGTTTGGGATTGAGTTCTGCGACTGTTCTGCCGACATTGGATTGGTAGGGTCTTGGCGAAGGCACGGCGATTGCTTGTCATGACCCGGATCTCACGACGAAGGGGACTACTCGCGTGGCGGACACTTGGAGCAAGGCGGATCTCCACATTCATTCTGACCACAGCGACGGTCTTGCGAGTATTCCTGAGATCATGGACTACGTGCAGTACCGCACCGATCTGTCGGTCATCGCCATCACTGACCACAACACCATTGAAGGCGCCGTGCAAGCGAGAGAACTCTCTCGGCACTACAACTTCGACGTGGTAGTTGGCACCGAAGTCTCCTCTGCGGAAGGTCATATTCTTGGCCTGTTCGTGGAAGAAGACGTTGCTCCCGGCATGTCACCGGCCGAGACCATCAAGGCGATCGAAGAGCAAGGCGGAGTCGCGGTCATCGCTCACCCGTTCTCGAACAAGGGTGTGTTTGGGCCTCTCGGCAGGAATGTGTTCGCCCAGGCTGCGCAGGATGGGGCGTTTCACGCTCTCGAGGTCTACAACTCCCTGCCGTTCCTCGTGTGGGCGAACAGCCTAGCGGCGAAGCTGGCGGGTGGAAACGGCATCGCACTCACGGGAGGCAGCGATGCCCACGTTCTTGAAGCTGTCGGCAAGGGCTACACCGTGTTTCGCGGTTCGACCAGCGAGGAACTGCGTGTGAGCATCGATAGCCTGGAGACGCGCGCTGAGGCTGCCCGTGGCGGGCTCTCGCTGGCGCTGCGGTACGCATGGCGCTACAGGGCGATCCGTCGCATGCGGGAGTGGAACTCGGAGCGCTGCAACGCGCGCTGATCACTCGGTCCGAACGTCGCCCCTACGCCACCGAACCTGCCGAGGCGGCGCTGAGTGCGTCCGTGATGTCGGCACGCAACTCCTCCACAAACGCTGGATCGTCATGCCACGCAGGTAGTGTGACGACCGAGACGCTTTCGTCGACGCGGGCCTGCCTCACAGCGAGCTGAATATCAAGCAGTGTTGTGATGGAGTCAAACGGGAAACACGCGGGCGAGACCAGTATCCGACGACATCCGATGGCTGCCAGGTGGCGCACCGTTCCCGTCACTTCTGGATTGCGCCAGTCCGCCCACGCGATGCGAATGTTCTGCTCGCCAACGCCTCGTTCGAGAAGCAACATTCGCACGTGATTGAGGAACGCGGTCTCCTGCTCGTCGAAGTCGCGCCGATCACGAGCCCTGTCACTCGGCTGTCCCTGCCCGACCAAGACGATCCCCGCTGCCGAGGGGTCTCCCGCCACAGCCATGATCCGATTCGTGACAAGCCCGGCGATACGCTCAGAACTCCACAGTGGCCCAGCGTAGGTGACCGACACGCCCAGGTCGCCAAGGCGCAGGGCATCGACCTCCCGCTTCGCCGCATCGACCTCGAGAGATTCGGCAATCACCGCCTCGGCAACTACGATGTTGCGGAATCCATCGGCAACCGTGTGTGCAATCTTCGTAACCAAAGAGCGTTCGCCTTCGCACCATGCGGATTCGAGACGCGTGATTGTCCGAGCGCTCTCAAGGACCGATTCCACCTTCTCGGCGACGGTGTCGAGCTGGCGAGCCGCCGGACTGATGCCACCGGCGGCACGATAGCGGGTCTTTTGCGCCATGAACAGGAACGGCAGCACGCCGATGGAGGCCTTCAAGAGCCCTTCTTCGGAGAGGTCCTCCAGAGCGGCCGCCGTGGCCGCCGGACTGTACAGAGGGGGTTCAACTTCGCCAAGCACGAGAACGGCAAAGCCGGATTGTCTCTCCGGCAAGGAAGCTGATGCCGCGGGGATTCCCGCATGGGCGCGCCTCGCGAACCATCCAAGTAACGTGGAGATCAGCGCGTAACCGCCGAACATGCCCGCGAAGGTAAATGCGATGGCGTACACAATCGCGTCCAAGCGATCGTATGCGAGCGTGACGCCACCGAAACCCCAGGCACATGCAGCAAAGAACACGAGGCCCACCAGCGCAACCAGGCTTTCGAGTGAGCGCTTTGCGACGAGAATGCCGACGAAGGACGCACCCGTTCCCACGGCCCCGACTACGAGCGCTATCCAAATGAGTGCGTCGTCTGCCACGTTGGTCCTCCTGCTCTCAATTGTACTCGTCGGGGTACAAGAAGCAGAGGGCTTCCTTGACTGGTAATACCCCGGTGGGTATGATTCCAGCACCCGTAGACAGTGTTTGACGAAGGAGCGATCCGATGAGCAATAGTCTCGAAGTCACGACCGCAAGCTGGGACGCCGAAGTGGCCAACTCCTCCACACCTGTGGTCGTGGACTTTTGGGCTCCATGGTGTGGCCCGTGCCGCATGGTGGCGCCGGAGCTTGACAAGTTGGCCGAGCGCCTCGGTTCGTCAGTCAAGTTCGTCAAGGTCAACGTCGACGAGAATGGCGAGTTGGCGATGAAGTACGGAATCATGAGCATTCCGACCATTGCCAAGTTCGTGAGCGGGTCGCTTGAGGCTCAGGTCATCGGGGCCCGCGGTGCCGATGCACTGGCCAAGGAACTCGGCATCTAGTCGAGTTCGTTCGGACGTCTCGGCCGTCGCTCGAGAGGCGTGGAGCGTAGTTGGATGGGCTGAGCCTATCGCACGCACGATGAGTACTTGAGGAATACCTTGATCGCCTCGTCAATCACTTCGTCGCGCGTGATTGAGGGGTCGTCGGGGATCATGCAGTGCTTCATTGCGTGCCCAACCATGTGAATGCCGACTTGATTGAGGGCGGACTTTGCAGCCATTACCTGGGTCAAGACCGCAGTACAGTCCTGACCTGTTTCGATCATCGACTGCAGTCCACGGATCTGGCCCTCTAGGCGACGCAGCCGGTTGATGATTCTCTTGCGTTCTCCCTCGTCGGTGATCATGGCATTTGAGTCATCGTTGTACGTCATTTGGGCGTTTCGACCTCCAGGAGGGTGTCCCGAGTAGGGCGTTTGCGCGGATTATACCCCCTAGGGGTATACGCTCGCAACGTTGTCGCAGTTGAGGGGCGCGTTCACATCCGCGCCAACACGGCTGCGTGAGCGTCACACAGGGACGTGGAAGTACTCACGCCCGGGGCATCGTGAGCGGAAATCCGATCAAGGCGCGCGAGAGTCCACGGAAAATCCGCAGGTCGTGGCCGTAGGGGACCCGCAGTGCAGTGGTATACTTTTTGCATTGGGGGCTCGCTTCGCGACCCCCCGGCATGAAGAAGAGGGGGAGCGCCCATGGAGCTCTCACAACGCCCCGAACTGCGGCAGAAAGTCACTCTCTCGCCTCAGGTCTACCAGGGGCTCAACATACTGGCGATGCCGATTGCCGATCTTCAACAACTCATGGAGATCGAGATGCTCGAGAACCCAGTGCTCGAAGTTGACGAGTCTGAGTCGGAGCCGCTCGATGACGAGGAGATTGACGAGCACGACGACGAGCGCTCGTGGGACGAATGGCTTGAGATGTATGAGGATCTCGACTCGATGGAGCCAACCGCTCCGCGAGATCCAAATGCTGAAGCGACCAACACCGAGGATTTCGTCGGCGGCGTCCAGAGCTTCGATGACTACCTTGTTCAGCAGTTGGCGCTGCTGGATTTGAGTGAGGCCGTGGCGAGGGCGGGGCGGGTTATCATTGGCTCGCTTGATGACGATGGCTTCTTCACGGGTTCATTGGATGAGGCCGCTGCTCTTGCGGGAGTCAGCCGCGCGGAAGCGGAATCGGCTCTGAAGGCAGTTCAGCAGCTCGATCCTCCTGGCGTAGGAGCTCAGAGTCTGCCTGAGGCGCTGTGTCTACAGATGGAGTCGCTCGGCATCGAGGAACCCAACCTTCTGCGCATAGTCCAAGATCATCTTGACGACGTTGCCGCCAATCATTATCGCAAGGTGGCTCGAGCGCTGAGAATCGACGAAGAAGAGGTGCGTCGTCTCGTCGATGTCTTGCGCGCGCTCAACCCGCGCCCAGCTGGAGCGTTCTCGCCTGGGCCGTCACCTGGCTACATCGTTCCGGATGTGACATTGCGACGTTTCGGCGACGAGTGGCTCATTACGCCCAACAACGAAGCGCTGCCCACCCTTCGGGTTTCGCCACGATATCGATCGCTTCTTCGCAGTGGCTCGACCGCTGACGATGAAACCAGACGCTACCTGAAGGACAAGATCCGCTCGGCAGAGAGCTTCATCAAGAACGTTGACCGTCGCAAAGACACGGTCACACGCATCACGGAGATCATCCTCGAGGTACAGTGCGACTTCTTTGACGATGGCAAGGGACCTCTGAGGCCTCTGCGGCTAGAAGACGTTGCTGTCGAGATTGGCGTTCACTTGTCGACGGTGTCTCGGGGGGTAACCGGCAAGTACATGGCCACTCCCTACGGGCTGTTCGAGCTGAAGCACTTCTTCAGCGGAGGCTACCGGACCGCGCAGGGGATGGACGTGGCGGCGACGAGCATCAAGCAGCGGCTGCGGGAACTCGTTCGAGAAGAGGATGCGTCCAAGCCCTTGTCAGACCAGCGCCTTGCCGAGCTCCTGTCGGACGAGGGTGTGACGGTGGCGCGACGAACCGTGGCGAAGTATCGCGAGGAACTCAACATCGAGCCGAGCTGGGCTAGGCGCCGCAGATGACAACGGAACCGGCCGGGCTCCCGAGGCGCCCGCCTGTGAGGACGGTTGAGGTGGAAGCCGTCGGCCATCCGAAGCTGTCGCACGACCTGCGTGCCATTGCACTCATTGTCGTGATGATGGTGTTGGTCTCCGTTCTGCATCTGTTCGCCGATGGGCATCTCGGCGGCCTCCAGATGGAGCTACTCTACCGGCGGCTCTACTACGTGCCCATCACGTATGCCGCGTTCGTGTTCGGGAAGCGGGGTGGCGTTGTCGCGGCGCTTGTCGCGTCCGTGCCGTTTGCGTTCCATGCGCAGCTTGGCGTTCACCGAGTGTTCGATCTGGGCTTCGACAACTGGATGGAGATCGTGTCCTTCTTCGCATTGGGTTTGCTCTTCGGCGCGATCCGCGACTTGGAGGAGACGAAGACACGGGATCTCAAGGAAGTCTCGCTTCAACTTGAGGATGCGTACAAGAAGCTCGAGGATCGAGCCATTCAGCTCATCAACATCCAGGACTACACGCAGTCCATCTTGCGTTCGATCACGTCGGGCGTACTGACGGTCGCTCCAGATGGGTCGATCGCGACGGCGAATCCGGCGGCCGAGCGCATGCTGGGAATGTCGGAGTTCGAGATGGTGCCCAAACCAATCGGTTCGCTGTTTCGCATCGACGGCGGGATCTCAGCAGATGTCGCCAAAGTACTTGCCGGCAGACTCCCGCTTGCGTTGCGTGAGGCAACGCTCGTTACGGCGGCAGGCAACGAGGTTCACGTTCAGGTGTCGACTTCGCGCATGCGCGCCGTCGGCGGAAACGTGCTCGGCGCCGTCGTTACCCTTGAAGACGTCTCAGACATCAAGGCGCTCACGGATCAGCTCGTGCGTGCGGATCGTCTTGCGGCAATGGGTGAACTCACTGCCGGAGTCGCTCACGAAGTTCGCAATCCGCTCGGGGTAATCGGGGCGTCGGTACAACTTCTCGAGGACGCGAAAGGTGATCCGGCTCGCATCAAAGAAGCAGCGGAAGTCATTCGGCAAGAGATCGATCGACTTGACCGGGTGATCAAGGCGCTCCTCGACTTCGGCCGGCCGAGCAAGCCGACGCTCGTATATACGAATCTCAACGAGGTCCTGCAGGATGTTGTCCTGTTCACGAACAGATTCGCCAAACAATCAGGGGTCGTGATTGAGGAAGCGTTCGATCGTGATCTGCCGGTGGTCCATGGAGACCCTGATCAGCTCAAGCAAGTGTTTCTGAACCTCGTGACTAACGCAGTGCAGGCCATGGACAAGACCGGTGGAACCATTACCATCGAGACTCGAGCTGTGGGGGAGTACGTAGAAGTGTCGGTTTCAGACACTGGGCCGGGCATTGTGCCGGGTGATCTCTCGAAGGTGTTCGACCCCTTCTTCACGAAACGTGCCGAGGGCACAGGCCTCGGCTTGACTATCGTGCATCGCATCATCGACGAGCATGAGGGGCATATCGAAGTTGAGAGCGGGTCTAGGGGAACTGTGTTCCACGTGACGCTACCCGCTGCCATGGAAGACTGAGAGGAAGTTCAAGTGGGCAAACGCGTGCTCATTGTTGATGACGAGAAGAACATGCGCTGGGTTCTCGGCCAGGCTCTTACTGGAGAGGGGTTCGACGTTGCCGAAGCCGTGGACGGCACATCGGCGCTTGAGTCTGTTGCCGAGCAGGAACCCGATGTGATGGTGCTGGACCATCGAATGCCTGAGCCCGACGGCATGGAGGTGCTGCGCAAGGTTCGCTCCAAGGGGATGTCGTTCCCCATTATCATGCTCACCGCACACGGCAACGTGGCCACTGCCGTCGAGGCGATGAAGGCGGGAGCCAGCGAGTACCTCACGAAGCCATTCGATTTGGAGGAACTGAAACTCGCCATCGGCAAGGCGCTGGAGTACTCGGGCCTTGCCGCCGAGGTCGAGAGATTGCGTAGCGAACTGGATGCTGAGTACGACGTTGAGGGCATTGTCGCGTCGGATGCGGGGATGCTCGCTGTGCTTGAAACGGTGCGCAAGGTGGCGCCCACCATGGCGACCGTCATGATCTACGGCGAGTCGGGGACCGGCAAAGAGCTGATCGCACGTGCGCTTCACAATCTGTCAGAGCGTGCGGCGAAACCATTCGTATCCGTTAGCGCGGGGGCACTTCCCGAGACCCTCTTGGAGAGCGAGCTGTTCGGCTATGAGAAGGGCGCTTTCACCGGTGCGATGACTGCGAAGCCGGGCCGCTTCGAGATGGCGAACGGCGGCACGCTATTTTTGGATGAGATTGGTGACATTTCACCAGCGACCCAAGTGAAGTTGCTGCGCGTCCTGCAGGAGCGGAGGTTTGAGCGTCTCGGAGGCACGCGCGGGATCGAAGTGGATGTACGCGTTGTAGCCGCAACCAATCGCGATCTCCAACAGCTCATTGCCGATGGTGGGTTTCGTGAGGATCTGTTCTACCGTCTCAACGTGGTTCCGGTGACCCTGCCAACGCTTCGTCAGCGGGCGGGGGACATCCCGCTGCTGGTCGCCCATTTCCTCGAGAAGTTCAAAGCAGGTTCCAAACGCATCAGTCCGCAAGCCATGGAAGCCCTGGTCAACTACCCGTGGCCCGGCAACATCCGTGAACTCGAGAACACGATCGAGCGCATTGTCATCCTGTCGCACGATGACGAGATCGGCGTTGGAGATCTTCCCGCCGAAGTCCGCGCTGGTGTTCCGCCGTCGGATCGGGTCGCTACGGGATTCGCTCTGCCGGAGGATGGTGTGGATCTTGAGGAGGTTGAACTTGACCTAGTCCGGCAAGCGCTCGACAGGACGGGGGGGAGTGTTCCCAAGTCCGCGAAGTTGCTCGGGCTAACGTCCAAGACGTTTGAGGCTCGGATGCAGCGTCTCGGCCTCTAGATAGGTTTCACTCCATCACACTGCAGTGTGGCATGCAGGTTGCAGTTCCACACGAGTCATCAACCTTCTGCAGTGGAGGGCCTGTGAGCCGGTGGTCGACCAGGCGATGGGGTTTCGCCGTTCTCGGCGGGTTGACGGCTGTCTCGATTGTCGCAGCTGTCGCCGCCGAACTTGATGACTCCGGTCTCGGTCGCTTGTACGATCTCGGTCTGCTTGCATGGGTTGTCCCGGTGATAGCAGGGGCGGCAGTCGGCGCGCTCGCGTGGCTGGTCCTCGACGGACTTCCGGACGAGGACGATGGCGAGTCATCTTCCGGCTTCACCTGCCGAGTGTGCGGTCATCCAATGCTCGACGACTGGCGCATGTGTCCCCATTGCGGAGCGGTAATCGGGCGTGGACCCGTGCGGCACGACGGAGTCTCAGCGGATCGCTGAGTTCGCAAGCCATCATCTGGGTACGACAATCACGTGTAGCGGGCGGACATTCTAGGAGCGAATGTGGCTGTTGAGATTGCGCATCTAAGAACAAGCGGAATGCACTGCACCTCATGTTCGATGCTTGTGGACATGACGCTCAGCGACCTCGCTGGCGTGAGTGAGTCGAACACGGATCTCGCCTCAGGACGCACCATAGTCACGTTCGATTCGGACGTGGTCTCAATTGAGGGAATCATTGACGCCATACGTGGTGCGGGGTACGACGCGGAGCGAGTTGCCTGATCTCGGCAGAGTGGGATAGCCCCTGCTATAATACCTCCCAGGGTATATGGCGATTGCTGGCGAAGAGCCGGAACTGGAGATCCCCATGTCGGGAGCGTTGTCGTTTCCACTAGCATTTGCGGCTGGTCTTGCATCGTTTCTCTCCCCGTGTGTCTTGCCTCTGGTGCCAGCGTATCTGTCGTTCATGACGGGGCTCACCATCTCTGAGCTTGCCGAGCAAGATCGTTCACTCTCGCGGGTTCTTGTTCCGGCGCTCTTGTTCGTCGCAGGATTCTCTGTTGTCTTCGTTGGTCTCGGGGCCTCGGCCTCGGTCTTGGGGGAGTTTCTCGTTCGGTATCGGTTCATCGTGGAACGAATCGCGGGGCTTCTTGTCATTGCTTTTGGAATACTGATGCTTGGCGTTATCAAGGTCCCGTGGCTGTACGGCGAGGCGCGCGCAGACATGTCGCGCGCGCGGTCGCTAAACAAGGGTGCGTCGTTTGTGATGGGGATGGCGTTCGCCGCCGGTTGGACTCCGTGCGTTGGCCCGATCCTCGGGTCGATACTACTTGTGGCGGGGAAGTCCCAGAGCGTGCTTCAGGGCACATTGCTGCTGCTCGTCTACTCCATCGGCCTTGGCGTGCCGTTCATAGGCGTTGCGCTCCTCTTTGGCTCGGTTCGGCCGGTGTTGGTATGGATGAACAAGTACTCGCTGATCCTGAGTCGAGTTGCCGGAGCCGTACTGATCGCGGTCGGACTGCTGCTTCTGGTCTTCGGCGATGTCGACGTGGTGCACGACTATCAGGAGGCCAAGGCCGTTGCGCCGCTGTGGTACGAGTCGGTCTCGAATTGGCTTCGCAGCATCTTCTCGCGGCCTGGCACGGCGGCACCTGGCATGGCTCCATAGCGAATTCTCGATGTCGGCCGAGCGCTCCATGCAGTACCATCTAGCGGGGAATCCTGGAGCGACGTTTGGCATCGAGAGGGAGGGGCATGCCTATGACAGGCCGCAAGCGAGGGGGCCTCGGGACGCGCGTTGTTCGAGTCACCCTGGCGGTCGGCGCAGTGACCGTGCTTGCGGCGGGCGTCGCCTCTCTTGTTGGCGCATCCGGCCTGGCAGTCCAAACGCTTGCGATTCGAGATACCAGTGTGCTGCAAAGCGCTCAGGGTGAGATAGTCCACCGTCTCAGCAGCGTCGAAGCAATAGCCGCACATGTCTCCGCGGAGGTCGCGTCACAGTCGGACGTGAGTCAACTCGACAGAGAGATTGTGCCTGTCATCGACGCCTCTCTGGGCGAGGTCGACGAGGTGGTTGTGGCTGACCGCTCAGGCAAGGTGATCACATCTTTCCCTTCTGCGCTTGAGGCCACATCCATGATTGACAATCCCGCGTTTGTGAGTGCACTTGCAGGGGCAAGCGGTTTCAAGCGCGTGCTCAACCCGAACAAGACGTGGTCCCTGTGGCTGCTGCGTACGGTTTCGACTCCGAGCGGTCAGACCGCCGTTCTTCTCGTCCGAGCGGATGATTCGTTCGTTCAGCGTGCACTTGACAACGCGGTTGCGGGGTCCGATCGCGTCATGACCGTGGTGGAAGACGGCAAGCCCCTGTTCACGAGCCGTTCGTCAGATCCGTCGACGTTGCGTAGCGCGGTATGGAAGCCGACTTCAGAGGGGCTCAGCGGCGCTGGACAAGTCACAGCTTTGTCCGTGCATCAGCGTCCGATGGTCGGCCACTACATTGATATGCGCGGGGTCGAAGGCGTGGACTGGCGGCTGACAGTCTTGGAGCCGAGCATTGTCGTGCAGGCCGATACTCTTCGCGCGGTTGCACCGGCGATCCTCGTCCTGTTGCTTGGTGCCGCTGCGGCTGTGGTTGCCGCATTCATGGTGTCGCGGCGCCTTGTGCAGCCTCTGCGGATGCTTGAGGCTACCGCCTATCGCGCTGCGAATGGTTCGTTCGTGCAGCCCATTCCATCGGACAGCGACGATGAGATTGGGCAGGTCGCCAACGCATTCAACGCGGTCGCACTGAGACTGAATGCGCTCCACGATCTCTCGCAACTTCTTGCGAATGCTTCCCAGCTCGACCAGGTTCTGGATGGCATCCTGTCTGCGATGCGCCACATTGTTGGACCAGGTGTGGCGGCAATCTACCTTCTCGACGACGATGCCGAGTGGCTGGTGCCGACGCGTTCACGCGGAGTGAGCGTCCAAGAAGTGCAGCGTGTGCCAGTTGGCAGTGAGGGTTGGCTCGCTCAGGCGCTTCGCGAAACCGAGGTAACGGTGCATTCTTCGGATCTCGCCACGCTTCAGGCGAACATGCCGGGGCTCGCAACCGACCAGACAGTTGCTCTTACGGCGCCGTTGGTATCCGGTCACGAGGCCCTCGGCGTCATCGTGGTGCTGAGGCACAGGAACGAACCTGTGAGCGACGCCGAGCGTGAAATGGTGCGCACGTTCTCCGCCCAGGCATCCGTTGCGGTACACAATTCGCGGCTCTTTGAGACCGAGACTCAGTCTCTGCGCGTCGCCGAGGCTCTGAGGACGGTCTCCGAGAGGCTTGTGCGCCCGGACGGATTGTCCGTTGCCCTTGCCGAGGTAGAAGAGGTCGTATGCGACCTGTTCGACGCGCGCGGTGCGGTCTTCGCCCTCTACGACCGGCATGCGCTCGGACTGCCGCGCGCGGTGAACCGGGCACAGGAGGTCGCTTTGCTCGACATCGCCATGCGCCTGTTCGGCGAGCGCGGACATCGAGCGCTCGCGGTGTACCGCGGCGAAGACGCTGACGTGGACGACATGATGAAATCGCTCGCCGCGCGATCGCTCCTGATTGCTCCGGTTGCGATTGAGTCTGAGCATGGAGCGGTCCTCGTCGTGTCCCTTGAGCGGACGATGATCTCAGCCAGGAATCTGGACCTGGCCGAGGCGGTGGCCAACGAAGTCGCTCTGGCCCTGGACAACGCGTTTCTCTACGAGCGTGCTCTAAGCAGAGCGGCTAACCTTGAGACCGTCTTTCGCATTAGCCAGGCGGTGGGCTCTTCTTTGCAGGTCAACGTCGTGCTCAACCGCGTTCTGGATGTGGTCCAGAAGATCTTGTCGGCCGACGCGGTTGCGCTGATGACGTACGACTCTCGCAAGAGGTGCATTTCGACTGCGATGGCGAGAGGCGCTGTGCCCGCCGAGGTTCTCGCCCTGGAGACTCATCCCGGCGAAGACGTGCCCGGATATGTGTTCTCCACAGGGGAGCCAGCCGCGTTTCGGGACCTTTCCGAGACGACGGCGGGCATAGCCGGCAAGGCTGCCGTGCACAATCTGCGTTCACTCCTAGCCGTGCCGCTACTGGCGCGCGGCCGCTCCATCGGTGTCCTCATGGTGTTCTCTGCGGATCCAGCAGCGTTTTCGGACGAGGACATGAGTGTGTTGCAGACATTTGCTTCACAGGCGGCGCTGGCACTTGACACCGCTCGGCTCTACAGCCATGAGCACGAGGTGGCGTCGATCCTGCAGCAGAGCATTCTGCCCGATGCGTTGCCGGAGTATCCTGAGATTGAAGCTGCAAGCGCATATCAACCCGCTGGTTCCGAGGCTGAGATTGGCGGGGACTACTACGACCTGTTCCGCGCACCCGATGGTACGCTCTGGTTCGCCATCGGCGACGTGTGTGGCAAGGGAGTCATCGCCGCGACCAAGACGTCGATGATCAAGTACTCGGTTCGGGCCTTCGTGGCAGCTGGCCTCGGCCCGGCCGACGTTCTCGGTGAGGTGAACCGATCGGTGTCAGAGACCGGCGAAGCTTCCGACATCGTGACCTTGTGGGTTGGTCGGCTCGATCCTCCTGCCGAGGCTTTGACGTATGCCAGCGGTGGGCATCCGCCGGGAATGTTGCGCCATACCGACGGGACCGTCGAACGCACCGCTCCCACTGGGCCGCTGTTGGGTGCGCTATCAGACGTCGTGTATGGGGAAGAAACCCTGAAGCTTGGGAAGGGTGATGTGATCCTACTTTGTACGGACGGTGTCACGGAGGCGCGCAGCGACAAGGAGTTTTTCGGCGAGGATCGTGTCGAAGAGACTGTTGCCGCCGGGGGGAGCGCTGAAGAGATCGTGCGGAGGCTATTGACGCTCGTGCGTCGTTGGGTGCACGGAGAGCTGCGTGATGATGTGGCGGTTCTCGCTATTGCGTTGGAATCAGGCCAGCGCGAACATGGTGAAGCTCGCAAAGGAGAGGCCAACTGATGGCGCCGATGTTCGAGATCTCGCACGCCGTGGAGGCGCGCACCTGTGTGGCGAGGCTCTCGGGTGATATCGACACCGCCATAGTGCCTGAGCTTCGTCGTGATCTCGAGCAGAGCATAGACGCTGGGTGTCTGAACATGGTGCTGGATCTCACGGGCGTCACGTACGCCGACAGCACTGCTCTGGGCTTGCTCGTCTGGCTCGATCACGAACTCGGTCCTCGTGAGGGACGGATCCTACTCGCGGGCGCCAATCCGGACGTCTCGCGCGTTCTCGAGCTGTCGGGGCTTATTCAGCTCGGCAATTCGATCATGGTGAGCGACGACGTCGACACGGCGCTGGCCGGTCTGGACGTCAAGGCCTTGTCTGCCGAGGAGCTGTGGCGTCGCGAGATCTGCATTCCCCCGGATATTGATCAGTTGGCGGGGGTGCGTGATACCGTGAGCGTTCAGGTCGCTCCGCTCGGCTTCACGGAGTCCGCGATCTTCGACATCAAGGTTGCGCTGGGTGAGGCGCTTGCGAACGCGGTACGCCACGGCGCTTCTGAGTCCGACGGGCGTGTGTGCGTAGAGGTGATTGCCTATCCTGATCGGGTGGTTATCGAAGTCATCGACAACGGTCCGGGATTCGACGGCGTGCACCGCGCGAGCGACGATCTATACGCCCCAAGCGGGCGTGGGATCATGTTCATGCGCGCGCTCATGGATCGGGTGGAGTTTGAACCGGCAGACGGAGGCGGAACGCTCGTGCGGCTCACCAAGCATCACCGCACCGGGACTGAGTGATGCCTCACCGTTCGGGTGGGAAGAAGCGAATTCTCATCTTCTCGGCGTCTTTCGGTGGTGGCCATCGCTCTGCCGCCGAAGCGCTTCTGCGCTACTACCGCGCTCACTACGCTGACACCGTCGACGTCCGCATGGTCGATTTCTTCGGTGAGTTTATGCCGAGCATCAACGTCCTCGCGAAGTTCGGCTACCAGCAGTCCGTGCAGTTCTTCCCGGCGCTGTACGGCAACTTCTACGACGTCTCGAACAAGCTGCCGACAAATCCGGTGGTTCACGAGCTGCGAACCATGGGCTTCGCACGGGCCGCCGCCTATGTCGGTGAGTATCGTCCCGACGCTGTGATCTCGACGTTTCCAATCGCGGGGGGCGTGGTCTCAGATATGAAGGCGGATCGCCCTCTCATCGCGGGCACTGTCATCACAGACTATGGCGTCCATCGAGCCTGGCTTCATCCCGCGACCGATTTCTACTTCTGCGCGTGCAAAGAGGTGCGTGAGGATCTGGTAGTTCGCAAGATCCCGTGGGATCGAGTGGTGGTGTCTGGTATCCCTGTGGCCGAGAAGTTCGTTGCCACATTCGAGCGCACCGCGCTTCGCCGTGAGCTTGGTATTGCCGATCGGTTCACCGCGCTTCTGACAGGCGCGGCTGGCGCGCCGGGGGATCTGCGCGATATTGCTGCGCAGCTTGCCTCCTTCGGAATCCAAGTTGCGGCTGTCACAGGACGCAATTCTCGACTCAAGCGCCGACTCGACACGCTAGCGCGCAAAGCTGACCTGGTGAAGGTCTTCGGGTACACCGAGGAGATGCACAAGATGATGCGTGGGAGCGACGTACTTGTCGGCAAAGCAGGAGGGCTGACGGTTTCTGAGGCGCTTGCGGTCGGGTTGCCGTTGATCATCTACAATCCGGTACCGGGACAGGAGCTCTTCAACGTCGACTTTCTCGTGAACTACGGTGCGGGGCTGCTGGCACGCGATGAGGATGATGTCGTGGAGAAGGTTCGGTTTCTCTCGACGCACCCCGAGCGGCTCTCTCAGATGGCCAGCAATGCTGGGACGCTCGGCAAGCCGGAGGCCGCGCAGACGATATGCGAACGGGTCCTGGCTGCATTGCGCTAGTCGCATGGAGGGACAGGCAATGGACTTTCGCGAAGTGGTCCGCGCACGACGCTCGACCCGTGACTTCGGCCCCACTCCAGTCCCACGAGACGTGCTGCAACGGATCATCGACAGCGCGCGTCTAGCTCCGTCTGCCGGAAACGAGCAGCCGTGGCGCTTCTACGTGGCGACAGGCGAGACGCGCCAGAAGATAGGCAGCCTGATTGCGTGCGCGACGGTTCATCTTCAGGACTACTTGGACGTGTTGGGGCCAGAGGGCCACGACGCGGCCGCCCGATGGTATTCCTCGCTAGGCAACGCGTCGGCTCTCATCATCATCGCATCACCTTCCGCCACAGACTCTCACGTTGCCCTGGAGCGGTGCGTCTCGGTGGGAACGGCACTCGAAAACGCTCTTCTTGCGGCAGTGGACGAAGGTCTTGTCGCGTGCAACATCACGTTCTCGCACTGGGTTGAAGACGATCTGATCCAGGCGCTAGGTGTGCCTGATGGATGGAGAATCGCGACGATCATTGCTCTCGGTGAAGCTGGCGAGATACCGCCTAGGGAGCAACAGCGTCGTCGAGATGACACAGTGTGGCTGGACTAGTGGCGGCATGATCCGGGCGGTCTTCTTCGACGTGGGCAATACGCTTCTTCGCCCATACCCTTCAGTCAGCGAGGTCTGCCGACAAGTGCTTGCCGAGGAAGGTCACTTCCACGATCTTGCCGCCATCGACGAGGTTATGCCCCTTGTGGACGCGTACTACGAGGACCGCTATCGAAGCGACGATACGTTCTGGACCGACGAGAATGAGACGTCGCAGGTGTGGGTTGGCATGTACTCGCTGCTCTGTCGGCGCCTCGGGATCGCCGATGAATCGGAGCGCATCGCAAGGCGCGTCTACGATGAATTCGGAGACCCTCAGCGCTGGCGCGCGTATCCGGATGTGAAGCCAGCTTTCGGACGCTTATCCACTCTTGGGCTACAACTTGGTATCATTTCGAATTGGGACCGCCGACTGAACTCGCTAATCGAGGGGGTGGGATTAGGCGAGTACCTGTCGACGGTTGTGTCGTCTGCTGAGGTCGGTTTGCACAAACCCGACCCACGCATTTTCGAACTGGCGTGTGAACGGCTCGGTGTTGTACCGCAGGAAGCGGTGCATGTTGGCGACCATCACTACGCCGACATTGTCGGGGCCACAGCAGTCGGGATGATTCCGGTCTTGATCGATCGGCACTCCTCCGCTCGTGCAAAGGTCGAGCGCTACGTCACTTCGCTCGACAACATCGAGAGTACCTTGGGCTTGGGGAGGTGACGCGATGAAGTGGCCAAACGCGTCTGTCGGCATGTGGATCGTGTTCGTGGTCGGGGTAGTCGTGTGCCTTCTCCTGGCCAAAGGGGCGAGTTCGCTCGCACTGTATTCGTGGAATCAGGTCGTGGACTACAAGAGCCCGTACGTGTCGACACCTGCCCCTGCCGAGTTGATCTCGGCGGGCCCTGCGCCAGAGCCCGCTGTTGCTCACAGGGTCGTGCTTATCATTGTGGATGGACTTCGTGACGACGTGTCTCGCTCCGCGATGCCGACGGTTCAGACCCTGCGCGCACACGGCGCCGACTTCACGCTTGCGGTACCTCAGCCATCACTGAGCTACCCAAACTGGACGACCATTCTGACCGGAGCTTCTCCGCAGATCAGTGGGGTCACCACGAACTGGTACACCAGCCGCGAACCCGCCCCCACCCTCATCGACGTGGCGCGGTCCGCCGGCGACAGAGTGGTCGTCGCGGGGCCTACGGACTTCTCCAAGCTGTTTGGAATCAAGCCTGCCAAAGGCGTCTCGCTGAGGGATCCCTCGGAGAGCGACTATGTCTCTGGAATGTTGATCGACGACACACTGCGCTTGTCGCAGGAGACCAGCCCGGCTCTGATCGTCGTGCATCTGCCGGATCTTGATACGGCAGGGCACGATTTCGGTGGAGCATCGCCCAAATATCAAGAGGTTGCCACTCAGATCGACACGGACATCGGGCGCCTCGTTCTTGGCATGCAGGGGACAAGCACCACGTTCGTCATCACTGCAGATCACGGTCATACCGACTCCGGTGGGCACGGCGGCTGGGAGCCGTCGGTACTGCACGTGCCGGCGGTGTTTTCCGGCGATGGCATTCGACCTGCCAAGGGGACCGGCGACCTACAACAGATTGCGCCGACGGTCGCCGTGCTGCTTGGGTTGAGAGACCCGGCGTTTGCGGAGGCTCAGGCGATACGATCTGTGGTCGCCACAAACAACCAGGCCGTTTTCGCCTCCGATCAGGCCCATCATCTCGCATTCGACTCTGAGTACGTGGATGTGACGAACGGCCACGGGACCTCGCAGCAAGATGGGATGGGGGACGGAACTCCTGATGGTGCAGTGGCTGCGGCGCGCCAGGGACGTCTGGCTGCGGAGCGCTGGAGCAGGTTACCGCTGGCCGTCGTGATTTGGATTGCGGTGATCGCGGTTGCGGCTGCAATTGGCATGGTTTCGTGGCGGGCGCTTGTGTCGGCTTTCGCGGGTTCGGCCGCATACTACGTGGTCTACGGAGGGTTGTTCTTCGTCATCCACGGCTACCACTGGTCGCTCTCGGCGTTCAACACCGAGACCTACGTGAAGACCTTCATGAACTGGCGTCTCGGCGAAGCCGGAATCGCCGCATTGGTTGGCGTCGCGGTTGCAGCGTTCGTGTATCCGCTGCTGCGTCGCAATCCGAAGGGGCCGCAGACCCTTGAGTACCTGTCGGGATATCTTGCGCTGGGACCTGCGACGATCCTGGTGTTGCTCGGCACGTTGTGGACTCAGGTTGCTTGGTACCTATGGCAGTGGGGTGCGGACGTAGTGTGGATGCTTCCGGACCTGCGGTTGGCCTTCAAGTACGATCTCGATCTTGTGCAGATGAGTGCCATTGGTGTGTGTGCCTTATTCGCCCCGCTAGTGACGTATCTGATAGGGCGGTATCATCCCAAGGTGATGTAGGCGGCGTGCCCGGTCAGCCGCCGTTTCGAAGACGTACGTCGCGGCAGCCCGCGGGGCATGTCGTCCATACTCCTGCTCGGAGGATACCGCTCTATGGCAGCTATCAAGGACTTGAGGCAATTCATCGCTCTTCTCGAGAAGAAGGGGCAGCTCAAGCGCATTACCGCCGAGGTGGACCCGAACCTTGAGATCGGGGAGATCACGGATCGGGTGAGCAAGCGAGTGGGCCCCGCGCTGCTGTTCGAGAATCCGGTGAACCGAGAGACGGGGGAGCGCTACGCCTCTCCCGTCGCGATCAACCTCATGGGGAACTTCGATCGTATGGCCTGGGCTCTCGGCGTCGATGCTGAGACAGGCACGTGGAAGGATCTCGACGCTGTCGCCAAGCGAGTTACCGATCTGCTTCCGCTGGACATGCCGGGATCGGTGAAGGCGAAGTTCGACACCCTCATGGGTCTGAAGGATCTCGCGGGTGCCGGTGCCAAGGAGATCAAGAAGGCGCCGTGTCAGGAGGTCGTGCACCGCGGCGACGAGGTGGATCTCACGAAGCTGCCCGTGCTCAAGACGTGGCCGGACGATGGGGGTCCTTTTGTCACGCTGCCCCTTGTCGTGACCAGCAATCCCAAGGGCAAGCTGAATGTCGGCATGTACCGGCTACAGGTGTTTGACAAGAACACGACAGGGTTGCATATCCACGAGCATCACGACGGCGCGAAGAATCTCAGGGCATGGAAGGCCGCGGGTGTGACGCGTGTGCCGGTCAGCGTGGCGATCGGTGGCGATCCATGTACGATCTTCTCGGCGACTGCGCCGGTGCCCCCGATGATCGACGAGTACATGTTCGCCGGCATCCTGCGAGGCGAGTCGGTTGAGGTCGTCAAGTGCGTGACTAATGATCTGCTGGTTCCGGCGCACGCCGAGATCGTACTTGAGGGCTGGACCGATCTAGAAGAAACGCGGTGGGAGGGCCCGTTCGGCGATCACACGGGTTACTACTCACTTGCCGACTACTTCCCGCTCTTCCACGTTGAGGCGATCACGATGCGCCGAGATCCCATCTACGCGGCCACCATTGTCGGCCCGCCTCCCATGGAAGATGACTATCTCGGTAAGGCGACGGAGCGCCTGTTCCTGCCGGTCATCAAGGCGATGCTTCCGGAAGTGATCGACTATGACTTGCCGCTTGAGGGTGTCTTTCACAACTGCGCGATATTCCAGATCAAGAAGGAATTCGCGGGTCAGGCATTCCGTGTCATGAACTTTGCGTGGTCGATGGGTCAGATGATGTTCACGAAGTTCGTCGTCGTGGTTGACGAAGATGTGGACTGCCATGACTACAGCCAGGTTGCTTGGCGCTGCTTCAACAATGTCGATCCGAGCCGAGACATTCTGATTACGAAGGGCCCGCTCGATCGTCTCGACCACTCAAGCAACAATCAGAGCTTCGGCCACAAGATGGGGATTGACGCCACGAAACCATTGCCCGGCGAGGGACACGAGCGCGAGTGGCCGGATTCACTTGAGATGTCGCCCGAGGTGAAGGCGCGTGTCGACGAGCTGTGGAGTGAGCTGGGTCTGTGAGTGAAACGCGAGACACCCCCAGCGAGCAACCTTCCGGACCGTCGAGTCCAAGCACCAGTAAGCCAGGCAGGATCAGGACATTCGCCGAGCTGGTCAAGTTCGAGCACTCCATCTTTGCTCTGCCGTACGCCTATCTCGGCGCGCTGTATGGTGCGGCGGTCGTGCAGGCCGGCGCGGCGGCACAGCTTCACACGTCGCCTGCGACGTACGCGAAGCTTGCGGCGGCGATTCCGGTTCGCAGCCTGTGGGATCCCTGGGGCCTGTTCACGCCGCACGGCTGGCCGGGGTGGTGGGCGCTCATATGGATCACCGTTGCAATGGTTGGCGCGCGTAGCTTCGCGTTCGTGCTGAACCGGGCTGTGGACGCCGAGATTGACGCGCGCAATCCTCGCACGGCTGGAAGGCCAATTCCTGCGGGGACGATTTCTCGTTGGGAGTTGTGGGTGTTCGCGTTGGTCGTCTTGGCTGCCTACGTCGGTGCGTGCTTCCAACTCGCGCCGATCACTCACGTGCTGTGGCCGGTCCCACTGATGTTCTTCGCGGCCTATCCCTACTTGAAGCGATTCACGTGGCTCTGCCATTTCTGGCTCGGCGTGTGTCTGGGGTTGGGAGTGCTTGGAGGCTGGGCTGCCGTGGGGGCTCCGCTCTTGAATCCTGCGCCGTGGTTGCTCGGTGCAGGCGTCGCGATCTGGACAGCTGGGTTCGACATCATCTACTCCACGCAGGACTACGAGTGCGATGTTCGAGACGGGATTCACTCGGTACCCGCCGACTTTGGGATCGCCGCCGGCCTTACGGTCACCAGGTTGGCGCACGCCGTGACGGTGGTGTTGTTTGTGCTGGGTGGTGAAGTGCTCGGTGTAGGCTGGGCATACTACGTGGGAGTCGCGATCGCGGCAGCGCTTCTGATCTACGAGAATGCCATCATCTCGCCGAGGGATCTTTCGCGGGTCGATGCGGCGTTCTTCAACGTGAACGGCATGGTCGCAGTCGTGGTTCTGCTCGGCGGAATCGCCGATAGGTTCTTGGCCTAGAGAAGAAGGGTCGACAATGGGCAACTGCGTTGTTGCCGTTACAGGTGCTTCGGGCAGCTGCTATGGCTTGCGCTTGATCGAACAACTTGCGGTTGCTGGGCACGACGTGACCGTCGTATTCACGCGGGCGGGTCGGGACGTTGCTGCTTTCGAGCTGGGATTGGAACTTCCCGATGGGGGCTCGGCGGTCTCGGCAGTCGCGCTTGCGACGTTTCTTGAATTGCCGTCCGCAGACCATCTGCGCGTCGTGGATCCGGGTGATCTCTTCGACGCAATCGCCTCGGGTTCACACCATGTTGATGCTATGGTCGTGGCGCCGTGCTCTATGGGTTTCGTCGCCGCCGTTGCGCAGGGTCTGGCTGGTGACCTGGCGCAACGAGCCGCCGACGTGATGCTCAAGGAGCGAAGGCCGCTGGTGCTTGTTGCGCGCGAGACGCCGCTGTCGCTGGTGCACCTCCGCAACCTCACAGCCGCGGCCGAGGCTGGAGCGATCATTGCGCCGGCGATGCCAGCGTTTTACGCGAAGCCAGAGTCCATCGACGACCTCGTGAACTACGTCGTCGGCAAGGTGCTCGACTTGCTCGAGGTTGACCACAGACTCTTCAAACGTTGGGGTGAAGGCGCTCACGCAAAGTGACGGTTCGGTGTCGGCCGTCGAGTGCCCCGCTTGACGCCAGCTGTGGGCGGAATGGACACTCGTGTTCGTAAGGGTCGTCGTTTCACTGATAGTCGTAGCAGTAGTCGTAGCAGTAGTCGTCGTAGTAGAAGGAGGAGCCATGACCCTGGCTCAAGCGAAGGCGCGCTTTCCTCATGTGCCCGCCGAGATCGTGAAGTGGGCGTTGGACAACATCGCTGACCCTGGCAAGATCGAGCAGAGCCTCACGAGTCTCGAGCAGACGAAGCGCGTGCAGCTCAAGTACGCCAGCTAGTCTGATCAAGCCGAGTACTACGACCGGATGGCAGAAGGATGCCGGGCCGGTTGTTGGTGTATCTGCCTTGGGTCCTGGGAGGCGAAGAGCGAGACGCGGGGGGCACCACAGGAAGCAACGGCCGACGAGGATGCTCGTCGGCCGTGATGTTCTCTGGAGGCGACGCCCAGATTCGAACTGGGGATAAGGGCTTTGCAGGCCCCTGCCTTGCCACTTGGCCACGTCGCCATCCTGGGCGGTTCCGCCGCGTTGTCAAAGCGAAGGCCAGTCGCTGAGACCCGGGTTGCCGAGCTCGTGACCAGCCTCCGAGGGGGGTCGATGGAGCGGACGACGGGATTCGAACCCGCGACCCCAACCTTGGCAAGGTTGTGCTCTACCAGCTGAGCCACGTCCGCGCGCAACGGCTAGTCTAGCGGCACCTTTGGGGGTGTGCAAGGTCGGATTTGGGCAGGTGCTGGCCGTTGTTGCTGGCGAGGACTTCCCTTCGAGTGTAGCTTTGCTACACTATCGTCCGCTGCTCTGCGGAACGGCGAATGGGCGATTAGCTCAGGGGGAGAGCACTTCCTTGACACGGAAGGGGTCAGAGGTTCAAATCCTCTATCGCCCACCATGGATGTGAACGAGGCCTCGGCGAACCGCCGGGGCCTCGCATTTTGGGACGACTTGCTGGGCGCGTCGCGACGGGCCGAACGGTGTTTGGGTGGCATTGACGTGGGTCAACAGCCGTCCTGGCGGTCTCGGTGTCCAACGGGCATAAGTTGTCGTCTTTCAGCAGTTTCTTGCCCGCAGGCACAAGTAGCAGGAAAAAGAGTCCAAAGAGCCATCATATTTCATTGCACGGCTGTGGATTCTGCCCCTACGAGCTGGACGAATAGGCCTTCCATAGCGCAAAATCACGTGTGGGGCTTCGCTTACGCAACCTTTATGGGGGATGTGCGGCGCGCATCGCACGCGAATGTGGGCCGCACACGCGAGGAGGGCAAACGATGCGACGAGTTGAGATCGTTCAAGCAGTGCAGAATGTCGCCGAGGCGCTGGTGAGTTCGCATGTCATGAGCGCGCTGGCGCGCATGGATACCACTGAGCTCGTGTGTGCGCATGCGGACTGGGTTGCTCGGCGACAGTCATTTGGTGCCCCCGAGGATCGTGTTATCGGAGTGCTCGGGCTGGAGCAGCTCGATGATCCGGCCTTCTGGGCGAAGGCACTGTCTGAGGGCGCGAACCGAGATCCGGAGATGCTTCGTCCGATCAGTGAGATGCACCGGAACGCACGCTTCGCGCAAGACGAGCTGCCAAAACTCCTCTCGGCACTCTTGGTACGTGAGAGCGACGCCGTCGTCACTGGCGAGGGCATAGAGCTGCCTGGCCGACTCACCGTGTTGGTACTCGAGGATGGAGACTCATCGACTCCCGAGCGCCTCGCACTGGTACTGAATTCGATTGGGACGCTGTATAGCGCGTGTGCGCAGATCCTTGCGGAGCCAAACGCGCACGTGTCTGTTGTTGCGTGCGACTCTGGTGGGGACAAGTCTTTCGACTTCCTCGGCAACGTGCGAGTCATCGAGCGTGTGAGGGATGTTGTGCTTAGCTTCTGGGATCGCGTGGTCTTCTTCCGAGAGGACAGAACCGAAGATCGGATGAAGCTCATTGCGGAGTCGCTTCCTGTTGCAGACGAAGTCGAGGAACTTGCGGCTTCGGGCAGCATGAGCAGGGAGACCGCCGACACCGTCAAGCAGCAGGTTGCCGAGTCGATCTTCATGTTCGGGCGTGCGGGCGCAACGATCCCTGAGTTTCAGCAGGTTGCGGTGTACAACCCCAGAGAGCTGATGCGGCCAACATCCGGGATGATCGTTGCCGAGGAAGGTTCAGCAGAGGCCGCAGTTGAGGAAGCGGCCGAACCTGCCGTTGCCGAACCTACTGAGGCTGAGTCCGCCGCGCCTGAGCCGACGACGGAAACGAGCGCTGCGTCGGAAGCCGATTCCATCGTCGAGACACCTGCAGCCGTCGAGGCGGAGACACCGCCCGCAGCTGAAGAGTCGGAGACGCCCGCAGCTGAAGAGGCAGCACAGGAGCCCGACGGTCCGGCGCTGAATGGCACCGATCTTCAACGAATCATTGCCGAGAAGGTCGACAAGGTTCTGCACGGTCAGCCGGAGGACAGAGAGTCGGGTGCCGAGAAGGACGAACCCGCTCAGCCCGAGTCCGATTAGGGCGATGCACCTTCATTCGGCGTAGCTGAGTCCTGGATCCATGGGTCGGCAAGCAGTGGCGGTGCTTGGTGGACGGTTCTGTCACGCCCCGCAGGCGGTTCAAGCGCACGATCGAGCATCTCGCAGGCGTGTTGGCAGGACCGAGCGAGTCCGGTGTTGTGCACGAGTCTGTGTTCCTGGTCACCGCGACCACGCTGGGGGGTTGTGATCCTGCGATTCGCGGTCGCCTTGCAGACAACGCCCTCGGCTGTGGACGCGCGCTTGCGGTTGACGCCGATTCCTGGAGTGACGTGTCTCAAGAACCGCCGAAGGCCGCAGCACGGGTGTGTTGTGCCATGTCCTTGGCATGTTGGCGCGGCACTTGCCTATTGTGGACGAGGGTGTAACCTCAGGTGCGATGCGTGTTGCATGCAACGGGACGTGCAACCGGAGCTGGAGGGTCGAGAGTGCGGGGAATTCGGATTCCGCTTGTTGCGTTTGCGGTGGTTGTCGCCGTGGGGACGATCGCGCCCGCGGTAGCGGTTGCCGCACCGCCCAGCGTCAACGCCACCGTCATAGCACGGCACAATAGCGCTACGGCAGGCTGGTACAACGTTCCTGTCAAAGTTACGTTTCGCGGCATCACTTGGGACGATCCGGTCATGGGGGGCGCATACGACATTGCGGCGATTAGCTTCGCACGCAATGGGGGCGCGAGTGTGTCTGTTGCCTCGACCTCGACTCTCAAGCTCCGTTGCGATGGTCACTATGTGGTTGAGGCTCAGGGTACGTGGGGCGGTTTCGCGAGCCCCATTGAGTTTGGGATTGATCGCACATGTCCCACGAGTACGTCGAACGTGCATTCAACGTATGCGGGAACCGCGCTCATCACGATAACCGTCACAGACGCGACATCCGGCCCGGGGAAGGTCTGGTATGTGCTCGACCACGGCGCGAAGACTACGGCGTCTGTGTCGTTGTCAGACCCGAAGGTGACCGTGCGTGTTGGTCCCGGTAGACACGTACTCACGTGGGGCAGTGTGGATGCTGCCGGCAATGGGGAGCGGTGTTCGCATTCCGCCGCATTTGTCGTTGCCAGCGCCGCTGTGTCCAAGGCGTGGCTCTCGGCGCCGAGAGTGCACGTACGAGGGAAGCATGTGAGTTTCCGCGGGAACATGCCGAGGACGACGGGATCCACGTGCGTGAAGCTTGTTGTGGAGCGCAAGGTTGGAAGGCACTGGCGAGTTGTCAGCCGGTACTCAGTGAGCGTGCACCACGGTGCCGCTACGTATTCGACCACTCACACGCTGCGCCGGGGTCACTATCGTGTCACCGCGCACTCCGCGTCCGCCAAGTCGAAGATGACGTATTTCCGTCGCCGCTAGGGGTCCGCGGAGCTGATTGGGATGCTTGCGCGTGCGGCGCGCACCGGCTCTGGTATTCTTCACTCGCTGTTCTCGGCGAAAGGCATCCGGCATGTTCGCGCAAGCGATTCGTTCGGCAAGCCATTTCACGTTTCCCTACGTCGGTCTGAGGCGGCGGGAATGCGGGCAGGTCTACTCCACCATTGGAGCGTTCGTCATCCTGAATCCCGCCGGCTGGGCCATCACGTCGGCACATGTCGTCAACGAGATTCTGGCGGTGCAGCGAGAAGCGGATGAGGGTGTTGGCTCCGCACCGCCCGGTGATCACGGCGTGTGCGTTGATCATGCGGAGATATGGGTGCTTCCCGGGTTTGAAGCCACCCGGCCTCGTCTGACGCAAGCGGTGGTACGCCCGATCGCAGACATCGCTGCGATCAAGTTGGAGCCTTTCGACGGTTCGACAGTCGCCGAGTATCCAGTGCTGCGCGACTGCACTCGGCACCCAATCTCCCAAGGGACGTCGGTCTGTAGACTCGGGTATCCGTTTCACGACATCAAGGCTGGATGGGACGACGATCGCACTGAGTTCTCGCTGCCGACAGGAGCGTTTCCCATTCCCTCTTTCGCTCTAGATGGCATCGTTTCGCGTTTCCATCGGGTGTCGGGGGAAGACGGTAATCCAGGGGCCACGTTCATCGCGACATCCACGCCCGGGCTTCGGGGGCAAAGCGGGGGACCGCTGCTCGATGCGAACGGGAGGGTTTGCGGTCTGCAGTCGCACACAACTCACTTGGACCTTGGTTTTGACGCGCAGTTCTCGGCGGGCGATGAGGTCGTGTCCGAGCGGCAGTTCCTCAATGTCGGCGCCGCCACGCACGTCGACGAGGTGAGGGCGGTTCTTGAGGAAGCACAGGTTGAGTACAGCGTACGGTAGCGCTGTGGAGTGTGAGGCGCCGGGCGCGGTTGCGCCGGCGTGGGCGACGCTCGCAGTCTGCACACTGGCGACAGCCTAGCGTGCGTAGGGCGAGTCACTTGGCAGAAGAAGTGTTGCCGAATGAGGGAGCACGCGTGCGCTAAACGGCGTCGTGGCCTCGACGGTCTCCCCGTCGTACTGGATCGGCAGCGGCGGAGTGGACACGACGGAGATGTGGGCTGCGGCATACACATCAATACCGGGCAGCTTGTTCGCGCCCGAGATGCCGGCCACCAGGGCTGGCAACAGCGCAGCGACATTGCGGGTGCGTACGATCGCCACTTGCAGCATCCCGTCGCG
>Ga0307425_1000383_pt1 | contig 27981 bp, 27 predicted proteins | sample SalMarWE160330MG_FD_202152 | JGI IMG/M metagenome (GOLD analysis project Ga0307425, IMG submission 202152) | Salt marsh sediment microbial communities from the Plum Island Ecosystem LTER, Massachusetts, United States - WE1603-30 | ecosystem: Environmental > Aquatic > Marine > Intertidal zone >...
GAGCAGCGTCCGGTCAATTTTGAGGCCTATGATCTTTATCTCAAAGGACGCTATTGTTTGAACAAATTTGAAATGGATAAAGCATTAACATATTACCAACAAGCTATAGAAAAAGATCCCGATTATGCACTTGCTTATGCAGGCATTGCAGAGGTCTACACCATCCTCTCGACAGGTTTTGATATCCTTCCCGCTAAGGATGCGATGCCAAAGGCCAGGGAAGCTGCAGAGAAGGCACTCAAGCTCGATCCTAATCTGGCTGAGGCGTATGTTTCCTTGGGACTCGTCGCCTTATCCTATGACTAGGACCGCAAAGCCACTAAGAAGTACTTCGAGAAGGCTATTGAGCTCAATCCCAATTCATCGACCGTACACCAGTGGTATGAGTTTTACTGGACATACATGATGGCTGATCTCGATACGGCCACTGTCCATCTTGAAAGAGCCTTAGAATTAGATCCCCTCAATTTTCTCATAAGAATACGCGTGGGATTCATGGACATTTTTAAAGGTGATCTAGAAAGCGCAATCAATAAATTCGAGGCGCTCTATGATTTCGAGCCAAGCTACTTAGCACTCTATCTTTCGTTAGCAACAGCCTACGCGCTCAAAGGTGAGTATGACGAAGCCATAGCTTATGGGAAGAAAATGCTGGAGGCCGGCCCTCGCGCTGTCGGCGCTGTCGGAAATATGGGTTGGTTCTATGCTATGGCTGGAAAACAAGAAGAGGCATACGAGCTCCTTGCTGAACTGGAAGAGCGTTCCAAAAGAGGCTATGTCTCCTCTTTTTGGACGGCTGTGATCTATATCGCTCTTGGGGAAATAGATAAATCTTTTTTATGGTTTGAGAAAGCCTATGAAGAGCATGATGGCAATATGATCTATTTTACGGTAGCGCCAGTGTTTGATAGTGTAAGATCCGATCCCAGGTACAAGCAGTTGCTCCTAAAGCTAGGGCATGATAACCTTGTCGATCGTCTAACCCGTTAAAAAACTTTGCCTTGAAAGATTTTTAGAGAACGCAGACTAGTTTTATATTAAGAACTCAGAATGTTTGTAAAAAAAAATCAGTTAGAAAGGGTAACGATGAGCAACTATTCTTCTAGAAATTTGCTAGCGTATGTCTTAATAACCGTGATTCTGATTCCTTTGTTTGTTATGGGAGGGAGTCCGGATGAACATAAGGATTTGCCATCAACAATTGCTTTTGTGAATGTGAATGTTATCCCCATGGATCGTGAACGGATTCTAGAAGGACACAGTGTTGTCGTGAAAAATGGATTGATCGAAACTGTTGGCCCAGCCTCCAGCGTGCAGATCCCGGAAGATGCACTTAAGATCGATGGAACAGGAAAATATCTCATGCCCGGCCTCGCGGATATGCATGTGCATAACTGGAGCGAAAATGAGTTTATCCTCTTTCTGGCTAACGGAGTGACCACCATACGTAATATGTGGGGTGCACCCCAACATCTTCAGTGGAGGGCAAAGATCGCAAAAGGGGAATTGTTGGGCCCAACGATCTACACCGCAGGCCCGCTATTGGATGGAGCGCCACCCATCTGGGAGGGCAGCACTGTTGTCGAAAAACCAGAGGAAGCCGAAGGTATAGTGGCTGAACAGAAAGAGGCAGGATACGACTTTATTAAAATTTATAACCGTTTATCGGTTGAAGTTTTTGATGCCATTGTGGCGGCAGCAAAAATTAATAATATCCCTGTCGCTGGCCATGTGCCCGATGATGTTGGCTTAGAGCATTTTTTGAATTCTCACGTCTACGCAAACGAGCACCTCACAGGATACAGGGAAATGTTGGAGAGTGATGATTCACCTTTTCGCGATAAAAATGACCTCTCCTCGAGGATCAAACGATGGAATTACATTGATGAATCTAAGATACCGGAAGTTGTCGATGCCACTGTGAAAGCAGGGCTCTGGAACTGTCCGACGATCGTCGTTCACCAAGGATTCGTATCCTCAGATGAAGCCAAAGAGCTTTTCGAGCGTCCGGATATGAAATATGTGGATCCCATGACTAAGGCCAGCTGGGATCCAAGCCAAGATTTCCGGTCCAAGGATCTTACGCTAAATGATTTTGACCTGATAAAAAAGGGGACAACTCTCATGGTGAAGTTGACCGGTGCACTCCACAAAGCCGGAGCAAAATTGGTTTTGGGCACCGATACACCCAATCCGTTCGTTATTCCCGGATTTTCTATCCAGAGAGAGTTGAAAAACCTTGTGGATGCGGGATTATCCCCTTATGAGGCAATCAAAGCAGGGACCTCTTCGGCAGCCGAATTTTTTGGCGTCGATACGTTCGGTACGATCGCGGAAGGGAAAAGAGCCGATCTCATACTCGTCAAGGAGAATCCGCTTCAAGACGTCGCGAACGTCGCCAAGCGAGAGGGAGTCATGGTGCGAGGGCGATGGCTTCCGGAGCAAGAGTTACAAAAAAAACTCGAAGATCTTGCCGTGTCCTATGCATCCCCAAAAAAACGATTTGCCGATGTTCCTGATTTGCCCTCCGAGGGAGAACGTGAATTTCTGGGTCGTTATGAAATGAAGTACAATAAGATAGTTCTTGGGGAGGAACGGTTTTCCATAAACAGTCTTCCCGATGGCAGGCTGATTGTTCTTTCTCAAGCTGTGACAGATCCCCCCTATAAATCTGTGGCAAGCATGAGGCTGGAATTTGATGATACAGGAAATTGCTATTCCATGGTTTATGGAAATGAATCGAGTGTTGGGAAAGATTCAGTCCATATGGTGCTATCAGAAAATAAACTCAAAGCGACCGGAAATCTGGCCTCTGGAAAAGAAGTCAAACTTGAGGAGGATGTTACTGAAAATGTTCTGCTCGGAGCTTCCTTTACCGGGAGCGTTATTCCTGTTGTCAAAGCAATATCTTCTATGGAAATCGGCGAGATAAAAGATTTAAAGAGTAAGACATTGCAGATGATGCCTTCCTTTTATATTTCTGATGAATCTATGAAAATTCGAAGAGAACCAGATGATGTGAAGCAATTCCCTCAGGGCATGGTTCCTGTACGCGTCTATAACGTTGATGTCCAATCGAAAGCATTTCCTTATCAACAGATGATTCTTTTAGATAAAAATGGTCACTTGCTCGAACTTGAAATAAAATCCCAGATGGGAAGCTTTAAGTTTGTCCGCGTTCAATAGCGAGCTCCCCTATAGAGAATTTCCATTTTCCCCCTTTTTATTTCTTACGGATTGGGTCAGGTGTTTATGGATTGTTTCCAGTTCAGGGAACGAGCCCTAGTTCGAAGTATGTATCTGTCCATTTGGGGGAAAGATCCTGAATAAAAAGTGTCAGGCATTTTTTTATTCTGAAAATATCTTGACATTTTACACAGAGGGAATAATGTATTGAAGGTTAGCGCTATCGACGATCGAGGAGGTCATGTGATGTCGAAGAAAATATCCAGAAGGTCTTTTATCAATCAAAGTTTTGGATTTGGCGCAGGATCCTTGTTCCTTAAAAACTTATCCATTTTTCAGACGGGTTCCTCGAACGGTATTCCGGCGATGATCGTTGCCCACACCAACGAAACAGGGAAAAAAGCCTCGGAGGTGGGTTGGAGGATATTGTCCGCTGGTGGCTCCGCTCTGGATGCCGTTGAAAAAGCCGCCAATATCATCGAGTTGGATGCTGAGGGATTGAGCGTTGGTTATGGAGGTTTGCCCAACGAAGATGGCGTTGTCCAGCTGGATGCCTCCATCATGGACGGAAAAACCTACAGCGCTGGATCTGTGGCCTGCCTTGAAAATATCAAAACGCCCTGTTCTGTGGCTCGCATCGTTATGGAACACACAGACCACGTGATGCTGGTCGGACAGGATGCACTTGAATTTGCCAGGGCGTGGGGATTCGAAGAAGACAATTTGCTGACAGAAAAGGCACGGAAAATATGGCTCGAGTGGCGAGAACGATTAAGCGATAGAGACGACTGGGGACCTCCGGAACATTTGAAAGAGAAAAGAGAAGAGGAGAGTGATTCAGAAGACGTTTATGATTTTGAGCGCACGACGGGCACAACGAATGTCCTCGCTGTCGATAAAAACGGCGATATCGCAGGTGTGACAACCACAAGTGGCCTGGCCTTTAAAATCCCTGGCCGTGTGGGCGATTCTCCCATCATTGGGGCAGGGCTTTATGTCGACAATGAAGTCGGCGCAGCTGGGGCCACAGGAAGAGGCGAGGATGTGATTAAATCTTGTGCCTCCTACTACATAGTCACGCGGATGAAGGAAGGAAGAACACCTCAACAGGCCTGTGATGATGCCGTACACATGATCGCTGCCAAATATAAATCCATCAATTCTGATTTTCTCCCTGGAGAAACCTTCCGGGCGATCAATAAAAAGGGCGAATACGGCTGTGCCGATATGAGAAGCGATGAAAAACCAAAGATGTCGGTGATTAATGAAGGGGGATACCAGCTTTATGAGGGGAATCTCTTTTTTTACAGGGAAAGGCGCCGCCGTTAGGATAAATATAAAGCAGTCTTTATGAGTGTCAATCAGTCCTGCTTTCTGGAAAATCCCTTCACGCTTTTCACTCTTGACCTCGCATTTTGGCAGTGATATAAGCATTAGGACAGGATTCAAACTCCATGCAAAAAATCCCATCGATAATCGGCTGTGCCATTCTCATATTCTTTTGTCTCGTCTTTCCGTATTGTGAAAAAGAAATCAGCCCACTTCCAACTTCAAAAGTCAAGGCCGCCGTTGTTTTACTTCATGGACTTAGACAATCGAGCGGATCTATGGAAAAGATGGAGAAAACGCTATCGAGCCAAGGTTACAATGTGGTCAACGTGGATTATCCTTCTACGGATCATACCATCGAATACCTGGCTTCGGTGACTCTACACGATATTCTCAAGCCTTTTGTCAAAAAATCCCCATCCCAGATACATTTTGTCACCCATTCCATGGGGGGGATCATCGTTCGTTATTACCTGAAGCACCAAAAGCTCAAAAATCTCGGCCGTGTCGTCATGATCAGTCCTCCCAATCGGGGAAGCGAGCTCGTTGAATTACTGAAGGATCAGTCTGTCCTCGAGAGGATCTATGGCCCTGCTGCCGCAGAGTTGAACATGGAAAAAGGCAGTCTTGTGCAGAGTTTAGGCCCAGTGGATTTCGAGCTGGGTGTTATTGCGGGGAATAGAAGTTTTAATCCTTTATACTCGGCCTTACTTCCTGGTCCAGATGATGGAGTTGTCACGGTCGAAAGCATGAAGATCGAGGGCATGAAAGATTTCATCATCTTGCCGCAAACTCATACATTCATCATGAAAAATGATGATACCATCGCTCAGGTCATTTATTTCCTCGAGCATGGGGTTTTCAACAGAGAAGAGCAATGACCCAATCCATCGGCCTTCCTCTTTGGCTGGTGATTATGGGCGGAGCTCTTGCTGTTTGGTCTCTCCTCGACATCCTGATACTTCCCGCCTTCCGCTGGTTTTTCCGCCGCCGTACTAAAAAAGTCCTCTCAAAAATCAGCGAGCGCCTTGATCTTGGCCTGCCGGATTTTAAGCTCACCAGACGCCGTGAGATTATCAATCGGCTGGTGTATGACTCAAGAGTGCAAGAGGCTGTTGATGAATACTCAAAAGAGTTAGGGATCTGCCGGGGAGACACATTGAAGAAGATTCGGAAGTATGCGAACGAGATCGTGCCATCCTTCAATGCGCTGATCTACTTCCGCTTCGGGAGCTGGGTGAGCCGTACTGTCTCTCAGATGCTCTACCGCGTTAGAGTGGGCTTTGTGGATGAAAAAGGCTTTTCCAGAGTCGATCCAAAATCGAGTGTGGTTTTTATCATCAACCACCGCAGCAACATTGATTATATCCTACTAGGCTACCTCACGATAAGCCGAGTGGCCCTGAGTTTCGCTGTGGGAGAGTGGGCGAGGGTGTGGCCTCTTGAGCGGCTCCTCCGCGCATTAGGCGGTTTTTTCGTAAGGCGCGGTTCGGGAAATCCTCTCTACCGCCGTGTTCTTGAACGATACGTCCAGATGGCCACTGAAGGGGGTGTCGTACAAGCTGTTTTCCCAGAGGGCAAACTCAGCAAGGATGGACGATTGGGTCGACCCAAAATCGGCATCCTGGATTATATGTTGCGTGCATTCGACCCGGAAAAGGGGCGCGATCTTGTTTTTATTCCTGTAGGAATAAATTATGATCGGGTTCTTGAGGACCGGTCATCGCTGCTAGCCATTGACCCAGAAGCGAAGAAAAAAAAGAGGGCAGACGTAATCAAAACGGCATCACTCTATGTCCTCAAGACAATCAGGTTGAGATTACGAAGGGGGTGGTATCGATACGGTTATGCTGTGGTCAATTTTGGGCTGCCCATTTCCATGAGGATGTATACTAAAGAACACAGCCTCGATTTTATAAGACTCAACAAAGAAGAACGGATCCAGAAGGTTGGAATGTTGGCTCAAGATCTGCTGGCTGCTGTGGGCAGGATTGTCCCAGTGGTCCCGGTTCCCCTGATAGCCTCTGTCTTTTTAGAAGATACAAACAGGAGTTTTTCAGAACTGGAACTCAAATCCCGTGTTCAGAGCTTGATTGATGATCTGGAGGGTCGCGGAGCTATTGTCTATATTCCTCGCAGCGACCGCGATTACGCCATCGAGGTAGGGCTTCGCACCTTGATTTTAAGACACATTGTTCTTGAGGAAAACGACCTTTACCGCACGAATCCCGAAGAGGTGAAAATCCTCCAATATTACGCCAATTCCATTGCCCATTTTTTGAATGCGTAGCTCTTGTTGATAGGTCCAGAGCCGCCGGGCAAATTGACCCGGCTTCTCTCGATGTGATATCTTAATTGCCAAGCGCTGAGAGCGAAAGGCTATGTCTGGTTCATGAGCCACAGTTTGAATCAATTCATGAAAAAACCAGAAATGCGTGAGAGAATATTCTGTTTCGGCAACAGATTAGTGATCAATGTCATGCCGCGTGATATTGACTTGAGCCTTGTTCACTATTCCTTTGACCACAAGAGGGGGCATATCATAACAGACGGGAAAGATTACAGCTTGGATATCGACGAGTTTGGTCACAATACTTGAAAGTTTAACCCGAAGTTTGTCATTTTAGAGGCCATAATGAACAGGAGTAATCTTATACTTGTTGCGCTTGGACTTATGATCCTGGTTTATACGTCCAATTCTCAGGGAGAAAGAGCTATGGATAAAAAATCACAAGCCAGGGACCAAGTCCATAAATGGAACATCCATGACCCCAACAGGCCTCAACCATCTGTGGTTACCCCGGGTCCTGCTGGTCTTCCTGTCCCCGCTCCATTAGATGCCGTTGTGCTTTTTGATGGGAAGGATCTTTCCCGATGGGAAGATACATTAGGCCAACCAGCCCGCTGGAAAGTCGAAATGGGCTATATGGAGGTCGTCAAAAAAGCCGGAGATATCCGTACCAAACAAAAATTCGGCGATTGCCAGCTCCACGTCGAGTGGTCAGCTCCGGCGGAAGTAAAGGGCGAAGGTCAAGAGTGCGGAAACAGCGGTGTATTCCTGATGACATTATACGAAGTTCAGGTGCTGGATTGCTATCAAAACCAAACCTACCCGGATGGCATGACAGCCGCTATCTACGGTCAGTATCCTCCTCTTGTCAACGCCTGTCGGCCGCCGGGCGAATGGCAAACATTCGACATCATCTTTCATCGTCCCCGCTTTGGTGTCGACGCCGGTCTGACCAGACCGGCCAGCATCACGGTTTTTCACAATGGGATTCTCGTCCAGGATGATGTGGAATTAACAGGACCGACTGAACATAAAAAGCGTCCTCCCTACCAAGCCCACCCGGATAAATTACCCCTTCAACTCCAGGATCATGGCAATCTTGTCCGCTACCGCAATATCTGGATACGCGAGTTGCCAGAGGAGAAAGAATAACAGAATTGATGTCCACAAGGGCGCACAATTTCGGCACGCTGCTTTTTTGACTTCCTCAACATTTTATGATAGAAGCAACAGCATAAACCTGAGGATAAATATCTCAAGTAGAATGGATTCAAGCCAAAAAACTGAATATATCACTGTAGTCGACAAAAAGGGCAGGTATCAGGGAATAGAGGAAAAAGAGAAATGCCACCGAGGGCAGGGAATATTGCACAGCGCTTTTTTGGTCATGGTCTTTAATGAAAAAATTGAACTCATGCTGGCAAAAAGGAGCAAACAAAAGAGTCTGTGGCCCGATTATTGGGATGGCACGGTTGCCAGTCATTACCACTCGGAAAAAGACCAGCTGGCAACAATTAAACAGAGGATTTTTCATGAAATTGGAGTCTCTTGTGATCAGATTGACTATCTATTCAAGTTTCACTATCACGTTGAATACAGAGATATTGGCTCCGAGAACGAAATTTGTGATGTTTTTATAGCGAGGAATGTTAAAAACGAGAAAATATTTCCTAACAAATCGGAGATTTCTAAATTCAAATTCCTCGACATTCCCGAGTTGAAAGAAGACATTCAAGAAAATCCCGATGCATATGCACCTTGGTTTTTAATTGCGTTAGAAAAATATAATTGCTTTTAAAAAAAATCTAAGCCCTCAAAATGGAAGATTTCGCTTGGATTACAAATACAATCACACATTTGGTTCTTGATGCTCCTGAAAACCGGTTGATAGATTTTGGAGGACAGCGTATTTTCGATACTCCGCTTGTCGGCGTTGCAGATGGGGATGATCCGTTATTCGAGGAATTCCAAAAAGTCGTCAGTCCCCGCCATCTCCAGCCGCGGGCGTTCCTCAAACGCATCTCTCCGGAAAGTAAAGATCTCACCCCTGTGAGCGTGATTGTATGGGTGCTCCCGTTTGCGACAGAGGTTCGGCGTTCCAACAGAGTCCAGAATATGCCTTCCAAACTCTATTCTTTAGCCCGCAATAATGGAGGCGCCCTCATTTATAACATAAGTTCAAAGTTATCAGAAAAAATGCATGAGAGAGGAATAGCGGCAGCGTCACCCATCTCAACCAGTGAATATGATACCTTTCGAATGCCTGAATTTACCTTCAGTTCCACCTGGTCAGCGCCTTTGGGTGTCTCTTGAGCCCATTCTCTGCCTTTATTAGGTTCCGTATTACAGTTTAACTTTAGACCTGGTTATTCCCCAGTGTTTCCCAACAGAATTTGTTATTTCTCCTTATTTGTGACTATGATTGGGCACAATTTGGAAACAACTTTGCGGATGATAATCTTTGACAAAGGAGGAGAAGCCAAATTCTCGTTCAATTGACATCATATTCCCTGCTATGATAATAGTTACAAAAAGAGTAGATAGGGAAAAAGTGCGTTTCAAGCGTGAGCTAGCCTTTTATTCTATATAAGGGAAAAAATGGGAATTCGTTGTCCCAAATGTCAGTCTGAAAATCCCGACGCAACCATTTTCTGCGGAAAATGTGGATATAAGTTTCCTTTGCATGAAGAGGCATTGTTCACCAAAACGATGGAAGGATCCAAAGAAAAGTTAATCCCCGTGTCCTCCGATTCTGGGACTTCGTCCTGGGATTCCATAATGCACGGCCGTTTTTTACCTGGCTTCATGCTGGCAGGTCGCTACCGAATCATAGGTCTGCTGGGCAAAGGAGGGATGGGTGAGGTCTATCGGGCCGATGACCTCAAGCTGGGTCAGGCTGTCGCTCTGAAGTTCCTGCCCCCGAAGTTCTCAAAAGACCCGAAACGGCTGGAGTACTTCCACAATGAGGTCCGTCTGGCCCGGCAAGTTTCTCACCCCAACGTGTGCCGGGTGTACGACATCGGAGAGGTGGACGGACAGCATTTTTTGTCCATGGAGTATGTCGATGGCGAAGACCTGGCCACTCTGATCCGCCGTATTGGCCGCCTGCCACAGGACAAGGGCCTCGAAATCGCCCGGCAGCTCTGTGCAGGTTTGGCCGCTGCCCACGACCGGGGCGTGCTCCATCATGACCTGAAGCCCTCGAACGTGATGATCGATGGCCGCGGCCGAGTCAGAATCACCGATTTCGGCCTCGCCCGGATGGCCGCAGAACAGAAGGATCCCGAAGCGGGAGTCGGCACGCTGGCCTACATGTCCCCCGAACAACTGTCCGGCGGCCGGGTGACCGAACAAAGCGACATCTATTCCCTTGGTCTGATCGTGTACGAGGTTTTCACAGGCAAACCGCTCTATGATGCAGACAGCAAAGATGAACTGCTGAAAATGCGCGTTCGTTCGTCGCCGGCGGCACCATCGACTTTCGTATCGGACATGGATCCTGAAATCGAGAGAGTGATACAGCGGTGTCTGGCGAATGAGCCTCAGGACCGCCCGCGATCGGTCCTTGCGATAGCGGCTGAGCTTCCTGGCGGAGATCCTCTGGCCGCTGCGCTGGCGGCCGGGGAAACGCCTTCACCCGAGATGGTCGCCGCAGCAGGCGAATCGGGTCGTTTACGTCCACGGATCGCAATCGGTTGGCTTGCCGTATTGCTGGTAGGGCTCATCGTGGCAGCCTTCCTCGCAGATAAAACCACGGTACTGGGAAGGGCAGGGCTCTCTGAGAAACCGGATGCGCTCGAGAAGGTGGCGCGCGACATTATTGACGATCTCGGTTTCGACATGCTGCCCAAGGACCGGGCTTACGGCTTCGAATACGCAGAGGATTACTTGTGGTCGCTGCGGATAGAGGAAAAGGCGCCGAGCCGTAGGGAAAGTGTCAAGCTTAACGAACAGCCGGGAATATACTTCTGGTACCGACAGAGTCAGGACTACCTGCTCCCCGTGGCACGTTACTCGTGGATGGTTTCTGAAGACGATCCCCCGCAAACTCTTCCGGGCATGGTGGGCATCCGCCTCACAGGAAACGGAGATTTGATCGAGTTCCGCGTTGTGCCTCATGACAGCAGCGAACACGCAAGCGAGCCAGAAGAAGCTGAGTGGGAGCGACTCTTTGGGTATGCAGGTCTCAACTTGGACCAGTTTACGGAACGAACAGACGAAGATGCCATAGAATCGTTTTCGGCCCTAGCCGACCGCCGTCTCTACTGGGAGGGGATTCCTCCAAAAGGGGAGAAACAAGTTCGCGTGCAAGGCGCCTCCTATCACGGCAAGCCTGTTTATTTCAAAATTCTTGAAGAGGCTCCTTTAATACAAACAGTACGGCTGGGCATACCTCCGAGCGACCGGCAACCGATGAGGATCGAGGTAAGCCGTGCCGTGGAATGGACTTCCATATTGGTAGTACTCATTGCCGCTGCGTTAATCGCACGCCGGAGTCTGCGTCTTGGGAGAAGCGACCGCAAAGGGGCATTCCGGTTGGCACTCTTTATCTTCTCATTCCTCCTGCTTGCGTGGATCTTCGAGGCCAGTCATGTTCCGTATTTTGCCGGTGAACTTGCGCTTGTGTTCTCAGGATTGAGTTCTGCAATGTTTTATGCTGTGTATTTCGGACTCGTCTATTTGGCTTTCGAGCCATACATAAGGCGGTTTTGGCCCAAACTACTCATCAGTTGGAATCGGCTTATGACAGGGCGATTCCGCGATCCTTCGGTTGGTCGCGACCTCCTCGTGGGCGCCGCCGTCGGCATCTGGTTTTGGCCCGTCCTGGAGTGCCTCACCGTGCTGGCCCCGGATCGGCTTGGCCCGGTCCAACCCTTCTGGAGGACGCTCCCCAGCACACTGTCGGGAGGCCGGCATCTGCTGGCAGTGAGCTTTTTTTGCCTCAGCGCCCTCGGTGTAAGCCTGGTTTACCTGCTTACCCTTGTTCTCCTGCGTATCCTTTTACGGAAGTGGTGGTTATGGGCCCCTCTATTCATTTTCCAGGGTGCGCTCTTCTTTATCATGTCCGATTTCACATCCGTTGCGCGATGGCTTGGGGTGGTGGCCTTGATGATCGCGTTGCTTGTGCTTGTCACACGATTGGGTCTGCTGGCAGCCGTTGCCTTTTTTTACGCCTCGTATGTGCTCACCGACTTTCCGCTCACCGCTAATCCTGGATCCTGGTACTGGGGGAACTCCCTCTTCGCCCTGGGCATTGTGACCGCGATCGGCGCCTACGGTTTTTACTTATCCACAACGGGCCGCTCCCTTTTCCGTGATTCGGCGGCCTCGCTTTGAAAAACTTGTAGAGAGGGCTAAGTTCGAGCGGGAGAACTTTGAAGCATATGAGATCGGAAAAGCCTGAGAAGCGCTGTGCGCGTCAAGCCATAGAACATTACCAGAAATTCCTCTTGAGTTTCCCATTTTGAATCGTTTTTTGTAACGATATAAAGCGTAGTCAGAATGAGATTCTCTGAGATTGATGGTTTTTAATGAGAAGGATGATGGTATTTAAAGAGAAGGAGTTGAGATGTTGAAAAAAACATGCAGAAAATATATCATAATCACCTGTCATACATGAGAAGGACGAGAGAGCGGGCATAACTCAGCGGTAGAGTGCCAGCTTCCCAAGCTGGGAGTCGCGGGTTCGAATCCCGTTGCCCGCTCCATTTTTATTTCTCAATTTCTTTCTTTCCTCCCTAACCACTGATCTTGCCAACCAACCATCCAACCAACCATCCAACCAACCAACCATCCATCCATCCATCCTTCCTTTCTTCCTTCTAAGGACAGGCATAACTTTTATGAGACAACGTGTTAAAATAGGTGCGTATCACATCTGTGAAATTAGTAATTTTTGCAAATTTCAGCTTTACGGACTCTGATGATTTATTGGATCATATATTGAGACGAGAAAGAATATGAAAGAATGGGATCTTCTCATCGATAACACACCGCTCGAAGGCTCATGGAATATGGCCCTGGATGATTATCTGTTTCAGTCCCTCACCGAAGATCCGCATACGATCCTGCGTTTCTATACGTGGAAAAATCCGACGGTTTCGCTAGGATATTCCCAAAAGTTACTCGAAGTCGCAGATGTCGAATTCTGTAAAAAGTACGGCATCGACATCGTCCGCCGGATGACGGGAGGGAAACTGGTTCTTCACCACAAAGAGGTCACATACTCTCTGGCATCTTCAGATACAGAAGTTTTTACGGACACTCTTTCAGATTCCTACAGACGCATTTCCGAGGCTTTAATGAAAGGTTTGGATAAGATGGGATTGGCGCCTTCTCTTGCGAGCCCCGCCCCCCAAAAGTATGTCCGTGGAAATCTCCCGTGTTTTTCCTATCCCTCCCGCAATGAAGTGGAAGTCGATGGGCGGAAAATCATCGGAAGTGCTCAAAAGAGAGTCGGTGCCAAATTTATCCAGCACGGTTCCATCCCTCTCGAAGAGGATGAAGAGCGGCTCGCATCCATTTCCTTTCTGAAAGGGTCCGAAGAAAAAGTCCGCATGATCTCGCTATCCCAAGCACTCGAAAAGAAGGTTCATTTCCAATGGGCGGTGAATTTGTTTGCAGAAGGGATCGCAGAGTTTTTCGAAATCAGGCTGAGAAGAAGATTCCTTGATGAGGACGAAAAGCAAGCCGTGCAGCTGATCCATAAGGAAAAATATGGGAATTCGGACTGGACCTTCGGGACTGCTGGACGAACTTGATTTCATTGAAGAGACCTGAGCAATGAATGCCTGACACTGAGAGGATGAAAGTTTGGCCTTACCGAGGTCCTCGGGGAAATCCCAATCGTCGGTTGCTTTTTTTGACTTTAAATGATAAAATTTTCCCTCATTCTTAAGGGATCATTAACATGAACGAGATAGAGGAACTTTCTAAGCTGAGGCTCAAGGATTTGCCCGAAATGGAGCCGCTCCTGAGCGACGACCTCCATCAGAATGTCATAAAACACCTTTATCTTGAACTGGGAACAGGCCCTGTGCTCTACCTCCTTTCGCCTTCTTACTCGGTCATCAATCCCACTCCCAACGAAACTGTCAGCGATTTTATCACCAAAAAAGATGACATCCTCGATTACCTCAAAGAATACATCATGCGGAATCTTTCTGTGTATTCTGTGCTTTTGGATGTGAACAGCTATTTTATCGAACAGAACAATTTTTTGGTGCTTGCCCGATTGAGGGAAAGGGATTCGGGCGGAAGACACTACGAGATCAAATTCTACACACATTCTCCCAGAGAACTCATGACGAATTACCAGGACAAGATCTACATCGGCAGAGATTTTATCGATCTTTTCCAGTTCAAACGAAAACATTTCGGCCTGCACGATAACATCGAATCCCTCAAGGATCAGTATGAGGCTCTCCTAGATCGCGCTGAGCAAAAGCTGAAGAACCCACTCCATTACAAGTCCTTTTTCCAGGAGATCAAAGAGTACGTGTCCGAGCTCCATACAGAAGGACTCAATATTCTTCAAATCCTCCCCCCATACCTAGATTTTAAAAAGGTCACTGGACAGGATTTGATCGATATCAACGCCCAGTACAGAGTGCTCAACCATTACGTGATCGAACTCCGGGATGAAGTGGACGAGTTCGAGAACCACCTGAGGGATGAAAAAGAACTGGATTTTGTGAGGTATGTCACAAAATACAAAAAAGATCTGGCCAACCTCATCTCCTACTTCAACATCAAGGTCAACGGCAGCCTGCAGGCCAAGATCTACACTATAAAGAATAAAAATTGAGCCTCTTCTTCTTTTGATCCCATTGGTTTGATTTTCCCATTTTTTGTCGGGGTTTCCATTCGTTTCCCCTTGATTCTTCCGATCCTTCTACACTGGTCCCATCGCATTGAAATGGGAAACAAGAAAAAAGGCCCGCTCAGGGAGCGAGCCTTTCATTTCATCGGTCCATTCGGGGAATGGACCCTACATCCTATCTAGATCCTATGGTTCCATTCGGGGAATGGACCCAATCTCTTATCGATCCGCAAGGGAGACGGACCCTACAAGGTTAATGGGATTCTGTCTCATCTCGTACGGTGGATTCTTCGATCCAGATCGTGCCATAGGCCGTATACAAAAAAATGAGGGGACTCTCTGTGTCCTCCATAAAGGCTTTGATTACAGAAAGACTGTTCTCTTTCTTGAATGAGAGCTCGTAGGGAAGCTTCCACTCAATATCGCCTCCCTTATTTTGAGCCTCTGTGGGATAATTCCCCCCAACAGGCCAAAAGAAATGGATGTCCGAGTAATTCCCTTTGACTACGATCGGGAGACTAATGGATCGTGGTGTCAACATGATCTTCCCGTTGGAATGGAGGATGGTTGTTTCGCCAGAAAAGTCTTCGAGCTCCACGTCGCGATAGGTCGTATCGATGCTTATCTTATCTCCCACGATCCTTTTCCCATACGCCCGCATATTCTTTCCATCGATCTTCAGGTCTCCCTCTAGATTCACCACTTTTACACTGCCGTAACTATTTGTGACAACACAGTTGCCCTTCACATCATCCATGGCAATTTCACAGTTTTTAGCCTTTACCTTGGTTGCACCAACTCTGGTAAGGCTAATGTTTCGGTAGGTGCTTCCCACATCTACGGCGCCCTTGACATTCTGACAGGTGATTGTTGAATTCGATGCGTCAATGACGACATTTCGGACAACACCATTGACATTGACATCCCCATACCGGTGAAAAATTTGAACGGTCCCATTGACATTTTTGACATTCACAGAAGAGTTGTTGCTGTCGATAGAGCAATCTGCGCGTACGTTCTGAATGTCTATGTCATCGTATTTGTTTTTGACGATCAAGGGGCCTTCAATATCCGAGACGGTAACCTCTCCATAGGAGTTGTCGATATCTGTAGCGCCAGTGTTGGCAATTTTTACAAATCCGTAGGTGTTCATGACGTTGACATCTGTTCCCTTAGGGACTCGGATTGTGAAGGAGGTCTGGAAGCGTTTTCTCTTGAACTCCGCCCGGTTTGTTGCTAGAACGATCTTTGTGTCGTCTCTTTCTGTGATCATCTTCAGATTGTTTGCCACATCTTGGGCCTCCTCAGCAGTTCTGCGTCGGATTTTTTTCTGCATGGTGACGACGATTTTGTCCTCTTCTGTGCCTTGGATTTCGATCTCTCCGTGACGATTCACCACATGAAGGACGGGAGGGAACGGGGGTTCGATCGTGTGGGATTCTTTGAACTCAAACTCCTCGAGCTTGATGAAGAAGTCCTCACCCCATTCGATCTCCCAATCGAGCTTATCTGTGTAAGCGTAATAGAAGAACACCCCCGCCGCGATCAGCAGGATCAGGAATACAATTTCTTTGGATCTCATTTTCATGCCTGGACGTTTTGGGATGGTTCTTCTTCTCGCCGTTCCTTCAAACCGTAGTAGAGCTTATGGGCTCCCCAAAGAATGATGATCACCGGCCAAAAATGGGCCAGCACCCACCAGATGTTGACATCGAGCAAAAACAAGACTCCTAGAGCTATGAGGAGGACACCCCAAATAAGAAGGTCTTTTCGTTTTTCTTTTGCCATTTTTTCCTCCTCTAAACTCCCTCTTTGTCTTTCGAGACGTAATCTACGATGAGTTTTACGCCGATGATGATGACAACGAGGGGCCAAAGACTCCAAATTCGGCTATAGGTGACCAGAAAACTGAAGTTTGCCATGAGAAGCACGACTCCGATGATCATGAGGACGATCCCCCAAAACACAGAGCCCGTCTTCACGAATTCGGGGACTTCCTCCACTTTGATCTCCTCCACCTCTTCACCCTGGAAAAACTTCCGATTGATGGCATTAGCCGTAATGATTGCATCAAAAAATTGGTAGAAGTACAGGCCGCCGAGAAGAATTCCCAGAAAAGGGGCCGAGCCTTCCTCGCTCGCCAGCATGGTGACCATAACTGCAATTCCGAGGATCACAGCCAAAAATTTCAGCGGCTGCCTGTTATACAGAGCACCTGTGCCGGGAAAGAAGAAAGCCAGAATACCCGCAAGTGCAGGGGATTTAGGGGGTCTTTTTAAAATAACTTTCTCTTCCATTATCATACCTCCATATGTATTGTGATCAATCCCCGTTCCTTCCAAAAGGCTGTTTGCTTTTGATGGTTTCGAGGATATTATCCTTGTGTTCACCCAATGACGCGGTGAATGTTTCCGCCTCGGAGTACAGCTTGCCGATTTTGCTGTATCCCAGATGGATCTGGCGGTTTATCGACCTGTCGATCGCGCTCTTTTCAGGATTGAAAAGATAAAAGGACACGACCGTCAGCAGGACCGTTGCGACTGCCAGGTAGGGCTGCACCGCAGGACGCACCAAAAAATCCAGGTTGAGCCGGAATTTCCTTTTCCGCTGTGGGATCTCATAAAGCCTTTCTAAAAGTGCCTCACTGATCTCAGCTTGAGGGAATTCCGCTAGGGATTCCTGTGTTTCCCTGAGCAGATCGAAGAGTACGGAGCAGCCGGCACAGCTAGCGAGATGCTTCTCGACAGCCCGTTTGTCTTCGGCTGCGAGCTCATCCTCTAAATAAGACGACAAAAGGTTTTCGATGTGTTCACATTCCATTTTCTTTCTCCTTTTGTTCTTTGAGGACTTTTGCCAGCTGCACTCTTCCTCTATTGACTCGCGATTTGACTGTTCCCAGGGGAAGATCCATGATCTCTGCCACTTCTTCGTATGTCTTTCCCTGGATATCCCTCAGGATGACAGCCATCCGGATATCTGCCGAAAGGTGGTTAAAACCCTCCCAGACTCTTTTTTTGGTCTCTTCTCTGAGGATGGCGTCTTCCGGGCCTAACTCTGTTGTTTCTTTCAGGCGGTATTCATCGAACTCATCCCTCGTCTTCTTTTCCCACTTCGTGCGGCGGTATTCATCGATCAAGTGATTCCGTGCAAGAGTCAGGAGCCAGGCATCAAAATTCCGGCTGAAATCAAATTTTTTCAAGGAATTGTAGAGCTTGAGGAAGATCTCTTGCGTCATGTCCTCAGCTTCTTCGCGGGTTCCGGAGAACTGGTAGGAGAGGCTGAAGATCCTGCGAGAGTAAGTGTTAACCAGCATTTGCCATGCTCCTTCGTTTCCTTGTAAGCATTCTTTGACTATCCTTTCTGTTTGCACTAATCACACCTAGGTAGACGAGATCTGGCTCCGAAAAGTTCCGTCATTCACAGGAGAAAATCGATAGAGATTAGAACCGTGTGAAATGACTGAAAGAATGTCAAAGTCAGAGCGAAAAAGGTCAGAGATTTTTATTTGATCGAGAAGGAGCATATCGGTTCTTCCCATTCTAGTTTTAAGGCGATGCAGTGTCAAATCGAAAGCACCCAGAGGCCCAATCCGTCTTCGCCAAAGACCCCCCCACCATATGGCTCAGACGGACAGGGCCTCGGTTCCGGACTTCCCTCACATCTCTCCATGGAAGATGAACCATGTGCATCCGGCCCTTCACACGGTTCTCTCCACCACACAATTGGGACACTTAGTAACGCAATTTGTATTCATGCGATCAAGAATTAAAGAAATCTTTTGAGATTATAAAATATTGACTTCAGGAAGCAGTTATGGGAGGATATTTTGTCTTTCATAACTCATGAAATTATTTATTTGGAGACACTCATTCTTTTCACTTCTTGAAGGGAGGCGCTAAATGGAAGGTATTGTGGGATATGGTGCGTACATTCCCCGAAACAGAATCAAGGTCGAGGAGATCGCGAAGGTTTGGGGAGCGGATGCACCCAGCTACAAAAAAGGATTGATGCTCGAGGAGAAATCAGTCCCTTCTCCTGATCAAGACACTATCACCATGTCGGTGGAAGCAACCAAGAATGCTCTGAAGAGAGCCCTGATCGATCCTGCGGATATCGGTGCTGTGTACGTCGGCTCGGAATCTCACCCCTATGCTGTTAAGCCCAGTGGCACAGTGCTTGCCGAAGCCATCGGAGCCACGCCGGATGTGCACTCGGCAGACCTGGAATTTGCCTGTAAAGCAGGAACTGAGGGCATGTTTATAGCCCTGAATTTGGTGAGATCTGGGGTGATCAAGTATGGACTCGGTGTGGGAGCTGACACATCTCAAGGGGCTCCGGGTGATGCCCTGGAATACTCCGCCGCCGCTGGTGCTGCGGCCTTTATTTTTGGCAAAGACGATCTTGTGGCCAAGGTCTTGGACACATACTCGTACATGACGGATACTCCGGATTTTTGGAGGCGCGAGTACCAGTATTATCCTCAACACGGAGGCCGTTTTACAGGCGATCCTGCCTATTTCAAACACATCACAGGGGCAGCTCGAGGGATCATGGATAAAGCCGGGATGAAACCGGAGGATTTCCAGTATGTCATTTTTCATCAGCCCAACGGAAAGTTCCCCTTCAGGGTAGGGAAGATGCTGGGATTCAAGAATGAGCAGATCGAGCCCGGCTGGTTGGTCAACAAGCTTGGGAACACATATTCCGCTTCATCCCCTTTAGGTCTAACCTCCACTCTGGACATCTCTCAGCCAGGAGATATGATCCTGCTTGTTTCCTATGGATCGGGTGCAGGGAGTGATGGATTTATCTTTGAGGTCACAAAGAGGATCAATGAGGTCCGGGAGAGTGCTCCAAAGACCAGAGACCTTTTGAGGCAGAACATCAAATACCTGGAATACGGCGAATACGCCAAGTTCAGGCATAAGATCAGGAAGGCCGAGTAGGAGGAAACAATGAGAGAAGTGGCAGCTATAGGTGTAGGGATTACCAAGTGGGGCGAGCTTTGGAAAAAATCCTTCAGAGATATCTATGTCGAGACAGCTCTTCTGGCCTTAAAAGATGCGGGCGTTGATAGGGTCGATTCTATCTATGTGGGTTCCATGTCATCCGGTCTGTTTGTGGGGCAGGAGCACATTGCTGCGCTCCTGGCCGATTATTTGGGACAGGCACCCATTCCCTCGGCAAGAGTGGAGACCGCCTGTGCCTCAGGCGGGCTTGCCCTGAAGCTGGGCTACATGGAGGTCGCATCCGGGATGAGCGACGTTGTTCTGGTCAGTGGGATCGAAAAAATGACAGACGTGAGCGGAAACGAAGCCACATATGCCTTGGGGACTGCAGCCGACCAGGAGTACGAGGGGTACCACGGCATAACATTTCCCGGGCTCTATGCTTTAATCGCTATGGCCCACATGGAAAAATACGGTACGACGCGTGAACAGTTGGCTATGGTGTCGGTAAAAAACCATAAAAACGGGGCAAAAAATCCCGTTGCTCAATTTCCCTTTGAAGTCACGGTGGATCAGGTTCTTGACTCTGTTATGGTGGCCGATCCACTGAGGATTTTGGATTGCTCCCCCATAACAGACGGAGCGGCAGCGATCGTCCTGTATCCTGCAGAACTGGCAAGAAAATATGGGAAACCTTTGGTTAAGATAATCGGATTAGGCCACGCCACAGATACGATCGAACTCGCTCAAAGGACGGATATCACTTGGCTCAATTCCACTTACCTTGCAGCCAAGAGTGCGTATGCTATGGCTGACAAAAAACCTGAGGACATCGATATAGTGGAAGTTCATGACTGTTTCACCATCGCTGAAATTTGTGTGACGGAAGCCCTTGGTTTTGTGGAAAAAGGCAAAGGAGGCGAAGCTGTGGAGCAGGGATTGACTGCTCTTGATGGAAAGATCCCTGTCAATCCCAGTGGCGGACTCAAAGCTAAAGGGCATCCGGTCGGTGCTTCTGGAGTTGCTCAGGCTGTCGAGATCGTCAAGCAGCTTAGGGGGGAGTGCTGCGACAGGCAGGTCCCTAATCCCCGGATCGGCATGACACAGAACATGGGCGGAAGTGGAGCGAGCTCAATCGTCCACATCTTTGAGAGAGAATAGGAGGAGGATGAAATGTCGACACCAGCAAGATATTGGAGAGAGATTCCCCAGAGATACCGGCTGGAAGCCAATAAGTGTAAAAACTGCGGCAAAATATTTTTTCCTCCGAGGCTGATATGTAATGTCTGCCAGAGCCAGGAACTGGAAAAAACAAAACTCGCAGAAACAGGAAAAGTCCTGACTTACACGATCATCCGTGTACCCCCACACCGTTTTGTGGACCAGGCACCCTATGCAGTGGGCATCGTGGCTTTGGACGATGGGACTAAAATTGCCGGACAGATTGTGGACTGTGATTTCGGAGACATCAAGATAGGTATGAATGTGAGGGTTGAGTTCCGTAAGATCTATGAGATGGGAGAATCAGGGATTCTTTGCTACGGATACAAGTTCGTTCCACAATAAATCTGATCAGTCTCTCTAGCCCTGCAGCGCGGCTTGGGCTAAAAAACTAACTACAGGTTATAAATTAGCCATCAAAGTCCGATTGTTATAACTTAGAGTTGGATTTCCTCTCTATTACAAGGTTGTGTATCAGCGATTTTTATGAATAAATCAGAAAAGATGGATTATTCACGAGCCGAGATTGATGTAGCTGCGAGGAATGTGGCTCATGAAACTGTAGTGAACTACTGTGAATGAGCTACGACGAAGCAGATGTATTGAGATCGGCTCGCCCGAAGGGTAAAAAATGCCGATCATATGAACGAGACTTTTTTAAGGGAGGGATCGGAAGTTTTTATGAATAATTCAGTTAATAGTTGAACAAAAGGACATTTGAACATAATATTGATAGAAGATTCGAGTCTTTTCCGTTGATGAAGTTGAGCGTATTTGAAAAGGGCGGCATCGATGGGAAAGGCTGTCAAGACCGGGAATGAGGTAAAGACATGTTTAGAATAGACAGTAAAGTGGACACCCAGAGCAAAGAGTATAAAGCAAATTTTACCCATATGAAGAGCCTTGTCGCAGAGCATAACGGACGCTATGCAAAGATCAGAGAAGGAGGCCCGAAGAAATACAGGGATCTCCAGAAATCCAGGGGAAAATTTCTAGTTCGGGAACGCCTCGAAAAACTCTTTGACCGGAATACGCCTTTTCTGGAATTCACACCGCTGGCTGCCTATGATATGTACGAGAACGAAGCCCCGAGTGCAGGCATCATCACGGGAATCGGCGTTGTTCATGGCCGGGAGGTTTTGGTTGTGGCCAACGACCCTACTGTCAAGGGGGGAACGTATTTCCCGATGACGATCAAAAAACATATCCGGGCCCAGACTGTAGCGTTTGACAATCGCCTTCCCTGTATCTACCTCGTTGATTCCGGTGGGATTTTTCTTCCTCTTCAGGAGGGAACCTTTCCAGACAAGGAGCATTTCGGCCGCATCTTTTATAACCAGGCAAGGCTCTCCGCACTCGGCATTCCTCAGATATCCATTGTTCTGGGTTCGTGCACAGCAGGCGGTGCTTATGTGCCGGCCATGAGCGACGAGACAGTCATCGTCCGCCAGCAGGGCACGATATTTATCGGAGGCCCACCGCTTGTCAAGGCGGCAACAGGCGTGGATGTGACAGATGAAGAGCTGGGTGGGGCTGATGTGCACTGCCGCATATCCGGCGTATCCGATTATTATGCCCAGAACGACCAGCATGCTCTCGAGATCGCCCGTAATATCGTCGAGACTTTGGACCCGCCGAAAAAGTTCGCCCTGGACATCGCTGAGCCCGAAGACCCCTACTATGACCCGGAAGAGATATATGGGATCGTTCCCACCGATGTGAGGAAGCCCTACAACGTCAAGGACGTTATCGCCCGCATTATCGACGGCAGCCGGTTTCAGGAATTCAAGGAGCTCTATGGTCAGACCTTAGTCTGTGGCTTTGCCCGGATCATGGGATATCCCGTGGGAATTGTTGCCAATAACGGAGTCCTCTTCTCGGAGAGCGCCGTGAAAGGCGCCCATTTTGTCACCCTGTGTTCGATGCGGAAGGTTCCGCTTATCTTCCTCCAGAACATCACAGGTTTCATCGTGGGCAAGCAGTATGAACACGGCGGGATCGCCAAGGACGGCGCAAAGCTTGTGCATGCGGTGGCCAATGCCGATGTGCCCAAGTTCACGGTGATCTTGGGCGCCTCGAACGGCGCAGGGAATTATGCCATGTGCGGCAGAGGCTATCTCCCAAGATTGCTCTGGATGTGGCCCAATGCCCGGATCTGTGTCATGGGCGGGGAACAGGCCGCGGATGTGCTGGTGACTGTCAAAGTCAAGAGCTTAAAATCTCAGGGCAAAAAAATGACAAAAGCCGAAATAGAAAAAATGAGAACGCCGATCCTGGAAAAATATGAACATGAGGGAAGCCCTTATTACAGTACGGCTCGCCTCTGGGATGACGGAATCCTCGACCCTCTAAAAACGAGAGAGGCCTTGGCCCTGGGAATCGCCATGAGCCTGAACGCTCCAGTTCCGGATTATAAGGTCGGTATTTTCAGGATGTAGCAGGACAGGGATGGAAAGCAAAGAATAGAAAAAGTGGAATACAGTTGATAAACGATATGATATGCAAGAGATGACAGCACTTTTATACAAAACGATTGTGTTGACGAAGAAAGGGACTGTTCTTCAGGTCAACTTCAATCGACCTGAGGTCCACAATGCCTTCAATTCTGAAACGATCCTGGAGTTGACTGACGCTTTCGATAAAGTCAGAGTGGATAACTCCATCAGAGTTGTCATTCTGACAGGAGAGGGCAAATCCTTCTGTGCCGGAGCGGACATCAACTGGATGCGTGAGATCATTCACTATTCCTTCGATCAAAATCTTGAGGAGTCTCTCCAATTGGCAGAAGTTCTGCATAAAATCTACACGCTGCCCAAGCCAACGATCGCAATGGTGAATGGTGCCGCTATAGGTGGAGGCACCGGATTTCTCTCTGTGTGTGATATTGCGGTGGCTGCTGAGGATGCCAAGTTTGGTTTGAGTGAGGTGAAGATCGGGCTGGTTCCGGCCGCGATCTCTCCCTATGTTGTGCGCAAGATCGGTGAGAGCAAAGCCAGGGAGTATTTCCTGACCGGTCAGCGGATCTCCGCACAGAAAGCTGCAGAGATCGGCCTCGTCAATGAGGTCGTCCCCAAGAATCAGCTGAAAGAGCGTGTGGATGAGTTAGTCGGTCAGCTTCTAGACTCCGGGCCCGAAGCTATTGCCAGCTGCAAAGAGTTGATCCTCAACGTACCCGGCATGAGCCTCGAAGACGTCAAAGAGTACACTGCCCGTATGATCGCCGACTTGCGCGTCTCCGATGAAGGGCAGGAAGGGATGAGCGCTTTTCTCGAGAAACGCAAACCCCGTTGGACTCAAAAATCTAGCCATAAAAATGGCCGCAAAAAATGATTCGAATGTGGGGTCCGCTCCCCACGCGGACCGTTTGGGAGATAGTCTCTACACGGTCTAGGGAGAGGGAAATTATGATGTAGGATCTGTTCCCCGAACAAACTGAAGGTTTTTGGTGGATATGATACTGAAAACATAAAAAGGAAAAAGAATGTTCAAGAAGATATTGATTGCCAATCGAGGAGAGATCGCCGTCCGGATCATCAAAGCCTGTCGGGAGATGGGTGTTTCAACCGTGGCCGTATTTTCTGATCCCGATAGAAACAGCCTCCATGTCATCTCTGCAGACGAGGCTCTCAACATCGGCCCGGCACCGGCCATTGAGAGTTACCTCAACATGGGCCGGATCCTCGAAGCTGCCAAACAGACTGGCGCAGAGGCCATTCACCCCGGCTATGGTTTTCTCGCTGAAAATGCCGGTTTTGTCAAACGCTGCGAGCAGGAGGAAATCGTGTTCATAGGTCCCAATTCCAAGGCTATGAAGCTCGTTGGCGATAAAGTCCGTTCGCGCCAGACGATGGAAAAGGCCGGAATCCCCATAATCCCTGGAATGAAGAGTATCCCTTCCGCTGTTGAAGAATATGAGAGAGAGGCACAGAGGATCGGGTATCCCGTCATGGTCAAAGCTTCAGCGGGGGGTGGAGGCAAGGGGATGCGGATCGTTCAAAGCCAGAAGGAACTGAGGGCAGCCATAGAGGCCGGCCGACGAGAAGCCAAATCTGCGTTCGGGGATGAATCCGTCTATCTGGAAAAATACATCGAAGAGCCCCGACATGTGGAATTCCAGGTCCTGGCCGACAATTACGGCCATGCCGTTCATCTCTTCGAGAGAGAGTGTTCCATCCAGAGAAGGCATCAGAAGATCGTGGAGGAATCTCCGTCTCAAGCACTGGATCCGGAGCTCCGCGTAAAAATGGGTGAGACAGCAAAAAAAGTCATCCAGGTCTCAGGATACAATAACGCAGGAACTGTGGAATTTCTCCTGGACAAAAAAAAGAATTTCTACTTCCTTGAGGTGAATGCCCGTCTTCAGGTCGAACATCCTGTCACCGAATTCATCACAGGAATTGACTTGGTCCATCAGCAGATAGAGATTGCAGCGGGAAAAAAGCTTTCTTTGACGCAAGACGAACTTGAACAGCAGGGCCATGCGATCGAATGCCGGATCTATGCCGAAGATCCCTTCAACAATTTCCTGCCTTCTGCAGGGAAAGTCCTCTTTTTGAAAGAACCCAGCGGGCCGGGAATCCGGCACGACTGCGGCATCGCCAGCGGTTGTGATGTTCCCATTTATTATGATCCCATTATGGCTAAGCTCATCGTCTGGTCAGAGAACCGACAAATGTCCTGCCAGCGGATGATCAAGGCTCTTGATGACTATGTTATCCTGGGCATACAGACAACCATCAATTTCCTCAAGGATGTGATCGCCCATCCCCAATTCCAAGCGGGAGAGACGACGACACACTATATCGAGAAATATTTTGCCCGATGGGAAGGAAAAGAAAAAAACGAAAAATCTCGTATGATAGCTGCTCTGGCATCGGCATTCGATAGCGGTTCCAAACCTTTTGGCTTGCGATTTGCATATGACCAGAATGTGGTTATATCGCCATGGCAGACACTGGGGAAATGGCGTATGGGAGGTGGGAGTTAAAGTGGATTACGAATTCTTGATCGATGATGTCTTGAAAAAAATCACATTGGAAAAAAAAGAGGGCCGTTATGTGGTCACCGCTGACGATTTGACCTATGAAGCCGACATCCAGTCCATCTCGCCAGGAATTATTTCCATCCTTATAGGAGACAGGTCGTACCGTGTTTATGTGGTCAAAGATAATAACAAGAGGTATCTGTATTTTCAAGGTCACAATTTCACGGTTCAGGAACCTTTGAGCGATAGCGTGAGGGCGCTATTGGGCGAGGAAGGATCTCAAGAGGATAAGCTCATGGTGAAGGCCCCGATGCCCGGGAAGGTCATCAAAGTCAATGTCAAAGAGAATGATGAGGTCAGGAAAAACCAGACCCTAGCTATCGTGGAGGCCATGAAAATGGAAAACGAGATCAAGTCTTCCATCGATGGTTTTGTCAGAAAGATCCATGTGGCCGAAGGGGATCTTGTCGATTCGGAAAAGCCGCTGATCGAGCTGAAGTGCAAAGAGTGATCATAACGCTTCATTCCAGCGAATTTTATAACCAAAATTATCTTCAATAAAAAAGGTCAACGCCGTGGCATCTTCACGGCCCTTTCCAGGGAAATCCTTTCTAAATGTAGCGGCCGTTTCCCAAACGAAGCGTTTTTTATCTGTGTATTTCCCGAATGGACTCTTCATCAGTCAGACGAGCAGTTGACTCCACAAGATAATGTGATAGTGTAAAAGAGTTGACATTTATAGCCCAACGTTTGATACTTTCATGTAGATATGCGACAAAATACAACCTGATACAGTGCAGATCCAAATTATTCAGGTTGGATAGAGGAGGCCTTTGATGTTACGGCTAAGGGGAGCATTTATTCTGGCATGCTTGATTGTTAGCCCAATCTTGTTGTGCGCGCCTTTTTTTGCTCAGACCCCCCAAAAATTCAATACAGACCTGTTCAAGCAGCTAAAGTGGCGACAGATAGGGCCCGCCGCATTCGGTGGCCGCATCGATGATGTGGAAGCTGTCGTGGGGGAGCCGCATATCATTTTTATTGCCTCAGCCTCGGGAGGGATTTTTAAGAGCGAGGATAACGGGACCACTTGGAGGCCTGTGTTCGATAAGGAAGGCACTTCTCTCTCGATAGGGGATATTGCCATAACACCCACCGATCCCAACATTGTATGGGCCGGTACTGGAGAGCCCAACAACCGTCAGAGCTCCTCTTGGGGAGATGGAGTTTATAAATCTATAGATGGGGGAGAGACTTGGGTCCCTATGGGTCTGAACGAAACACATCACATAGGCCGTATTGCCATCAATCCCCGGAATCCTGATGTCGTTTTTGTCGCTGCTCTCGGCCATCTTTGGGGGCCCAATGCCGAACGCGGTCTCTTTCGGACAAAAGATGGGGGCCAAACTTGGGAAAAAATCCTGTATGTGAATGAACACACGGGAGCCGTGGATGTGGCCATCGAGGATAACGGCCGGATTGTGTATGCAGCCCTGTATCAGAGACGCCGCCGGGCATGGGGTTTTATCGGAGGGGGCCCTTACAGTGGCCTCTATCGCTCCCTAGATGGGGGAGACACCTGGCAGAAACTGATAAAGGGGTTGCCAACAGGGAATACTGGGAGGATCGGCATCGATATCTCTAAAAGCCACCCGAACATCGTCTATGCGATTATTGAAAATAAGGAAGGTGGAGTATTCAAGTCTGAGGACCGGGGGGACACTTGGACTCGGATGAATGAGCTGAACCCTCGTCCGATGTATTACAGCCAGATACGCATTGACCCTACAAATCCCTATAAGATCTGGGTGTTGGGCACCTCTCTCTATGTCTCGAAAGACGGCGGCAAGACATTCTCCAGGGAGAATACAGGAGACAGGATTCACGTAGACCACCATGCCCTGTGGATCGATCCCGATAATACAGACCATCTCTTGTTGGGAGGAGACGGGGGATTTTACATGTCTTATAACGGGAGCAAGACCTGGAATTTTATCGACAATCTCCCCATCGCCCAGTTCTATGCGATCGGCATCGATCACAGGGAGGGGGAGCCTTATTGGATCTATGGAGGAGCTCAAGATCACGGAGTGTACGGGCTGCCCAATAAAACCTTCAGCAGCCTGGGGATCGGCAATGAGGATGTCATCAATGTCGCCTATGGCGATGCCTTTCATGTGGCTGTCAACCCGGAAGATCC
>Ga0307425_1000384_pt1 | contig 27978 bp, 30 predicted proteins | sample SalMarWE160330MG_FD_202152 | JGI IMG/M metagenome (GOLD analysis project Ga0307425, IMG submission 202152) | Salt marsh sediment microbial communities from the Plum Island Ecosystem LTER, Massachusetts, United States - WE1603-30 | ecosystem: Environmental > Aquatic > Marine > Intertidal zone >...
GGCCTTTGGGCCAGGCGACATCCTGCCTTCCAACTCAAATCCCCTGCTGACACCGGGCCCGGCCATGAGAGACAGAGCGGATGTCGCTGTCGCTTTTAGGAATTTCCTCCGGGTCAGAGTCATGATGCTTCTCCTTTCGGGATCACACCATGCATTACTTCACCACTGAGTTCTGACCTCTGAGCACTGACCTCCGACCTCGGATCCTTCCCGGTCTCGGATGGGGCAAAATGGCAGTCCCAGCAGGGGGGCACAACATCGTTATAGTCATGGCACCGGTTACAAAACCGGTCTCTCGACGTATGACATCCCATGCAGGTCTTGTGCAGGTTCATCTCAAATTTCTCTCCCTTTGTGGAGGTGTATATGAGCAGGTCATCCCTCACTACCGCAATCCTCCACGCATCCAGGAGCCGCATATGGTTAGCTCGCATAAACTCCACTGACTCGACGCATTTTTTCTCCTTGGCAGGGAGTTCCAGTTCGGGAAAGGGTTTGGCACGGCCTACTTGGTACCAGTAGAAAGGGAAGGCAGCCACAGCCACGAAGATTATGATCCCGCCTATAACCCACCCCTTGTTAAACATTACTATCCCCCTTATCCTCCGGCTCTAAGTTAGGCAGGTCTTCCCCCCGGATATCCTCGGTCCTCTTCTTTTCGTTATCCATGATCATGGCGTTTGCTAACAGTTCATGTATTCCGGTCACCCCCACCTCGGGGGCCCAGTATTCCATGAGTGTCGGGAAGGCGGCCCGGTCTATGGCGCAGATGCAGGCTAACATATTTACCCCGTGCTTGTCGCGGACATGGCGGACGGCATTGGCACGGGCAAAGCCGCCCCTCATCCGCAATTCCATGTCCTCTCCAGCATGGAGGCCTGCACCGCTGCCGCAACAGAATGTCCGTTCCCGGATGGTCTCTTCAGGCATTTCATAAAAATTATTGCATACCTTTTTTATAATATAACGCGGCTCCTCTAACATACCCATGCCCCGGGCCACGTTGCAGGAGTCGTGATAGGTTAGTCTAATATGATCATTGCGCTTGGGATCAAATTTGAGTTTGCCTTTCTTGATAAGGTCGGCGGTAAACTCGCATATGTGAACTGCTTTGGTGGAGGAGGTATTCTCAAACCGGGTTCCGGTAACAGGAGATACCGGCGTTTCAAGGAAATCGGGAGGGCCATTCATGGTATCCATATACTGGTTCAGGACACGCCACATATGGCCGCACTCACCGCCTAAGATATATTTCACACCGAGTCTCTCAGCCTCTGCGTAAATCTTGGCGTTCAACAGTTTGGCGATCTCGTGGCTGGTAAAATAGCCGAAGTTGCCGCCCTCTGCGGCATAGGTGGACCAGGTATAGTCCAGGCCCAATTGATGGAAAAGCATCAGATAGCCCATGCAGGTGAATATGCCAGGTTCCGAGTAGTAATCGCCGGACGAGGTGACAAATAGGATCTCGGCCCCCTTGCGGTTGAAAGAGGGGTCAATCCTGATTCCGGTAATCTCCTCGATGTCGTCGCAGAGGAAATCAATCGATTCCTTCATGGCCTGGGGCTCCATGCCGATATGATTCCCCACATGATGACACTTGGCAACGGGTGACGCAATCCAGTCGATGTTCAGGCCCAAGAGATTCAACAGCTCCCTCGCAATAATGGTGATCTCGGCCGTGTCAATGCCGTATGGGCAGAAGAGGGAGCAGCGCCGGCACTCCGTGCACTGAAAGAAGTAGTACCACCACTCCTTCAATACCTTCTCGGTAAGGCCGCGGGCCCCGACCATTTTGCCCATGATCTTCCCGGCCCCTGTGAAATTGTGACGGTACACCGATCGAAGGAGTTCGGCCCTGAGCACCGGCATATTCTTTGGATCACCTGATCCGATAAAGAAATGACACTTGTCCGCGCAGGCCCCACAACGCACACAGGTATCCATAAAAATCCGTAGGGAACGAAATTTTTCCAAGCGTTCACGGAGGCCATCCATGATGATATCCTGCCAGTTCTCCGGCAGCTTCCAGTCATCGTCTTCCACCCGCCAGTCGCGGGGGTTTGGCATGTTCAGGACCTCGATGTCCTTGGACCGGGCAGCGTGGCAGAATATCCCCTTCTTGAACAGGGCAGGGGTGTCCATCCACCCGGTCTCCGGCATGGTAAGATCTATCTGCGAGAGTTTTTCAGGTTCGGGGAGATCCTTAGTCACGCCCTACTCCTTTCCCGTGGAAGACGATAAGGTGTCATCGAGAGGGATCCCCGCTTCCAACATTTTGTCTCGGAACTCCTCTTCAAAGGCCTGGTAGGTGTGGAATTTCACGGGATAGTTCCAGGGGTTCTCATGATGGACCGCTCGGTTATCATTTGCCATGCTCCTGGTTGGAGAAAAGAAGATGCCCCCTGCGTGCATCAGCTTGCTGAAGGGGAAGTAGGCTAACAGGGTACTGACCAGGAAGATGTGGATGTAAAAGAGCAGCCCTATTCCCTCAATCATCACAGGCTTGAAAGAAATCAGACCCATGATCAGTTCCTTCACAGAGGAAACATCGATCCCCACTATGTAGCGCATAAGAGCCCCGGTGGCGGCAATGGCTATGAGGAGAAACAGAGGGAAAAAATCGTTCATCAGGGAGATGTAACGGAGTCTCGGGATGACAAGCCTTCTCGCAAAAAGCAGGAACACTGCGCAGAGCAGGACCAGACCGCTGATCATTACCTCGGGGATCCCGACTTCAAGCCATCCGTCAAGCCCTTCCACAAACCTCACAGGAAAGGGAACCGGGTTGGTAAAGAACCTCAGATGTCTGAAAAGGGTCGCAAACATTGCGTAATGAAAGAGAATGGCGAAGATCCAGAGCCACTTGGCCGAGGCGTATGTAACACCCGTGCCCTGTGTCCCCACCCTCGGGGAGAGATTCCTGAAAAGAGATCGAAACAGAAGGACCTCAGAAAAGATGCGACCGATAACCTGGCCGGTGGAGGAAGGATTGTCTAATTTAGACTGTCTGATCCAGTTCAGGCTCTTCTGCTGACCGCCGGTGGTCGGGATTTTGAAAGGATTCGGAATGCAGGACCATTTGATGAGACGTTGCAGAACCCCGAAAAAAAAGATGGCCATGGCAGCATAGGGAATAATAACGCCAAAAAGACAGGTGAGCCCCAGACCCTGGACCCCGACCCATGGGACAAGAATAAGGATGATTACCGCGATCAATGCATAGGTGATACCGATCATAAGTCATCCCTTGATGTTAGCGGTTAAAAAGCTCGTCAGGATGCGCACAGGTCGGGAAGTTTAGGGAACCCGACCCTGTATGTCAATAGGGAAGTGGATTTAAGACACGTCAAGGAAATCGCTGTGAGCGTCTCATGGTATACAGGCGATCCGAATATGCCCAGTCCATATGCTATCTGTCAGGATGTATCTGACCACTTGATATATTGATCATAAAAGGCGCTCTTTTTGACGAACAGATCCGATTTGTAAGCCCCCGTCCTCTCTCTGCGGATATCTGCAAGACCAAAGTACTCGCAGAATCGGTCCAAAAATCGGAGTGAAAAGCAGCCCCGGATGTCCTCTATTCGGAGCAACGGCATGGTCTCCTCGGCCTCGCCGATGACAGCCGGGAAGGCCCGGATAAAGGAATCACCCAATTCCCCAGCCGCAATAAACTGCCGTCCTTTTCGATGCAGCATAAACAAAGAGAACACAACTCCCCCCTGGATGATCCAGAACGAAGGATACCGATCCTGAAAGGCCCAGTTGAAACGACGTACAAACACATTCATAAGCGAGAAAAAATGCGATCCGGAAAACCCCTGTTCGATGAGTCTTGTACCCTTGGCCGTCAGGCTGTAATGATTTTTCATCTTCTTCAACCAGCCGCACATCTTGAGCACGTGTCGTAAACTGTTTACGGCCAAGGCATCCTCTTCGGATCTGATACTTCGATGGAACCGGTCAGAAGGATCAAGAAATTCAGTATAGAGTTCCTGGGCAAAGGCGAGAGGCAGATTTCCCTTGGTTGTTCCCTTGAGAGGTTCGACCTGTTTCAGTCTGGTCAAAAAGAACAGAGAGTTCTTCACAACCGGGATTTGCAGAAAGGCTTCCGGTTCGAGGGCTTGGTTGAACCGGACCATGTCTTCCAGGGTCTCCAGTGGATGATGCAACATTCGGTGGATCTGCTCTGAGGAAAAGCCTAAAAAATCTATCTGGGGAACCGCTTGTTTTCTTTCCATAAAATGACCAACGAACTCATTTGCCTCTTCGAGGGACTCGAATTCCCGGTTGTTCAACTGCTCCCTTATCTCTTCCATTACCTGTTGGGCCAGATTCTTTTCAGATTTCTGATCCTGCTTTCCCAGGCAACAGTTCTTATATTTCTTGCCCGAACCGCAAGGGCATGGATCGTTTTTTCCAATCTTTTTCATGACATCCTCCATATACATGCCTGAAAAAAAGCACATGCAGTTAATGGGTATCGGGTTTTCGATGCTAATTTGAATGATGCCTTGGCGTGGGACCCTCATCTTGATGTCTGTTTTTTCCATCTTTTTTGTGCCCTTTTTTCAAAGGACTCGCGATGTTCAGGGTGTTTGCCAGCCGCAATCTCCTCAAAACCTCCAATGAAGCTGTATTTTCTGGAATGATCTTTCCGCACGCTGTCAACGAGGGATAACCACATTTGGTCGCATCCCGCCTTTTCATAAAGCTTCCTGGCATTCCGGAAATGTTCCAGCGCGTAATGATAATATTTGCTTTTTCCCTTCCGAACAATCCGCATTCCCAGGGCAGCGTAGATCTTAGCTGCGGCCTGGCTATGTTTTTTTGCAAGCCCCCTTGCCGCCTTCTCGGTGGTATAATGGCCGATCTTTTCAAGCTTATCGTCTCCAATATCAACAATGTGCTCTGAAAGGACCTCCCACTCTTTAGTTGCCGTGCAGATCTCAATAAATGCGGACAATGAGGACTTTTTTGCTTCCTGTATCGCCTTTTCATGCCAATGGCGGAAATCTTCTTTGGGGATGTATTTCCTCAGCCGGTCATAGCCGATGTCCGAAGGGTATTCTATGAATTCTGCCCAGGCGCTTTCAAGGGCATCTTCTCTCCTTCCCAGTTTGTTGAGCAATTCCTGTCTGATTCCTGTCAATTGATAACTGGACTGATTCCCCCATTCACGTTCCTTTTCAAGCTTCAGCCCTTTTTCAGCCCATGTCAGCGCATCATCATAGCGCCTTTTTGCTTCTTGAAGTGAAGCGATATGTTCGCAATCCGTTGGAGTTATCCCCACCTTCCCACAAAGCGCAAGGTAGGCCTTAACATCCTTCTTCACAACATAGATGTCTTTCAACGTATTCGTACTCAGGTAAACATCTGCGGGATAGTCAAAAATAAATCTACTCTTTTTGGATTCGAAAGGGGCGAAGGCTTCCTCAAATCTATCCTGAAAATGCTGTCTGAATAATACAAAGCCTGCCTTGTTGAGAACCTTGGCCAGTTCCTTTTCCATATCATAACAAAACCCATAGCCATCATTCTCCATCCAGTTCAGGATATCACCAACGGTTTCCTCTGCCGCGTGTCCTGCCTCTTGTCTCGCCTTGATCCAGGATAAGAACAAATCCTGAAAAAACATTCCGAGATTACCACCTGAATCGTCAATTTCTTCCACCTTTTCATAGCATCCGGACAGAAACAGCTCATACAACCGAACAGCTCGATCGGCTTCTCCTCCCTCTGTCAAGTCATCAATCTTGTCTTTTATATCTTCCAGGTCGTGAACAAAGTCCCAGGACTGATTGTACGATATGAATTGGCCCAGGTCCAACGCCCTTTCTATCTGAGAAATCAACGGATCTGTATTCCTTTTCTTTTTCATATTAACCCCGGCATATGAAGCCTGTTCCCCTTGGTCTTGTCCTGCTGTAGGATATCGCAGATTAATTTTTCGGTCTTGTGAATGGCTGCCTGGGACCGGATCTTTTTCCAACGCTGTTATTGGTCCCCACGCTTGCGTTTTTATAGAAAAAGATGTCGATGCTATCGACATATAATTCAAACGTCTCGATAAATTATCATTTTATAGGCACATTGCCTGAAAGAATCATAAATATGCGCTGCACTGATGCATATTTTTCACATATGCACTAATTTTGCTAAAATCAGTTCATGTTTGGAAATTTTTAAACAAATCATTCAGTTCGGAATTAATTCCCTTCCGGCCTTCATAGTCATTCTGCCCTTTGTCCTCTTTTTTCATGTCCAGATCATGCCCATTTCCAAATAACGTGTCCACAAAATGAGAAAATATGGACACGTTTTAATAACGTGTCCACAACATGGACATATTGTTTTGAAAGGACCTCAATAATTCTTTTCTCTTGAGTATCCGTTCTCAAAAAGAAGCTCCTACATCAACCTCCCGCCTTCAGAAAACACAGCCTGTTCATAAAGTGTTCCAGTCTGGCAACACTTTGGCAAATTCCTCCTGAAATGCAGGCCGTCTCAGGTTCATCTGCTTTACTTTACGGCCAAATTCCTTCCATTTTTCAGGGGCTTTCATCACATCAACCCAGACATGCCGAAGCTTGGCCATCACCAGGGCTTTTTGGGCATAGGTCTTCCGGTCAAAACTGGCGTTGAGAGTGCCAAGGCCGGTCCTGTAGAAAGAGAGAATCTCTTCCGGATACAACTGTTCCAAGTCTCTCGCTATCTTGAGGATTTCATTCCCGTCATACTGTGGAAGAGGATAACGGGACTTCTTCAGAAGGCTCAAGGCCTTATCATATTCCTTTCGAAACATATGGATCTTCAGTCTTTCCGCATCCCGTGCCTTTTCAAGTCTCTTGAGTATTCTCGGTTCGAACTCATTCCACTCTTGCTTGGTGCACATTTTCTTAAAGGCCTTGTAATCCTTCAGGGTCAAACCATCTGTTGCCTGGTCGAATTGGAGTTCCAGATATCCGGACCGATTATCCGATTCTTGTGCACGCTCCATCATAAATGAACGGAGTTCATCCATTCGACCTTCTGCCTCTTTGAGCCCTTTCCTGGCGATCTCAACAGCTTTGTCCCTCTCTCCTGTTTCCCAATAAAAAGTGGCCAGATCATGATAGTCGGCGCCGTACTTCATGCTGCGGGAGCGTAGTTCCAGGTATTTCTTGTGATCGCCAATGTTTCGGTAGATCCGCCGGGCTCGGTTAATGGGCCAGTCTCGGCCAATCGCTTCAAAACGTTCTGCCAGATCTCGAAAGTCCTCCTCGTCATAGCAGGCGGAATAAGCAACGTCGTAAAGCGCATCATCCAACCCGGCGTTCCCGCTTTGGATGTATGGCAGAACCTCATCGAGAAGTTCCCGGCGGTGCTCACAGGGGATTTTCTTCTCTTGGAGTCCCTTGGATAGTTCGTAAAGGAGTTCACCGACATGGTTAGCCAAATCGTAATCACCGCCACCGTATTCATCCAGCTCGGATAGGTCCGGTTCCAGTTCCCACCAGAGTGCAAACAAGGCCTCAGAGTCGGAAACGGCGTCTTCTTCCGGAGCCAGGGTCACATGGCCCTTGAGAAACTCAAAGGATTCACGCCGGATCTCCGGCCTATCCGAAGCAAGCTCCTTAATCAGTTTTCCCAGGATTTCAGGACTCGCTGCCTCAATGAGTCCTTCAAGAGGGTCTTTTCGTTTCTTCATTTTCTTCGCTTTCATTTTTTGAAATTATCCATGAGAATGAGCGTTGGATTTTCGATAGTAATGCATATAGTTCTCTTGATTGGTTCTCTCAGAAAACCCGTGGGGCTTCTTTATCAGTCTAAAGAAGCCAGCTATTTCGCTTCAGTGCAGAAATATCATTTTCAAGCCTTTGAAACGCGTTTAGCTGCCGCAATGGTGAATAATCGGAAATCAATTCAGTAATACGAATGCGGCATTCACCCGTTTTGAACTTCTTCAAGCGTCTTCCTCTAAGTCCGCTGGCATCCCTCAAAATCTGAAATAAGAGGTCCTTGGGATCGGGGATTTGTTCAATTATGGATAGCGGAGGGATGTCCAATGGATTCTTTCCGTTGGGATTGCCAGCGGCAAGCCGGATCGCAGGTTCGTCGAACAGCAACCAGGCTTCAGTCATTCTCACGGGTACCACACAAATGGCCGGCACTTGAAAACCCCGTTGTATTGCCTCCCTGGCCGCGGTGCGGATTTCCCGGTAGCGGGTTTTAGGATCTTCCCCTTCAGCGTCTCTATGTACGAAAAGCAGGTCGCATGGGAAGAGATCTATTGCGGATAAAATGCGCTCAAGCAGACTTTGTGGGGGACGAGGCAAACGGCCCAAATCGGCCCATTCAGGTTGGACCCGTCTTACACTCCCCTTTTCCCGCAAGGCCCAGGTGAGGATGGGAAGCAACGCACGATCCGAGGACCCATCGGAGATCAGTGTATAACGAATCTCATCCATTGTTGTGAGCTCCCCATTGGAAACGCATCTGTTGAAGGTCTTCGCGATCCGCAACACGCCTGGATCGCGGCGCCCTTTCTGGTGATGGTGATGCAGTGGGGTTGAGGTAGGTCAGAAGCTTTCCTTTGGAGACAATGGAAGGCTTTTCAGGCGCCTTCGTACGCCAGGTATTTGAGAGGCAACTAAAAATGACCTTCTTGAATCTTTGGCCATCTCTTATGTCGTCTCTGTTCTCAGCTACCAGGAGGCTGCCGTCGGGTACTTCACTGACGACCGCAGGCGAATGGGTATTGACGATGACCTGCCGTAAAGGATTTGTTTCATCCACTTGCTCATTAGGGTCTGTTGCGATGTCCTGAAGCAGGTTTAGCATGGCTGGAATGCGTTCGGGGTGTATTCCGTTTTCCGGTTCTTCAAGACAAATTACTCCTTGAGCGCTGACATCCAGTTCGAGAACGGACAAAGCTAAAAAACGCAGGGTCCCGTCTGACAAAGAACGAGCAGGATGATCCGTTCCGTCTATACCTGTGACTTGAAGCGTGAGAATCTCGCGCTTGTCATCTCGGTCAACCCACACTTTACTTACATCACCAATCAGGGTGGCCAGTCTGTTGGCAACCTGGGTATAGGTGAAGTCAGGGTCAACAACCTGTTCAGATTTTTCCGCACCTGTCACGGTAGTCTGGGCCAAATGGTAGAGAGTCGCAGCAAGATGCTGCCCATTGGCTGAAAGATGAGGCGATGCATTCATTTCGTCTGGCTTACGCAAAGCGGAAGGCTCCAGTTGTAAGATCTGCCAGGATTTCATTTCCTTTCTGGCACACAGAACCGTGGGACTTTCGGCAGCATTGGCAGAAGAAAGAACCGTCCGAGGGAGATTTGCCGCCGATCGTGAGAGAGTTCTACCCTTAATTTGATCTTGATGGAGTTTTATGACAACACCCTCATCCTCTCCCTCTGTAGAAATAAATGGGGAACGGCGGGCTCCCACCACGACCGAGTCTCGCCACTTTTTCGGGCTGTGCGGAAAGAGTAGGTGTTTACCTGCTTCACCCTTCTTGATATGGGAAAGCTCCTCCTTCAGAATTTCCAATGATCCAGAAGAGGTGCTGTTCCGGATATCCTCGCGATAGCCTAACTCAAGAAGGTATCTCAGGATGGTAATGCTCGCTTCGCCTGTTTGTCCGAGATCATCATCGGCCTTTTCCGGGACGATCATTTCTGCTTTAAAGGACATTCTATCCGCATAATGATCCCCTACTCGGTGAAAGAGGCTGCGCAGATCGGCTGCACTGCCACCCTCAGCCCGCACGGATAACGCGGCTTCGATAAGTGTTTCGTTTGCCAGCATGCTCAAGAAGCGGATCGCATCAAAAAGGTTCGATTTGCCCACGCCATTAACACCGGCAACGCACGTAAACGGACCAAAGCGCACATCCACATCCACCAAATTCTTAAAACCGTTGACCTTTAATCGCGTAAGCATTTCGTTTAATCCTTATGTCTCGAGTTATCCGATTCTTCTTGTATCCTCATATGGCTTCAATGCATCAATCCTTGATCTTGGAAGCTGTAATAACCATTCTTTGAAATGATAATGTGGTCCAATATCTTTATCCCTTGGCTTTATCTCACCTCAGGATATCGCATACGGGCTTTATGGCCTTATTCATGGCCGCCTGGGAATTAAGTATCGTTCCATTGTTACTGTTTTTCTCCATGCTCCCCTTTCGGTCAATAAACCGTATCGATAAATTATCATTTTATGGACACATTGCCTGGCATAATCTTAAACATGCACTGCACTGGTGCATATTTTTCAGATATGCACTAATATGATTAAAATCAGTGCACATTTGAGACATCTATCAACAAATCATGCAGTTCGGTATTAATTCCCTTCCGGCCTTCATAGTTATTCAGCCCTTTGGCATCTTTTTTCATGTCCAAATCATGCCCACATCCAAATAACGTGTCCATAAAACAATAAAATTTGGACACATTATCCAAGTCAGTAACATGTCTCTTTCACTAACATGTTTTTGAAACGTGTCGAAATATAGCAATGTTATTTACACGTTGTTCTTTCATGTCGCTAACATCGACACATTATTTTGAAAGGATCTCATATAGTTTCGTGTTCAGATAAAGATTTTCCTTCCCCACTTTGTTTCCCATCACTGATTTTCCGTTATACCGCGTCAAAGGCGGTAATGATCCGAAATGTTTATATATCTCCCTTTTCCAAGAAACTGTAATAATTGGATGGGTTGGCGGGCTTAATTCGTTGAGAATCAAGGAATATCTTCTCATCGTTTTTATCCAATCATGGCCCTAATTTATCAAGCCGTGCTCCTGGAAGCTGAAATATCCCTTTTTGGTGATGATAATGTGGTCGAGGATTCTGAGTCCGAGGATCTTTCCTGCTTCGGTCAGTTGTTTGTGGGTCTTTGCGTCAATGTCGCTGGGCTTCGGGTCGCCCGATGGATGGTTGTGGGCAAATATCACGGCGGCCGCCCGGTCTGCAATCACATCGGCAAAGACCTCACGCGGATGGATCTGGCTGCTGTTCACCAGGCCGATGGTGACGATACGCTTTTCAATGACCTCGTTGGCCCCATTTAGCGATATGCAGACAAAATATTCCTGCTGCTTCCTGGTAATATCTGCAACCAATGGCAGGATATCCTGCGTGTTCCTTATCTTTTGGGTCTCTTTGAGCAGGTATCTCCTTGCCAGTTCAAACGCCGAGAGGATCTGTGCGGCCTTGGCAAGACCCATCCCGGGAACGGAGGTGAGATGATCAACAGAAAGATCCTCTCTGTGTTCGCGAATCAACCGTGCAACGTTCCTGGCCATGGTAACGATATCCATCCCTTCAATCCCGCGGCCGAGAATGGCGGCAACCAGCTCCTCGTCGGTCAGGGCGGATGCGCCCCTTTCCCGCAGCTTTTCGCGGGGCCGGCTGTGTTGGGGCATGTCTTTAATGGTCTTCATGGGTCTTCTTTTCCTTTGCCCACTTTCTTGCCATAGGCAGTCTTCTTTTCCTTTACCACAAACCCAATCTTCTTGCGTGGTTTCTCAGGCGGCGTCATGAGTTGCCTGATCGCCTCAAGAATGGCCTGAATCTGTTGATCATGACTTGCAAGTCGATACTCAAGCTCACCAACTTTTTGTAACAATTGAGTGTGCGTTTCCACCATTTTGCGGAGCCTGACAAATGCGCGAACCACAAAGATACTGGCCTCTATGGCTCGTGGTGAATTGATGACGCTGGCTGCCATTATTGCTCCATGTTCTGTAAATGCATAAGGAAGCGACGGTGAAAATTTGAGTATGGACAGGTGGTCGCAATTTGCGACCACCTTTGCTTTTTCTTCATCTGTAATCCGGAAGATAAAATCGTCTGGAAAACGACTTCGATTGCGCCTTACCTGTTCATTAAGCCGTTTCGTGGTTACGTTGTAGAGCTGTGCCAGATCTCGATCCAATATTATCTTTTGTCCTCGTATGACAAGGATGATGTTTTCAATTTTACCAACCGGAATAAGTCCATTTTCACTCATGAATGCTCCTTTTATTCTCCCCAGACTTCAGCGATCTTGACCCTTATCTTTTTCTCAAAAATCTCAATCAGCCTTTTGTTGGTCTCCACAAGCTCCCGCTCCGCCTCGATTTCCGCGACGATTTTTTGTTGGGTTTCAAGGGGTGGGAGGGGAATTTGAAGGTCACGGATGAGCCTTAAGGGAATAAATTTTTGTGAAGAACCATTTGATCTTTTTAGGTAATGGCTACTAATCAAATCAGATTCCAAAATTAGCTTTAAAAAGAGCCGATCTATCTTCGACTTTTCGAAAAATTTTATGAGTGCTACATTCTTGATCGCAAATTCTCTATCTTTCTTAACTACAATTGGGTTCCCTATCGTTCCAATCATTGGCATTATTATATCGCCATTATCAACTTTCGACCTCCTGTTTATTTTATCCAAGTCTTCTGCTGAAATTAGATTGGCGGTAGAAAAATCTATCTTGCCTTCTCTGACATTCTTTGATGTGACCAAAGGAAATCCTTCTATGTGATATTTCGGGCTGTCGTGAGTGCCATCTCGAACATCACATATCTGTTTCAGCTCCACCAACGGCCAATCGGGGTCGATTTTGATTGTGGGTTTGTAGTGTTGGACGACCTGTTTCGCGCCATCGATGATTTTATGATAACCGTCCAGTTCCGCGACAATCTTTTCCTGAACTTCCAAGGGGGGGAGGGGAAGCTTTATTGCTTGATAAACATCGTTTCTATTTAATCCTGGAACCGCTCCGCCACCTCTCAAATCGGTTAATTTCACACTTTTCAAGATGGAAAATAGAAACCTCAGATTGGCCGTAGATTGGCTTTTCAACCTCACATAGTAGGTTGTATCAATAGGAAAGCAGTTTTCATCAATCCAAACAACCTCACCTGCAGAACCTTTTCTTCCCACAACAATTACCGGACCTTCGATAAGGTAAGAATCGTGCCATCCCGCTATTCCATTGGAACCTACAACTGGAAATGGACCTGGTTTCCTTTTCGCCTTTGGTAAGCTTGCACCATATTCTAACGTACAAATATCGGTGAACGCCACCATCGGCCACTTCACATTCGCGTAACTGACAACATCCCTGTACCTGTTCCCGGAGAGGTTATAATCACCGGATTCGGCGATTCTTCCCTTGCCTACGGCATGCGCCATTGTCTTGTCGTCCTCCCGAAGCCCAACGCCTTTGTTTTCTCGAATTGCCTGCTGCCAGGCCTTGACTATTTCAAGGGCCCTGGGCAGGTCGTTTTTTTCAATGGGCCGGCGCTGGGCGCCAAGGTCGAAGCCGTCATTTGCCAACTTGACGAACAGGATGTCGCCGGCCTTCTTGGCCAGGACCTTATCCATGAGCAGGATGCTGGTCTTGACGCCTGAATAGGGCTGAAAGATACCTGCCGGCAGGGAGACGACAGCGTAAAGATAACCTTCCTCCACCAGCATTTTCCGCAGGTTCTTGTACGCATTCTGGGACTGAAATATGATCCCTTCGGGGACAATGACCCCGGCCCTGCCGTGGACGTTGAGGTGTTCGGCGATATAGTCAACAAAGAGGACTTCGCTCCTTTTCGCCTTGATGATAAATCGCTGATGGGGCCTGATGCCGCCTTTGGGTGTCATGAAGGGCGGATTTGCCAGGATCACATCATAACGCTCGTCCCACCGGTCTTCGCTTGTAAGGGTGTCGTATTCATAGATCGATGGATCGGCAAAGCTGTGGAGATACATGTTGACCAGGGAAAGGCGCACCATGTCCGGGGAGATGTCGTAGCCGCAGAAATTGGTCATGAGCCTGTCTTTGTCATCCGTGGTGAGGAGGTCGCCGGGGCGGTCCTTGGTATTTTGCCGGAGGATATGTTTGTAGGATGAGATCAGGAATCCGGATGTCCCGCACGCAGGATCAAGGACCGTGTTTTCTTTGGCGGGATTCACAATCTCCACGATAAAATCAATGATATGGCGCGGGGTGCGAAACTGCCCGGCATCTCCCTGACTGCTCAGAACAGAGAGCAGGTATTCAAAGGCATCCCCAAGGCGTTCGCTGTGGTCGTAGTTGAAACCGTTTATCTCCTTCAGGAAGAGGTTGAGCGTTTCCGGGTCCCTGTAAGGGAGAAATGCACCCTTGAAGATATCCCTGAAAAGCTGGGGGACATTTTCGTTCAGGTTCATCTTTTCGATACCTTCGGCATAGAGGAGAAGACGCTCGTAGCCGCTGAGTCTGGGGTCCAGCAGTCGGCTCCAGGCATATTGTCTGAATTGGTCTGCAAAGAAGGTGGCTTTACCCCCGAGCTCCTCGGTTTGACTGTCCATGTCGTCCATGAACTTGTAAATCAGGGCGATGGTTATCTGTTCCACCTGGGACTTGGGGTCAGGGACCTTGCCCACAAGGATGTCACGTGCGGAATCTATCCGTTTCTTGGTTCCATTATCGAGCATGTTGAGCTTTTTCCCGTTTTGCGCTTCGACGGTCCTAGGCAGCTTGCTTTTCCTTTACCTCGAACCCAATCTTTTTGCGGGGCCTCTCTGGTGGCGTCATTAAGGCACGGATTGCATCAAAGACAACTTTGAACTGGTCATCATATTTCTTTTCTATTTCCGATAATTTCTTGGCCAGTTCTGTATGCGCTGCCAGTAAGCGACGAAGCCGAACAAAGGCTCTCATAATTTCAATATTCACTTTGACTGCCGTCGGACTGTTCAATACACCCGGAAGCATAGCGACTCCCTTTTCAGTAAAGGCATAGGGCAGATATCGACGTCCTCCGCGTTGCCTTTTTGAGGTTCCAATTTGGAACCTCAAATTGTCAGATTCTTCAATCATGAGTTGAAACATGAAATCCTCCGGAAATCTTTCCAGATGCCGCTTTACGGCCTTGTTCAGAATTTTTGTCTCTACCCCATACAATTGGGTTAGGTCAGCATCCAGCATAACTTTTTGCCCCCGTATCAAAAAGATGGATTGTTCAATCCGCTCAATAGAAATATTGCTCGACTTTTTATTTATACCTGTTCCTCTCAACCAACACTACATGAACGTGTTCAGGGGGACGTAGTCCTTTACATATTCAGGGATGACATCCCGCCAGTCTTCAAGGGCCTTCAGATCAGCGATACTAACCTTTGGGTTGGTGGCAAGGCGGTTATAATCCATTTTCTCTATGATGTCCCGGATTTCATTGTCCGTGATATGGGCCTTAAAAAAGTCCCTTAAGCTGATCTAAGCCTGTTTCCCTAACCGTATCAGGAGTCACTAAATCCACCGGCGGGTTATTCACTTGCTTCTTTCTCTTATGATCATACTGCTCAATCGGCTTCTGTCCGGATCTCTTGTTTTTCCCTGCCATTAGCTTAACCCCTCTGCTCAATGGGCGTTTCTATCGTCTTCTTGATGTGTTCCTCCAGCTTCGCTACCTCTTTCACAAAAACACCCAGGTCCAGTTCTTCCCAAAGATTCCAGTAATCCAAGTAGCCCTCGGGATCATTTTTTATTTTTTGAATGAATTTCAGAATCCCGTTGAGATATGCGTCTTCGTCCTTATAATCATTGCTCCGCACACCCAAATCACATTTCAGGAAATCAGTAATTCCATTTGCAATAATAATGGATTCATACGCCATTTCGGTAAGATCATCTGTATCCATTATCGCCTGTCTCATTCCAAGTCCGGGAGTCGGTCGCGAGGCAGCAAAAGGCGTATTGACCGTGCCTGTTGAGGAACTTTCTCGATCAAGCCCTTCTTTTCCAGTGTCAGTACCATCTGATGCACAGAAGGAGCGGAAACTCTGAAATACCTCTGCATATCTGCTTCAGCCGGAGCGTATCCATGCATTTCTGTATAATAGTAAACGAAAGCAAGGTATTGACCCTGTTTCCTTGTGTATTTGGTTTCCATTACATTTCCAGTTCGTAATGTAAAGAAGAGGCCGCTAACTTTACATGAAAAGTGTTTGATGTAAAGTTTCGCCCGTTTTCTATGATGATCAATCCAAAAACAAGGCTAAATAACGACCAAAAACATATAGCTGGCTTCGTCTTATTTTCTCCCATTTCTTCAGTATTTGTAGATCTTCGAAATCGCGGATAAGGGAACTGGCGGTCTGATGGGTCACGTTGAGAAGCTCAGCAACCTCATTGGCCGTTACGAGCGGCTTCCGATAGAGATGATTCAGGAGCAGACGCGCATTTTCAGCCTTTTTGCCTAAGGATAAGGTCGTCCGCTCAACCTCTTTTCGAAGCTCCAGGATGGACTGAAAGGTCGCGGCTCCTTTGTGCCCGGTGTCCCGAATAGCGGTCAGCAGAAAACGCACCCAATGCCCCATGTCGTCTGACTCGCGAGCGCGGGTCAAAGCATCATAGTAGTCGCCTTTGTGTTTTTCGATATGGGCCGACAAATACAGTGTCGGCTTCTTTAGCAAACCTTTACTCACCAGATACAGCGTGATCAGCAATCGTCCAATACGCCCATTCCCGTCAAGAAACGGATGAATGGTCTCAAACTGATAATGGGCAATGGAGATCCGGACCAGATCGGGAATCAGTAAGGCGTCATTGTGCAGAAATCTTTCCAAATCACTCATCAATTCAGGCAACTCGGTGTGATGGGGTGGGACAAAGGCTGCATCCGAAGGCCCACTGCCACCGATCCAGTTCTGGCTTTTTCGGAATTCCCCAGGCTGCTTTCCTTCCCCTCGCACGCCCTCAAGGAGGATTTCGTGAGCATTTCTCAGAAGGCGGTTTGAAAGCGGCAGCCTCTCCAGGTCTTCGATGGCTCTGCTCATAGCCTTAATATAGTTCTGGACCTCCTGCCAGTCATTCCGGCGTTCAGGGTCTACCAACTCTTTGGGTTTCAGTGCTTCATCGATTTCAGTCTGAGTGCCTTCGATACGGCTGGAGGTGTTTGCCTCTTTAAGAACGTGCATTCGAATGAACAGATCCACATCAGGAACGATCAGGGAAAAAGCATTCAGCTCCCCTATGGCCCGTGTTGCCTGTTCAAGCAATGTGCTGATGCGAGGGTCGTCCCATGTCCAATCATGGTTCACGAACCCAGGTAAAAAACTTTGATACTGATACTGTTGTACCCAGCGACCGGCCTTAAAGTTCTTGAAGTTCATGCCGGTACATTCTCCGTTGGCGTGTTCGTATTGACTCTGGCCTTGCCGGTCAGCAGGTCGTACATAAGGCCCTTTATTTCAATTAGGTAGATTTCGGGATCCATTATTCGCTTATACTGTCAAGAGAGTGAGTCCTATCGAGAATTGCAGACTGCATATCTATAAAAGAGATCCACTCCATGAAATTCCCGGAATCGTCAACTGAACCGGCATGAAACTTCTGAGCGAAATTTTCGGATTGCATATTAATTATAAATTCATACCAATTTAGCATAAATTTGTCAATCTCTATGAATCAGACGAAAGTGGTACGAAAAGGGCTGCAAGGCAAGGTAAGTGGCGGTTGCAAAAAATATCCCTTGCAAAAATACCCCTCACTGATGATATAGTTCCTGCACATCGAAAACGCTCAAAAATGACCGGAAACGGGGAAACAGAATGGTTTTTAACTGGCTGCACATGGCGATCTTGCTCTTCTTTGGTGTGGGATTCTTCATGGCCGGCGCAGCCCTGATAACGCCTTTCTTCCTCTCGCCTAAATCCAGGGACCGCCAGATGGGTATGCCCTATGAATGCGGCATTATTCCCATTAAAGGTGCCTGGATCCGCTTTCATATCAATTACTACATTTACGCACTCATCTTCTTGGCCTTTGAGGTTGACGTGCTCTATCTCTTCCCCGTGGCAGTGGCCTATGGTGAGGCCGTGGGTCTTTCCGCTTTCTTCAAGGTATTTGTTTTTGTCTCTGTTTTGGCACTGGCCGTTGTTTTCTTCTGGGCAAAAGGGGTATTCAAGTGGCCGAAAAAGATATGATCACAGGGCCCGGGCATAATGTTGATCCCCCCATCTTCCAAATGGAATTAGCCGGGAAGATATTGGATGTATGCCGCTCCATGTCTCTCTGGCCATTGACATTCGGTCTTGCCTGCTGCGCCATTGAGATGATGGCCGTGGGTATGGCAAGGTTTGATATCGCTCGGTTCGGTGCAGAGGTGTTCAGGCCCTCTCCGCGCCAGTCGGATCTGATGATTGTGGCAGGAACGGTGACCCAAAAACTGGCCCCGGTCATTGTCAGGCTCTATGAGCAGATGCCCGCGCCCAAGTGGGTCATCGCCATGGGGAATTGCGCTATTTCAGGGGGGCCTTTCAAGTTCGAGGGGCAATATTCCATTGTGGAGGGCGTGGATCAAATCATACCGGTTGATGTCTATGTCCCGGGCTGCCCGGCCCGGCCCGAAGCCCTCCTTGAGGGGCTCTTTGAACTCCAGAAAAAGATATCCGGCAAAAGATGGTGGCCCCAGGCTCCAATGGGAGAAGGGCCATGAACCCCGGATGGATGGAAGGGCTCAATACTCTGGGCAGGTCAAGAAATTCCTACGAGAGGACGGGGAAGTCATGGTCTGTTCTTTTAGCCCATGAGGCGGTGAGAGATGCGGTTCGGCATCTGTATGAGGAGGAGTTTTTCTTAGAAGACATCACGGGCATGGACTGCGCCGAAGGGTTTGTAGCGGTCTACCACTTCGACCATTTTGTCAAGCCCGGCAGGGTTGCCCTCTATGTCACCGCCGCTCACGAAAACCCTGCAATTCCGTCGGTAAGCGACATCTTCACCGGCGCAGAGTGGCATGAACGGGAGGCTGCAGATTTTTTCGGGATAAGGTTCATTGGCCATCCCGACCCTGCTCCTCTGCTCCTGCCTGAAGACATGGACCTACACCCCCTCATAAAGGAGGATGAGGCCAGGGTTCCTTTTGATGAGCTCTTGGAGAGCTGGGGCATTGTGGAAAAGGCCCCTAAGCCTGGGCTTTTCAAAAAAAAGGACACCTCCGATACCCTGCACGGTCCTGCGTCAACCGGACAGTTTGAAGACACAGATGATCCTGATACCCTGATCCTCAACATGGGACCCCAGCACCCTTCCACCCATGGCGTGCTCAGGGTTGTACTCAGGCTTGACGGCGAATATATTGTGGAGGCAAGACCTGTTATCGGGTATCTCCACCGTATGCATGAAAAGATGGCCGAGACAAGGAGCTGGGTGCAATACATTCCTAATATGGGACGTGTGGACTACCTTAATGCCATGGCCTGGAACTGGGCCTATGTGGGAGCTGTTGAACGTCTGTCTGAAATCAGAGCGCCTGACCGGGCAGAGTATATCCGTGTGATTGCCTCTGAACTGAATCGTATCTCCTCGCACCTTGTCTGGTGGGGGGCGTATCTCTTGGATTTGGGGGCCTTCACCCCTATCATGTATGGCTTTGAGGATAGGGAATATATTCTTGATCTTCTTCAGGATTTAACTGGTTCCAGGTTGACATATAGCTTTTTCAGATTGGGCGGTGTGGCCAATGACGTCACAGACGATTTCCTTGAAGGCTGTCTGAAGTTCGTCGGGCACATGCGGACCAGACTCCCCATGTACCATGACCTGGTAACCAAGAATATTATCTTCCGTCGCCGCTGTGAAGGGATTGGGGAACTGCCGATTGAGATGTGCAGAAGGTACGGGGCCACAGGTCCGGTGTTGAGAGGATCAAACCAGCCCTATGATGTGCGCCGGGCCGAACCCTATTCAATATACGACCGGTTTCAATTCAATATTCCCGTTGATGAGGATTGCGATGCCATGGGCAGATACCGGGTCCGAATGGCGGAAATCGAGGAGAGTCTGCACATCATAGAACAGGCAGCAAAAGAGATACCGGATGGTGATCATATCATGAAGAAAGCGCCCAAACCACTGTGGAAGGCACCCAAGGGTGAGGCCTATTTTGCCGTGGAAGGGGCCAGGGGAAAGATTGGAATCTATGTAATCAGTGACGGCAGCCAAAATCCGTACAGGGTCAAACTCCGTGCACCCGGGTTTTCCAACCTGAGTTTATTTGGGGAATTAGCCAAGGGGGTTTTATTAGCAGATGCCATATCGATTTTAGGGAGTCTTGATTTGGTTATTCCGGAGATAGACAGATAGTGTCTGAACGAAAACTGTCTTTTTCGCCCATATCTGCGTCAGACTCAAAATTTAATCCTCGAAATACTCAATGTATTCCTGCGGTTAAAATTATCGTCTTCCCCGCCGGGGCGCAGGCCCCTCTGGGCCGGAGGCTTGATCTGAACGAAAAATCCTGGTTTTCGTTCGGACACTATATAGGATTTGGGGATTTGGGGATTGAGGAATTTAGGGAGGAAGGATGTAAGATACAGGGTGGATGGCCGGATTAAAAGATGAACGTCCAACATCGAACGTCCAGGTAAGCAAAGACTCCGACATCGAATTTTGAATGGGAAAAAATAATCTGTGGGAATCTGTGTAATCTACGGATGGGGTTGATACACGTATGCCTTTTGATGTACTCAAGTTTGTTTATCTCGTGGTAGCTGTGGTGGCAATCGCCATTTTTGTGGCGGTGAGTGCCCTGTTGCTGGTTTATTTGGAGCGTAAGGTAGCAGGACATATTCAGAGAAGGCCCGGTCCTTTTGAGGTCGGTCCCCACGGTATTCTGCAGACCATGGCCGACGCCTTGAAGCTGATCGGCAAACAACCCTTTAGGCCGGACGGCGCGGACAGCATCCTCTTCTGGCTCGCCCCTGTCCTGGCCTTTGCTCCTGCCCTTCCCCTCTTGCTCCCAATCCCCTTCGGTCCCTTATTAACCGGTCTTGAGGTCAATCTGGGTCTCATTCTTATCTTGGCCTTTTCCGGCATAAATGTCTTAGCCCTCTGTATGGCTGGCTGGGGGTCTAAAAACAAATGGGCACTTTTAGGGGCTGCCAGGTCTGTGGCCCAATCCGTTGGCTACGAGATCCCACTCCTTATGAGCGTCTTGGCTGTGGCCTTTATGACGGGCACATTGAACCTCTCACAGATAGTGGCCGATCAAGGTCCATGGCCCTGGCACTGGAACATGTTTACCCAGCCATTGGCATTCTTCATCTATTTTACCTGTGCTGTGGCCGAGACAAACAGGGCGCCCTTTGATCTTCCAGAGGCGGAGAGCGAGCTTACCGCCGGGTTTCACACGGAATACTCAGGGATGGGTTTTGGACTGTTTTTTTTGGCCGAATACACCAATATGATTGTGGTTTGCAGCGTCGCCACGGCCCTTTTCTTGGGGGGATGGCAGGCCCCGTTTCTGCCGGGCGTCTGGTGGTTCCTGATCAAGATGTATCTGCTCCTGCTAATGATTATGTGGTTCAGGTGGACCTATCCCAGGCTCCGGTTTGACCAGTTACTCAATCTGAACTGGAAATGGCTGCTCCCCCTCAGTCTGGCAAATCTGCTTGGCACCGCGTTTATTATGAAAGTTGTTTGATGTCTGTTACTGGATACTGGATATGGGAGGCTGAGTTTGGGCGCTCTGAGACAAATCCGGGATGATGTTGTGGGATTGTGGAGCCTGGTGGTAGGGCTCAAAGTTACCGGGACCTATTTTGTCAGGGATCAGGTTACCGTCCACTATCCCCGAAACGAGGTGGACAACTTAGCGTCATTTCGCGGGCCTATTGAGCTTGTTGAAGATCCTGATGATCCTGCGAAGCCACGGTGCATTGCATGCATGACCTGCGTCTCCATATGTCCCCATGAATGCATTACGGTGGTCCGGAAAAAACCTGCCAAAACAGAGGAAGGGGCCGATAAAAAAGAGAGCAGGTCAGGTAAAGACGAGGTAAAAAAGAAGGTCTCAAAAGGACCTGCCACGTTTACTTACGACTATACCCGCTGCTGCCTCTGCGGATTTTGCATGGAAAACTGCCCGGTACACTCGATCCATTTTTCCAACAGGGGCTATCTCGCGGGATTTGACAAAAACGCGTTTGTGTTCGATCTGCTTGAGCAATTCAAAACCAGGGAATAAATTGCTAATGTTGCCGACCAAGATAAATGGTAGGTTTTTTGTTCCCGATAACGGGATCTTCGACCAGCATCAAGTATCCAGTCCCACCGCGGCGGGACGAAGCCTCGTCGCATTGAGGCGAAGCTTGTAACTTTAGGCATTTTAGGCATCCCGCCTGAGGCGGGACTCACTTTAGTCAATTCTATCTTTAGGAATCCATGGAAATCTTAGCAAGACTGGCCTTTGTTCTTTACGCTCTGGTTATAATGTCCGGCGCGATTATGGCCGTGGCCGCCAAGGGACTTGTACGCGCCCTGGTGGGCCTTATTGCGGTTATGATAGGCGTGGCCGGGATGTATCTCCTTATGGCGGCCCCCTTTGTTGCCTTTATGCAGGTCCTCATCTATGTGGGAGGCGTCAGTGTCCTTATTTTTTTTGCCATTATGCTTACCAAGGTCTCGCCCGACGGGGATGAGTCATCGCCCAACTCTCTTCGCAGAACCCTCAATGCCCTCGTGGCCATGCTTGCACCGGGAGTTATCCTCTCTGTTGTGATTTTAAAGTATCCCCCTGATACTGTTCCAGTGCCGACGGAAGTGGGCGCTTTTAATTTGGGGAAAGGGATGCTTGGTTCGTATCTGCTTCCTTTTGAACTCATATCCATTATTCTCTTTGTGGCTATGGCGGGCGCCGTCCTGGTGGCCTGGCGGAAATGGGGAAATAAATGAGCGCACTGACTCTGTACCAACTTGTGGCACTCTTCCTGTTGAGTATCGGGTTTTTCGGTCTTGTGTGGCGCAGAACCCTAATTGGCATGGTTATCTCAATTGAGCTTATGATCAATGGTGCGGGGCTCTCCATTGTAGCGGCGGCACAGCTAACCCCGGCCAATGCGGTAATGGGCCAGTTAGGGACCCTCTTTGTCATGGGTCTTGCCGCGGCAGAGGCAACACTGATCCTTGCCATTGTCCTGATCGTAGTAAAGCGATTCAAAACTCCACAGGCCGGAGAGATCTCCGAGATGAAGGGCTAATAAATGGCTCTGGAACCTGACATTATCACCAGCATCCGCCCGCTCATCCCGGTGGCCGTGACATTTGCCTCGCCTTTTCTTATTCGCCTTATGGCCAAGGATGAAAACCGGCGGGAGGCAGTCTCCTTTGTCCTGGCCTTCATAACATTTCTGGCCGTTGTCTCCATGGTCCCGGCCATTCTAAATGGGAATATCTATACCTACACCCTGTTCACCATCCTGCCGGGGATCAAGGTGAGTTTCTGCGCGGACGGCCTGAGCATGGTCTTTGCTCTCATCTCGTCCTTTCTCTGGATCCTGACCACGAGTTACAACATCGGCTACATGAGGACCCTCAAGGAACACGCCCAGACACGCTACTATATCTGCTTCAGCGTGGCCATATTCGGGGCCCAGGGTGTCTCCTTTGCGGGCAACGTCTTCACCCTCTACCTCTTCTACGAGATCATCACCCTGTTTACCTATCCCCTGGTGGCCCACTACCAGGACCGCGAGGCCTTTGAGGCAGGCAAGAAGTATTTAGTGTACCTGTTGGGGACCGCCAAGCTTTTTTTCCTTCCGGCCATGATCCTCACTTATGTGCTTTGTGGAACCTTAGACTTTCAGTTAGGGGATATTCACAAGGGCATCTTTCCTGCTGATGCCAATCCCTCCCTTGTGATTACCGTCTATGTGCTCTTCTTGGCCGGCCTGACCAAAACGGCCATGATGCCGCTTCACGGCTGGCTCCCTTCGGCCATGGTGGCCCCCACACCTGTCTCCGGTCTGCTTCACGCAGTGGCTGTGGTCAAGGCGGGTGCCTTTTCCGTATGCAGGATCATGCTCTCCTGCTTCGGCCTGGACTCCCTGGAACGATTAGGTCTCGGAACTCCCACCGTCTACGTGGCCGGATTCACCATCGTTGCCGCAGCACTCATCGCCCTGACCAAGGATGACATCAAGGCCCGAATCGCCTATTCCACAGTGAGCCATCTTTCCTACATCGTAATGGGTGTAGCAATGCTTTCTCAGGGAGGGGTGGAAGGGGGTATCTCGGCCATTGCCCACGACGCCTTTCCAAAGATCACCCTCTTTTTTGCTGCCGGTTGCATCATCGTGGTTACGGGGTCCAGGAAAATAAGCCTCATGAACGGCCTTGGCCGTCGCATGCCCTGGACCTTCGGAGCCTTTGCCCTGGCCACCTTATCCTTTATCGGGCTGGCCCCTGCCAGTGGCTTTCTGAGCAAATTCTATCTGATCACCGGGGCCACGGATGCGAAGCAAATCATCCCCATGTTGGTGATTCTGGCCAGTGTCCTTCTGAACATGGCCTATTTTGGGCCCATCGTCATTCGAGGGTTCTTCCTTCCGCCGGTGAAAGGGGTGGAGATAGAGCAGTATGCCGAAGCCCCGTGGACCATGGTGGTCCCCATGTTTATGATCGCTGTGCTTTCTATCCTGATCGGGTTTTACCCTCAGGCCTTTGTAGATTTTGTGGATGTCTATGGAAGATTCTGGTAAATAGTGCCTGAACGAAACGCCGTTCAGGCCAAAATCCGAATATCGAAATCCGAAATCCGAAACAAACCTGAATATCAAATGATTAAATATCCTAAACTTAACACACCGAAGTCAAAATATTTTTGTCATTGGGACATTCTTATTTTTGTCATTGTTTCGTATTTCTTGCTTCGTATTTCGAATTTCTTGATTGAAGAGAAACAGGGTGCTCGCATAAGGACCAAATACCCGTTGTGGTTTGGACCTGCCTTTACGATGACCGCCCCCAGAGAGAGGATGCCATGGCCTTTTTAGACAGCTTCCTTCACCCGGCCACCGGATTTTTTCTCTTAGCGCTCGTTCTCCCCTTTTTTCGGGGCCGCCTCTGGCGATGGCTTCTCTTTGTCCCGCCCCTCTACGCCATTTTTTTGGCCTTTCGCATGAAGTTGGGGTCTTACTGGGTTCTGTCCTATGTGGGCCAGAACCTTGTCTTAGGGAGGGTGGACTCGCTCTCCCTCTCCTTTGTGGTCCTCTTCTCTCTGATGACCGTTATCTGCACCCTCTTTGCCTTCCATGTTCGGGAAAAGGCCCATCACGCGGCATCCCTCTTTTATATGGGGGCCTCCTTTGGCTGCATCCTTGCCGGTGATTACTGGACCCTGTATATCTTCTGGCAGTTAATGACCTTGTCATCGGCCTTCCTCATCTGGTTCAGCCGAAGGCCCCGATCCGCAGAGGCCGGTTTCCGGTACATGCTCCTCCTCCTGTTGAGCATCGTCCTCTTGCTTACCGGCATCCTGCTGAGGCAAAGGGTCGTTGGAACCTTTGTTTTCGAGTCCGCCGATGCCCACATGATGTGGCACTTTGACTGGCTGATTTTAGCGGCCTTCTGTATCAACGGGGCCGTGGTCCCTTTTCACGCCTGGTTGACCGATGCCTATCCCGAGGCCACCGTTCCCGGGGCTGTGTTTCTCTCGGTCTTCACCACAACGACGGCAGTCTACGCCCTGACCCGGTGTTTCGTGGGCCTTCAGGCCCTGGTCATCTTAGGTGTTGTCATGGCCCTCTACGGCGCTTTTTATGCCCTTACAGTAAACAACATTCGAAGGATATTGGCCTATCTCATGGTCTCCCAGGGGGGATTCATGCTGACAGGAATCGGCATGGATACAAAAATGGGATTAGGTGGAGCCATGGCCCTGGTCTATGCCCATGCCTTTTACAACGCACTCCTCTTTATGGCCACCGGATGCCTGATGCATATGGCGAAGGAAGAGTACCTTTCCAGATTGGGCGGCCTGGCATCAAAGGTTCCCATTATTCTGGCCTGCACAGTGGTGGGAGCCCTTTCCATGTCTGCCATGCCCATCTTGAACGGGTTTGTCGCAATATCCCTGATCCTTGAGGCAGCCTGGCACCAAAGCCCGGTTTTAGCCATGGCCCTCACCCTCGCCCTGGCAGGGACTTTCACGGCGGTGGGGCTGCGCCTCCCCTACTTTGCATTCTGGTCGAAAAAGCCGTCAAAAGGGAAGATGCATAATCCTCTACCCGTGAATATGAGCGTGGCCATGGTCCTGACCTCTCTATGCTGCATCATTCAGGGGATCTTCCCCCGACTTCTTTACCTGCGACTGCCTGTCCTTGTGGAGGCGAACCCCTTTACCCTCTGGAAAATACTCGGGGCGTTTCTCTTCCTGGGTCTGATCTCTTTCGTGTTTATCTTTGTGCGCAAGGGCTTGGCCCCCGGGCCCAGGCGCCTTCCCGATTTTGATCTCCTGTACCGGTTTATGGGCCGGGGGGTGGTCGGCATCCTGTCCAGACCCGTGGCATGGATGGACGGCATCTGGACCAATCTTTACCGGACCGTGGTTCTTCGGGCAGCGACCGGGACGGCCCGAGTCGCCGGATGGTTTGACAAAACAGGGATCGACAAGGCCGTGGACGGCACGGCCAGGATGGTTATGGGTCTTGGGAAAATCTCGGCCCGCATGCAGACAGGCCGGCTGCAGGAAATGTTAGCCTGGATGGTGTTGCTGGCCCTGGGCCTTTTCGCCGTGATGTGGTTCTGGCCCTGGAATTGAATATTGAAGATTGATTATTGTTGCCGTTCACCCGTTCAGAGGTTCATGACTTGAACTATCCGCATAGCAGGAGGCTTGGGGCCTAAAAAATGGAAGGACTCGATTTATCAGTGCTTACCATATTGATATTCTTCCCTGCCGCGGCCTGCGTGGGCCTGTTCTTTATGCGCGGTACGCAGATTATTCGCGCTTTTACCTTTGCGGTGTTTGCCCTGGAGCTTATCTTTGCCCTTCCCCTGCTCCGGTTCAGGATCAATACGCCTCAGTTTCAGTTTGTTGAGCGTCTCACCTGGGTAAAGGGGTGGGGGCTTGAGTACTATTTGGGCATAGACGGGATCGGCATCCTCATGGTGGGACTCACCCTTGTCATCTTCCCTCTATGCGTACTCTGCTCATGGTCTTCCATCACCACACGCGTCAAGGAGTTTCATTTCTGCCTTCTCCTCTTATGTTCCGCCTGCGTCGGTCTCTTCTCAGCCTTGGACCTTCTCCTTTTTTACCTTTTCTGGGAAGCGACACTTATTCCGGCCTATCTAATTATAGCTGTCTGGGGCGGGTCCGGGAGACAATATGCCTCCTTAAAGTTCATTATTTACACCTTGGCCGGGAGCGCCCTCCTGTTAGTGGGTATTATCGGCTTTAGAATTGAAGGAGGAAGCTTCTCTATTCCTGAGCTGATGGGGAGGGATTTTCCCTTTGGTTTTCAGATCTGGACATTTCTGGTCATGGCACTTGCCTTTGCCGTTAAGGTCCCTATGTTTCCTTTTCACACCTGGCTCCCTGATGCGTATGCAGAGGCCCCCACCGCAGGGAGCGTGGTCCTCGCCGCAGTGCTTGCCAAAATGGGTGCTTACGGGTTTTTGCGTCTTTCCCTCCCCTTGGCCCCCCTCGCAAGTCAAACCTTAGCGCCCATGATGATCGTCCTTTCAATAGCCTCTATTTTGTATGGGGGGATGGTGGCGCTCGGCCAGTCAAATATCAAAAAGATCATCGCCTATTCCTCAGTGGCGCACATGGGGTTTGTCACCTTAGGCATATTTCTTTTCAGCATGCGTGGTTCCCAGGGGGCGCTTTTGCAGATGGTCAGCCACGGGATTACCACGGGGGCACTCTTTATGTTAGCGGGCGCCCTCTATGAACGAAGCCGCAGTTATGAGTTACGTCATAACTCAGGGCTCGGCAAATATCTCCCTGCCTTCATGGGATTTTGGGGATTCATGGCCTTTGCAGGCTTTGCCTTTCCCGGAACCAATAATTTTGTAGGTGAATTCCTGATACTTGTGGGGGCATTCGAGAAGAATATATGGGTTGGCGCCCTGGTCGTTCCCGGCGCGGTGTTGGCTGCGGCCTATATGCTCCGACCAACGCAAAAAATGGCCTGGGGCGAACCTTCTAATGCAAAGGGGTG
>Ga0307425_1000385_pt1 | contig 27894 bp, 24 predicted proteins | sample SalMarWE160330MG_FD_202152 | JGI IMG/M metagenome (GOLD analysis project Ga0307425, IMG submission 202152) | Salt marsh sediment microbial communities from the Plum Island Ecosystem LTER, Massachusetts, United States - WE1603-30 | ecosystem: Environmental > Aquatic > Marine > Intertidal zone >...
GGTAAGGTTGTCTGTATATAAAATTCCAACAACATATTGTGCCTGCACCATTCCATCGTTAGCAGCACTCTGGAACAATTTGAAAGCAGCAAACGGATTCCAGGGAACACCAATTCCGTTAATTAGTAAAATAGCATAATTATATTTTGCTGAAGTAAGGTTTTGATCGGCAGCTTTCTTTAACCAGTATACGGCCTGTGAAGTATCAGCCGGCATACCTTCACCAAGTAAATATCTTAAACCTAATTCGTGTTGTGCGAGTGGGTCACCTGCATTTGCTTCCTGCGTTAGCTTGAATTTTTGCCAGATCTGATATGCAAGGTCAGGTCTATAAAAATATGGTGCTTTCTGCTTTGGTCTCTTATTCTTGAATGCAAGACTTTCCGTTGAATCCTGCGCGAAAATTATCGAAGAGAAAAAAAGAATAATCAGCAACAGCAGATAAAGAATATTCTTCAATAAAAATCCATTAAAAATTTTCAATTTGAAGACAAATATAGCAGAATAAAAGAAGGTAGTTCAAGTAGATTATTAGTAGCAGTTTCTATTTTTACCGAACTTTACTTAGAGTCTTGGTTTTTTGGAAATATTTTTTCATTGGTTTAAGATAGTTCTCTTTCCAGCCCTTCTCATATTTTTTCTCTTCACCGTTGGGAAGTTGCGTGTGAATGATCGTTAGCTTTGTGCCGCTGTTATGTTTTTCGAAAAGTATTTCTAATTTGGAATCAGGTGCACCGTCTGGAAAATCGGTTGTTCTCCAGTTTTGCACTATCCTTCCGTAAGGTTGAAGAATAAGATTCGTTCCGGTTATATAACCATTCTGGATGGAAAAGTGCGACCCGTTAATGGGTTCAATTTGTGCTTTTCCCGTTGTGAATGATGAATGACTAATACTGTTCAACCATGAGTCGTATAATTTTTTTGCGCTAACGGGAAATATTGCTGATAGTTTAATGCCGGGTTCCATTTATTCTAACTTTTTTTTATAAGAATAATAAAAATCTGGGCTATTGCCAAATTAAAAATGAAAATAATTTAAAAAATGGTCAGAATTTTTTAAAGAGTGAGTTGGCTGAAAAACTTTTAATATCACTTAAATTGATTATAACTTGACCTTAGTCTATATTTGAAGGCAAAAAAAAATTAAATGGCCCGCGGTAAAAAAGTTAAATTCATATTTATAACAGGAGGAGTGGTCTCTTCATTAGGGAAGGGAATTACTGCCTCTTCACTCGGATTACTTCTTAAGCAGCGCGGATTCAGTGTTACCATCCAAAAATTTGATCCATATATAAACGTTGATCCTGGTACTATGAGCCCTTTCCAGCATGGTGAAGTGTATGTTACTGACGACGGTGCCGAAACGGATCTTGACCTTGGGCATTATGAAAGATTTCTTGATGTAAATATGACCCGAGCAAATAATACTACAACAGGTCAAGTTTATAACGAAGTTATTACAAAGGAAAGGAGAGGCGATTATCTGGGTGCTACCGTTCAGGTAATACCCCATATAACCGATGAAATTAAACGAAAACTAGTTCGCCTGAGTGAGATTGGGGAGTATGAAGTAATCATAACAGAGATTGGTGGAACAGTTGGTGATATTGAAAGTTTGCCTTTTATTGAAGCTATCAGACAACACATGCTGGAATTCGGCAGAGCAAATTCGATGGTAATTCATGTTACACTAGTTCCCTATATCGCTTCTGCCGGAGAAGTTAAAACTAAACCTACACAGCACAGTGTTAAAAATCTTTTAGAACTTGGTATTCAACCCGATGTGTTGATATGCAGGTCCGAGAAAAAATTAGCAAAAGAACTTCGTGAGAAAATAGCGCTTTTCTGCAACGTCGATTCATCTGCCGTAATTTCTGCCTACGATGTTCAATCAATTTATGAAGTGCCAATTGTATTACATAAAGAAAAACTTGATTCACTTGTAGCAAATAGACTTCATTTACCTGAAAGAAAAATCAAACTAGATGAATGGGAAAATTTTTTAGGTGGAATAAAAAATTCAAATCGTGAAGTTGAAATAGCTGTTTGCGGAAAATATATAACTCATATGGATGCTTATAAAAGCATAATGGAAGCTTTCACGCATGCTGGTGCAGAAAACCAGGTGAAGGTGAAAATTAAACCGGTGAATGCTGAGGATTGTGAAACTGAAAACTTTAAGCAGTTATTAAAAGGTGTGGGTGGTGTTCTTGTCCCGGGTGGATTTGGAGAAAGGGGGATTGAAGGAAAGATTAAAGCAATTGAATACGCCAGAGAAAATAAAATTCCATTCCTCGGAATCTGTCTTGGGCTACAATGTGCTGTTGTTGAGTTTGCCCGAAACGTCTGCGGGATGAAAAACGCAAACAGCTCTGAGTTTAAAAAATCGAAATATAGTGTGATTGATTTAATGCCTGAACAAAAGAACATAAAGGAGATGGGCGCTACAATGCGGCTGGGAGCATATCCTTGTGTTATACAGAATAATACAAAAGCCTTTGCAGCATATAAAACCAATTACATTTCGGAACGACATCGTCACAGGTATGAAGTAAATAATAAATTCAGAAGAAAACTGACGGATAAAGGATTGATTTTAAGTGGGCTATCGCCTGACAAGGAACTCGTAGAAATGATTGAATTAGAAAATCATCCCTGGTTTGTTGCCTGCCAGTTTCATCCGGAACTTAAGTCGAGAGCAACTAAAGCGCATCCATTATTTAGGGAGTTTGTGCGAGCTGTAATTAATTACTCATTTGATAAAATTGATGATTAGCGGATCATTCTGTTGATCAAATTTTACTTTTTCTCTTCCGGGAATAAATGTCATCATCCAATAAATTTGAAAGTCTGATTTTCAGACCAATACTATTAATTACATTTGCAGTGCTCTGTTTTAATTTAGCAATTTATCCTCAAATAAAACTAAAGAGTTCTATCAGTATAGGACTTGAAACCCTTTATAACTTTAATTTTAAATCGGCTGAAAAAATATTTAATGGCATCATAAAAAATTATCCTGATAACCCTGCAGGATATCATTACAGATCTCTCAGCTACTTGTGGTTTTACCTCGATAGCAAGCAAGAAGCCGACTTTGATAATTTCTTTGCATATACCGATACAGCTATTGATAAAGCAAAGGCAATTCTCGATAAAGACACAACCGATGAATTTACACTCTATATACTTGGGTCTGTTTACGCAAACCGAACATTTGCATTTACAAGAGATGAAAATTATTTCGATGCTATTTTTGCAGCCAGTAAATTTTATTCATACTTCAACGAACTTTTAGATGAAGATAGTCTCTATTATGATGCATATATGGGAAAGGGTTTATACAATTTTGCAATCTCGCAGGCACCACAAACCTGGTCCTGGGCAATTAGCATCTCCGGAATGACAGGAGACAAGCAAGCAGGTTTGAACTTTCTTGAGATCGCATCTAAAAGAGGACAGCTCTCTAAAATTGATGCACAGTTTTATCTCTCGCAGATTTATGCTGAATTTCTTCTTCAATATTCTGATGCTAATAGAATACTGAACGATCTTACGTGGAGATTTCCGAATAACCTTTTGTTTCAGTATGCGCTTGCAAATCTTTATTTGAAGAAATTCGATTTATATAATGCATCTAGAAAGTATAAATCAGTTGTCGCTTCAAAGGACACAAATTTTATTCAGGTAAAAAATTATGCAGGTTTAGCTTTAGGTGATATTTCATATTCTCAAGGCGATTTCGAGACCGCAAGAAGTTACTATACAAATTTTCTTGAACTCAGTATTGATAATCACTTTAAAGGAATTATTGCTATGAAAGTGGGGTTGAGTTATCTTTTCGAGGGAGATTCAATCTCTGCTCTTTTATTTTTCGAAAAAACTTCAGAAGGCAACAATGATCTTGATGAAGATGCGTATGCAAAAATAAAAGGAAAACAATATTTGAATAAGCTTCCGGGGAAAGAGGAGCTTAAACTAAAACTTATAAAAAATTTGATTGATGCAGGCAAATTTACATCGGCTATAGATTCACTGGAAAAATTTATTCAATTACCGGTCAGTGATACACTTCGGGCGGAAGCCATTCTGTATTTAAGTGAGGCTCATTATAATCTTGGTAAATATAAAAAGTCATTGGAGTATGCTATTGCTGTTTTTAATTTCGATGATTGTGAACTCTGGGTAAAACCATTCGCTTGCTATTATGCAGCAAGAGCAAGCAAGGATTTAAAGAACTATATAGATGCCAAATTGTTTATCGAATATGCAAATAATTTTAAAGATTATTTTTTTGAAAACAAACTAAAGGATAAACTGAATTTTCTTTCTTTTCTTTTAAAGGAAAAATAATCAGCAACTTTTTTGTTTAATTTGATTAATTAAGTCTCTTTAAGTAGTTTTGGCCAAATAATTTAACGGTAATTTGTTAGCACTTGCGATCTTTGTTTCGGGTCGGGGTTCAAACCTGCGAGCTGTACTCGATTCACCAAAGCTTAAAGATTTAATTAAAGTTAAAGCTGTTGTTGGCGATAAGTTGTATTGTCCCGCATTCGATATAGCTAAAAATTTTTCAATCCCGATTTATAGTGTTGGTAAAAAGGAAGGATTTATTTCTTTCGATGATCTTACTATCCTTTTTAAGGAATTAAAAATTGATGTTATAGTACTTGCTGGTTTTCTTAAATTAATTCCAGAAAATTTTATTAAGACTTTTCGAAATAAGATAATCAATATTCATCCTGCACTTCTTCCTTCCTTTGGTGGATCGGGAATGTACGGGATGAACGTTCATCGGGCAGTTTTTGAATCCTCTGCACAGGTATCAGGTGCTTCGGTTCACTTCGTGGATGAAACTTACGACACCGGTAAAATTATCGCTCAAAGGTGCGTAGATATTTCTGACGTTAAATCGCCTGAGGAAATTGCTGAAAAGGTCCTACGCATTGAACATCAATTGTTGCCGGATGTGATAGAGAAAATAGCCCTTGGCAAAGTGTTTGTTGAAGAATTTAGAGTAAGAGTCGAGACTTAATTTTAGTTCACCCAAACCTCGTATGATGCATTGAAAAAATTAGCCTTATTAAGCGTTTTTGATAAAACAGGAATCGTTGGTTTCGCCAAAGGTTTGAAAGAAAACGGATTTGATATAATTGCTACCGGTAATACTTTCAAGCTCCTGGCAAGTAATGGAATAACTGTTACTGAAATTAAGGAGTTAACCGGTTTTCCTGAAATATTTCAGGGTCGTGTAAAAACGCTTCATCCTAGAATCAGTGGTGGAATTCTTATGAGAAGAGACAATCTATCAGATATAAAAGAAGCTGATGAAAATAACATTTCACCAATAGAAGTGGTTTGTGTTAACCTGTACCCTTTTAAGGAAGTCTCAAAAAACCCTGATGCTGATCTGGAAACTTTAATAGAGAATATTGATATTGGTGGCCCAACGATGGTCAGGGCTGCTGCAAAAAACAATAAGTTTGTTTCCGTAATAACAAATCCAAATCAATATGAACCTGTCCTGGAAGAATTAAGAACGGGAAGCATTAGTTTGGATACCAGAAAAAAATTAGCCATTGCAGCTTTTGCACATACCGCTGATTACGATTCATATATTGTAAATTCGCTTCAACAAAAGATGAATATAAGTTCTGATTATTTTACGCAAAGTTTTAAACTTGCTTCTTCTCTCAGATATGGTGAGAATCCACATCAGCAAGCTAGTGTTTACGGGGATTTTTATGATAACTTTGAATTTCTTCATGGCAAGGAGCTTTCTTACAATAATATTTTAGATTTAATATCAGCAGTTGAGTTAGTTGAAAACCTTGGTGATAATTCCTGTGCAATCATCAAGCATAATAACCCTGCCGGTGCGGCTATTGGTAAAGATTCTTTCGAGGCTTATATAAAAGCTTTAAGATGCGATCCTGTTTCATCTTTTGGAGGAATCGTAACATTCACATCAATTGTTGATGAGAAACTTGCAGAAAAACTGAATGAAATTTTTCTAGAGGTTATTTGCGCGCCTGATTATACAGAAGGAGCGTTATCTCTTTTAAAGAAAAAGAAAGATAGGAGACTGCTCAAACAGAAAAAATCAATATTGAATAACAAGATAACTTTCCGATCAATTCCGGGAGGAGCAATTGTTCAGGATAGTGATCTAATGGACCTAGATGAAACTAAACTTAAAGTTGTAACAGATAAAAAACCTTCTCAGGTTGAATTGGAAGATTTAAAATTTGCGTGGAAGATAGCTAAGTACACAAAATCAAATGCTATAGTTTTTGTTAAGGATAAGGCTACACTGGGTGTGGGTGCAGGTCAAATGTCAAGAATCGATTCAGCTAAAATTGCAAAGATGAAAGCTGAAGAACATGGTCTGGATTTGAACGGTTCTGTCGCTGCATCCGATGCATTTTTTCCTTTTGCAGATGGATTAATTGAAATTATAAATTGTGGTACCGTCTCTGTTATACAACCCGGTGGGTCAGTAAGGGACAAAGAAGTAATTGATGCTGCTAACCAGAGAAATATATCGATGGTGTTTACTGGCATAAGGCATTTTAAACATTAAGAGGACATATGGGCATATTTGATTTTTTTTCAACCGATATAGCAATTGATCTTGGTACTGCTAATACGCTAATTTATGTAAAGGGCAAAGGCATTGTCTTAAATGAACCTTCCATTGTAGCATTTGATAAAAGTACCAAAAGAATTATTGCTTTGGGTAACAAGGCTAAAGAGATGCAGGGAAGAGAACATAAAGAAATTAAAGTTACTCGTCCAATGAGAGATGGTGTGATTGCAGATTTTGAAATTGCAGAAGGTATGATACGGGCTTTTATTAAAAGAGTTAAAGCCGGTGCATTAAGCAGCAGGCGTGTTGTAGTTGCTGTTCCAAGCGGAGTTACTGAAGTTGAAAAGAGAGCAGTAAGAGATAGTGCTGAACATGCCGGTGCGAAAGAAGTTCATCTTATTGCTGAACCTATGGCTGCAGCAATAGGCATTGGAATAGATGTAGCCGCTCCTATAGGCAATATGATTATTGATATTGGTGGTGGAACAACAGAGATAGCTGTTATTGCTTTATCAGGTATTGTTAACGAGGAATCTATTAGAATTGCCGGTGATGAAATGAATTATGCAATAATGCAATTCTTTAAAAGAAATCATAATATTCTTATAGGGGAGAGAACAGCAGAAGCTATAAAGTGTGAAGTGGGATCTGCAGTACCATTAAAAGAAGAAATTACAATTCAGGTAAAAGGAAGAGACCTGGTTGGCGGAATTCCTAAAACAACTGAAGTAAGTTCGGTCGAAATAAGAGAAGCATTAAATGAAGCAATTACACAAATTGTAAATACAGTTAGGCAAACTCTTGAACGTACGCCACCTGAATTATCTGCCGATATTCTGGATAGAGGAGTAATGCTGACAGGTGGAGGAGCGTTGTTAAAAGGTCTTGATGAGAGGCTTCGTATGGAAACAAATTTACCAGTGCATATTGCTGATGATCCACTAACTGCAGTTGCAAGAGGAGCTGGAAAAGTAATAGAGAATCTCAATGAATATTCAAAGGTTCTTATTCGTAACAGAAGATATTAATGTTCAGGTTTTTATCATATGTCTGGAATAGATTTAAGGAATATTTAATTCTTGTAGTATTAGTAGTCGTTAGCCTTACACTCCTCACTCAAAACAATAATCCACAAATACAAAAGGTAAGAGTAGTAGCTTTCGGTAGTTTTGCAACAGTCACATCCGTTTTCTATGATCTATTTAACATCACTCAGTTAAAGAATGAAAATAAAAATTTAAGAAAAGTAAACGCTGAATTGATGATTCAGCTGAGTATGTTAAGAGAACAGGGAATTATTAATAGGGAACTCAAAGGTATGTTAGGATATAAAGATACATCATCTTTACCAATTACGCCTGCAACTATAGTTTCCAGATCGCTTTCTTTAACACAAAACACAATCACAATTGATGTGGGGACGAAAAAGGGAATCAAACCAGGAATGCCTGTGATTAGTTACAAGGGATTAGTCGGGATAATTCAAACCTGCTCGGATGGTTTTTCAATTGCGCGAACGCTAAAAAATGTTGACTTGAAACTGACTGTTAAGAATGAAAAAAATCGTCTGAACGCAATAATGAAATGGGACGGTGAGAAACTGATGATGGTAGATGTTCCTAAAGCTTACGATTTTGATGTTGGAGATCGAATAGTTACTTCTGAAATGAGTTCAATTATACCTGTTCCGATTCCTGTCGGAATTGTTTCTAAAATAGACGAGGAACAAACCGGTTTGTTAAACCTGATTGAAATTAACCCATTTGAAGAAGTGCTGACAGTAGAACACGTTTTTATAATAATGTTGATTGAGAACGATGAAAAAAATAATCTTGAACTCAATTTTTATAACAAAAAATGAAACTTAAGTTTTTCCTGCCGCTTATAATTTTCTTTCCTGTTGTAATAATTCAATTGACAGTAATTCCTTTTATTTCTATTCAGGAGGTTGTTCCTGATCTTTTATTAATTACGGTAGTTTATTTTTCAATTTTATACGGGCAAGTATTTGGAACTGTCACAGGCGCTTCCTATGGATTAATGTTTGATCTTATCTCTGGAAATTTAATCGGTAGCAGTATGTTATCGAAAACGGTTGCAGGCTTTATTGCAGGTTATTTTTCTTCTGAAACCAGGCGGGATAAATATCTTTACACCTATTCTTTTTCGCTGGTGGTATTGATTACCGGATTAATTGATGCGCTTATTTTTTCCTTTTTTTCTGTGATTGATTTCAATACAAACATACTGCAGGTTTTATTTAACCATGCATTAATGCCTTCAATTTATACTTCTGTTATTAGTATTTTGGTGATTATTGTACCTTATAAAAGGACTTTTTTAAGTGAAAACAGATAATTTCGGATCGATAAAGCGGAAGACAATTATCTACATTATAATTATTACAAGTGCTGTAATACTCTATGGCAGATTGTTCCAGATGCAGATTCTGCACCGAGTAGATTATGAGATGAAATCATCTGATAACAGTATAAAAAGTCTTGAGCTGGAACCTCTTCGCGGAATAATGTATGATAGAAATTATAAAGTTCTTGTAAGTAATATTCCCGCGTACACTCTGAGGATTACACCAGCCTACTATGATACCAGCCTGAATAAAATAATTGAAACCGTTATTGATGCAGACCCCGGTTTCATAACAGATCTTCTTTATAAAAACCGTGGATATTCAAAGTACCTGGCTATAAAAGTCAGGCGGGAAATAAACTTTAAAACTGTTGCGTGGCTCGAGGAAAATTCTGAACATCTGCCGGGTGTAGATTATATAATAGAAATGCAAAGATATTACCCTGCTGGAATTATGGCTTCTCATTCATTCGGCTATACAAAGGAAATCTCACCGGACCAGTTTGAAAAGGAAAAAGAAACTTATAATCTGGGAGATTATGTTGGTCACAATGGACTTGAGAAGACATATGAAAAATTATTACGCGGTAGTAAAGGTTATAAATATGTTCTTGTTGATTCCAGGAGAAAACAAATAGGTAGGTACCTTAATGGTGTCGATGATATTTTACCTGTAAAAGGAAATGACTTGGTATTAGGTATGGAAGCCTCAACACAACAAGTTGCTGAAGAAGAATTTGTCGGTAAACGGGGAGCGCTTGTTGCAATTGATCCAACATCCGGTGAAATTATTGCGATGGTAAGCTCACCTGATTATGATTTGAATCAATTTTCATTCTTTACATCAAGGGATTATTTAGAAGATGTATATAACGATCCGGGTAAACCATTATTTAACCGTGCAACAATGTCTGTCAATCCCCCCGGTTCAACAATAAAAATGCTTGAAGCAATAACCGCATTAGATTTAGGGTTGATAAATACTTCATACACAACTTATTGTGGAGGTGGCTTTACATACGGTCGGTTTTTTAAATGTCATGGTTCACATGGTACTATTAACGTTGTTTCAGCAATAGAGAAATCCTGTAATACTTTCTTTTATAAGCTCATTTACAAAATAGGTATGGAAAAATGGCATGAATACGCAACAAGATTTGGGTTTGGTCAGAAGACTAATATTGATTTATCAGAGGAAGTTGCCGGATTTTTTCCTGACGAAAATTATTATGTAAAAAAATATGGAAAGAATTGGCCTAAAAGTATAATGGCCAGTCTCGGTATTGGGCAAGGAGAAATAAGTGTAACACCTCTACAAATGGCTCAATACGTTGGTTTAATTGCAAATAATGGAAAGATGAAAACACCTCATTTTGTAAGAGGATACATCGATCCTGCTTCAGAAAAACTTGTACCGTTTAATTATAAAGAAATTGATACGCACATTAACCAGGCTGCATTTGATGTTGTAAAAGAAGGTATGTTTTTAGTTGTCAATGGACACGGAACAGCTACACATATTCGCTTACCTGATATAAATATTGCAGGTAAAACAGGAACAGCTCAGAATCCCCATGGCAAGGACCATGCCTGGTTTGTTGGTTTTGCCCCATTTGAAAATCCAAAAATTGTTGTAGCAGTTCTTGTAGAAAATGTTGGGTTCGGAGGGACTCACGCTGCTCCTATTGCACAAAAAGTTATTCAGACATATTTAAATAGTTTTAAAGGTGAGGGTAAAGTGCTGGATGAAAAAATTGCATCACTTGAAAATAATTAAAAGATAAATTGTTTTGAGAATTGATTATAACATAAAAGATAAATTTGATTTTGGACTTTTCTTATCTGCATTAGTTCTGTTCGGATTTGGTTTAGCTGCCATTTACAGCTCGACCGTGAATAATGTCATTGCACATGCAAATTTTCAGAAACAGATTATTTGGGGAGTGATTGCACTAAGTTTATTTTTTATCACATATTCTTTACCCGCAAATCTTTTCAAATCAATTGCGGTTCCAAGCTATTTAATTTCTTTGGGATTACTAATTGCGGTTCTTGTAATTGGCAAGCATGTCTCCGGATCTAAAAGCTGGATTATGATCGGTTCGACAGGATTTCAACCCTCAGAATTTGCAAAATTAGGTACCATTTTAGCAATTGCAGCATACCTCAGCAGAAGCAACACTGACATTGATTCATTTAAAGATATACTATTTACATTGGCAATTGGAGTAACTCCAATATTACTTATTTTGCTTGAACCCGATATGGGTACTTCCATTGTTTTTATAGGCATTATTTTAATTATGTTTTTTTGGAAAGGTATAAGCAGCTTCTCACTTTTCGTAGTATTATCACCGGCATTTGTTGCTATCTCTGCTATTTTTGGCTTAACTTATTTCATTGTTGCTTTAATACTCGTTCTTATCTTCTTATTCATTTTTAAGAAGAATCTTTTTTTCAGCGCTTCAATATTTGCATTTAATCTATCCAGTGGTTTTTTTGCCGATTACGTTTTTCGTGCGCTAAGCCCTCATCAGCAAAAACGTATTCAAGCCTTTTTGGATCCAATGGCTGATCCGCTTGGTTCCGGTTACAACACCATTCAGGCAAAAGTTGCAATAGGGTCTGGCGGACTTACAGGGAAAGGGTTCCTTGCCGGCAATCAGACACAGCTTCAATTTATTCCTGAACAATGGACTGATTTCGCATTTTGTGTCATTGGAGAGGAATTTGGTTTCATAGGAAGTATAATAGTAATTAGTATTTTCCTCTATCTTCTACTGCGAATATTAAAAATAACTTACAACACTAAAGATGAATTTTTAAGTCTTGTGGCGATAGGGATATTATCTGTTTATCTAATTCACTTTGTGATTAATTTAGGAATGGTAGTTGGAATATTGCCTGTGATAGGAATTCCGTTACCATTTATTAGTTATGGAGGAAGCTCTTTGATTGTAAATATGTTTATGCTGGGGATTTTAGCAAACCTGTATCGGACCAGAAAAAATTATACTTGAGAATTAATAATGCAGTCTATTCAAAAACTTAAGTCTGCTAATTCAGCGGGAAAATTTATATGTGTCGGGCTTGATACAGATCCACTTAAACTTCCTCGCCATTTATCTTCATTTAGTAATCCAGTTGTTGAGTTTAATAGAAGGATTATTGAAACGACAAAAGAATCAGCTGCTGCTTATAAGCTAAATCTTGCTTTTTATGAAAGTGAAGGAATTACTGGTCTAAAAAATCTAGAAGAAACATTGTCCTTTATTCCACAAGAAATTTTAACTATTGCTGATGGTAAACGTGGAGATATTGGTAATACGTCCAGTTTATATGCTAAATCAATTTATGAACATTTTAAAATTGATTCAGCAACATTAAATCCTTATATGGGGAAGGATTCTCTTGAACCTTTTCTTTCTTACACCAGCAAGATCAATTTTATTCTAGCTTTAACTTCCAACCCTGGATCAGCTGATTTTCAAAAACAGCAAATGAGAAATGGTAAATATCTTTATCAATGTGTAATTAAAAAAATTCATGAGTGGAATAAAAATTTAAATTGTGGAATCGTGTTCGGTGCAACTAATATAAAAGAACTCGAAGAGAACCTTGCTGTAATAAAAGATCTTCCATTATTAATTCCCGGTGTAGGGGCTCAGGGCGGCAGTCTTGAAGATATTATACGGATTCTGTTTTCAGGGAACAAATCATCCTTTTTAATAAACGTAAGCAGAGGAATAATTCAAAAAAGTTTAGATGAAGATTTTGCTGAGGCAGCAAAAAATGAGTTGGCCAACCTAAATAAAATTATCTCCCAAAATCTTCAACTTAAAAACTGATTTTATTTCTTAGTTTGACCATCAATTCTTTCTCATTTTCCAAATTTAAATTACCTTGGATATTAACGATCAATAATGGTAATAAAAAATACTTAATTTTCTGTTTTCTTTATTAGGGAAAGAAAATATCTTTAAAGCAACGATGTAGAATATAATAGTAAACACTTTGTCTATTTATGAGTATTAAGGAAAAATATATTTATGAAATCTGGAAAGAAAACAAGTTTGTAAAAGTACTTACAACTGAAAATCGGGACAATATAGAAATAATCGATCCAGGTACTCACAACAAAGATTCAGCCGGACCGGATTTTATGAACGCAAGAATTAAATTCGGTAATATAACATACCTTGGCGATGTTGAGATAGATACATGGCAAAGTGACTGGAAAACACACGGACATTCATTCGATAAAAAATACAACAGAGTTATTCTGCACGTTGTTATCTCAAAAGATAAATACCAGCCATTTGTATTTAGCAAGGACGGGAGAAAGATACATTCAATCTGCATTTTGGATTTTATAAATGAGAATCTAAATAGTGCAATTTTAGATGCTGTCCGTGCGGAGAAGAAAAATAAAATATTTGAAATGGCCTGCATTGGCAGAAATGATGTTGTTTACAAAAAAGAAAAGCTTGATTTTCTTTTTGAACTTGGTATGGAAAGAGTTAAACATAAGTCAAAACGTATGCTTCAAAGACTTAAAGAAATGATTTATCTGAAGGAAATGAATATAAGAGAACCCATCTTAAAGTATGATTTTGGTGAGGAATTCTATAATAAAAAGTACAGTGTAAATGATTTTGGTGATTTAAAAATATGGGAACAACTGATTTACGAAATGGTATTTGAAGCACTTGGATATTCTAAAAATAAAGAAATTATGCTCAAGCTTGCAAAAGCAGTAAACGTAAATTTTCTGAATAATTTTAGATCACAAGAAAATTTTCCTGAAATTGCTGAAAGTGCTCTATTTAACGTAAGTGGATTATTACCGGAAAAAACAAATTACAGATATGAAGCAACTTCTGAATACTTAAGAAAATTGAATGAAATTTGGAAGTCTATTCAGAGTGAATATGACGGTACTACTTTTAAAAAAGAAGACTGGAATTTCTTCAAGAGTCGCCCGCAGAATTTTCCAACAGTAAGAATAGCTGGAGGAGCGTTATTAACCAGTCATTTCTTGAAAAATAATTTGTTTAAAAGTTTAACTGAATTGTTTGAAGAAGAAAAATCCGGGAAAGAATTGACGGTAATCTTACGTAATTTTATCATAACTGAAGGGCAGGGATACTGGGCTGGATTTTATAATTTCGATAAATTATCGAATGAGAAGTTAAACTACTTTATTGGAATATCCAGAGCAGATGAAATTATAGTGAATGTATTGTTCCCATTACTCTCATTATATTTTGAAATTTTTGAAAATAAAAATGCATCAAGGAAATTGAAAGAATTGTTTATAAATTACACCCAGCATGGTACTAACAGGTTAGTTGAACAAGTTGGTTATACGCTTGGGCTCACTAATGCAAGCCGAAGAAGCATCAATTATCAGGCAATGATTGAATTATTCAGGAACTACTGTGTAAAAGAAAGATGTTTAGAATGCCGGATAGGAAAGAAAGTATTTAATTAAAGTAATTAATTTTCGCTGGTAAGATTCTTAATCTGGTCCCTGATTTTTGCTGCTCTTTCATATTCTTCTCCCTCAATTGCCTCCCTCAACTTATTTTGTAAAGAAGCGAGTTTAGTTTCCTTTGAAGGTGGTTTTTTAGATTCTCCGGTATCTGTTATAGTATTTGTTGTAGACGCTTCCTCTGCCTCTTCAGAAGGAACAAATGCAGCCGATTCCATTACTAAAGCTGAAACATATATCGGTGCCTGCGCACGTACGGCGAGAGCAATTGCATCGCTTGGACGAGCATCAATCTCTTGTGAAAAACCTGAAACTTCCAGAATAATTTTTGCGTAAAAAGTGTTGTCCCTTAATTCATCAATAATAATTTCGATCACAGTTGCACCAAGGCTGTCTGTTAGTTGCTTCAATAAGTCGTGTGTCAATGGTCGCGGTGGTTTAATTCCTTCAATTTCAAGCGCAATCGCCTGTGCTTCAAAAGCTCCAATAATTATGGGGAGTCTTTTGTTACCATCAATTTCTCTTAGAAGAATTGCATACGCACCACCGGTTGATGGACTCGAAGATAAACCTAGTATTTCACATTGAATTTTTTGCAACGATTACTCTCCTTTAAAGGATTACTTAACCTTCTTTATTTCGCTTGTTAAAACAGGAAGAATCTCAAATAAATCACCCGTAATACCATAATCGGCAACGTTAAAAATAGGTGCATCTTTATCTTTATTTATTGCAACAATAAATTTAGACGATGACATTCCTGCAAGATGTTGTATTGCACCAGAAATTCCACAGGCTATATATAAAGTTGGTGAAACTGTTTTACCTGTTTGTCCAACTTGTTCACTATGTGGTCTCCAACCAGCATCCACAACCGCTCTTGAAGCACCAACTGCAGCACCTAAAGTTTCAGCAAGTTCCTCAATCAGGTGGAAATTCTCTGGACCTTTCATTCCTCTGCCACCGGATACAATTATATCAGCTTCAGAGACATCAAGCTTTCCTTCAGATTTTTTAAATTCAGTAACCTTGCTTCTAAGGTTTGCAGAAGTAATGTCTTTAACAACTATCTCTGGTGGATTGGAATTTTCTGTAACCTGGGCTTTGAATACATTCGGTCGAATAGTAATAACTTTTTTATTACTTAATAATTTTAGATCAACCAATGCTTTACCAGCATAAGTGGGTCTTGTACAAATTATTTCATTTCCTGACACCGATATCTTAATGCAATCAACAACGCATGCGGCGTCAAGTTTTATACTAAGATGTGGTGCTAGGTCTTTACCTAAAGCAGTGTTAGAAAGAATTAAAATATCAAAATCCGATTCTTTTGCTAAATTACTTATTGCTTCTGTATATCCGGAAGAAGAGTAATTCGCTAATTCAGAATTTTTTAAATGTGTTACTTTTTGAATTCCATATTTTGATATTTCATTCAGATTATTGATTGCATCACCTACAACAACTGCTTCAGCAATTGTATTCAATTCTTTTGCAAGATTTGCTGCTTTATTAACTACTTCGAATGCTGAACGTTTGAGTGATCCCTCTCTTTGCTCCAGCACTGCTAAAATTTTATTTGCCATAAGATTTCTTCCTTAAATTACTTTTGCTTCTTCTTTTAACAATCTAACCAGTTCGGGTACTGCAGAAGCATCGCTTCCGATGATTCGACCAGGTTGCTTACCTGAGGGAAGTTGCATACTGATTACTTCACTTGTTGGGGTATAAGATGCTGCGGCTTTTTCTTCAATTGTTTTTTTCTTAGCAGCCATAATTCCCTTGAGAGAAGCGTAACGGGGTTCATTTAATCCTTTTTGACAAGTGATTATTACAGGTAAGGAGGTTTGAACAACTTCTCTTCCACCCTCAATTTCCCTTTCTGCTAATACTTTCTCACCATCTAAATCAAGTTTGACAACAACTGAAACACAATTATAATCTAGAAGTTCCGCAGTAAGTTGTCCAACTATTGAATTATCATAATCAACCGACTGTTTACCCATAAAAATTAATTGTGCACCCTGAGCTTTTATTTCTTCTGCGAGTGCTTTTGCAACACCCAAAGAATCTCTAGGATTTTCATCCTTTAATAGAACACCACTATCAACACCCATAGCTAAAGCTTTGCGTATTGTTTCCTTACTGTTGTCACTGCCAAGAGTTACAACTACTACTTCCCCTGAACCAAGCTTTTCTTTGGTTTTTAATGCTTCCTCAACAGCATATTCATCATAGGGATTGATAATAAAAGTAACTCCTGCAGGGTCAATCGTTTTTCCATCGTTCCCGACTTTAACTCGAGTAGCTGTATCAGGAACGTGACTTGCGCAAACTACTATTTTCATTTATTCTCCGTTTTTTTACATTATTTTATATTCAAAATATATAGACCGCTCAATATAAAAGCAATTATATAGCACCTACATTAATTTTTTATTACTTATACAGGCCACTTTAATTTTTAATTTCTAATAATTATTTTCCATATATGGATATACCAACAAAACAATCTCCAGAGATTTCGAATATTGAAGAAGAAGAAATTATTAATGGTCTTGGAAGCAGGGTAATTCTTTTTAATGATGACCTGCATAGCTTTGAAGAGGTAATATCCCAAATAGTTAAGGCAATAAAATGTTCATTCGAAGAAGCACGGGATAAAACATTCGAAGTACATACCAGGGGAAAAGCAGTCGTGTACTCGGGTAATTTGTCAGAATGTTTACACGTTTCAGGTGTTCTTGAAGAAATATTGCTTCACACTCAAATCGAAACATAAAAAATAATTCCCTGATTTTCCTAATTCAATTTCTCCTTATTTTCTCCTTTGGGTCCATATAATTCTTCAATTAAATAGAATAAGAGTGAGTGATCCGTAATAGGGTAGGTATATCTAATGCTCTCCGGTGGAGGCGGATTATCGTAGTCAAAATGAAATATTTCTTTGTTGCTTGAGTCATAATAACGAATTTTTAAAATACCGTATTTTACAGTTGTCAAATTGATTGCATAAAGAGTTTTTGACCTGAATACCTCTCCTTCGATTCCTTCATATTTAATTGGTGGTTGATGTGTCTCGAGTATCCATATATTAAACTTATCTCCTTTCATTGTATCCAGCGAGGATGCATCGTACCAGAATTTTGAACCATCAACAGCATTAACGACTTTCCAAACATGCTGCTCTTCTTGTTGTGCTAATATAGATATTAAACTTAGTAGTATTAATAAGATAGTTTTTGACATATAAATAATAATTCCATTAATTGATGATTAAAGATAGTTAACAACCCTGTATTTAAAAACACCAGCCAGATTCTCTTTGCTGAATTATTTCAAAAGTTTTTATAAATCATCTAGGCTAATTGTGATGTTTTCTTTTGGTGACAAGTGTGCATTTAATAATAAAAACTGTTAAGCTAGCAGGTTCAAATGTTCAAATAATTCTCTGTTTTCTAATGATTGAGAACTATTATTTGCCGTTTCTCAATTATTGGAATTTGTTATACAAAATTGAGCCTAATTCTTAGAAATTATTGGTGTGGAAGTTGTTTTCGGTCAAACAAATAGCCTCCTTAGTACAAAGGAGAACATTATTCTAAAATCTTCGTTGTTCTCCTTTGTTTTATTTATAAGAATAGTTAAATAATGGTGGTAAAAAGTAAAAATTTTTCAGGAGGGAACATGTTTAGCAAATTTTTAGTAATTCTTTTAAGTCTACCTTTCTTTTTTATTTATTCCCAAACAAATCATTCCTACGTTGGAACAAGTACCTGTGGAATGTGCCATAAATCAGAGAAACAAGGAAAACAACTTTCTATTTGGGAAGGCAGCAAACATTCACAAGCTTATCTTGCTCTAAAAACTGAAAAAGCAGATAATATAGCAAAAGAGAAAGGTTTTAATACTAAAGCTGTTGAAACACCGGAATGTTTAAAATGTCACGCATCAGGTTACAACGTTGATGCTTCCTTAATTGGCGATAAATTTAAAGTTGAAGATGGAGTTCAATGCGAAACCTGTCATGGACCTGGTTCGGACTACAAAAGCATGAAAATTATGAAGGATAAGCAAGAAGCTATTAAAAATGGTTTGATGATTTATGACAAGATTGAAGATTTTTGTATAGGATGTCATAACGCAGAAAGCCCAACCCATGTAGATTTCAACTTTGAAGAATCCTGGGCTAAAATAAAACATACAATCCCTAAAAACTAAAAATAAATAGTATCCAATATTCTTTAAAAACTAGATGAGAAAAATTCTACTATTTCTAATAGCCGGCGGACTACTTTATACAATTTTTCCACAAAGTTTAAATGGAAGGTTCTCAAGTTCAATTTATACTTTTGAACGCTTCGATACTGCTGGCGCTTCTAATAATCAGGCAAGAACCTTCCAGATGCTCTCATTCAACTTCGGTAAAGATAAAATCTGGTTGCGATCAAACCTCAATCTCGAAGCAGATATTGCAAACAAACTGAAAAGTGATCCAAGACTTAGGTTTTATAACCTCTATGTTGACCTTCAGGGTCTTTGGGATATTGCATCCTTAAAAATAGGTCGACAACCTCTTTACAATAGTATTGCAGGTGGTATTTTTGATGGCGCTACTTTAGGTTTGAGTCGTTCGGGTTATAAATTTCAAGTCTATTATGGAGGAAATGTCCCTGCATATCAAAAACTGGAACTAATTGACAATTGGAATGACAATTATCTTCTTGGTGGTGAGTTTACAATTTATGCTTTAACCGATTGGAGATTCAGCGCAAAATATATTAATAAGAATTTTGCTAGTCAATCTTACACGGCGCAACGAATGGATCCTGATCTCAATCCAATAAATGTCCTGATCGAGAATAAATCTAATCAGTACCAGTTTCTCTCCGGTGAGGTTTCTTATCACAAACAAAAAAATTATAGTGTAAATGCCAGATACGACTATGATCTTAATTTTCAGACATCTTCCAGAGTTGAATTATCAGGAAGATATGAAAGCATAAAAAATTTGGGATTAAATCTTTACTATAATTACAGAGAACCAAAAATCAGGTACAATTCAATCTTTTCTGTTTTTGATTATGGTAATACATGGGAAATTGAAGCAGGTGCAGATTACCTGATTGATAATACATATACTCTGGTTGGCAAATTTGGTAATGTTGCTTTTAAGGGAGAAACATCGCAGAGGGTAACGTTAGGAATCTCTTCTCCGTGGGGTTCTATTACGGGAAGAAAGAATTTTGGTTATGCTGGTGAAATGGATGCAATTTCTTTATACACTGCATTTGCTATATTGGAGGGATTATTAACTCCTTCAGTTGGAGTGTCTTATTCAAATTATAAACTGGCTAAAGATGATCCTTTAAATGAATTAGTATCAGTACTAGTGGGCACTAATTTAAGACCTTTTAGAACACTGTCGTTCGATATTCAGGGGCAATATCTTAACAATAAAATCTATAACAATGACTGGAGATTTTTCTTCAAACTTAATTTCTGGTTTAACACTATCTTTAATTGAATTTTATGATTAAGAAATTTTATATAATAGTAATATTAAGTGCCGCAACATTCTTACTTTTTGCTGCATTTTTTATACAAAATTCAGATTCCGAGCAAACTAATAAAGATCTGATAAAGTTCTCGCATTCTTTACACAGTGATCTTGTTGAATGTGCTGATTGTCATACATCAGTAAGCGAGAGTACATCACTAAAGGATAGACTTCTCCCCAACCACGAAAGCTGCAAAAGCTGTCATGATGTTGATGATGAAAAAAATTGTAATACCTGTCATTTAAATGACAATTACGAGGCTTTAAAACAGACAGAATCAGAACTCATCTTCAATCATAAAATCCATATTATTCAGAAGATGAATTGCACTGATTGCCATAAGGGATTGGATAAAGTTGACTACAGTTTCGAAAGTTCCGAAGTATTTCCATCAATGGAAATTTGTTCAGCCTGTCATAATGAGGTAAAGATTGCTTCAAATGCCTGCGAATCCTGTCATATCTCCACATTTAATCTTTTACCACAGAATCATAGAAGTAATGATTATTTGCGATCTCATAAATTCCTTGCGTGGGAAGCCAATGCTAATTGTATGATGTGTCATAATAATACCACTTGCCAGGATTGTCACGTAGCTACTACAGGGATTACCGAAACTAATTTACCGGATGATTTTTATCCTCCATATATGCCAAGCAATTCAATTGATGGTTCAAAGCAGCAAGTTATATTAAAAGTACATGGAGATCTTAATTACAGATACTCGCACGGAATTGATGCTCAAGGAAAGACTACCGAATGTCAAACTTGTCATCAGATAGAAACTTTTTGTGCAAACTGTCATAAATCGGAGAATAGAGATTTTGCAATAGGTGGCATAGTACCATCTTCGCATCTGATGCCAAACTTTAAAACCATTGGTGTTGGAACCGGAGGCGGCGAGCACGCAGTTTTAGCCAGAAGAGATATTGAGCAATGTGTTTCCTGCCACGATGTTCAGGGTGGAGATCCGACTTGTATATATTGTCACCTGGATAGTGATGGAATACAGGGGACTAATCCTAAAACACACGCCGCTGGCTTTATGAAGGATGTACACGGTGATTGGCACGATAGTCAAGGCTCAATCTGCTATAATTGTCATACAAGTCAGTCGCCTTCATCACCAGCAGGATTAGGTTTCTGCGGATATTGTCATGGAACACAGGGAGCTAACTAAAATTATGAAATTAAAAATGAAATATATTTACATATACTTCTCAGCAATAATTTTTGTAATCTATGCTGACGGCTGCAGTGATTTAAAAGATAATATTCCTTCTGTTCCTACAGTCAACACTCACGGTTCAGGAGTATTTGATGCAGCATCACCAAATTATCATCCTAAAACAATAGCTAATTCAGCAAATGGTATGTATAGTTGCCAGGAATGTCACGCTGCTGATTTTTCAGGAGGAGTAACAGGTGTAGGTTGCAACACATCTAACTGCCATCCTGTAATTGGTGTGCACGTTAGCGGAATTACAGATCCATCGAGTGAAAATTTTCACGGTAAGTATATTAGAAGTAATAATTGGGAAATGAGAACCTGTCGACCGTGTCACGGTGAAAATTATGCCGGAGGTTTAGTATCGCCTTCCTGTAATGAATGTCATATTTATCCGGGTGGGCCTGAAAATTGTACAACATGCCACGGCAGTACTACCAGTAACGCACCTCCAAAAGACTTGAATGGAAATACGTCAACCAGTGAAAGAGGAGTAGGTGCTCATCAAGCTCATTTGCAAGAAAATTCTGTAGGAAAAATGCTTTCCTGTACTGAATGTCACAATGTTCCCGGTGGTGTTTATACACCCGGACATTTAGATAATGATAACAGGGCAGAACTTTTATTCAATAATCCGCTTGCCAATCTCGTTACAAATGATCCTTCAACATCGCAATACGATCCTGCTCTGCCACTTTTTACACCCGATCCACTCTATGATTTATCAACTTTATCATGCTCGAATACATATTGCCATGGTAACTTTAAAAATGGAAATTTAACAAATACACCGGTTTGGACAGATCCTTTAACATCTCAATGCGGTTCGTGTCATGGAAGCGGAAGTAATCCTTTACCGGGCGGAAATCATACAAACAATCCAAATTGTTCTAACTGTCACGGCGGTGTTGTTGATGCGAGTTTGAATATTATTAATCCTTCAAAGCATATTGACGGATTGCTCAATCTGTTTGGGAGTGATATTAAATACTAAATTGATTCTTAATTAACATAACTAGTTATACAGGAGTAAATAAATGAAGCAAATAAGAAATCTCTTAAAGCTACTTATAGCAGCGATACTGTTAGCGGGGATGTTTGCAGCTTGCGAAGGCCCTATGGGTCCGCGAGGTTACCAGGGTGAACCAGGAGATCCCGGCCCGGGTTCAGTTGTCAACTGGGAAGGATTTAAAGAAGGAATAGTTTGTGCATCTTGCCACAATCCTGACTATGATACAACTTATTTCGTATGGGCAAGAAAATACCAGTGGGCTCTCTCAAAACATTCTTTTGGTGGTGATTACGCAAGAAATGCAGCACCATGTTCCGGATGTCATACTACAGAAGGATTTATACAGATATATATGGGAAGAACACTTACGGATCAGGTAAATGCTTCACCTCCGGGATGTTTCGCCTGTCATTCTCCTCATTCACGTGCAGATTTTTCACTTCGTACAACGGATCCGGTTACTGTAATGTCCGCTGTTGCAGGCGTTCCGGATTTAGTTTTCGATTATGGTAAAGGTAATCTTTGTGTTTCTTGTCATAAAACACGCGAATTAAGTCCAATGCCAGATCCTACAAAAACCGCAAGTACTGACACTATTGTTATCACAAATAGTCGTTGGTATCCGCATTATGGTGTTAATGGTCAAATGCTTGCGGGTACCGGCGGTTTCGAATTTCAAGGTGTTACTTACAATAATTCATTCCATACCGGCAGTGATGTTATTAAGCAGGAAGGCTGTCCGATTTGCCATATGGCTGAACCTAATGCGGGAACCGGTTTTGGCGGTGGACATACAATGTTGCTTTCTTACTCTGGCACTCACGGTGAAGCTCAGGAACTATTAACCGGATGCAATTTAACAGGTTGCCACAGTGGTAATCTAACTTCCCTTGATTATAAGGATGGTCAAACAATTACAGAAGAATTACTTGATTCATTACATACTCTGCTTATTAACAAGGGTTGGCTAACTTCATCAGGTTTAGTAAATGTCCCATTAAAGATTGCCCCAGAATACACAGCAGGCGCATTGTTCAATTACTTTTTTGTTGAACACGATATGAGCTTGGGAGTACACAATACTTATTATACTCACCAACTTCTCGAAACATCTATCGATGCTTTGAACGAAGAAGAATAGTTTGTTCTTTATTAATTCAAAAAAGCCGCTTCTTAGCGGCTTTTTTATTGCGGAGAGGGAGAGATTCGAACTCTCGGTCCCGCAAGCGGGACAACGGTTTTCGAGACCGCCCCGTTCAACCACTCCGGCACCTCTCCATAAATAATTAATTCTATGAAGTATCAAATTAGAGAATTTTCAATTTAACCTCAATCAACTTGAAGCTCGATTAAAATTACTTTTGTGGTGCGGGAGCTATTTAATATATTTGCACACGAAAATCGGAGAGATGCAGGAGTGGTTTAACTGGCACGCCTGGAGAGCGTGTGTACCCGTAAGGGTACCGTGGGTTCGAATCCCACTCTCTCCGCTGAAAAATTCTTGATTTCATCAGAACCTGTCACAAAATCGGTTCTCACTTCATAAAAACATTTAGTTCTTAATCCTAAAAATTCACCACTCGTAATAAATCTGTTTTAATCTATAATTCTATCAATTATTTTTTCACTCGAGAGTTGGATAGAATTAATTAAGAACAAATTCCCCCCAAGACAGCAGATAAACATGCTACCCTGGAAGAGTCCCGGATTTTTTTCGGGACTTTTCTTTTTTAAATATTATTGAATAGTCGTGAGTATTCCAATTACATTTCTGTAATTTTACCATCAAAATTTTTAATGGATGACTGATTTAAAGAGACATATTCTTAGCACAATTAATTTGGCTTATCCTGTGATAATTGGTCAGCTTGGGGTAATTATGATGGGTGTAGTGGATAGCCTGATGGTTGGCAGACTTGGTGCTTCTCCTCTTGCGGCTGCAGCTTTAGGCAGCAGTCTTACATTTATAGTTATCATTATCGGACTCGGACTTTCAATGGCAGTAACACCATTGGTTGCAATTGCAGTTGGAGCAAAAGAATATGAGGATTGTGGAATATACTTCAGGCAGTCTCTTTTAATCAATACAATTTTCTCAATAATCATTGCGGTTCTGATCTTCTTTGTTGCAGATTTAATCAAGTATTTTGATCAGCCAGTGGAAGTTCAGGTTCAGGCTCAATCATATATGAAAATTATTGGATTGAGTTCAATTCCTTTAATGCTATTCCAAACTTATAAACAATTTATCGAAGGTCTTTCGGTTATGCGTCCTGCAATGATTATCACGCTTCTTGCAAATATTATTAATGCTTTTGCAAACTGGGTATTGATATTTGGCAATTTAGGATTTCCTGCGTTGGCTTTGGATGGTGCAGGCTGGGCAACTTTTTCTTCGAGAGTATTTATGGCGCTTGCGATGATTGGATTTGTAATGAATAATAAATTTTTTAAAGGCTATGATGTTTCGTTTCACTTTAAAAGCATTAATTGGCGAATAATAAAAAAGATTCTTTCTCTAGGCTTACCAAGCGGTTTGCAGTATTTCTTTGAAGTTGGTGCGTTTTCATTCGCTGTTGTTATGGTTGGTTGGCTCGGAGCAAAACAGCAAGCTGCTCACCAGATCGCAATTAATTTAGCTTCAATTTCTTTTATGGCTGTGCTTGGTATTTCTGCTGCCGGATCAATTAGAGTTGGAAATGCAGTCGGACAAAAAGATATACAAGAAACCCGCAGGGCAGGATTTACGGCATCATTTCTAGGGGCTTCAGTAATGTTTTTTTCTGGATTGATATTTATCTTTTTCAGAAACTTTCTTCCAACTCTTTATATCAATGATAAGGAGGTAATTTCGATTGCTTCTTCATTGCTTATAATTGCAGCACTTTTTCAACTTTCGGATGGTTTTCAGGCAGTTGGAATTGGAATTCTCCGCGGATTAACGGATGTAAAAATTCCTACTGCGATTACTTTTATTGCTTATTGGGTTGTAGGACTTCCGGTTGGTTATTTACTTGGTTTTACTTTTAATTTAGGTGTTCAGGGTGTCTGGATTGGATTGTTATCGGGATTAACTACTTCTGCAATTCTTCTTACACTTCGTTTCAATTCAAGAAGCAAACACATTATAACAGTCTAATCAGTGAAGATTTTAGTGACGTACTTTTTATCGACTTCTTCAAAATAAATATTGCTTACATTTAAGTTCTTTGATGACTTATCCCAAATTTCTTTTGGGTTTTCTTTTTTTGTTTTGAAAATATTTTCTTTCGAAAATTTGGATTTGGTTGTAACTACATAAAATGGTTTTTTGTACTCTTTGCAGAGCAGTGCTAATGCTTTGCTACCGACTTTATTTGCCACTTTTCCGTTTTTCAGAATTGAATCTGCTCCGATAATTGCAGCATCTACTTTCGGTACAAAAATTCCCATCATCGCATCTGTAATTACTTCAACATTTATTCCGGCTTTTGTTAAATCCTGAGCAGTTAATCTCCCTTCATTTTTAGGTCTCGACTCGCAAACAACAACCTTGAGATTTTTAATCTTCTCGTGCGATAATTTTAAAATTTTAATTACTGTTTTACTTCGGGATAAAGTGATTATACTTTTAGTCTCTTTTAGAGACAAATAAATTTTATTGAAAATAACTTTTATTTTCTCATCTTCGTTTCTTGAATAGGTTTCAAGAAAATTTACTAAATCTGAATTATTGTTTTTTCTCAAAATTTTGTTGAGTTCATTTAAGTATGAATTGGCAATTTCAAAATGTTCAAGCTTCTTTTTTCCAAGTTTAATCGATTCTTTGATTTGAGCAGAGTTATTTCTGATTGAGATAAAGTATTTATTTAGGAGAGCTACTAATTCTGAAGAACCAGAAGTTTTGTTGTTTAGGATTTTATTTAGTTTAGTCGAAGTATTCTTCATCATCACTCAATTTGCTGACTGCCAGCTTTTTGATATTAAAATTTCTGTAAGATTTTTTCGAAGAAGCTTTATTACTTGACAGAGCACCAAATAACTCTTCTTTTGAACCGAAATCCTTCAAATAAAAAATTCTAACTTTGTTTCTATTTTTTGTTAACCAGTTCAAAGAGATTTTCATCTTCTCCAGATCTTCTTCAGTCGGGTTAATGTCTGTTCGTATAGTATTTGCGTAATAATCATCTATTGCTGATTCAAAGTTGTCTTTCTTATTTACATCTTCTTTCTTAATAAAATATTTACCTTCCAGCAGGAGTATATAATCGTGATTGATCCCTTCAGCAATCTCGAATAAGACATTTGCTTTGTTCACTGGTTCAGCCAATAGTGAGGATTTGTGCGTTTGGGAGAGTATTAAATCAATAACTTCTTTTGTCTCGGCAGCTTTTTCATATTTCTCTTTTGAAGAATAGTCTTTCATTTTATTCAACATTCTGTCTAGTGCTGACTGGTTGCCTCCAGAAAGAAATTCATAAACTTTTTCAAGTTCATCAAAATAATCCGGATCATTCTTTTTAGCACAAGGTGCAGTACATCTTTCAATATCCGCAAGAAAGCATTTTTTGCCTTTCTTAAATTCTTTTTCATTGCATTCACGAAGAGCAAATGTTTTATCGATTATATCAAGAACTACTTCTGCTTTCCTCCGCGAAACAAACAATCCGAAATAGTCATTCCCATCGAAATCAAAACTGCTTGATATTTCTGGCTTTGGATACTTATTGCTTTTATTTATCCTGATGAAATATTTATTTCCGTATTTCTTAAGCTGGCGGTTATGTTTTGGATTTATAACCTTGATACTTTCTGCTTCAAGCAAAAGTGCGGTAAGTTCAGAATTTGTAATCTCAGTTTTTATTTTTACTGCCTGTTTTACAATCCTTTTCGGTTTGCCGACAGCAGTTGCAGCAAAATAACTTCGCACGCGATCTTTTAATGATTTAGCTTTACCTACGTAAATCACTTCATCTTTTTTATTCAGAAAATAATAAACGCCGGGAGAATCGGGCAGGGAATAAAGTGCATCGTGAATTCCCTTTGGCAATTTTATAAGCTGGTTGGAAGGAACCATTGATGATTGATATTCAATCAGATGCTGAAGAGTTTTAACCCCATTTTCTTTTGATATTTTTTTTATAAGCTTGATCAGAATTTTAGCTGTAGCTTCTGCATCTGAAAGAGCTCGATGAGATTCTTTATTTTTTATTTTAAGATGCTGAGTTACAGATGCTAAAGACTTACTCTTCAGTTCTGGAAAAACCTTTCTTGCAAGTTTTAATGTGCAGATCGTAAGATTACTTAAAGGCTCATATCCATTACGTATAAACTCATATCGAAGAAAGTTTTCATCAAAGCTTAAGTTATGACCGCTGATAATTGAATTGCCGATGAATTCCTCAATCTCCTCTGCAGTATCATAAAAGCTTGGTGAGTAAGCTACATCACTGTTTGATATTCCTGTAAATTGTGTTATAAAGTATGGAATATCGCAACCAGGGTTAATCAGTGTTGAATACTTATCTTCTATTTTTAGGTTCTTGACTTTAACAATACCAATTTCAATTACCCGATTATTTCTTGCAGATAGTCCGGTAGTTTCAACATCCAGTACGCTGAATTCAGCTTCTTCTAAAGGTGTGGAAGGAAGTTCTGATG
>Ga0307425_1000386_pt1 | contig 27893 bp, 20 predicted proteins | sample SalMarWE160330MG_FD_202152 | JGI IMG/M metagenome (GOLD analysis project Ga0307425, IMG submission 202152) | Salt marsh sediment microbial communities from the Plum Island Ecosystem LTER, Massachusetts, United States - WE1603-30 | ecosystem: Environmental > Aquatic > Marine > Intertidal zone >...
ATGAATACCTGCCGCCTTCATGGCATCGATTTTTCCCTGGGCAGTACCGCTGCTGCCGCTGATGATGGCACCGGCATGGCCCATGCGCCGCCCGGCAGGCGCTGTCAGACCGGCAATAAATCCCACCACCGGTTTTGTCACATGCCGTGTAATAAATTCAGAGGCCTGTTCCTCTGCCGTTCCGCCGATCTCTCCAACCATCACTATCCCTGTGGTATCGGCATCTTTTTCAAACGCTTCAAGACAATCGATGAAGTTGGTGCCGTTAACAGGGTCTCCGCCGATGCCGATGCAGGTGGTCTGACCGATGCCCTTAAGGGTGAGCTGATGAACCACCTCGTAGGTAAGGGTCCCGGATCTCGATACCACACCGATGGGACCGCCGGGTTTGTGAATGGGACCCGGCATGATCCCGATCTTGCATTCACCCGGGGTAATGATTCCCGGACAGTTCGGCCCGATGAGACGGGACCTATACCCTTCGAGATAATTTTTAACCTTGACCATATCCATCACCGGAATACCTTCTGTGATGGCAACGATAAGATCCACACCGGCATCCGTGGCCTCCATAATGGCATCCGCCGCAAATGCCGGTGGAACAAATACCATGGAGCAATTTGCCCCTGTTTGATCCACCGCCGCTTTCACGGTATTGAATACCGGAACCTCATCCATCTTTTGTCCGCCCTTGCCCGGCGTTACACCGGCAACCACATTTGTTCCGTAATCGATACACTGGCGTGCATGAAACTGTCCTTCTTTGCCGGTAATTCCCTGAACCATAAGGCGCGTGTTCTTGTCAACAAATATGCTCATTCTTCATTCCTCAACTTTTATTTATCCGCAACAAACTGTGCCACCTTCTGTGCGGCGTCCTTCATATCGGCAGCGGTAATCAGATTGAGACCGGAATCGGCCAGAATCTTCCGGCCTTCTTTAACATTGGTCCCTTCCATACGGACCACCACAGGAACATTAATCCCGGTCTTTTCCGCCGCACTCACAACCCCTTTGGCCAGCACGTCGCACCGCAAAATCCCGCCGAAAATATTGATCAGAATCCCTTTGACATTCTTGTCACTGAGCATGATTCGAAAGCCGTTCTCAACCATCTCGGCACTGGCTCCGCCGCCGACATCCAAGAAGTTGGCCGGCTCGGCCCCGGCCAGCTTAATGATGTCCATGGTGGCCATGGCCAGACCTGCACCGTTGACCATATTGCCCACATTACCGTCCAGTTTGATGTAGTTGAGATTAAACTTGGAGGCTTCCACCTCAAGGGGATCTTCCTCGTCCAGATCACGGTATTCAAGAATATCTTTATGGCGATAGAGGGCATTGTCGTCAAAGTCGACCTTGGCATCCAGTGCGATCACCGTGTCCTCGGCGGTAATCACAAGGGGATTGATCTCCACCAAAGAACAGTCGTAATCCATAAACAGCCGGTACAGACTCGCCAGCATGGAAACAAACGGTTTTATGACCGCCGGCGACATATTCAGACCAAAAGCCACCTGCCGGCAGTGATAGGGCTGTATTCCCATAAGGGGATCGATACTCACTTTGATAATCTTTTCAGGGGTGTCGGCGGCCACCGCTTCGATATCCATACCCCCGGCCTCGCTGGCCATGATCACCACCTTTGCCGTGGCCCTGTCCGGGATGATGCTAAGGTACAATTCCTTTGCGATGTCAAGGCCCTGCTCCACCAGCACTTTTCTGACCAGCCTTCCTTCCGGACCGGTCTGGTGGGTCACCAGATTCATCCCGATGATATCGCCGGCAATCTTCTGTGCTTCCTCTATGGATCCAGCAAGTTTGACGCCTCCCCCTTTGCCTCGGCCTCCGGCGTGAATCTGGGCTTTGACCACCACCGGAAACTGTCCCAGGGTTTCGGCCATTTTCTTGGCTTCATCCGGGGTGAAAGCAACGCCGCCTTTTGGGATGGGAATGTTGTATTTTGTAAACAACGCTTTTGCCTGGTATTCGTGGATCTTCATTTATCCTCCAACAATTCTTCTATCTTCACTTGTTTATTCAGAGCCGGTTCCAAAATGTTCAATTTTGCCCGAGGTCAAGAAAGGCGAAAATTTTAACCGCAGGAATACTGTAGCGTATTTCGAGGATTAAAATTTGAGCCTGCCGCAGAGATCGGGAAAAAGGGGGCGTTTTGAAACCGGGTCACCCGATCACACACAGCACATTGTCTTTGGCCACGGAATCTCCGCTGGAAAAATTAATGGCCTTAATCGTACCGTCCACAGGGGCTTGAAGGGCATTCTCCATCTTCATCGCTTCCAGAATGACCACCGTATCCCCTTTGCTCACCGCATCTCCCACCTGCTTTGAATATTTGACGATCATGCCCGGCATCGGTGCTTTCAGCGGCGTACCTCCAACTTCAGCAGCGGCCGGTGAAGGCGGTGCAGCCGGAGCGGGTTTCGCCGCCGGTGCCGGCTGTGCAGGCGCGGCAGGTTTGGGTGCTGCCGGCGCTACAGCAGGTGCTGCAGGTGCCGGCGCTGGTACAGGGGCGCCGGCAGGCAGTTGCTGCACATAGCTGATCATCGGCGACCCGCCGGGTTCTTCCACGCCCACTTCAAAATATTCGTTGTCCACAAACACATTAAAGGTCCGAAGGGCATCGGTTTTTTCCGGCGCTTTCTTTTCCACTTTTCGCACCAGTTTGCCCAGCTTGGCCAGCTTCACCAAATCTTCCTCGGCTTTAATCTCTTCTAAGGTCCGCGACTTGACTTCCGCAGGCGGATCTTCTTTGCCGTATTTCCATTTCAAAAACCGCTTGCCGGTAACCGGATAAATGGCGTACGTGATCACATCGTCAATGTCCTCGGCCAGCCCTTCGGTATCGCTTTTAGCCTGTTCAAGCTCGGGCTCCAACACCTCGGCCGGCCGGCAGGTGATCGGTTCCTCGCCTCGAGGATATCCTGCAAGGGCTTTCTTTTGGACCTCGGGATCGATGGGAATGGCGGTCTTGCCGTATAAACCGTAGCACAGATCTTTGACCTGACCGGTGATCATCTTGTATCGCTCATTTTCATCGTCAAACAAAACATTGTTGACGGTCTGTATCCCCACAATCTGACTGGTGGGGGTCACCAGCGGAACCTGTCCCAGTTCTTTTCTGACTCTCGGAAGTTCCTTGTAAACCTCATCGATCTTATTCAGCGCATCCATTTCCCTTAACTGGTTCACAAGGTTGGACAGCATCCCTCCCGGTGTCTGGTGCAACAGCACATTGATATCGATGATCGACACCTTGGAATCATCCAGCAGATGTTTGTATTTGGGCATGATTTTCTTTTCGAATATCTCGTTGATCTCCGCCAGTTGCTTAATATCGAATCCCGTGTCCCGGTTGGTCCCCAAAAGGGTCATCACCAGCGGCTCTAAGGCGGCATGAGAGGTCCGATAGGCATATGGCGACATGCAAGTGTCGATGATATCCACGCCGGCTTCAATCGCCTTCAAATGGCTCATGGGTGACATTCCGGAAGTAAAGTGGCTGTGAAGATGTATAGGCACCTTCACCGCTTTTTTTAACGCTTTGATAATTGCATAGGCGTCATAGGGTGCAATCAGGCCTGCCATATCCTTAAGACAGATGCTGTCGGCACCCATGGCCTCCAGATCCTTGGCCTTGTTGACATAGTAATCAATGTTATACACGTCTCCGCCCAGCCGAGGCTCGGTCATGGTATAACAGATACAGCCCTGAAAATGCTTTCCGCACTTTTTGATAACACGAACCACCGTTTCAAAGTTTCGATAATCGTTCAGGGCATCGAATGTCCGGAAAATGTCCAGGCCGTTTTCAGACGTTCGCTCTACAAAAGCCTCGGCAAGATCATCGGCATAATTCCTGTAACCAACAAGGTTTTGTGCTCTGAGCAGCATGGAAAACGGCGTCTTGGTCATGTACCGTTTTAACGTCCGGAGCCTTTCCCACGGATCCTCGTTCAAAAAACGGTGCATGGTATCAAACGTTGCGCCGCCCCATGTTTCAACCGCCCAGAACCCCACCTCGTCCATCCTTTCGGCAACCGGAATCATATCTTCGGTCCGACCCCGGGTGGCGAACAAAGACTGGTGACCGTCCCGAAGGGTCAGGTCCTGTATCTTAACGGGATTTTCAGCTTTAGGTCTGTCCTTGCTGTAATCCATGTTCGTTAGTTTCACCTGGTTGTGATCACTCATTTTAAAGTTCTCCTGTTAGAAATATTTTTTAGCATCCGACTTAAAAGCGGCAACGCCGCGTTGTATAAAATCGTGACGCGATTTTATCTAAAGGTCCTCATTTGCATCAAATTTCGTATTTGCATCTGGGACTGCCGACCGCTCATGCCCCACAATTTTATCGGCCCTGCGGCAGACGGGGCCGGTGCCGGCAACACCGCAGGTGCGGCCATGGACTGAATGCAGATCGCTTCTTCTTCTGTCGTGATGTAGTTCATCACTCCGGCGATGGCTGCGGCTGCTTTCTTTTTGTTCTTCATTGGTTCACCACTTAACATTGACGATTGAATATTGAAAAATTGAAGGCACACCCTCAAATTAAAATCGTCAATTGTCAATATTCAATATTAAATTACATGGGTATATTCCCATGTTTTTTCGGTGGAAGGGTTTCCCGTTTACTGCACATCACTTCCAACGCGTCAATCAGACGCGGACGGGTTTCGCTCGGTACAATCACCGCATCCACAAAACCACGGCCGGCAGCACAATACGGATTTGAAAAGAGTTCCTCATATTCGGCGATCAGTTCTTTTCGCTTGGCCTCGGGATCATCCGCCCCTTTAATCGCCCTTCTATGAATGACATTGCATGCCCCGGCGGCTCCCATCACCGCGATTTCCGAGCTGGGCCATGCAAACGCCATGTCCGCGCCTAAATCTTTGGAACACATGGCCAGATAAGAGCCACCGTAGTCCTTACGCGTCACCAAAAGCAGTTTGGGTACCGTTGCTTCCGAGTAGCACCACAACAGTTTTGCCCCATGCCGGATGATACCCCCCCATTCCTGCTGGCTGCCGGGAAGATAGCCCGGAACATCGGCAATGGTCAGCATCGGTATGTTGAATGAATCACAAAACCGGATAAACCGGGTGGCTTTGTCCGACGCATCGATGTCCAGGCATCCGGCAAGTACCTGGGGCTGGTTCGCGATAATGCCGATGCTTCTCCCGTTCAGTCGCGCAAAACAGATGATGATGTTTTGCGCAAAGTATTCGTGAGGCTCGAAAATCTCCCCATTGTCCACGATTAAACGGATAATGTCTTTCATGTCGTAAGACTGGTTGGGGTTGTCCGGTATAATGGTGTCGAGCAAAGGATCCATGCGTCGCGGATCATCTCCGGTATTGACTATGGGCGGATCTTCCATGTTGTTTGACGGCAGATAAGACAAAAGTTGTTTGATCCGGTTGATGGCATCCTCATCGCTTTCACAGGCAAAATGCGCCACACCGCTCTTTTCGTTATGGGCCATGGCGCCGCCGAGCTCTTCAAAGGTAATCTGTTCCCCGGTGACCGACTTGATGACATCCGGCCCGGTAATGAACATATAGCTGGTGTTCTTGACCATAAAAATCCAGTCGGTCATGGCCGGTGAGTAGACCGCACCACCGGCCGTGGGACCCATAATCGCCGAAATCTGGGGAATGACACCCGAACTGAGGGAATTGCGGTAAAAAATCTGACCGTATCCGGAAAGACTGTCCACGCCTTCCTGGATCCTGGCACCTCCGGAATCGTTCATGCCCACAAACGGAACACCCGCTTTAAGCGCCATGTCCATGATCTTGCAAATCTTCTTTGAATGCATCTCTCCCAAACTGCCGGCACGGGCCGTAAAATCCTGGGCAAAGGCGAACACCGGCCGACCCTCAACAAAACCATGACCGGTGATGACACCGTCGGACGGAATATCCACCGTCTCCATACCGAAATTGACACACCGGTGGCTCACGAACATGTCGATTTCTCGAAAGGTCCCTGGATCGAAAAAAATATCCAATCGCTCCCGGGCGGTCAGTTTTCCCTTCTCTTTCTGCTTGGCTACCGCTTTGTCGCCGCCCATCTTAAGGATCCTGGCTTCACGCGCCTTAAGATCCTTGATCTTATCTTCGATAATACCCATTACTAAATTCCTTTAATCGTATGCATAGATTTCGTAAGCTGTTTTTTCTCCGAGAAGATGATCGATTTTTTCCTGTGTTCCCCTTCTTTCGTCGCTCATCACCCATACTCTCCAATCTTCCATGGACTGCCAGGTACTCACCACCAGACTTTCACCCGGACGATCGATTCGTTTAAATGTTTCTCCGGAAATATAGCCCGGTTGCTGCATGGCCAGATTCCTGAGTTTTTGAAGCAGTGGCTTTAAGGCTTCAGCCTTGTTTATCGGTACGATCCGTTTAATGATTATTTTTACTGCCATTTCGCAATCCTCCTTTCAAACGAATAACAAAATAAAATTCTTTCAGCCGTCGTAGCTAAAGCTACTATGGCGAAGTCGGCTCGTGTATTTGTGTCTTGGTGGCATTTTTTTCCGGTTTATCCGGGTTAGGGTTTATCGTCCAAAAGATCCAGTAATTGACTTGCGGCGACGGTGGATGCAATGGTCCCGTTTTCAACCTCCTTTATTGTTTTGGAAAGGATTTTTTTAACTTCAGAGTTCTGATAAAAACGCTCTTTAAGACCTTCTTTAACAAGAGACCACATCCAGTCAACAGCCTGTTTTTTTCGGTTTGCCTTGAGTTCCCCGGTCTGCGTAAATATTCTGTGATGTTTTAAAACGTTTTCCCAGATCACATCGATGTCGATCATTTCCAAAGCACTGCAGGTCAGCACCGGTGGTGTCCAATTGGGCGATGAAGGCGCTAAAAAATGGAGTGCTGTTTCATATTGCTTTCTGGCAAATTCCGCTCTCTCAATATTGTCACCGTCGGCTTTGTTAACGGCAACCGCATCGGCAAGCTCGAGAATACCCTTTTTAATGCCCTGTAATTCGTCTCCGGCACCGGCGATCATCAGTACCAAAAAGAAATCGACCATTGATGCAACGGTGGTCTCGGACTGACCCACACCCACGGTTTCAACGATGATCACATCAAAACCGGCGGCTTCACATAAAATCATGGTCTCCCGGGTTTTGCGGGCAACGCCACCCAACGTGCCTCCGGAAGGAGAAGGACGAATAAACGCCCTTTCCTCTACCGCCAGCTTTTCCATACGGGTCTTATCTGCCAGTACGCTGCCGCCACTTCTTTTGCTGCTGGGATCAACCGCAAGGACGGCCACACGATGCCCCTTTTTGACAAGCATGGTGCCGAGGCTTTCGATAAACGTACTTTTGCCCACACCCGGTACCCCTGTTATGCCAAGGCGTATCGCCTTTTCCGAATAAGGAAGCAAAAGATCGACAATCGTATGTGCCAGCCGTTGATGGGCAGGCAGAGAACTTTCAATCACCGTAATGGTCTTGGCAATCAGACGCCGGTCACCGCTTAGAACACCTTGCACATAATATTGAGGATCTTCGGATATCATTCGTGTTGCTCAAGAACATTCAGAACCTTATTGGCCGAATCGGCAACCACGGTTCCCGGACCAAATACCCCTTTGGCTCCGGCTTGATACAAAAAGTCATAATCTGCCGGAGGAATGACGCCGCCGACCACCACCTTGATCTCTTCACCCCCCTTTTCTTTGAGAACATTGATAAGTTGTGGCACCAATGACTTATGCCCCGCAGCCAAGCTCGAAACACCGACCACATGCACATCGTTCTCCACAGCCATCTGGGCGGCTTCCTCCGGGGTCTGAAACATGGGACCGATGTCCACATCAAACCCGAGGTCTGCAAATGCAGTGGCAATGACCTTGATTCCGCGGTCATGACCGTCCTGTCCCATTTTTGTCACCAGTATCCGTGGTCTTCGACCGTTCTTCTCCTGAAATTCATCTGTTCTTTTTCGCACGGCAGCAAATATTTCGCTGTCCGCATACTCATCGGCATATGCACCGGATATGCACTGGGTTGTGGCCACAAACCGGTTGAAGACCTTTTCCATGGCGTCTGAAATTTCTCCAACCGTGGCCCGCGCCCTGACAGCAGGAATACAGGCTTCCAACAGATTCCCGCCGGATTCGGCAGCATGGGTTATGGCTTCTAAGGTCCTTCGAACTTCATCGTTGTCTCTTTTTGTTTTTATCTCTTTTAATCGTACAATCTGTTCATCACGCACCGTTTGGGAAACCTCCAGCACATTTTCCAGCGGTTCTTTCTCGACCTGATACTTATTCACGCCCACAATTACATCTTTCCCCTGGTCGATGCGGGCCTGTTTTCTGGCCGCCGCTTCTTCGATGCGCATTTTCGGCATGCCGGTTTCAATGGCTTTGGCCATTCCACCTATTTCTTCAACCTCTTGGATGATCTCTCTGGCCGCCTTGATGATGCCATCGGTCAACGCCTCGACATAATAAGATCCGCCCATGGGATCAATGGCATGGCAGATCTGAGACTCTTCCTGAATAACGATCTGTGTATTTCTGGCAATCCTGGCGGAAAAATCGGTGGGCAGGCCCACCGCTTCATCAAAGGAATTGGTATGGAGCGACTGGGTTCCCCCCAGGGCTGCGGCCAGCGCTTCAATGGTGGTTCGAATGATGTTATTGTACGGGTCCTGTTCGGTCAGACTCCATCCCGATGTCTGAACATGGGTTCGTAACATGAGAGATTTCGAATTTTTAGGATTGAACTGGCTCATGAGTTCATGCCACAGGAAGCGAGCAGCCCTTAACATGGCGATTTCCATAAAAAAGTTCATCCCAACACCGAAGAAAAACGAGAGCCTCGGCGCAAATGCGTCGATATCCAGTCCCGCCGCAAGGGCTGCTTTCACATACTCGAGACCATCCGCCAGTGTAAATGCGGTTTGAAGAACAGAGTCGGCACCGGCTTCCATCATGTGATAGCCGCTGATACTGACGGTGTTGTATTTAGGCATGTTTTTGGAGCAGTATCCGATAATGTCGGATACAATCCGCATGGAAGGTTCCGGTGGATAGATATAGGTGTTTCGGGTCAGGTATTCTTTTAGAATGTCGTTCTGTATGGTTCCTCCCAGTTGCTCATGCTTTACGCCCTGCTCCTCTGCGGCAACGATATATCCCGCCATCACCGGAAGCACCGCGCCGTTCATGGTCATGGAAACCGTTATCTTGTCCAGGGGAATCTGGTCAAAGAGAATCTTCATGTCTTCCACGGAATCGATGGCCACGCCGGCCTTGCCGATATCACCCGTTACCCTTGAATGATCCGAATCGTATCCCCTGTGGGTGGCAAGATCAAACGCCACGGAAAGCCCGGTTTGCCCGGCGGCAACGTTCCTCCTGTAAAATTCATTGGACTCTCTGGCTGTAGCAAAGCCCGCATATTGCCGGATGGTCCAGGGTCTCCCGGCATACATGGTGGCCATGGGTCCTCTGACATAGGGTGCAAAACCCGGCAGCGTGTTGACATGCGGCATTCCTTCAATGTCTTGTGCCGTATACAAAGGCTTAACCATAATCCCTTCAGGGGTTTTCCAGTTTAAATCCTCAAGGGGTCTTCCTCTCAACTGCTTGGTGGCAAGTTCTGTCCATTTTTTTAAATCAGGATGTTCTGCCATTGCATCCTCCTTTTTCAATGACTTTATTGTTTATAACTTAGGCTATCTCTCACACAGTTCAACCAGAACACCGTTGGTTGCTTTGGGATGCAGAAAAGCAATTTTTGCACCGCCCGCGCCCTTGCGCGGCTTCTCATCAATAAGGCGTATCCCTTTTTCCTTTAGCTCTGCCAGCGCTTCTTCAATATTCTCTACGCGAAAGGCGACATGGTGTACTCCTTGCCCCTTTTTCTCTAAAAATTTGGCAACCGGACCATCGGGAGCGGTGGACTCCAATAACTCCACTTCACTTTCTCCAACAGGAAAAAAGGCGGTCGTTACTTTTTGTTCCTCTACAGTTTCGGTCCCTTCAAAATGAAGTCCCAAAGCATCTGTCCACAAACTTTTTCCGTCTTCGATACTGTTTACGGCAATTCCAAGATGGTCAATCTTTAATATTTTCATAAAAATCCTCCCTTCAATCTTTAAATTTTTTCATCACCCTCTCGAATCCAGGCATGGCATTTTTTATGGTAAGATCATCCACGCAAAACGCGATTCTAAAATGACCCGGACCGCCAAAGCCGCTCCCGGGCACGGTAAGGATCAGCTCTTTTTGCAATTCTTTCACAAACTTTACATCATCAGGAACAGGTGTTCTCGGAAAGAGATAAAAAGCGCCCGGCGGTTCGACGAAATCATAGCCGCAATCTGCAAGGCCGTTACACAAAAGGTCTCTTTTCCGGGCATAAGCTGAAATATCCACACTGAAACCTTGAAGAGAGGCAACGATTCTCTGCATCAGACCCGGTGCGTTAACAAACCCTAAGATTCTATTGGCCAGCGCCATCCCCTCTATCAATTCTTTATTGAATGAAGCTTCAGGATGAACCGCCAGATAACCGATTCGTTCGCCGGGAATGGAAATATCCTTGGAATATGAGGTCGCAATGATGCTCTCATTATAACTTTTGAAAATACTTGGAACCGTATGTCCATCATAGACAATTTTGCGGTAAGGTTCATCCGATATCAGATAAAGTGTCCGATTGAGCCTTTTTCCTTTATCTGTTAAAAGCGTTCCGAGTTCATCGAGACTTTTTTTTGAATACACCTGGCCTGTGGGATTGTTGGGGGAGTTGATCAGGACAGCCTTTGTCTTTTCGGTAATGGCCGAATGAATCGCATCGATGTCCAGAGAAAAGTCGGGTTTTGTCGATACGGTTTTCAAAATTCCGCCATGATTATCTGCATAAAACTGATACTCGACAAAATAAGGCGCCGGAGTAATGACTTCGTCACCCGGGTCAAGAATTGCTTTTAGAATAACGTTTAAAGCACCGGCAGCGCCACAGGTCATGATCACATCGTTTTCTGTTACCTGAACCTGCTGCTCTTTGCACAGATATTCAGCCAAGGACTTGCGGACGTGAGGATACCCGACATTAGGCATATATCCATGATCCGTTCCGGTCAATGACATGACCGTACTTTTGAGTACCTTTTTAAATTTTTCGGGAGGCTCCAGATTTGGATTGCCGAGACTGAAATCAAACACATTCTCAGCACCGTGCTCAGCCTTTAGCCGTGCACCTTCTTCAAACATTTTACGGATCCATGAAGATACGGATATTTTGGTTTTTATATGCTTTGCAATGGTCATGATAAAATCATAAAATTTTATTTCAAAAATACATAATTATTTGATATCATAGGGCATAAATTAGCGGTATTTTTGTGTCGCCCCTATGGGATAATGGAGAGAGTATAGCGAACCAAAATTAGTAATATATAAATATTACAATATGGGATGCAAGCTATTTTTTGAAAAATTCTTTTCTGAATTCCTCAAATTTTCCTTCACATATCGCTGTCCGCAGTTGTCGAACCAGGTTCATGTAGTAATGAACATTATGGATGGTATTTAGACGATAAGCAAGCAGTTCTTTTGACAGATAAAGGTGGCGAAGATAAGCTCTTGAAAAATTCCGGCAGGTATAACAGGTGCACCTTGATTCTATGGGATCAATATCATTTTTAAATCGTGCATTGGAGATATTTATGGGGCCTGTTGTTGCGAACAATTGACCGTTTCTTGCATTCCTTGTGGGAAGGACACAGTCGAACATGTCAGCGCCAAGGGCCACAAGCGACACGATGTCCTCAGGTGTCCCCACCCCCATGATATATTTTGGCTTCTTATCCGGTAGAATCGGCAGGGTAAAATCAGCCATTTCAAGCATAAGGTCTTTGGGTTCGCCAACACTGAGTCCGCCGACGGCATATCCATCAAAATCGATGTTCAACAAATTATGGGCGGACATTTCTCTAAGGTTCTTGAACATACCGCCCTGAACAATACCAAACAGGGCGTTTTTCTCATTCTTAAAGGTATCTTTGCATCTTTTCGCCCATTGAGTGGTCAGTTCAAGCGCTTTTTGGGCATCACTTTTTTGGGCAGGATATTTTATGCATTCGTCAAGACACATCACGATGTCGGATCCAAGACACAGCTGGATTTCCACGGATTTTTCAGGGGTCAACAAGTGCTGGGAACCATCGATATGGGATTGGAATAAAACCCCTTCATCGGTCAATTTTCTGAGCTTTGCAAGGGAAAACACCTGAAAACCGCCACTATCGGTTAAAATAGGGCCGTCCCAGTGCATAAACCCATGGAGACCGTTAAAACTGCGGATCACATCACAACCCGGCCTGAGATATAAATGATAGGTATTCCCGAGGATGATCTGTGCACCGCAGGCGATCAGTTCTTCAGGGGATAGCGACTTAACGGTACCCAGTGTTCCCACCGGCATGAAAATGGGGGTTTCTACTTCACCGTGTGAAGTGTGCAAAATTCCCGCCCGTGCCCGGGTGGTTTCCGATTCTGCAACGATTTTGAAATTAAACATAAAAGTTAGCGTTCACAGGTTCAGGGTTCACCGTTCAGGGTTACTTTTCTATCCTCGTCTTTTTTTAGAGTTCACGAATCAATGTTTGGGGGACTTTATTCCACGCTCCAAGTTCAGGATTCTGCGTTCAAGGGTTCTTCTTAACCTTTGAACCTTGAACCTTTGAACCTTCCTTCAAACATTAAATGATCAACATCGCATCCCCGTAGCTGAAAAACCTGTACTGTTTTTCTATTGCCGCTTTGTATGCATTCAATACATTTTCTCGGGTTGAAAATGCCGACACCAGCATGAGAAGCGTTGATTTGGGAAGATGAAAGTTTGTGAGCATGGCATCGACGGTTTGGAATCGGTATCCGGGATATATAAACAGATTGCAGTTACCCTGACCATTGACAACGATTCCATTTTCATTGCTTGCATACTCCAGCGTTCGAACTGCAGTGGTGCCGACAGCCACAATACGATGACCTGCTTTTTTAGATTCATTAATCATGTCGGCGGTTTCTCTGGAAATAGAATACCATTCAGAATGAATCCGATGATCTCTGATATCAGATACCCTGACCGGCAAAAATGTACCGTAACCGACATGGAGTGTAACGGCAATGATCTTCACCCCTTTTTTCTTGAGTTTTTTCATCAGACCAAGCGAAAAATGAAGACCTGCCGTGGGTGCAGCCACAGCTCCTTTTTGCGAGGCATAGACGGTCTGATAAAATGTTCGATCATTTTTATCATCGTTCCGTTTAATATAGGGCGGCAAAGGAATATGCCCGATCCTGCCGATGATATGTTCAAAGTCGCCTTTATATGAAAACTTGACTGTATAAATTCCGGCTTTAAAATTGACGATTTTTGCCTTTAATTTTTGATTAAAAATAAGTGTGGTGCCGTCTTTTGGCCTTTTTGATGTTTTAATCAAGCACCGGCAATCACATTCTTTGTTATCGATCCGGCTTTTTTCATTACCCGGATAATCCAAAATAAGAACTTCGGCTTTACCGCCGGTCTCTTTTTGTCCAAAAAGTCTTGCAGGAATGACTTCGGTGTTATTCACGACAAGAACATCTGAAGGTTTGAGAAGATCAAGAATATCGTGAAAACGGTAGTGGGAAACCTCTCCGGTTTCCCGATCCAAAAATAAAAGTTTAGAATGATCGCGGTGGGTAACCGGCCTTTGTGCAATAAGCGCTTCGGGGAGATGATAGTCGTAATCTTTCAATAAAAACATTTCAGGTCGTTCTTTTTTTTGACTTCCCAACAAGGACAGTCCAGAGAAAAAAAGCAGGCCGTTATGGCCCTTCACAGGCCGGAACTTGTGCAGGTCCCGACAAAAGTTATCAAGGCGGCGCTCATCAGCACGGTAATGACATTGCGTACGGTTGCTCCTTTGGCAGGGCTGGTGGGCAGCTTTCTGAAAACGCGCTTTAATCCTTTATTGATCCATTTGATCAAAATGAGTCCGAATACGACTACCGCGAATGCGATCACCACCTCCCGGCCGTATAAAGACATTGTGCTTTCTATTTGTGCTATTTTTATAGAAAAACCTTCCATTGTTAACCTCCTCCATATAACAGATCGATATTTCCGTCGATAACAAAGGTGCACAGTTATCGTTAACGCCTCAAAAGATTATAAAAATCTATGTTACCGTACATCTTAAAAATATGTTTCGATCGGTTCGCAGATGAGCTTCTCTCAGGTATTAAAACAAAACGTTATTTTGAGAAATGCTATAAATCTGAATTATGCGACAACCGCTTCCAAAAAATAGCAAAAAAAGAACGGTTCGACAGTCATCCATCTGCGAGCATTTTTTTAATAGTCTTTACCAAGTCGTCCCGGCCTTGTTTTTTCAATGGAGAAAGCATCTCTTTGTAAAACGAATCTCGATGCCGTATGGTAATATCAAATTGCGCCAACTGCTCGGGTGTAACGTCATTCTCGACAAAGGCTTTTGTTTTATCGAGTGCATCGATAGCCAAGAGTTCCGTCATGGTTCGGATGCATTTTTCACATTTTCCACAGTTCAATCGGTCAGGAACATTGGCCAAACATACCCGGAAATTCTGAAAGGCAACATCCCAATCCGCCACGATTCTGAGTTTTTCCAACCTGGACAATGCAAGATCGCGGTGTATAATCCTTAGATCATAGCTCGAGTACGCAGGATCGAGGAGAGGATGAGAGCCGCACGGCGTCAAATTAGGAATATCATACGAAGAGGCAATATAAACCAGGTTTAGCCTGGAGGAAAAGGCATGTGCCACAGCTGCCAAAACCGCTCCGAAGAATCTGTCCAGCCAAAGTTCCCTTTCGTCACACAAGTGTCTGATGTTGGTATATACCGGGATGAGTGTCACCTTCGCGTCTTTTGCAACTTCAGAGAGCGCCTTTTTGGCTCGGTCAAACACATGATATTTCATGCCTCTTTCAATAACACCGCCGATATCAAAACCATGGACGAGAAGGCAATCCTTTATAGATCCGGGATGCTGGTCCGGATATGTTTTTTTGTTGATTCGCAAAGCAGCCAGGGAATCCATTCCTCCGGATAAAAAAAGTCCTGCCCTTCTGTGGTTGTTTAAATGGTGTGCTATGGAACGTGTCTTAGCCTCTATATTTAAAGGCTTATATTTTCCTTTGCTCCATTCTTTCATTAAGGCCATCACTGTTTCCAGACCTTCCCGCAAAGTCGGACATATATCGGCATCTAAAAATATCCGTCTTTCACCAAAATGCAAGGCCGGAATAATACAACCCACCAGAAAAGCGTGTGGGTTAAGAGATAAATCTTTTGCAAACGCTTTTTCTGTTTCAATATAAATATTTTGATCCGGACGATCGGAATCCTCCCATTGAACGGTCGCCGTCACACGCACCTGTTTCCCTTCGTTACTGAATTGGAAGTTTGATATCCGCATAAAAATATCTCCGGTTCTTTTTCAATCTGTCTGAGAATTATTTTTATGGCAACCGGTTAACCGTTTGAAACAGATCATTTCAGGTTGGTGATCCAATCAAACTTTTCTTTTGCCATAGGTGTCGGTCAGATAATGTACGATTCGGCCGGCAATATCTATTCCCGTTGCGGCCTCCATCCCCCGAAAACCCGGAGAATAATTGAGCTCGATGACGCTGATCTGTCCATTTTGATCTAAAATTAGATCCACCCCTGCGATGTCAAGCCCAATGGCACCCGTTGCCTTGAGGGCAATATCTTCAAGTTCATGTGGAAGATCTTTGGGTTGACTTTTTCCACCCAGATGTATGTTGGCTCGAAAGTCTCCTTCCTTTGGCCACAGTTCAATGGCGCCAGCAATTTTTCCACCGATGACCAGCACACGTATGTCCTGACGTCCTTTGGGGTGAATGAAGCGCTGCACCAAAAGCCCTTCGCGTTCATCCAGGTCATCATGGATAACCCCATGGACGCTGTGTTCTGACTCAATCAGAGCAACACCTTGTCCCTGGCGGTTGCTGGCTTGCTTGACCACGACCGGAAAGCCGCCCAAACGCACCAAGGCATCCTTGAAACCTTGGGCCGAATTCACAAACACGGTATCAGGCACATTGATCCCGGTCTCAGATAAAGCCATCAAGGTTAGAAACTGGTTTTTGGCCAAGCGTATGGAATTCAAATCATTGACAACCGGAATCCCCATAAGGCTGAATTGACGTATCAATGCCAGGCATGAATCTCCTACCGTGGCACCTTGGCGAGGCAGTATCACGTCCACTTGTTTTATTTCCGGTGGCCCTAAAAGAAAGGGCTTACCTTTGTCAAGACAGGGCCACACACGATAGGGATGAATCAGCATTGCCCGGTGGCCCTGTTCTGCAGCGGCTTCAATCAGCCGCCGATTGGGATGATACTCATGATCTCTGACAGTAATGATTCCGATGTTCATAACCGTGGCTTAATGTATTGTCGACACAAAAAAGGAAGATCAATCCTCAATCATCCACTCCGGCATCCAGACACCCACTTCCTTGCCTAACTTCTTGCTGTAGAACGTGGCCACACGCCGGGTCTGATTCCGCAAGGCCATCTTCTGGGCAGCCGTATTGTCCGAACTGATGATCGAAAAAAGTTTTATATCACCCACCCTTTCGGTCAGACCTTCCAAAAGCTTCGCACCGATTCCCATGCCCCGGTATTCGGGACGGACCGAAGTATAACCGCGTTCCAAATAGTTGCTCAGATCAAGACCAGACTGCCGGTTGACGACCTCCACATATTCCGCCCGTGGTCGTTTGAGGCTGGAGTTTCCAACAATAACTCCATGTTCCATGGCATAGCCTATTAGAAAAGCCCGTTCCAGATTATACCTGACCAATGCGGTATCTACCGATCCTCCGGCCTCTATCATGAAACAAATTTCATCTAAATATTCCGGCGGCATATCTCGTGGCTTAACAAAATGGTAGACAATATCATTCCCCACGGTATAGACAGCTAATCCTTTATCCCGTATCCGCCATCGCAGTAATTTTTTGGTCCCATATCTGTTTAAATAAAGCAGCAGGTGAAGCGGGTCGTTCAGAAAATGCCAAAAGGGTCGGCCGGGTAACCTAGAAACCTGCGTATAGACCACCGACGTTCCGGGCTTATCCAAGGGGCTTAAAGCGGACATTTTTGGAGACCGGGAATAGCCCCAGGAATGGACGATATTTGGGTTGGCCGCCATAAACTCCAAAAGTTCTTTATCAAGATCGGTTTCCGATCGAACCGGCATGATCACATGATTCCAAATGCCGGCCTTGGAAGCACTCCATAAACGTCGGGTCAGGAATTTAAGTTGACCGGATGGATGATACCACAAAATGAGTTTTACTCCGGCTTGATAGGCGTCATTCATGGCCTCAAGATCGGCGGATTCATCCAGTAAACATGACAGCCCTAAAAAAAAAGGCGCTTTTGCTTTCACCTTCTTATCGGTTCGGTTCATCATATGGGTCGGCTTCAGACGGTGGTCAATACTCAGCAATCCCTCTGTGTTAAAGGATTGTCGGTGTTTCTCCAGATCAGCCCAAAAGAGCGGCGGCGGCATTAAATCGGACTCGGTGTCTGTCGGCATTTGAAAAGGCAACACCAGGGACGGAACCAAATAGTCTATCAATGGCAAAGCGTTGAAGTCTGGAGCCGTCTTATATTCTAAAGATATGCTCCCCGACAATTCTCGAACCAGGGCCAACAATGGTTCCGGGTCCGTTTCAGGAATCAGGGTGTTGCCATATTCTCCAGCGTCCGCCAGTAACTGAAGATCCCCCATCAAAGCGATATGCAGTTCAGGGCGCTGTTCCTTGCTGAAGCAAGCCATAGTCAGTGCCGCCGGCAGCTGATCGGCAGTGGATACACACAAAATTAAAAGCTTGGGTTCCGGATGCTCGAGTCTCTGAGCCAGACCGTTTCGACACAGAGGCAGAAATGGGTTGATATCCGGATCCTTAATAAATTCTCTGATCTGAACCCTGTCTTTAACGGCAGGGTTGTAAAAACGACCTCGTTGTATGTGGGACGGATAATATGCAAGGGAGGCTAAATTTAGTAACACATCAACGGATCCAAGGGCTTCTAAATAATGTTCGGGTTCGTAAAAATCATCTGTTCTGAAAACGTCTAACATATGTCTAATGCCGGTGATTTTGCGATTCCACTTTTCAGGGTTCGCCGCCAAATCAGCCAATAAAGAAGCGGTTTCACGGTCTGCTTTCTCAAATACACCCCGCTTTTCTCTATTATCAGCCAAACTGACGATACGGTGCAACTCTTTGGAAGCCAAAAGATAGTTCAGAAAAAAATCAAGGTTGGCATCATACTGTTCCAGCAAAAGGCCCTTGCCGGTTAGATATGAAACAGTCCGGGCCAGAGACCACGGAGGGATGGAAGGACTGGCAACCGGTGGGTGAACCAGTAGGATATGAACCGTTTCCGGGTTGTTCATGGAAATATATGCCTTAGATATTCTCAATTAAAATGAAAGGTTATCTTTTTTCTGAGAAAGAATAAAAAAATTGCAGTTGGATGTCAATTATAAATTGAGCCAAGTTTTATTCGAAGATAATAAAGAAGATGAATTTAGCGGTCAGGCTTTTCATCGCTCAATTTAGGTTCAGGTTGACGTCATGGATATTGGAAATAGGTATGTCGTGTTTAAAGAAATATCAACAAAAATCCGTGTACAAACAAGAAAAAGAAAATTAATCCCTATTCACGTAGCGACATGTTCACACCATCGTCTCATTCAAAAAAGACTGATTTTAGAGATGCTTAAATGAAACTGATTGACTTATATATATAAATTTATAAAAATATATTGAAAATTTGAAAAACCCTGTTTCTAACTATCATCCAGAGGTTATAATGTATAAAAAGTCGATGATCGCAAAGAACGTTGCAACGATATGTTTATTTTTTATCACTGTCATAATTATCATCTCTTTTTCTGTTTCTATTTTCGGCGTCGAAAAAACCTATACCAACACTTTGGGAATGGAGTTCGTCCTGATACCATCAGGAACTTTCATTATGGGCAGCCCGCCGAATGAGTCCCATCGAGGCACATCCGAAGTCCGGCACCAGGTTACCATCAGCAGACCTTTCTACATACAGACCACTGAAGTAACGGTGAAACAATGGTATTCCATTATGGGCCGGCGAATGATGGCATTTCAAAAATGTGCGGACAACATGCCGGTGACCCGGGTTTCCTGGTTTGACTGTATAAAATTCATCAAACGGTTGAACAAACTGGGACAAGGAAAGTACCGTCTCCCCACGGAAGCGGAATGGGAATATGCCGCAAGGGCCGGAACATCCACAGCCTATAGCTGGGGAGACACCATTGACTGTGATAAAGCCATGTATGGAAACAACAGTCTAAATTATGATGTGTGTCAGCTTTATATTCGATCTATCGGTTTACAGATCGAACAACCTGCTCCGGTGAAAAGTTATAAACCAAATCCCTGGGGATTGTATGATATGCACGGCAATGTCTGGGAGTGGTGCTCGGACTGGTACGGCGAGTGCAAAACAACTCCCGTAATTGATCCCAAGGGTCCGGAATCCGGAAACATGCGGATACGCAGGGGCGGGAGCTGGTTTAAATATGGCTATTCTTGCCGATCGGCCAATCGGTCTTTTGGACATCCGGCAACCCGCTATCGAACCACCGGTTTCAGACTGGTCAGAGAAATTCCGTAATCAATAAATAATCCTGGCCCATCTTAGATGCCGCTTCACAGGGGAGGACCAGGCTTTGATTATCTCCAAAAGAGATAGATTCTGATGAATGTTCACTTTAGAAAATAGGAAATAGATAACCGCAAATGGACGCAAACGTAATTAGAAAATGAGAAGATTAGAAAGTAAGAGGTTTGGAAATCAAGAGAATGTGATGACCTTCTGATCTTCTCACCTTCTTACTTTCTTTTTTTCAAGATATTTGCGTTAGTTCGTGTTCATCCCCTGCCCGCCATCGCTCTCGCTCAGGCGAGGCGGGCGGGGTGGTTTCCCTTATCCCTGGTCGCCTTTGGCGCCGCCGATCCGAAGGATTCCGGATTCCTGCAAAAAGGCGGGTAAACCTCTTTCCTCTTTTCTATTTCCTGTTTCGGGTTTAAAGGACATCTATGCTACGATTGATCGGTAAATGGCTGAATATTTATGAAGATGAAATCGGACTTTTTATGTGGTCCATGATTCTTCTTTTTTTGATCCGAAGTTCTGGCATTGTTTTCAATAACTTTGCGGAAACAGCCTTTCTCAAACGTTTTGGCGTGGAGTACTTGCCCATTGTTTATATGCTTAACTCCATAGCCACTTTCATTATCATGGGGGTGTTAGCCGGTGTTATGGCCAGACTTCCAGGCACACGTCTATTATCCTATCTTCTTGTGTTTTGCGGTACATCGGTGGCGGGGCTCCGCTTTTTAATTCCTTTTGGTTTTGATCTCCTCTATCCAATATTGTTTATGTTAAAGGCCCAGTATGAAATCTTGCTTGGGCTCTTATTCTGGAATCTCGCCAATGATCTTTTTAATACGAGACAGTCAAAACGACTGTTTCCGTTAATCACGGCAGGCGGAGTTCTCGGTGACATCATCGGAAGTTTCGGGACCCCATTGATGGCAAGAATAACCTCTATAGACAATTTGCTGCTGATCTATCTGGGGACTACGATGCTGGGCGCTTTAACCGTAAAAGGTTTAGGGTCTCGTTTCCCTACGGCCCTTATCTCTGACAAAAGAACCATAACAGCCAAGAAAGGCAAACCACGGACAGGTATCATTGATGAAATCAAAAAAATAATCCCGCTTATGAAGGAGTCAACGCTGGTAAAGATCCTCATTTTGTTAACCTTTTTGCCCAATGTAATTGTTCCTATAATGAATTACCAATTCAATTTTGCCGTTAACGAACAGTTCGCCACAGAGAGCGGGATCATTGCTTTCTTCGGCTATTTCCGTGGCGTTATGAACGTCATCAGCCTCTTTTTACTCATGTTTGTGGGTCGAGCATATGGACGTTTGGGCCTGCCCGTGGTTCTCATGTTTCATCCATTCAATTACATACTGGCATTTTTAGCCTTTTTACTCCGTTTTGATATTTTTTCGGCTATGTACGCAAGAATGTCCACCAATATCTTGCGGACGACTTTCAATAAACCTGCCTCGGCCGTGTTAATGGGACTTTTTCCCGAATCTCACCGTGCCGTAATGAGAGCTTTCTTAAGGGGAACGGTTGTACGGATCGGCCTATTGATAAGCTCAGGCATCATTTTGATTTCTGAAAATTTCTTCCATCCGAGATACCTTTCCCTTGTGGCGATTCCAGTCGTATCCGTATGGATTATGACGGCCTTTTCCCTTAAAAAGTCTTACTCGAAAATCCTGTTAAACCTGATATCTACGGATATCATTGATTTAAAGGCTCTTGAGGAGACAAACATGGAGCAACTTTTCGGCGGGGATGCAATAGGGTCTCAGCTGACACAAACTTTTCTAGTTTCCCACGGAAATCGTTCCCTTTGGTACGCCCGGTTGCTCAAATCGCTGGGGATCAAAGATCTAGACAAACATATTTTAACCGCCTTACAAAAACAAAAAGGCCCGGTTAGAATAGGTCTTCTGGAACTCCTGTCTCCTAACGCTGGGAAAGAGGCTGCGTCTTTGTTGATGAACATCGCTGAATCTGAAAAGAACCCTAATGTTGCCGCAGCCGCTGTGAAAGCTGCAAACCGGCTTGATCCTGAATTCTCCGCCGTTTTCGATTATAAACCCTTCCTCAACAGTCAACATCCTGAAATAAAGGCCTATGCACTGATAGGGCTTTATCGGCGGACACCGGAAAAATACAGTTCGATAATCGGTTCCTGGCTTCATTCAGAGGATTTGGACCAGAGGAAGACAGGCATCATTGCTGCCGGTGAATCAGAGAACATCTCTTTTGCCGACAGTCTTAAAGAAATGTTGTCCGCCAAAGAAAATGAGCAGGTTTTGCCTTTTATTTTGAATGGACTTTATAAACTTGGAACAGCAGAGCTTAATGAGCTGGCGCTGCCATATCTTTCATATAATACGGAGAAGGTTCGTCAGGCAGCACTGGCGGTCATTGAGATCTCTAGTGATGAGCTTTTAAGAAAAACCATTTTTATGATGGGCGATTCTGAGGAAAATATCTGCGAACTTGCCAAAAAAAAGATTGAAACAGCCCCACATCAAAATACTCAGCTGCTGGTTGAATCGCTGGCCATCCCCAACCGCAAGGTAAGAAAGAGCATATTTGATTTGCTGGAATCTTTGAATATTAAAGATCTGGATATTTTCCGGTTCGCCCAACATCAGATCCAGGACAGTTATCAATACCTGTCGGATGCCGTAAGTCTTGAAGCCTTTCCTGAAAATGATTCGCGGAACCTTCTCATCGAACATCTGAAGCAAAAAATGCTGCTCAGGATCGATAACGTTCTTCATGTTCTGGCCGTTCAGGACCCATCAGGGCAATTAAAAATCATATATAGGGGATTATTTTCTTCAGATACCCGCAAACGTGCTAACGCAATGGAAGCCCTTGATAACATGATAGAAAAACGCTTGTTAAAGGTAATGATACCTCTGTTGGAAATGTCTTCCCCTCGAGAGAGCCTGAAAACCGGAACCAAGAACTTTGAACTGATAGGCTTAAATTCCAAAAAAGCAGCATTGATTTCTCGCCTGCTCTCCGATGAGGATTGGGTATCGATTGTCTTGACTCTTGGCTTGATCAAAGACAACAAATCTGAAAAGATCGACAACAATATTATATTGGAATTTACCACATCTGAAAATAAAATTATACGCCGGATGGCTCAGAGAATCATCAATGAAAAATCAGGCAATGGGTGGGAAAAAGGAGGACGGCATGAAGAATGAAGTCGCATTTTCAGATAAAATTATGCTTTTGAAAGGCATTGGATTTTTTGAAGGCCTGTCGGTCGCCGAACTTGCCGCCATAGCCTCCGTTACCGAAGAGGACGATCGCCCTCCCGGGGAAATAATAATTCATGAAGGAAGTATCGGAGACACTTCTTATTTTATCAAAAAAGGAGAGGTGTCGGCAATTAAGGATATGGGTGGAAGCAATGAGGTTGAACTTGACCGGATCAAAGCTGGCGAATATTGCGGAGAGATGGCCCTTTTTGATGATGCTCCACGATCGGTTAGCATCCGGACCGAGGAGGCATGCAGTTTTTTGACTTTGAATAAGCAGCAATTCAGAGAAATTGTCCGGGAATATCCTCAAATCGCCCTGGAAATCTGTAAAGTATTAAGCAAACGCATCCGAATACTGCACGAGAAAATAACATCGCGCGATTATTGTAAGTTGTAAATTGTTAGTTACAATACACTTCCGGGACGTCATCAGGGGAGAGACATCATGAAAATCGCCTTCTTAATGGATAACTTGGAAACCATAAACCCGATTACAGAAACCACCAGCCATTTGATGTATGAATGCAATCAGCGGGACCACACGGTTTATTTTCTTGAACCTCATGATATATATATCCGCGGGGGTGAGGTTGTCGCCAGGATGCGAAATATCACCGTCGCACCGGATCTTTCCATTAAAAAATACTGGCGATCCACAATAAACTGTCTGAAAAAGGATGAACTCATATTTGAAACCGTGACCGAACTCGACGTATTGTTCTTAAGAAAAAATCCTCCCCTCAATTATCAGGTCATGGAATTCCTTTCACCCATCAATGGCCGGGTGTTCATGATCAATTCCACCAGCGGACAGATTATCGGCAACAGCAAATTATATGCGCTGAATTTCCCGGACATCATTCCAGTAACACACATATCGAGGGATCCGAAAAGACTAAAAAAAATCATTGATGATTTCGGCGGCGCCATGGTGATCAAACCCTTGCAAAGATTTGGTGGTGAAGGCGTTATCAAAGTCAGCACACGGGATCAGGAAAATCTCAACTCTCTCATCAATTACTATGTAAAGGGATACAAAAATTATCCGGAACGTGAAACGGTTATGGTTCAGGAATTTTTGGAAATCGTAAAAGAAGAAGGGGATATCAGGATATTGCTGTTAAATGGTAATATTCTGGGCGCCATGCGGCGAAAACCTAAAAAAGGAGATTTCAGGACCAATGTTCACGCTGGTGGTCATGTATTCAAACATGAAGTGACGGATCGGGAAAAAGAAATCTGCCGGATAATCAAAGACCGTCTGGTTAAAGACGGCCTCTTTTTTGTGGGGATCGACGTGATCGGAGACAAGCTAGTGGAAATCAACTGTGTCAGCCCGGGAGGCATTCCCCGTATCAATCGACTGGACAATGTAAAACTGGAAGTCAAAGTCATCGATTTTGTGGAACAAAAAGCAATGCAAATAAAAACTCAGGTTTGACGGATTCGTAAAAGATCGAATCCATCAAACCTGAGTAATAGAAAAAACAGCATGAGCCTGGAAAAGGTGCCAACTTTTGAAACGTAAGCTTATATTGTTTATTCACTTTTTCATCATTTTATTATTGCCGCTTTCCTGTGGCAAACAGCCGGATCATCACTTTCTAAAAATAGGGTTGCATGAAGAACCCAAGACCTTGAATATCTGGCTGGCCAGCGACGCCAATTCAAATAAAATACTATCCCTGATCTATCAACCACTGTATTTGCGTGATCCTGAAACACTCGCGCTGATCCCCTGGCTTGCCGACGGTGAACCGGAATATGACCCGGGTACAACTTCATATACCGTCCATCTCAAACCGGCAAAGTGGTCGGACGGATCGGATGTTACATCAAAAGATGTGGCCTTTACCGCCGACTTCATAAAAGAATTCAGAGTTCCTCGATACTATTCCAGTTGGGAATTTATAAAAAAAGTTGAAACACCGGACAATCATACCGTCCGCTTCTATCTTGAGGAACCGAAAGCCATATTTTTGACCCGAACGCTGACGTCATCCATTGTATCAACAAAAGAATGGGCAAATATTGCGCAGGCCGCCAGAACCAAACAAAAACCACTGATAGTCCTGATCAATCACAAAATTGAAAATCCGCTCGGGTGCGGTCCCTTTGTTCTAAAAAAATGGCAGCAGGGCACGTATGTTCATCTGAAAAAGAACAGGTATTTTTTCGGCCTTGGTCAGGACATCTGCGGTCGAATTCTCGGCCCGTATGTGAATGACCTTCTTTTCAAAGTTTACGGCACCGCTGATGTTGCCGTACTGGCCCTTAAAAAGGGGGATATCGATATATTCTTGTGGGGAATTCAACCCGGATATATCGATGACTTAAAACAGCACAAGGACATCCAGATATTTTATAGTAAAAAAAGCGCTGTATATTTTATGGGCTTTAATTTGAGATCCCCGCCGTTCAGCGATGTCAACTTGAGGCGGGCGATTGCCGTTCTTGTTGACAAAGAATTCATCATTACTCGCATCCTCCAGAAATACGGGACCCCCATGGACAGTATCGTTCCGCCGGGGAATCGATACTGGTATTGTTCGGATGTCTCCCGCTACGGAGAAGGCATGGATCGAGACGATCGCATTAAAACGGCCTATCATATTCTTCAAAAAGCCGGATATACTTGGGAAGAACCGCCTGTTGATGGAAACGGCAGAGTGGCTCCTGGCAAAGGATTGCGGCTTCCAAACGGCCAATTGATGGAAAAATTTACGATTCTGACGCCTCCGGCTGATTACGATCCGCATCGTGCCATGAGCGGTGTGATGATACAGGAATGGCTCAGGGCCATGGGCATGCCGGCTCTTTCCCGGCCAATGGCCTTTGGGGCCTTGCTTACACAGGTCAAAGGGCGACATGAATTTGATGCCTTTATTCTGGGATATGGAAGATTATCTATGGATCCCGATTATTTGAGCAATTTTTTCCACTCTGACAACGACAAACAACGGGGCTGGAACATGAGCGGATACAAAAACCCGGAGTTCGACCGAATTGCCGAAAAATCTGCAAAGGAGATGGATCCGGAACAACGCAAAAAACTGATCTTAAAGATGCAGAAAATCATCATGACAGATGTTCCGTACATCCCCATTTACAACCCGGCACTCATTGAAGCCGTACGCAAGGATACATTTACGGGCTGGGTGGAAACCTTGGACGGAATTGGAAATGTCTGGTCCTTTTGCCTGATCAAACCAAATGATAAAACTTCTCAATAGATTCTGAAAGATGGAAATCCGAAAATTTGTCTTTAAAAGACTCATCGAAATATTCGTCATTTTCTTTGTGATCTTAACGGTGCTTTTTTTGTTGTTCCGTTTAGCACCCGGCGACCCGGTAACCCGGATGGTCGACCCGACCATGACCCCCGAAGATGCAGCGCATTTAATCGCCCAACTGGGGCTCGATCAACCGATCTGGCTGCAGTATATCTATTATCTCAAAAACTTCTTTACCGGAAATTTCGGAATTTCTTTTCATTACGGCGTGACGGTGTTCTCGATTATTTTGAACCGGCTGCCAAATACCATCCTTTTGTTTTCCACTTCTATCCTTCTTTCAGCGTTCGTCGGTATTTTTTTTGGAAAAATCGCATCCTGGCACAAAGGAGAAAAAACCGATACTTGGTTGACCCTCGGAGCGCTGATCTGCCATACCCTTTTTCTCCCATGGCTGGCTTTGATTATGATCTGGATTTTTGGATTTTATATCGGATGGTTTCCCTTAAACGGTATGATTTCACCAGAGATATGGCTGGATTCGTCCTCAGGATTCTGGTTGAAATTCTTGGATGTCGCGCATCACATGGTTTTGCCGCTGGCCACTTTATTTTTAATTCATTTTGGAAGTTACCTGCTCCTCATGCGCAGCAGTATGCTAGACACACTCAGAGAAGATTATATTTTAACGGCAAGAGCCAAAGGGCTAACGGAGAAAGTTATCCGAAATCATCATGCAGCGCCCAATGCCGCTCTGCCCGTGGTGACCAGCGTGGGGATTAGCTTGGCATTTTCCCTCAGCGGCGGGGCCCTTACGGAAACGGTATTCAGCTGGCCGGGGATCGGGCGGGAGCTGGTCTTTGCCGTTAGCAACAGTGATTATCCTCTGGCTCAAGCCTCCTTTCTACTGATTGCGACAGTGGTTCTGATTTCCAATCTGGTGGTGGATGTTCTTTACGCCTACCTGGACCCAAGGATTAAATATTGACAGGAGAGCAGATGACAGAGAACAGATCGACTCAAACATCAAATGATAACAAAAGAAGTCCCAAAAAATCCCCAATGGTTGAGCGCTTTTTAGAAGGCTGGTCGGTCTATAAAGAGAATCTAATTGGTAAAATCGGTCTGACCCTGCTGGTCATATTTGCGCTTATGGCTTTATGCTCCTTTTTTCCCCCCATGATCGATCCCATGTACCATCCCATGACCGGCGTAGATCCGCAAATCTCCCACTCCACAAGTCCGAGCTGGCGTCACTGGCTGGGAACGGACTTTATCGGACGCGATATTCTGTCCCAGCTTTTGGCCGGTGCCCGCATCGCGTTTATGGTGGGAATTTCCGCTGCATTTATGAGCATTCTCCTCGGTACAGTCGTCGGAATGATTGCCGGATATTCAGGTAAAATTGTGGACACACTCCTTATGCGCCTGGCAGATATGATTATGGTGATGCCGACCCTGCTGGTTGTGCTCATTTTGTCTTCTTTGTTCGGACAGCTAAATATTTGGACGATTGTTCTGCTTATTGCCCTGTTTCGTTGGCCGGGAGTTTCGCGCGTTATCCGGGCCCAAACACTCTCTTTGAA
>Ga0307425_1000387_pt1 | contig 27804 bp, 17 predicted proteins | sample SalMarWE160330MG_FD_202152 | JGI IMG/M metagenome (GOLD analysis project Ga0307425, IMG submission 202152) | Salt marsh sediment microbial communities from the Plum Island Ecosystem LTER, Massachusetts, United States - WE1603-30 | ecosystem: Environmental > Aquatic > Marine > Intertidal zone >...
CGCCGCCGTGGCCCGCGCTGCAGAACAGGAAGCGGAAGCGATCGAGCGCCTGCGCGACGAGATTGCGGCCCAGGATCAGCTCCCGGAAGCCGATCGCGAGGAACTGCTGCGACGCCTGGCCGAGCTGGCCCAGCAACTGCGCGCCAACGCCGGCAGGCAGGAGGAAGCCCTGGCCAATCTCTCGCGCGTCGAGCAGCAACTCCAAGAGCGGCTCGATCCCGACGCCGCCGCGCAGCAGGCCGCATTGGCCTCGCTGGCGTCCCAGCTCCAGTCGCTCGCCCAACGAGAGACCGGCCAGGAGGCCGAGGACGCGTCCGAGGCCCTGCGCGAGCTGGCCCAGGCCCTGGCTGAGGCGGACGCCGGTCAACGGGAGGAGATGGCCGGGTCGCTGGCCCAAATGGCTGCGCGCGCCGCGCAGGCCGGGAGCGACGAGCTGGCCCAGGCCCTGGCGCAGCTTGCCCAGGGCGCCCAGTCCGGCGACGCCTCCCAGGCTGCACAGGCGGCCCGGGAGGCAGCCGAGGCTATGGATCGCGCTGAGCAAGACGCCGCCGGCCAGCAGGCCATCCAGCGCGCGCTCGACCAGATCGGCGAGAGCCGCCGCGCCGTCTCTGGCGCCAGCGACCAGCAGGGCGATAACGCCTCAACGTCCTCCAGCTCGGGCAACCAGCCGGGCAGCAGCACCTCCGGCTCAGGGAACCAGCCGGGCGGCAGCTCCTCTACCAGCTCGGGCACGGGCGACCAGCCGGGCAGCGGCCAGGGTCAGAGTCAAGGACAAGGCCCGGGACAAGGCCAGACCGCTGGTAGTGGCGGCGGCACGCAGGCCGACACACTGCCCCCGGCCCAGCGGACCGGCCAGGCGGGCCGCCCGCAGGGCGCAGGCGACCCCGGTCAGGTCGGCGACATCGGCGACCAGGTCTACGTCCCGTGGGAGCGCCGCCCTGGCAGCGGCGAGGAGATCACCATTCCCGGACAGGACACCGGCCAGGGCGAGACCGAGGTCCGCGAGCGCACCGATCCTCTGGGCGGCACCACTCGCCAGGCCCTCGTGCCCTACCAGGAGGTCTACCAGACCTACCTGGACGCCGCCAACCAGGCCATGGAACAGACCTACATCCCGCCTGCCCTGCGCGACTATGTCCGGGCCTACTTTAGCGAGCTGGAGCCATAGATGGACCGTTCCTACATCCGCTGCCCGCTCGCGATGCAAGCGCATAGCCGTAGGGACAGAGCTAGCGAATCGGAGTTGGCGTACGTGTGCTCGGGCTGTAGCGCAGGTGCAGGCGCCTGGAGCCGCGTCGACGGTCTCGCATACGACGATGCCGGCGCCCGGGCCGAGGTCTTATGGGACGATGGTGCGACGCAGGAGGCAGATGTCGTGCGCGCCAGCGTTCTCGCCGTGCGCGAGGGAAGCCACCAATACCAAGAGGTGCGTGCGCTGGACGCGGAGGGCGAGGTAGTCTATGTACACGAACAGCCGGAGATCGCGCCGGGAAAGCAGGGCGAATGACAACCATGACGAATAGCAGAAGGAGATCGGCCCTATGACCGAGCAACGCCTAGGCGCGGACGAATTCCGCCGCATCGCCGCCGAGATCGAGGCCCAGGTAGGCCAGGTCATCGTCGGCCAGCGCGAGCTGGTCCGCCACACGCTGATCACCCTCCTGGCCGGCGGCAACGCCCTGCTGGAAGGCGTGCCCGGCCTGGGCAAAACGATGCTCGTCCGCACCCTGGCCCAGACAGTGGACTGCGCCTTTTCCCGGATCCAGTTCACCCCCGACCTCATGCCGTCCGATATTGTCGGGACCAACCTGATCGTCGAAGACGACGACGGGCGGCGGCGCTTCCAGTTCGAGGCCGGGCCCATCTTTTCTAACCTGGTGCTGGCGGACGAGATCAACCGTGCCACACCCAAGACCCAATCCGCTATGCTCGAGGCGATGCAAGAACGCAGCGTCACCGTGGCCAAGGTCACGCGTCCCCTGCCCAGCCCCTTTTTCGTCCTGGCCACCCAGAACCCGCTCGAGATGGAGGGCACCTATCCCCTGCCCGAGGCGCAGCTCGACCGCTTCCTGTTCAAGGTCGACGTCCCTTTTCCCGCCGTCGAAGAGCTGGTCGAGATCGCCCAGCGCACCACCGGGACGCAGGTCCCGCAGGCGGAGCCGGTCGCCGACGGGCCGACGATCGTCGCCATGCAGGTGCTGGCGCGCGGCGTGCCCATCGCCGACCACGTCACCGCCTACGTCGCGCGCCTGCTCAAGGCCACGCACCCAGGCGATGCCGCCGCGCCCGACGTCGTCGCCCGCTATGTGCGGTATGGCGCCAGCCCGCGCGGGATGCAGGCCATGATCCTGGGCGGTAAGATCATGGCCCTCCTCGACGGGCGCTATAACGTCGCCTTTGACGACGTCCGCGCCGCCGCCCTGCCCGCCCTGCGCCACCGCCTGATCCTCAACTTTGAGGCCCAGGCCGAGGGTGTCACCACCGACGAGGTCGTCCACGGCGTCCTCGACGCCATGCTGCCAGAGGAAGCAGAAGACCTCCGAGGTCGGTCGTCGGAACGCGCCGCGTTCCGACCCGCAAGACCTCGGAGGTCTGGGGAGTCTGAGGAGATCGCCCGTCCATGATGTTCGACGAGCCCTTTCTCCGGCAGCTCGAGCGCCTGGCCCTGCTCAGCCGCCGGGCCATGGCCGGGCAGATGCAGGGCGAACGGCGCAGTCCCAGGCGGGGCCAGTCGGTCGAGTTCGCCGACTATCGCCCCTACGCGCCCGGCGACGACTTTCGCCGCATCGACTGGAACGCATACGCCCGTCTGGAGCGCTTTTTCATCAAGCTCTTTGTCGAGGAAGAAGACGTCACCGTCCACCTCCTGATCGACACCAGCCGCTCCATGGACTGGGGCGACCCCAACAAGCTCTGGTACGCCGCCCGCGCTGCCGGCGCGATCGGCTACGTCGCCCTCGCCGGGCTCGACCGGGTGGCAGTCAAGGTGCTAGGCGAGGGGAACGGGCCGTTTCCGGCGCAGCGCGGCAAACGCCAGGCCATGACCCTCTTTTCCTACCTCGAACGCCTGCAGACCGGCGGCCCGACCGCGCTCGGACCCCGCCTACGCGCCTACGCCGCCGCGGCGCGCCTGCCCGGGCCACTGGTCCTCTTTTCCGATCTCTTTGACCCCGGCTGGACCGAAGGCCTGGGCGCGCTGGCTGCGCGTGGCTTTGAGGTCACCGTGCTGCACACGCTGGCGCCCGACGAAGTCGCGCCCTCGCTCGAAGGTGACCTGCGCCTGGTCGACGTCGAGAGCGGAGGTGAGGTCGAGATCACCGCCGATTACGACATGCTGGCCCGCTACCGGCACGGTCTGGCCGATTGGCAGGCTGAGGTGCGCCGCTACTGCGCCCTGCGCGAAATGCGCTACCTGTCCGTCGTTACCGACGTCCCATTCGAGGAGCTCCTCTTTGCAGTGCTCCGCCGTGGGGGGGTGTTGAGTTGATCCACTTTTTCGCGCCCGCCGCCTTTGCCCTGGCCGCGCTGCTGCCGGTGATCCTCGCCATGTACCTGCTCAAACTGCGCCGCACCGAGCGCGTCGTTTCGAGCACCTACCTCTGGCAGCGGATGGTGCGCGACGTCGAGGCCAACGCCCCCTGGCAGCGTCTTCGGCACAACCTGCTCCTGTATCTGCAGCTCCTGATCCTGGCTTTGCTCGTCCTCGCCCTGGCCCGGCCCTTTAGCTGGGCCGAGGGCCGCGGCGGGCAGGCCACGATCCTGGTGCTCGACACCTCGGCGAGCATGTCCGCCACCGATGCCAGCCCGACGCGCCTCGACGCGGCCCGGGCACAGGCCCGCCAGATCGTCGACGGCCTACCCGACGACGCGCGGGTCACCGTGATCGCCGCCGGCCAGCAGGCGCGGGTGCTGCTCTCCTCCAGCCTCGACCGCCGCCAGGCCCACCTGGCTCTCGACCGGGTCCGCCCTGAGGTCGGCGGGAGCGACATGGCGGCTGCGCTCGAGCTAGCCTCCGCTGTCGCGGCACGCCAACCCGATACCGAGATTGCCGTCCTCAGCGATGGCCGGGTCGAGCTGCCGCAGCGCCTGGCCCTGCGCGGGAACGTGCGCTACCTGCCGCTGGGCACCAGCGGCGACAACCAGGCGGTTGGCGCCCTCTCCGTCCGCTCCATGCCCGGCGGACAGTACCTGGCCGCCTTTGTCCAGGTGGCCAACTATGGGGAGAGTGGCGTCGAGCGCCGCCTGGCGCTCTATGCCGACGGCCAGCTAGCCAACGCCTACGACCTGGATCTCCCAGCCCACGGTCAGCGCGCGGTCGTGGCCGAGCAACTCCCGCCTGAGACGGAGGTTGTAGAAGCGCGGCTGCTAGGCGCCGACGTGCTGTCGCTCGACGACCGCGCCTGGGCCGTGACTCGAGCCGGCGCGCGTGCCTCTGTGGTCCTGGTCAGTGAGGGCAACCGTTTCCTAGAGACGGCGCTGGGTCTCATGCCCGACTTGGCCCTGACCGTGGTCTCGCCTGTCCAGTTGATGACCTCGGTCAGCCCGGAGCAGGAGGGCGATGTGCCAGCCACGGCCACAGCCCAGCCCACTGGTGAGGCTGTGGCGACGCCTGCCGTACCCGGTCAGGCTGCCAGCGCGGGCGACGAGGCAGCGGCCGCCGAGGCCCTGGCAGCCGCCGACCTCGTCCTCCTGGACACCGAGACGCCGCCGGCGGCGATCCTGCCCCTCTCCGCCAACCTGCTCTACCTCGGCCCGCTGCGCAGCACTGCCTATTTCAGCGTCACCGGACGCCTCGACGCGCCCGTGCCGCGCCTCGTCGATGCCACCGACCCCCTCGTCGCCCGCACTGCGGTCGAGCAGGTCAGCATCCTCGAGGCCTCGCGCCTCGCCCTCCCCGCCTGGGCCCGCCCGCTCCTCGTCGCCGACCTGCCCGGGGATGAGCCGGCGCCACTGCTCTTGGCCGGGCAGGTCGGCGGGCGGCGCATTGCCGTGCTGGCCTTCGACCTGCGCCGCTCCGACCTCCCGCTGCAGGTCTCGTTTCCCCTCCTCCTGGCCAACCTGATCGACTGGCTCGCTCCCGAACAAGGGGCCGGCGTCCCGACCCAGGTAGGTCCTGGCGACGCTGTCTCCCTCGCCGTGCCGCCAGAGGTCGATCGCGTCGAGGTACGGACTCCCGGCGGCGCCACCGTGCGCCTCGATCCCGTCGCCGGCCGGGCCGTCTTTGCCGAGACGGGGGAGCTGGGCCTCTATGAGCTGGCTTGGGGTGAGGGCGGATCGGCTCCTGCGCTGCGCGCGCGTTTTGCCGTGGGCCTTTTCTCCGGCCTGGAGTCTGACCTGCGCCCCGCCGAGGACCTCCATCTGCAGGGGGCCGCTGGCGAGGCCGGGGAAGAGGCCTCGCTCCGCGCCCGCCGCGAGTGGTGGCGCCCTCTGGCCTATGTCGCCTTGCTGGTGCTCGTCGTTGAGTGGGCGGTTTACCAGCGCGCTGTCCTCGCCCGCCTCGCCGGCTGGCTGCGCGCCGCCCTGCGCCGCCGGGGGAGCAACTTGCCATGGTCCTAGGACTGCAGACGCCAACCACGGTGGGGGCGGGGCTGGCGAATCGGGATTCGCGCCCACGCTCGGATCCGCCGCCGTGGCAGCCAACGTGGGGACGCAGGTCATGCCAGGCTGGAGCCTGGCGTTCCGAGCCATGGCGAGGTTTCCGTGATGGTGGTTGTACGTGGGCGGGCCCGGCGAGTCGCGCCGAGCTCCGTGTCCAGCGTCACGCGGCACACGTGACCTGCAACGCAAGAGCGGTGCTCTCGTGTCCCCGTCCTGACAGTGCGCGAGGCAAGGGGGCCGGATGAGCCTATCCTTCGTCCACCCGCGCGCGCTCCTGCTGCTGGCTCTCCTGGCGCCCGTCGTCGCCCTGGCCCTGATTGGCCGGCGCCAGGGCCGTCGGCGTTGGTGGGCCAGCCTGATCCTGCGTCTCGCCCTGCTGACCCTAGTCGTTCTTGCCCTGGCCGGCGTCCAGCTCCGCACGCGCGCCGACACCCTGACCGCCGTCTTTGTCCTCGACGTCTCGGACAGCATCCCTACCGAGGAACAGGCCCGCGGCGAGGCCCTGATCCGCGAGGCTATCGCCGCCATGCCCTCCGGCGACCGCGCCGCCGTCGTTCTCTTTGGCCAGGACGCCCTGGTCGAGCGCATGCCCTCCGAAGAGCCCTTACTGGCCGATCTGGCCTCCGTGCCCGTCACCGCGCGCACCGACATTGCTCGGGCCCTGCAGTTGGCCATGGCTCTCTATCCCGACGAGGGCGCGCGGCGTCTCGTCCTCCTCTCCGACGGGCGTGAGAACCTGGGCGAGGCCCTGGCCCAGGCCGAGCTCGCCGCCGCCCACCAGATCGAGCTCGTCTACCAGCCCCTGCGCGCTCCGCAAGGCGAGGTCGAGGTGCTCCTCGACGCCCTACAGGCCCCGGCCGAGGTGCGCGTCGGCCAGCGCTTCGAACTGACCGCGATCGTCGAGTCCACCGCCCAGGTTGGCGCCACGCTGCGCGTCTTTGCCGATGGCCGGCTCGTACGCTCGCAAGAGCTGGCCCTGCAGGCCGGCAGCAATCGCTACGTCGTGCCGCTGGAGGCCGAGGAGGTCGGCTTTCGCCGCTTTCGGGCCGAGCTCGTGCCCGACGCCGACACCCGCCTGCAGAACAACGCCGCCAGCGCCTTTACCGTCGTCGCCGGGCCACCGCGCATTCTCCTCGTCGAAGGCGCCCCCGGCGAGGCGACACAGCTTGCCGCCGCCCTGCGCGCGGCTCAGATCGATGCCCAGGTCGTCCCTCCGGCGCAGCTCCCCACCGGCCTGCCTGAGCTGGCCGCCTACGACGGCGTCGTCCTGGCCAACGTCGCGCGTGCTGCCCTTCCGCCCGAGTCCATGCCCGCTCTCCAGGCCTACGTGCGCGACCTGGGCCGCGGCCTGCTCATGACGGGAGGGGAACACGCCTTTGGTGCCGGGGGCTACCTGCGCACCCCGCTGGAGGAAGCGTTGCCCGTCGACATGGACGTCCGCACCAAGGAGCAGAGCCCCAACCTGGCCCTGGTGCTCGTCGTCGACAAGTCCGGCAGCATGGGCCGCTGTCACTGCGACAACCCCGACCTCAACCAGACCTACGAGCGGCGCGAGGTCGGCCAGCCCAAGGTCGACATCGCCAAAGAAGCGATCATGCGTGCCGCGGGTGCCCTGGGCCCGCAGGACTATCTCGGCGTCGTGGCTTTCGATGACGCCGCGCGCTGGGCCCTCGACCTGCAGCGCGCCGTCGACGTCATCCAGCTCGAACGCACCATCGGGACGATCGACGCCCGAGGCTCCACTAATCTGCGCGCCGGCGTCGAGGCCGCCTACGCTGCTCTGGACGGCGTCGAGGCCCGTTACAAGCACGTCATCCTCATGACCGACGGCTGGGTGCGCGAGGGCGAGCTAAGCGGCACGGCGCGCGAGCACTATGAGGCCGGGGTGACCTTGAGCGTGGTCGCCGCCGGGGGTGGGTCTGCCCAGTACCTGGCCGAGCTTGCCGCGTTCGGCGGAGGGCGCTACTATCCCGCCGTCGACATCCTGCAAGTGCCCGACCTGTTTCTCAAAGAGACTGTCCGCGCCGTCGGCGAGTACATCGTCGAGGAACCCTTCTACCCCCTCCCGGCGGGATCGAGCCCGGTGCTGCGCGGCCTCGACGTGACGCGCATGCCAGCGCTGCTGGGCTACAACGGCGCCACGCCCAAGGACACCGCGCGCGTTCTCCTCTCCACCCCGCGCGGCGACCCGCTGCTCGCTACCTGGCAGTACGGCCTGGGCCGCGCCGCCGCCTGGACCTCCGACCTCAAGGGCCAGTGGGCCGTCGAGTGGCTCGCCTGGGGCGATTTCGCGCGCTTTGCCGCCCAGCTCGTCGGCTGGACCCTGCCCGCGCCCCAGGCCGAGGGACTCCAGGTCGAAACCGCGCTGGAAGGGGCAGAGGCCGTCGTGCGCGCCGAGGTCTCCGGCGACGACGGCGCCCCGCGCAATCACCTCGACGTGCGCGCCGTCGTCGTCGGCCCCGACCTGCAGCGCCAGGAGCTTTCCCTCGGGCAGGTAGGTACCGGGCAGTACGAGGGCCGGATCCCAGCCGCGCAGCCCGGCACCTACCTGCTGCAGGTCAGCGCGCGCGAGGGAGAGGGTACACCCTCAAGCGAAGCGGAGGGTGGCGTGGCACAGCGCATGGCCGGCCTGGCCGTGCCCTATTCGCCCGAGTACCGCTCCGACGGCGGGGGCGAAGGGCTGCTGGGCGAGCTGGCGCGGCTCACCGGCGGTGGCCCCCTCTCTGAACCGGCCGGCGCCTTTGTGCACGACCTGCCAGCTCTCGATCGTGCGCGCGACGCCTGGCACGCCCTGCTGCTGCTGGCTGCCGCCCTCTTTCCGCTCGACGTCGCCCTGCGCCGCCTCGTCCTCGGTCGGGGCGACGCACGCCGTGCCCTGGCCTGGCTGCGCGCTCATGTGCCGCTGGCCGCGCAGCGACCGGCCCAGGCCGCGGGACGAGGCCCCGTGCTGGGTCAGCTTTTCGCCGCGCGCGAGCGGGCCCAGCGCCGGGCTCAGCGGCCTTACGCGGGAGGACGCGATGCTTCAGGCGAAGGGGCTGCCCCGCCAGAGCGAGCTGCTGCGGGCGAGCAGTCCCCCACGGGAGCGCCGCGCGCGCAGACAGGGGATGTGCGGCCTCGCCCTGGGCCGGCCCGGAGCGCTGGGGAGGGGGTAGGCAGCGCACCGGAGGATACGCTGGCCCGGCTCAGGCAGGCCAAGCGCCGCGCGCAGGAGGACGAGCAGGGCGAGGGAGCGCGGCGGTGAGCCAGCGTATTGGCGGCACCGACCGCATCTATCCCAGGCAGATCCATTCCACGCGGGTCGCAGTGTGCAGCCCGTGCTCGAGCCAGGGCTCGATGACGATGAGATCGCCTTCGATCACGGCCTGTGGCACTCCCTCCAGCGTGACCTCCCCCTCGCCCTTTACGACGAACCACAGCTCTGGCTGCTCGTGTGCGTGCGGGCGGAAGGGGTTCTCTGGGGTCGTGATACGCACCACAAAGTGCTCGACCTCTACCTTCAGGCCGCCCAGCGGGTAGGGCTTGCGGCCGTTCGCGACCTCGATATCGTTGGCTCGGACGATCATAGCTAGATTCCCTTTCCGGCAGCAGGATCACAGTCGATGCACCGCACAGTGCTTCGGGCAGTGTATGCCACAATGGGCGGCTCCAGCGGTCGCGTTCTATAGACAGACAATGACAGACGCGATCTGGGCGGGGATGCGGATTCCGATTCGCTGGCCCTGCCCTATGGCCATACGGGAAGCGTCTCTGGGAGATCAGGCGGCTCGAAAACCACCCCTACGGGCCGCTGCAGGGAACATACTGCTTTTTCCCATATTCGTCAAGAGTTGACGTCTAGCGTGAAACAGAGATAATGGCGCGCAGGCTGGGTCGGGCACAGAGGCCCGCTCTACGGCTAGGTAGGAGCGGATGCGGCGTGCGCGGGTACGCGAATTCTCATTCGCCAGCCCGGCCCTTACGATTGGGGAAGAGTCGTGTGGGCCTGGGCGGGAAGGGGGTCCCGATTTGCCAGCCCGGCCCTATGGACGAGCAAGGTATGGAGGCGGGTGTGCGACGAGGGTGTGACGAATGGATGTGCTGAAAAGACTGTTCCGGTTCTTGGGGCCGTATTGGCGGATGCTGACGGTGAGCGTGACGCTGCTGCTGGTGTCGGCGGCAATCGACCTGCTGCCGCCGCTTTTCCAGCGGCAGATCATCGATCAGGCATTGGGCCAGGGGCAGTTGCAGCGACTGGGGCTGCTGATCGGTGGCCTAGCGGGGGTTTATGGGTTGCAGGGGCTGATCGGCTTTGGGGATAACTATATGCGGCACACGCTGGGGGAGCGGTTCATCCTGGACCTGCGCGTGCGGCTCTATGCGTACCTGCAGCGCCTGTCGCTCAGTTTCTTTGAGCGCACGTCGACAGGGGAGCTGATGTCGCGGGTGACGAACGACGTCAATGCACTGGAGCAGTTTGTGACGCACGGCTCGGCGCGGACAGCAGAGAACCTGCTGCGCCTGGTGGGCGCGACGATCGTGTTGCTGTTGCTGAACCGCCGACTCGCGATGTGGGCGTTGTTGCCGGTGCCCTTACTGGTAGTGGGCCTGCGCTACTTTAACACAAAGATCCGGCCGATCTACCGCAGCGTGCGCGACCGGCTGGGTGACATCAACGCGAGGTTGCAGGACAGCCTGGCGGGGATGAGGACGATACAGGCTTTTGGGCGCGAGGAGCAGGAACTGGAGCATTTTTCGAGGGAGAGCGAAAGTTATTACCACGCCCGCGTGCGCGGGATCCGCTTCTGGTCGAGTTTTTTCCCGGGCATTGGATTCGTGGCTGCACTGGGGATGGTCGCCGTGCTGGGGATTGGGGCCAAAATGGTGGCGCAAGGCGTGCTGACGGTGGGGACGCTGGTCGCGTTCCTGTCGTACCTGCAGTCGTTATACGGGCCGATCCGCAGCCTGGTCGAGATCGACAATGTGTTCCAGCAGGCAATCGCGGCCGGGGAGCGCATTTTCGAGCTGCTAGACGAAGAACCCGAGATCACAGACGCACCCCACGCCGTCGAACTGGGGCCGATCGAGGGAGAAGTGGCGTTCGAAGACGTGCACTTTTGGTACCCCACGGGGGATGAGGTGCTGCATGACGTGGGGTTCACGATGGCGCCAGGGGAGGTGGTGGCGCTGGTGGGACGAAGCGGGGCAGGGAAGACGAGCATCGCCAACCTGGTGTGCCGGTTCTATGATCCGACGCACGGGCGGATCCTGGTGGATGGACGAGACCTGCGAGAGGTCAAGCTGGACACGCTGCGCAGCCAGATCGCGGTGGTGCTACAGGACACGTTTCTGTTCAACACGACCGTGCGCGACAACTTGCTGTACGGCAAGCCGGACGCGACAGAGGAAGAGATGGTCGCCGCGGCCAAGGCGGCCTACGCGCACGAGTTTATCCTGGAGCTGCCGGACGCGTACGACACGGAGCTGGGGGAGCGGGGGGTCAAGCTGAGCGGAGGGCAGAAGCAGCGGCTGGCGCTGGCGAGGGCGATCCTGGCGGACCCGCGGATCCTGATCCTGGACGAGGCGACGTCATCGGTTGATGCAGAGGCAGAGTACCTGATCCAGCAAGCGTTAGAATCGGTGCTGGTGGGGCGAACGGCGCTGGTGATCGCGCACCGGCTGAGCACGATCCGCAACGCGGACAAGATTATTGCGCTGGAGAACGGGCGGATCCTCGAGGTCGGGGACCACGGTGAGTTGATCGCGCGCGACGGGCTGTACAGCCAGTTGTACCGCCGGCAGATCGAGCTGTCGGCATCGACTACCGCGCTCTAGCCACATGGGGCCTGCTGCCTGACGTCACGTGGAATACGCGGCTTGCGGTCATGGACGGCGAGTGAATACGCGAGCGGGATTGCTGCGTCAGCAAGCACGGGGCTCCCGTAGAGAACGCGGGAGCCCCGCCAAGGAGAATGTGAACCTGCGCTGCCCTCCAGTGCTGGGCAGCCCAGACACTGTCTATACTCTACCGCACGACAGCCCCTTTGTCTAGTACCCAAATGGGTGATCTGAGCCTGCCGGCTATGTGGACAGGAGACGACGGTTGAGCTCCTGCACGGACGCCGTATAGTGGGTGAGGTCCTCGTGCAGTTCGCCAGCCTGCTCGTAGCGTAGACGCCGGGCAAGGAAAGCAAAGGCCTCGCCGTCTGGGGTAGGGACGGTCAGATCCTTGGCATTGCCACGCACCATACGCAACCCGTCGATCAGCCAGCGGAGAAAAGTATGTGCTCTGCGCAGACGCATATAGTCCTGCGCGGAGAGGATCCCGCCAGCCGCCAGGGCGGCCATCGCTTCGCGGATATTCGTCCTTCGGAGGGCCGGGTCTCGGTCTCCATGCACGATCTGCAGTGCCTGCACGAGATACTCGACGTCGACGAGGCCACCAGGGCTGAACTTGGCGTTGAAGGTGCCGCCGCTGACCAGGTGCCGTATCTGACGCTCGCGCATGGCGTGCATGGCTACGACGTCAAACGGCCGGCCGTCGTAGACATAGCTGTCGCGCAATGCGACGACGCGCTGGCCGAGCGCGGCGCTGCCGGCGATGGGCCGCAGCTTGACCAGAGCCTGCCGCTCGTAGGCCCAGGCCGGCCCGCCGGGCGCAAAGTAACGGCGGAAGGCCTCGAGCGAGACGGCCATGCTGCCCGCCTTGCCATAGGGGCGGAGCTGCAGGTCGATCTCAAAGATCCCCTCTCGCTTGGCGCGGATGGCGCGCACCACATCCTGGACGACTTTCTCGTAGAACTCGGCGGACGTGATGGCATCTGGGCCGGCGGTACGGCCATTGCCAGCATAGATGAACATGAGCTCGATATCCGAAGCGAACCCAAGCTCGCGACCGCCACATTTGCCCAAAGCACACACCGCCATATCGCTGACCTGGCCATCGTCGAGCAGCGGGGTGCCGTGTACCACGCGCAGGTCCTCGTGACAGAGGTGGTAGGCGGCGTTAACGACGACTTCGGCCAGGTCTGTGAGCTCGCGCGAGAAATCCCAGAACTCGGCCGTGTGTCCCAGGATGTGGCGCATGTCGATGCGGAACATCTCACGGTCTTTGAACTCGTTGAGGACCTGGCGCCAGGGCGCTTCCTCCGAAGGAGGCTGTGGCCCCCCGTGCACGGGACGCAGCATAGCCTCGAGTTCGGATTGGAGGCGGGCTCTGGACTTGACCGTCTGCAAAGCGTCGACATCGCGCACGACGGGGAACAGACTCTCGTGCTGCATGCGGAGAAAGTCGTTCCAGAGAAAGTCGCTCACGCCCAACATGCGCGCCAGTGCGCCGAGCACCTCGGGGCGCTCGAGTGACGTGAGCTCGTCCGGCCAGTCGGGCCGGCGAAAGAGTTCGGCGATGAACTGGCGAAAGTGTACCAAGGCCGCAGCCGGGTTGGATAGGACGGGAAGCAGGTGGGTAAAGTGCTTGATCAGGACAGTGGCAGCACGCAGCTCGCGCTGCCTGTCGGGCGACGTGATCTTGTGCCCTCTCGCATCGGTGACGTACAGCGTGTCGTGCACGTGGCTGCCGGCAGAGGCGACGTCCACGCGCGCGATGTAGACGTGGTTCAGTGCTAACGCGTTGGTGAATTCGTAGAGAAAGCCGATCGTGTCTGGGGCGGAGATCCGCAGCAGCGTATACTCGTCAGAGGCAGCGTTATCGATGTCGATCTCGACGGGGTAAAGCGTGTCCGCCTCAGGCCCGATGGCCTGCAGCGCATCGGCGACGCGATTGACGAGTTCGCCCTGAGCTTGAGCCTGGCGACCGCCCTGGACCAGGTGCAAGAGTTCCTCCAGTTCGTCATGGTAGCGTACCCAGGTCGCTGCAGTGACGTTATCTCCCTCCGAGTGGACGGTAAAGACGTCGACGATCTTACGCCTGGCATCACGCCCGCGAGGAGCCGCATCGTCCTCACTTTCCTCCTGGTCCATTGCCGGTTCGTAGGTGAAAACGTGTCCTTCGTCGATGCCGAAGGTGTGCACAAAGAGCAAGCCACAGATCAGTGACAGCTCGCCGGGGTAATCATAGCCAACGATCGTGATACGCCATCGACCGTCAGGGAGCGAGAGCGCATGCACCTCGACGAGGTGGTCGTGGTCGAGCTGCTCGGCAAGGGTAGCATGCAGCCGGATCTGGCCCTGGTCGAACGCCTCACCGTAGGAGGCATCCATGCGCGCCAGGTGAGGGCCGATTTCGGGCAGCGGCGTGGCGTCGCTCGGGGCAGTGGATTCATCCATGTCATAGCTCTCCAGGTAGGATAGGTACACGCGACGGATCGCGGCGCGGTGCTGTTCGTACTGCAGCAGGAAGGCCTGGCCTGCTCGTCCCCCCTGGAACCCCAACCGCCGCGCAAGCAGGGCAAGCTCGGCCTCGTCCGTCGGCAAGGCGTGTGTCTGCCGGTAGTGCATCATCTGGAGATAGTGCTCGATGGTGCGCAGAAACACGTAGCCATCCTTCAGGACGAGACACTCGTCAGGCTCGAGGAACCCTCCCTCGAGCAGGCGCTGCAGTGCGTCCAGCGTGCCGCGGCTGCGCACTTCCGGGTGGGCTTGACCGTGAGCCAGTTGCAGGTACTGGCTCACAAACTCGACATCGCGAATCGAGCCTTCGCCGAGCTTGACCTCTCCCCACGATCGTCCCTGCTCGCGCAGCAGCGCTTCTGTACGCTGCTTCATGGCATGGACATCGGAGCGAACGCTGTCGTCTCCCGGGCTGTAGACAAGCGGCAGTGTTCTGCGGAGGAGATCTGCGGCCACGGACCGGTTTCCCGCAACCGGGCGAGCTTTGATCAGCGCCTGCTTTTCCCAGAGACGGCCGTGCTGCTCGAGGTAGGCCAGATAACCATCGACAGTGGGCACTAGAGCACCGATCTCCCCCCAGGGCCGCAGCCGCATGTCGACGCGGTAGAGGAACCCCTCGGCGGTGACACGGGAAAGGGCCTCGATCAGCTTTTCCGCGAGCTTCTGATAGCGCGTCCCCTCAGCCTGGGCCACGAACAGGAGATCGACGTCAGAGCTATAGTTCAACTCGCTGCCGCCGAGCTTGCCCATAGCGATCACGGCAAAGCCACCTATGGGCGTGCCCGATTCTGCAGCAGCGAGCTGCAGGCTGGCCTGGATCAGGCTTTCGGCCAGACGGGACAGCTCGCCGGTGACGGCAGCCAGATCGAGCAGCCCCAGCAGGTCGCACGTGCCGATGCGAAGCAGTTCCCAACGCTGGAAGCGGCGCAGCGCATCCAGCTGCTCTTCCCAGGTTGCTGGCGGCACCTCACTGACAGTCTGCGGCGTTCCGGTCACGATGCATGGCGGCGCAGATGTGCCCGACACCTCTGCGGACCGTGTCCGGGTGAGCCGCTGAAAATAGTCGGGATTGCGCAGCAAGATCTCGGTCAGGAACTGGCTTCCAGCAAAGAGCGTACAGAGGATCTCGATCGCGCGAGCGGTGCCGGCCAGGTAGCCAAGGTCGATGCCTGTGGCCTTTGCATTCTGCACAAAACGCTCCAGGTTGACGAGTACTCTGTCCGGCGCTGCCGAATCGGCCAACGCTGCCACTAGATGCAGCAAGAGATCGGGTGAAAGTGTAGCTGCAATGCGGTATAGCCGCTCGAACGCAGCCTCGGGATCGGCCACACGAACGCGCGATAGCCAGGACTGCATGTCCTCTGTCATGCTGTGTTCGAGAAGGAGAGTGCGCCCATCGTCTCTGTGCTGGAGTGCTTTGGCGTACAAATCGTTCGTGGTCAGAGATGCCTCCCGAGTACTAGCAGCGCAGCAGATGCATCGACGTGCTGCTATTATAGGGATGCGCTCTACTGCTGTCAATCGATCGGGCTGAAATGACCCATTTGGGTACTAGACGCCGTTAGCTTTGCCGAGTATCATGGCGCTGTGAAGAGACCGTGTACGGCAGACAATCAAAAGGAGAATGGAACGATGGCCAAGACGGTGGCAGATGTGCTGGCGATGGGTAAAAAGGTCGACATGATCGACCTGCGCTTCACTGACCTGATGGGGATGTGGCATCACTTTAGCCTCCCGGCGCGCGAGCTAACAGAGGAGCTGTTCGAGGAGGGGATTGGTTTCGACGGATCGTCGATTCGTGCCTTCCAGGAGATTCACGAATCGGACATGATCTTGATCCCGGACCCGGAGATGGCGTTTCTGGACCCCATCTTTGAGGTATCTACGCTGGTCGTATTCTGTGACATCTATGATCCGGTGACGCGGCAGCCATACAGCCGCGATGCGCGCTATGTCGCCAAGAAGGCAGAGGCCTACCTCAAGCAGACCGGGATCGCCGAGGTGAGTTACTGGGGACCGGAAGCAGAGTTCTTTTTGTTCGACAGCGTTCGCTATGGCGGCTCGACCAACTCGGCGTATTACTATGTCGACAGCGCCGAAGGCTGGTGGAACAGCGGGCAAGAGGGCAGCAAGGGCGGCCAGATCCCGGCAAAAAGGGGCTACTTTCCTGTGCCGCCGACGGATACCAAGCAGGATGTCAGAAGCCGGATCGTGCTTGCGCTCGAGGCAGCAGGCGTGCCGGTCGAGGTACATCACCACGAGGTGGCGACCGCTGGGCAGACCGAGATTGACCTGCACTTCGCTGGCCTGACTCGTATGGCCGACAGCATGATGATCTACAAGTACATGGCCAAGAACATAGCTCGCCAGCACGGTCTTACGGCGACGTTCATGCCCAAGCCGCTGTTTCAAGACAACGGCAGCGGGATGCACGTTCACCAGAGCCTGTGGAACGGCGAAAGCAACGTGTTCTTTGACGAGGCCGGCTATGCCCAGCTCTCCGACACGGCCAAGTATTACATTGGTGGGCTGCTCCAGCACGCGCCTGCACTCTTGGCCATCGTGGCGCCGACGACGAATTCCTATCGACGACTCGTACCCGGCTTCGAGGCACCGGTCAACCTGGCCTATTCGCAGCGAAACCGGTCGGCTGTCTGCCGGATCCCGATGTACTCCAAGAGCCCAAAGGCCAAGCGTGTAGAGTTCCGTGCACCTGACCCGTCTGCCAACCCGTACCTGTGCTTTGCCGCGCTGCTGATGGCAGGGCTGGATGGCGTGCAAAAGCAGATCGATCCTGGCGAGCCGATGGACAAAGACCTGTACGATCTGCCCCCAGAGGAGGCAGCCCAGGTCAAGCAGGTGCCAGGCTCTCTCGAGGAAGTACTGGAGGCCCTAGAGTCAGACTATGAGTTCCTGCTGCGCGGCGACGTCTTCACCGAGGACCTACTAGAGGCGTACGTCGCCTACAAGAAGCAGGCAGAGGTCGATCCGGTCCGCATGCGGCCGCACCCATTCGAGTTTACCCTGTACTATGATATCTAGTTCCTGGCAGCAAACGAGAGGCCGGGTGCACGCGTCCCCGGCCTCTCGTGCATGTATCACTTGAGACTCGAAGGCGCGTGTGCTACAATAGCCCCATCTACCTACAAGTGCCTTGAGGCGCATGGCTGGGGATGCCAGGCTGTCCCTGACGAGATTTGCGAAAGCTTGGCGTTCCAGTGACTAGGGAAGTGGGGCCGTGAGCGAACGAGACAAACCGACAATGCCTGTTCTAACGGACGCCGACCTGGCCCGGCTGGACCCGCGCGTGCTGCACGCGCTGGGCAGCCTGAACCGGATCGGAGCAGCGATCAACCGGCTCAGCTACCAGGATGATCCAGGAAGCGGCGGCACAGATGCCGTCAGCGGCACAAATGCTGACCGCGTCGCAGCGACGCTGGAGCTGATCGTGAGCAGCGCGATCCAGGTCTTGCCTGGGGCATCGGCCGTGATCTATGCTTACGATCCACAGCAGCGGTCATTTGATCTCGGGTCGCGCGTGTCGGCGGGCGAGCCGGGCGATGCATCCCTGGACGATGCGCCGCGTCGCGAGGGGATCGGGGCGCGCGCCATCGCGCGACGCCGCCGGGTGCTCTCGTACGAGGAAGCGGACCTGAGCATCCACCCTGCGAAGCGACGTACGGGCGCAAAGGCGATGGCCTGCTTCCCGCTGGTCGTCGCCGATCAAGCGGTCGGCGTGCTCTATGTGTATCTCCACGAGGAAAGGCCCTTCACGACGTTCGAGCTGCTCATGCTGGACAACCTGATGAACCAGGCGGCGATGGCGATCTACCAGGCGCGGCGGCTGGCAGACGTGGAACGGGATCTTGAGCGCAAGGAGGATGAGCTGACACGCCTACGCCGGGCGGGCCTGCTGATCTCTTCCCGGCTGGGCCTGCCGGAGACGCTCGATGCAATCCTACAGATGGCGCTCGAGGTGACAGGGGCACACTATGGCATCTTTCGCCTGGTCGATCCCAGCGGTCGCCGGTTGGTCACCCACGCTGTTGCCAGCGAGCACCTGGACAGGCCCATGGTCGAGGCCTTGCCGGTGGACGAGCACAGTGTCATGGGGTGGGTGGCGACGAGGCGTGAGCCCGTCTGCATTCGAGACCTCCAGGGAGAGCCCTGGAACGCGATCTATTACCCGCTGGATGCCGATCTGGAGATGAGATCGGAGCTGGCGGTGCCGCTGATCGGGGCGAGCGGGCGCCTCGAGGGCGTACTGAACCTGGAGAGCCCGGTCGTTGGTGCGTTCAGCGAACAGGACAGCCTGTTGCTCCAGTCGTTGGCGACACAGGCGGTCATTGCGATCCAGGAGGTGCGCCTGCTCGACGCACTGCGGGAACTGGCGGCTGTGCTACTGGCGCAGCCGTGCGAGGAGGTGCTGGCACACGTGGTCGAGGTCGCCGGGGAACTGCTGAATGCAGCGGCAAGCGCGATCTGGACACTGCAGGGGGAGGAGCTTGTCCTCGAAGCGGCGAGCAGCGGATACCGTCGTGGGGAGCGGCTGCCGCTGCAAGGTAGCCTGGCAGGCGAAGCGGTCCTCACCGGGGAAGCGGTCCGGACGGATGACATTGGTGCAGACCCACGGTTTCATCGCCACGATCTGGCACGCGCACAGCAGTGGGCCCGCGCCCTGGTGGTGCCGCTCCTGGCGAGCGACGACCTGGCCCCGATCGGGGCGTTCAGCGTGTATAGCACGCTCGACGAGCCAGGGCGGTTTGCCGAGTCGGTGTGGGACGAAAAAGTGCTGACCTGCTTGGCACACTATGCCGCGCTTGCGGTGCACAACGCCAAGCGGCAGGAGGCACTGCGGACGGCGCAAGAGCGGCACGCTGTGGCAGAGACGTTTGCAGCGGTGGGCGATATTGCAGCCAACGTATTGCATCACCTGAACAACAAGGTGGGCACGATCCCGGTACGCGTGCAGGGGATCGAGCTCAAGTGCCCGGAAGCGCTGTCGGCGGATGCCTACCTGGCAGACAACCTGCACGAGATCGAGCGCAGCGCAGCAGAGGCGATGCGGGCCGTGCGCGAGAGCCTGACTCATCTGCGTCCGATCCGCCCGGCGGCAGTCGACGTACGCACCTGCATACAGGCGGCCGTGGAAGCCAGTGAGCTGGGAGAAGGGATCTCGGTGCAGCTCTATGCGCTGGACGAGCTGCCCCCGGTGGCTGCCACCGAGCAGGGGCTGAGCTTTGTCTTTGCGAACCTGCTCGAGAACGCAGCGCGCGCCATGGATGGGCGAGGATGCGTGAGCATCTCGGGGAGCGTGGACCACCACCACGTGGTCATCTCGGTGCACGATGACGGGCCGGGGATCGCGCCCGAACTGCACGACCGGATTTTCGAGTTCAGCTTCTCGGGTCGTGGCTCGGGCAGCAGCGGCAAGCTCGGCTTTGGGCTGTGGTGGGTCAAGACGCTCATGATGCGCATCGGCGGGGCGGTCACCGTGGAGAGCGATGGCCGGAGTGGCACTACTTTTCGCCTGCGCATCCCGCGCGCAGAGCTGCCGGGGTAGGGCGATGGCTGCGCGTGCGCTGATCGTCGAAGACGACCGCTCCTGGCAGCAGATCCTGAGGGAGCTGCTGGCGGACGCGGGGCTGGAGGTGGACGTCGAGAACAGCTTGGAGGGTGCGATCGCGTGTCTCCGCGGCCGCGTGCACCGGCTGGCGGTCGTCGACCTGGCCCTGGGAGACGGCGATGTGGGCAACCAGGACGGGCTGCAGGTGCTGGACGCCATTCGCCAACAGGACCCGGGCTGCGTGGCGATCATGTTGACCGGCTATGCCACCGTCGAGATCGCGGTCAGCGTGCTGACCGCGCACGGCGCCTACACGTGCCTGCGCAAGGAGGATTTCCGGCGCACCCAGTTCCGGGCACTGATCCACGAGGCGCTGGCAAGCACACCACCTGTGAGCAATGCGCGTGCTGGCGAAACCGCCGGCTCGTCTTCCCAGGATGAGCGTCGCTCAACCGACGCTGGGCCGGCCGAGGGAGCCACGCTCGGGTCGGCATTGGTGGTAGAGGATGACGCGGGGTGGCGAAGCATCCTATGCGAGCTCGTCACGGACGCTGGATATCAGGTCCGTGCCTGCCGCAGCTATGGAGAGGCCCTGGGCTGCCTGCGACGGGGAAAGTATGCGCTAGCGATCCTCGATCTGTCGCTTTCGGACGGCATGGTGCACCGGCAAGATGAGCAAGGGCTGTCCGGTGCAGAGCTGGAAGGATATCGCCTGCTTGCCGAGGCGCGGGAGACCGGCGTACCCACAGTAGTGGTCAGCGGGATCTCGGCTCCAGGGGAGGTGGAGCGCGCCCACGCAGAGCGAGAGGTACTTGCCTACCTGGCAAAGCAGACCTTCGACCGGGGAGCCTTTCTGCAAGCGATCGGGGACGTACGCTCTGCCAGCGCGCTGGGCAGCGAGCTAGAGCAGTTGACGCCGCGCGAGCGCGAGGTGCTCGAGCTACTGGCACAGGGAATGACCAACAAAGAGATCGCCGAGATATTGGTGATCACGACGAACACGGTCAAACGGCACCTGAAGGCGATCTTTGCCAAGCTCGAGGTGCATACCCGGGCAGCCGCCGCAGCCAAGGCGATCCAGGCCGGCATCCCAGCAGAGCCGCTCACCTCGGATGAGAGCTAGAGCGCGTCGATCCAGATGGGCGGACGAACTAGTACGCGTAGAGCTGGCCGTAGGGTCGCACTGACAGTGGGGCGAGCTTGGTAAACGGGCGATCCAGGATCTGGGCCACATCTTGCCCAAAATGTGCGGCGAATTCTTCCACGAGTGGGCGGAGAATCTGATCGTCGGCCTCGGTGAGAGAGACCGAGCCGACTTCCTTGCCCAATTGGTAGTCGTCCACCTCGCCGCGGATGTACATCACACCACCGTGCATCCCCGTCCCGATAAAGCTGGCGGTATGGCGTTCGCCAGGCTCGAGGTTGAGACCGAGCACGACCAGGATGCCACCGGCCATGTACTCGCCCAGAAAGTGCTGGGCCGTGCCACCGATGACAACGGCGGGACGCTGCCCCTCGTATTCTTTCATGTGGATGGCAACCCGGTAGCCGACATCATCGCGGACAAAGATCCTGCCGCCGCGCATCGAATGGCCCGTGGCATCGCCGGCGCGGCCGTGGATGATCAACTCTCCGCCATTCATCGTGTTACCACAACCATCCTGTGCGTTCCCGTGCACGACGATGCGCGGCCCGTCCATGAAGGAGCCCAGGTCGTTGCCGGGGGTACCGTGTATATGGATCTCGACCGGCTGGTGCAGGTCCGTTCCCAGGTAGCGTTGGCCGTAGACGTTCTGTAGTTCGATGCGGCACACTCCCGTACCTACAGCCTGGCGGAGCCTGTTGTTGAGTTCGCGATAGTGAAGCCCCAGGGCGTCTATCTGTAAGGTTGGCTGGACACACTCGATCATTGTGACTCTCCTGTACTAGGCAGGGACAAGCGCTGGCGCGCGCATACGCTGCGACCGCCGTTCCGCAGGCAGGGGCTGGCCGAGGCGCCCGACGACAGGCTCCCCGCCCACCGGCGTCCAGACACTGTCCAGCTCGTGGCTGATCAGGCGGATCGGAGCCTCTTCAGAGGCCAGATAGAGCCGGCTGCCACGTGTCGCCGCCGTGAGCGGGCGCAGGCGGATGCGATCGGTCAACCCGATCATCTCGCCCTGGCGAGCGACGATCACAGTGAAGGGACCGTTGATGAGCAGACTGCCATAGACCTGGCGCAGCGTCCGGTACAGGTGCTGCTCTCGCGGTTCGAGCCGCTCGATCTCGATCCACAGCGGTGGTGCCATCACCTTGGCTGCGAGTTCCACCGGCAGCTTGTGGCGGCGCATCAGGAGGTCGGCGGCATAGGCGATGACTTCTGTATCGGTGCGCATCGTGCAGTGGTAGCCCTGCATCTCCAGGTAGCGGCGATTAGTGCCGTAGGACGAGATCTCGCCGTTGTGAACGACGGTCCAGTCGAGCAGGGCAAAGGGATGCGCCCCTCCCCACCAGCCCGGCGTATTGGTCGGGAAGCGGTTGTGTGCAGTCCAGAGGTAGGCCTCGTACTCGGAGATGCCAAAATAGTCCGCGATTTGCTCTGGGAGACCGACTCCCTTGAAGACGCCGACGTTCTTGCCGCTGCCATAGATGTAGGCGCCCATGCCAGAGGTGTTCACGGACATGACCTGGGAGACCACGTACTCGGACTCGTCTTGCGGCACGCGTGCCTGGTCGTGCTCGTCGACGCGCACAAAGTAGCGCCAGATGAGGGGCGGGTCACGCAGCCCAGGCGTTGGGTTGTGCGGCACCTCCTCGTCGTGCACAGAGATGAAAGCACTGCCGAGCAGCGATTCGACCTGGGCCCGGCTGTCGGGAACCGTGTACATGACGTGAAGGGCATAGCAGTCCGCATACTGTGGATAGCAGCCATAGGCGGCAAAGCCGGAGCCGAGACCGTTGCCTCGCTCGGTCATGTTGACGATGCCCGTGACGATGTCGTGCCCGGAAAATGGTCTCCCGGTTACCTCCATGATGCCGATCAACCCACACGCGTCATAGACCTTGTCCTGCCCATAGGGATTCTCGAGCCAACGTGCGTCCATTGTGCCCTCCACGGCTAAACCTCGATGCCTTCACCGACGACCATGTGCTTGCGGAGGTCTCTGGGCAGCGAGATCAGCCCAAAGCTACCTGAGAGCAGGTGCTCCTTGAACGGCCTCACGTCGACGCCGTCACGAATGAGGCCGGTGTAGATCCCCGCCCGGTCGATATCTCCGACAAAGATCGCGCCCACGAGCTGATTGTGATAGAGCACGAGCTTTTTGTAGACCAGAGCATCCCGATCGTACTTGTCGATGATCTCATAGTCCTCGTCGCGAGGAGGATCGGTGAGCCCGACGGATATCGTCGGCACCCCGCAAACCTCGATCGAGTTCATCGGAAAGCTGCCCTCGTAACGCTTGTCGACCCCTGCCATGTTGCATCCGGCAACGTAGCCCTGACGGTAAGCATTGGGCCAGATGGCGATCGGCCGGCAGGCATCGATCAGCATGTCGTAGGCCTGCACGCAGTCGCCTGCAGCGTAGACATCGTCGATGGTGGTCTGCATGTGGCGATCCACGCAGATCCCGCGCTCGATGGCGATCCCCGAATCCGCCGGAATCAAGCCCGTGTTCGGACGTACGCCGATGGCAAAGAGGACCAGGTCGCAGTCGATGCGCTCGCCATCTCGCAGGACGGCGTGATCCACGCGTCCCGTGCGGCCGATGATCTCCTCGACAGTCGTGCCCGTGCGTGCCTCGACCTGGTGTTGACGCAGGATGCTCTCGGCCATCTTGGACGCAGTGCGATCAAAGGTCGTGCTCAGGATCCGGTCTGCCAGTTCGACGATCGTGACCGCGATGCCACGCTCGATCAGCGCTTCGGTGGTCTTGAGTCCAATCAGGCCGCCACCGACGACGAGGGCCGACTCGACCCGGTTGTCGTCGATATAGTGGTCGATGCGCCGCGCGTCCTGCCAGGTGGTGAAAGTGTAGACGCCGAGCAGGTCAGCGCCCGGCAAGGGGGGCACGAACGGCTTGCCTCCCGTTGAGATCAGCAGGCGGTCGTATCCGACCTGGCCACCGCCAGCAAGAGAGACGGTCTTGGCCCGAACGTCGATCTGGGTCACCTCGACGCCGAGCATGGTCTCGACGTCATTGCGCTCGTAAAAGTCCTCTGGCCGGTAGTGCATGCGGGTCTCGTCGACCGTGCCTCCAAGCAGGTAGGAGATCAGCGGGCGAGAGTAGACGTGATGCGGCTCATCTGCGACGATGGTGATGGCGCTCTGTCGATCATAGTGGCGGATCGCCTCGACTGCTCCTACTGCTGCTGCCGAGTTGCCGATGATCAGGTATCTCATAGCTGTCTCTCCTCTACGCCGACCCGTTGCCGGACGGGGTGTCCTCGACGAAGGTGAGGGCCTCGTTTGGGCAATGGGCCACGCAGACCGGGACCTCGTTCCCATAGCAGAGGTCGCACTTGGAGGCTGCCCTGCGGCCAACGATGTTGCGCTGGATGGCGCCGAAGGGACAGACCATGATGCACATCCAGCAGCCGACGCATTTGTCTTCGTCGCAGAGCACGGCGCCTGTCTCTTCGTCGCGGTGCATTGCGCCGGTCATGCAGGCCTCCAGGCAGGCGGCCTCCTCGCAGTGACGGCACTGCATAGCGAAGGAGAGGGGACCTTGCTCTTCGACCAGCAGGCGGGCCATAGCCCGCGGTGCCTCCTCCTTGAAGGCCTTGATGATCTTTCTGGACTGCGAATGCTGTACCAGGCAGTGGATCTCGCACAGCCTGCAGGCGATACAATACTCTTCGTTCACGTGGATCCGTTTCACGGGATTTCTCCTTGCCGGCCAGATGCCAGGACGGCTCTAGGATCAGGGAACGCAGTTTGAGCGCGGTGACTGGTCATGGCTGGCCCGCCCCCTTGACACCCAGCGTATCGAGCTCGACCTGGCTGAGACCGACGGCGCGCAGGTGGTCTCGGTTGCCCCGCAGGCTCTCGATGGCATTGACGCCCATTCCGCCGAGCATCTCTTTGATCTCGAGCGACCAGGCGCGGATCAGGTTGGACAGGCGACGGCTGCCAATGTTGGGATTGAGCCGCTTGGTGAGATAGGGATCCTGAGTGGCGATTCCCCAGTTGCACTTGCCGGTGTAGCATTTCTGGCAGAGATGGCAGCCGAGCGCTACCAGGGCGCCGGTACCGATGTAGACTGCGTCTGCGCCGAGGGCGATGATCTTGACAATGTCGCCGCTGTTGCGGATCGAGCCGGCGGCGATCAGAGAGACTTCGTTGCGGATCCCCTCCTCGCGCAGCCGCGTGTCGACCGACGCGATCGCCAGCTCGATGGGGATCCCGACGTTGTTGCGGATGATGGTGGGTGCGGCGCCCGTGCCGCCGCGCAGGCCGTCGATGGCGATATAGTCTGCACCGGCACGAGCGATGCCGCTGGCGATCGGAGCGACGTTGTGGACGGCAGCGATCTTGACGCCGACCGGCTTGGCATAGTTAGTGGCCTCTTTCAGCGCATAGATCAACTGGCGCAGGTCCTCGATCGAGTAGATGTCGTGGTGCGGGGCAGGGGAGAGGGCATCCGTGCCCATCGGGATCATGCGCGTCTTGGAGACGTCAGCGGAGACCTTTTCCCCAGGGAGGTGCCCACCGATGCCCGGCTTGGCGCCCTGGCCGATCTTGATCTCCAGTGCTGCCGCTGTTTCCAGGTACTCTGGATGGACGCCAAAGCGACCAGAAGCCACCTGGGCGATGGTCCACGGCCCGTACTGGTAGAGGCTGGGATGCAGCCCACCCTCGCCAGTGTTGTACATGATCCCGCTCTGTTTTGCTGCCCGTGCCAGCGAGAGACAGGCGTTGTAGCTGATCGAGCCATAGGACATTGCCGAGAACATGATCGGGGTCTCGAGCGTCAGTTGAGGGGAGAGCTGTGTCGTGAGCTCGACGCCGTCCCCGTTCTCGGACAGTTCGACCCGGCCCGGCTTGCGGCCAATGTGCGTCCGCAGTTCCATCGGCTCCCTCAACGGATCGATCGACGGGTTGGTGACCTGCGAGGCATTCAGCAAGAGATGATCAAAATAGATCGGCTGTGCCTGGTCGCAGCCCATGCCGGTGAGGAGAATGCCACCCGTCTCGGCCTGCTTGTAGATGCTGTTGATCCGGTCTGCAGTCCAGTTCGCGTTGGAGCGAAAGTCCAGCAGGGTGCGGCGAACGGTGAGTGCGTGCGTGGGGCAGAGTGTGACGCAGCGATGGCAGCCCACGCAGCGCGACTCTTCACTGTAGACCCAGTCATCCTCCGGATCATAGGCGTGGACGTCGTTCGCACATTGGCGCACGCAGACCTGGCACGCAATACAGCGCTCTTGATCTCTTTCGATACGGAACTCTGAGGTTAGCAATGTAAGGGCCATTGATCGTCGTGACCGCCGACTGGCAAAAGCCTACAAGGACACAAAAAACCGCCGTGAGTCCAGGCTCGACCGGGCCCTGGTCGTCAACGACCGGGGTCTGATCACAGAGCCCCATTTCACGGCGGCGTGAAAGACATACGCGCGGTAGCTATGGTCCTGCCGACCCGACACAGAGAGATGGTGCATCCCTGTGTCTCTACAGTGGCGGCTGTTCTCCTTTCTTGGGCGTCAAGCTCAGGCTTGAGCTTGCTGTTGTCCCTCCTGCAGGCGGTCCTCGAGCAATGTAAAGTGCTGCATCAGGATCGTCTTGCCGGTGTCACTATCTCCTGCCGAGATGGCCTCTACCATCGCACGGTGGCTGGACCACATGCGCTGGTAGTAGCTCAGCTCGAAATAGCGGTGCAGGCCCACAGCCTCGTAGGCGTCCCAGTAGGCATTGAGGAGTCCCTGGGCAAATGGGTTGTCGAGCCGGCTGTAGATCAGAACGTGGAAATCGCGGTGCTCGCGGTGCGGAATCTCGATCGGCTTGCCGCGCAGCCGCTCTTCGGCACGATCCACGATACGTGCGAGCTGGTCGATCTCGTCCTGCCCCAGCTCGGAGACCGCTTCTTCCCAGAAGGCGACCTCCATCCGCGCGCGCAGCCGGTAATAGCGGTCGAAATAGCTCTTGTTGCAGGCAATGCTGTACAGGATCAAGGGCCGTACGGCAGCATAGAAGTCAAAGGGACAGACGTACGTGCCGTCTCCGGGCCGCATCTCGATCACGCCGTAGGCCTGGGCAGCGATCAGGTCCTCGCGAAGCTTGCCCCGGCTCACACCTAGCTGCCTTGCCAGTTGATCGAGCGGAGGCAGCTTGGCGGGTTCATCCTGCCGCTCGGCAAGCTCCTCATCGATGATGTAGCGCATAATCGAATGGGGGAGGACGTCTTGGCTCACTGCATACTCCATTGCTCTCTATTCCCGGTCCGGCCCACAACGGTGTTCGAAAGATTGTACCGATTATACCTTTATAATCGATTCTTGTCAAATCGGCCGGCATACTCGATTTTGCGTTCGCAGCAACGGCTTCGGCCGTCTCCGGGCAGGGGAGAAAGCGCTGAAGCGCTCGCTACGAGCCCGGTGAAAAGGCATCGAAAGGGACGAGGATGCTGTGCGGGAGGGCGTATCGATGGTGGAAATGCCGATCACGCACGGGTGCGGCTGCAGCCACAGCCGTACCCGCGCAGGGATGGATGGATCGGGGGCTAGGTCAGCGAGCGATGGTGCCTGGTCAGCTTCTCGGGAGGAGCGTGCAGGTCTGGCCCGCCCGCGTGTGGAAGGAAGTGAGCCCCTCCTGGGTCCGGCGCACGGCCACAGCACCCTCGGGGCCATAGACATCGACCGGTACAGGGGGACGGACGGTGCATTCGCCATCCTGCCGGGCGCGGATGGTGGCGCGGGTGAGCTTGCCTTTCGCCCAGGCCATCCCGATCGTGAAACCGCCACGGGCGCACAGGCCGGTGACACGACCCTCGTCCCAGCTAGCCGGCAAGGCAGGAAGCAGCTCGACGTAGCCTGCGTGTGATTGGAGCAGCATCTCGGCGATCCCAGAGGTCGCACCCAGGTTGCCATCGATCTGGAAAGGCGGATGCGCGTCAAAGAGGTTCGGGTAGGTGCCGCCGCCCGCGTAGTCGGTGCGGTCGGATCCGGTCAGGCGGAGCTGATTGCGCAGCATGCGGAGCGCGTGGTCGCCATCCTTGAGCCGGGCCCAGAGGTTGATCTTCCACCCCATGGACCAGCCGGTGCCACCGTCGCCGCGGAAAAGCAGGGACTGGCGTGCTGCGTGGTACAGGTCGGGTGTATGCTCGGTGATCTCGTCACCGGGA
>Ga0307425_1000388_pt1 | contig 27791 bp, 21 predicted proteins | sample SalMarWE160330MG_FD_202152 | JGI IMG/M metagenome (GOLD analysis project Ga0307425, IMG submission 202152) | Salt marsh sediment microbial communities from the Plum Island Ecosystem LTER, Massachusetts, United States - WE1603-30 | ecosystem: Environmental > Aquatic > Marine > Intertidal zone >...
GGGGTTGGCCTAAGATTCAGGCCGGGATGTTCTCCTCAGACCATTACGGGCGAGGGGAACCGACGGCCGATTTCGCTGGCGAAGGGCCTTGGGGTATCCAGATTGGATATACACCTAATGCACTGTTCACCAATTCGCTTGAGTTAACGCTGAACCTTCTTGCTCAGAACGGCGAAGCGACCATACTGACCAAGCCTCAGGTGTTGGCACAGGATGGTAAAGAGTCAAAAATCGAAGTCACGACCGAAGAGTACTATTTTCTGGTTGCCCCTGAGCTCACTAACACCTTCTACGCGCGTGCTGAGATGGAGCAAATACAGTCCGGAACAACTTTGACAATTACACCCCACCTTGGGGATAATAATGATATCACACTGCAAGTGGCTGTTGAGGTCAGTGACAGTATCCCGAGCGGAAGGGGAAATAACCTTCCTGTTGTTACCCGGCGAAAAGCAGAAAATAACGTAACCATTAAGGACGGCGGAACAGTCGCACTGGCAGGCCTGAAAGAGAATAAAACTCGTAAGGACATTAGAAGGGTTCCGGGTCTCAGTGCGATCCCACTGATCGGTTCGTTATTTAAGAGTAGTAACAACGAAAATTCAACACGAGAGATTGCTGTCTTCGTCACGGCACGTTTAGTATCAAAGACAGGGCAGACAGTTGAATTTACCCAGCCGTCTGATATACCGGCTCCAATTCGACCAGCGGGAAATGATTTTAAAGCGAGACTTCGAGAAAGTCTGTTACGTTAGTAATGCTAAGAAACATTTTAAGATGGAGACAAACGTTGTGAAGCCAATCAGGTACAACTCAAGAAACAGTAGCGTGACGATTATGCTATTGCTGCTGGCGCTTCTGGTTTTTGGCGTAGTTGGTTGTGCGCGGAGTACAGGGATTAGGATTATACCATTGAGCAACCGGAGCGTACTTGCCCTGAGCCCCGATGACGTTGTTGTTGTGATGAGACGCGCAGGCTTTTCAGATAAGCAGATTCTGGAGTACGGAACGGATATGCGCGATGGACTGGCAGAATCAGGAGCAGTGCAAATCAAGATAGGCAAGAAGGTGGAAGCTGTTTTTGCCATCAATCTTGATGATGGTAATTGTGTGTATATCAGTACCCGCCTGAGAGGTAATTTCATTTACAAGGTAGGCTCAGGCTGGGTTGGTGGTGGTGGATAACCTCTCATTTATTGGTCGTTGCTGAGCGGCGGAAGACGCCATTGCGGTATATATAACGTCCCTGCGTCTGCGCCACTCGTCTCATATTTCCTTTCTTCAACTGGCTCCTATTCCTCTTGTTTAGGATTTAGAGCTTAGTGCTTCGTATTTCCGGCCAAAGGCCGGCGATTGGTTTTGTTTTTTAAAATCAGCTCATAACCACAAAGCATGCCCTGGCAGAACGCTTTGACGGATCAATATCATCACACTATTTGTCTGCATTTGTTGAAGAATCTGGCATCCATTCTGAAAAACTTTTTGATGAATACAGGAAAATGATTAATCTACGCGGTTCTGACACAAGAGTTCAGACAAGCATTTGCCCAACTCTGCGAAAAAGGGCCAGGCACGGTACCCCAGATGATTTGATTAAATACGTTCACCAGGTCGCATTGACATCACCAGATCCAGATTGCGAATTGCCGCTGCTCCGCTAATCACAATGGCAGCGTTGTATATCTGATGCCATGTCCCTTGAGTTTTGCGGATTGGCATATACTACACCTGCGTGAAGAATAATATGCATTATAATAAATTTGAAGGCATCCAATTATTCGTCATTCTGAGGTATAACTTGAAGATTTATTGTATTGGGTCGCCTGTGATCTGGACGTCGTCGATGTTCCAGCCCGGGTAGGTGACCGAATCATCCGTCGGGCCCATCGCCCAGCGGAAATAGACCGCCGGCCGGTCGTCCGCCACCGAGGCCGGAACCGCGTACTCGACGAGCTGCCAGACCTGATCGGAAGTATGGGAATAACCCGATCTCCAGATATCCACCCAGTTGGCCCCATCATTCGATACCTGCACGGCGGCATAGTCATAAGGCGATTCGAGCCCGAGCCAGCGCCAGAAACTCACCGTGATATTCCGGTATCCCCGGCAATCGACAGGTCCGATTGTGGCATATCGGGCCTCGAGCATGGAATTTGCATAATCGCCCGAAAGCTCGTAGCCGATGACGTTTTCGCCTGTATGAGCAGAATTCGGGTCCCCGTTCCAGGAGCCTTCGCCTGTTGGCGCGCCCCATGCCCAGCCAGGGTCGAGCTGCCAGTTCGGATCGTTGTCCATGGTGGCCCAGTAGATGGCATTCGGTACCACGGATATCGAGGCACTGCGGCTGTGCTGCCTGATGCCGTCGGTCACCAGGAACGAGAACGTGTAACTACCGAACGCCTGGTCCGCCGCCGGCTTCCAGAATACGGTCTGCTCGGCCGGATCGTAATAGGCCCCTTCGGGCAGGTTGCCGACGAAAACCTGAATGGGCAAATTTGCCGGATTTTGTGTGGTCAAATGCAATTCGAGCCTTTCGCCTGGTTTGATTTCGGCCGGAGCGGCTATGGGATACAAAAGAGGTGCCGGTAAGGTCCATCCCGAATTCTGAGCGTCATGCCTGACCATGCCCCAATCGATTAGTCCGGGCTCGTGCAGGCTCGTCAGGTCAAGGACATGGAACCGGTAATCGTCGCCGACCACCATGAATTCCAAATCACCATCCTGATCCAGGTCCTCAATCGCCGGGGTCACTTCGTAGTCAAGGGCCAGGTTCAGCAATGGAAATCCCGTCGTGACGGAGCCATCTGGCTCCCACGCGACAACCGGCTCGCCTCCGACGGCAGCGATCAGCTCCTTTTGCCCGTCGCCGTCGATGTCGGCAATCAGCGGGGGACATCGGAACGGGCTGCCCATGATGACCTTGGGAAAGCCGGCCTCCTCCAGAATGTTGCCCTGGTGGTCAAGTGCGTAAACGCGGGTGAAGGCGAAGTCGTCGGCCTCGACGATATACGTGGTGACGTAAACCTCGCCATAGCCATCGTCGTCGAGGTCTCCGACGCTCAACGCTCCTACCTCCTCCAGCGGGTCGGACACCTTTGTCGTCCAGAGCGTGCTGCCGTCAGCGTGTGTCGCCATGATTTCGCTTTCGGTGCAGAACACAATTTCAGGCTCGCCGTCGGCGTCGAGGTCGGCCACGGCCGTGCCCTTAGGGCTGCCGCCCCTCCATCTGGCGAGCTGCTGGCCCTGGTGGTCGAGAACAAAAGTATAAACCCGGCTAAGGCCGGGGCCGTACCCGCACAGCGCGATCTCGACGTCACCGTCTCCGTCGAAGTCGGCGACACTGACCGGGCCTTCCGAGGTGTAGCGCCGCTGCCATAAGAAGCTGCCGTCGTGCTGGATCGCATACAGACCGTCGGTATCTCTTGATTCTTCATCCAGGGCGACGATGATTTCACTGTCACCGTCTCCGTCGAGATCGGCAAGGACGGGGCCGGCTGAAATATACCCATACCAGCCGCCAACCATTGCAGGCCAGTCACCGTCCACAAGTTTGCCACTTTCGACATGGTATGCGGAGACCACCGCATCGTATTCCGAGGCAACCACTACTTCGTAGTCCCCGTCGCCGTCGATATCACCAACTGCGGCGCTTGAGGGCCAGATATATCCCATATCTACGGGCCAGCCGGGGAGTGAGTTCCCGTCCGCCGTCCAAATATCCACCATGCCATCGCCAAAGTACGTGCTGTAATCCAACGAAAGCTGGACAATCTCGTTGCGGCCGTCGCCAGTGACGTCCGTGCAGAGCGGGCTGCCGATGAAATACTCAGATCCTTCCAGCGGATCCACTGTTTCATCCGGCTTCGGCCAGTAGGCCTGTGACGGCGCCAGCTCGATCCCAAAGAATTTGCGGTCGATATGGCTGAATCCGTTCCGGCTGACACGAAGGCGCAGCTCGTACGTCCCGATGCCGGGATTGGGCATGGACAAACAGATGAGGCCGTTCGGATCGGCCGGGAACCCACCGTCATCCAGTCGAATCCACTCGTTTTGCCCATAGGGGCGATAGTCGAGCTGGTAGTCATCGCCATGCACAAAAACACACACCTCCGCATCGTTGCCATCGTTTGCGAAGGTCTGGTTCTGCCAGGGCGCGACTATCTCGCCGAGAGGATAGTCGTTGTCTGCCCCGATCAGCGTCTTATAGGCGTTAACCCGCCCGGTGCCGATGTAGCCCTGGTTGGGGTCCACGTCACCGTAATAGACCGGGTCGGTCGTATTCTCGAGCACGGCCCTGGCCTCGATATTGGTCATAGCAGGCCGATACGCAAAAAGCAGGGCCGCGACTGCCCCCACGTACGGTGAGGAAAACGATGTTCCTGCCGTCGAAACGTAATCGTTTTCGAGAGTAGTCGTCACAATATCCGTGCCGGGAGCGGCGATATCCACCCAGACGCCGAACGTGCTGTGGCCGGTCTTGAGATCTTCGCCGTTCGTGGACGCTACTGACATGACGTTCGAGAATGCGGCCGGGTAGAGCGGCCGGCTTGTGTCGGAGTTGCCCGCACTGGCGACCAGCAGCACACCTTGCTCGTAGGCGCTGTCTAAACCGGCTTTCATTACCAGGTCGCCCTCTGGACCGAAAACGTCGCCGCCGAAGCTCATATTGACCACGCGTGCGCCGTTGGCTGCGGCATACTCAAGGGCTTCGGCCACGTCCACTGACTCGAAATCGAGGTTCATCCTCAGGGCCATGATGCTACTGCTCCAATTAACGCCGCAGACCCCCTCATCGTTGTTGCCAACCGCGGCAATCACGCCGGAGACCTGCGTGCCGTGGCTTACGGTCGAAGATGACGAGCCGTCCGGCGTGACCGTGTTGTTGTCATCGCCGAAGTTCCAGCCGTGGACGTCGTCCACGTATCCATTGCCGTCGTCGTCGATTTGGTTGTCTGGAATCTCATCTTCATTCACCCAGATGTTGTCCTTGAGGTCGGGATGATTGACGTCCACGCCGGTATCGATGACTGCCACTACGACATCGCGGCTGCCGGTTGAGATTTCCCAGGCATCCTCCATCCGGATCAATTGGTGGGCGTATTGGTCGGGGAAGTCCGGATCATTCGGCGTCCGGCAAATATGATAGATGTAGTTGGGCTGGGCGTACTCGATTTCAGGATCGGCGTTCAACTCCGCACAGAGGGCAGGAACATTCTGCTCGGTATTGAGGACATAAAAAGGCAACAGGTCTTGCCTGCTTGGCCGTTGAGACGATGCAATACTGAGTGTTCCGCGCCCCCGGGCCTTCAGCAGCCGGTGGATCCACTTGAACACCGGCCGGCCCTCACGAATGCCATACTTTTCTTCCAGTCGCAACAGAGTCACCTGATGTGTCTGGAGTTCAGTGCCCTGCGAGAAAAGGGAAATTCTGCCGGTCGATCCGTTTTTGAGCTTGACGATGACCTCGCCCGGCACGTATTCAGGTCTGAGAACGCGCGTGCCCTTGGGGTTGCCGGACGGCTCACCTGCATTCGGATCGTTTGCGGCCCGAGCAGTTCCGGACAAATCCGAAGGCGCCGCAGCTACAATCAGCACCGATACCACAGCCAATAGTACCGATCCCGGTGTCAGTTTCCTTCGATTCGGTAGATTCATAACACTCTCCTATTCCCCTCCCATTTCTTATTTGTCATTTCCAGAAGCTTGCCAGGTCGGGATTTGTTCTTGTTTCGCTCCGCGCTTCAGAGTTCCAATACTCAACTTTATCAAATCTTGACCGGGATTTCCCATAAACACTTCACTGAATCACTCCTGCAAGTTTCAAGTCTTATGATAATATAATTTCACTATAAAGTAAACAATATTCCGCTCAAACTAAGGGATTTTATCCTAAGCTTTTCTGTGCCAAATCATTGTGAAGCCAAAAGCGTATCGAACATTGTTTTATAGAAGAGCGCCATGGCCTGGCGATTATAAATGTCGATATTGTACCTGCTTGAAATTATGGGCGTAAAACTGCCAAATTGGCACATTTCAAAGAATATTTGAAATGTGTAAATGCTTATAAACAAGGCAATTATGATTTTTCCTTGTTTTGGGTATGTTGTTTGCACTTGCTATATATTCGAGTAGTTATAATTTAATTCGTATGAAAAGAGGTTAGCTATGAAATTTGACAAATTTACGTTGAAGGCCCAGGAAGCGATAGCCACGGCTCAGCAAATCGCAATGGCGAAGTCGCATACTGTAATGTCACCGCTGCATCTGTTGAGCGTTGTGTGCAGCGACGATGCCGGCATTGCAGCCAAAATACTGAAAAAAATTGGCGTCAATGTCGGTCGAATCAAAGAGATGGTGGACAGCGAGCTCGAACGCCTGCCGGAAGGCAAAAGCAGCAATCAGCTCATGCCGGACCCCGCGCTTGGCCAGATCGTCCTGGATGCCCAAAACAGGGCCGATGCGATGGGCGACGAATATTTGAGCGTCGAGCATCTGTTGATCTCGCTTGCTTCGGTGCAGAGTGACGCTAAAGAGATTTTGCAGCTAAACTCGGTTACGCCGGAACAGATTGAAACCGCCCTGAAAGAAATCCGCGGCCCGGAAAAGATAACGGACCAGAATCCGGAAGATAAATACAAAGCGCTGGAACGCTACGGGATCGACCTTCTCGATATGGCCCGCAAGGGGAAGCTCGACCCGGTAATTGGGCGAGAGGAAGAGATCCGGCGGTGCATGCAGGTTCTCAACCGCCGAACGAAGAATAATCCGGTGCTGATTGGTGAGCCCGGCGTCGGTAAAACCGCTATTGTAGAGGGCCTCGCCCAGCGGATCGTTACGGGTGATGTCCCGATAGGCCTGAAGAACAAGAGAGTTGTCGCTTTGGATATGGGGGCGTTGATTGCCGGGACGAAATTCAGGGGCGAATTCGAGGACCGGTTCAAGGCCGTGTTGAAAGAAGTTATCGCCGCCGAGGGACAAATCATCCTCTTTATTGATGAGCTGCACACCGTCGTCGGCGCCGGCAAGGCCGAGGGTGCGGTCGATGCGGGCAATCTTTTGAAGCCTTCCCTCGCGCGGGGCGAACTGCGATGCATTGGCGCAACGACGATTGACGAGTATCGAAAGTACATAGAAAAAGACGCAGCGCTTGAGAGGCGCTTCCAGCCGATTCTGATTAACCCGCCGAGCGTTGAAGAAACCATCGCCATCCTGCGGGGGCTCAAGGCCCGATATGATGCGCATCATGGCGTTCGCATTACCGATTCGGCGCTTGTTGCCGCGGCGACTTTGTCGAATCGGTACATCACCGACCGGTGGCTGCCCGACAAGGCGATCGACTTAATCGACGAGTCGGCCTCTAAGTTGCGGATTGAAAATGATTCGTTGCCGGCCGAACTCGACGGTATTCGCAGAAAGATTGTCCAGTACCAGATCGAACGAGAAGCGCTGAAGAAAGAAAACGACGAAGCCAGCGCCGAGCGGCTGAAAAATACTGAAAAGCATTTGGCCGAACTGCAGGAGCGGGACAAGAAACTCACGGCACAATGGGAAAGTGAAAAGGGTGAGATCGACCAGATCAAAACTCTCAAAGAGGAAATTGAAACCGCTCATAACCAGTTCGAGGATGCCCAGCGCAAAGGCGACCTGGAAACCGCGGCCCGCTTAAAATACGAGACGATAACAAACTTGAAAAAAGAGCTGGAAGAAAAGGAGGCCGAGCTTTCCAGGTCCGACAAGGCGATCATCCACAATGAAGTCACCGAAGAGCACATAGCCGGGGTTGTTTCGAAGTGGACGTCAATACCCATCGCGAAATTATTAAGCCGAGCGCCTGATGAAAATGGAGGATGTGATTCGCCGGCGAGTAGTCGGTCAGAATGAAGCCGTAGAAGCACTTTGTAATGCCGTTCGCAGAAGTCGCTCGGGATTAAGCGACCCGAACCGGCCGATAGGGACATTTTTGTTTCTCGGCCCGACCGGCGTGGGCAAGACCGAGCTATCCAAAGCGCTCGCGGATTTTCTGTTTAACGATCCGCACTCGATGATCCGGGTCGATATGAGTGAATTCATGGAGCCGCATTCTGTCACGCGGCTGATCGGTTCGCCTCCGGGCTATGTCGGTTACGATGAGGGCGGCCGCCTGACCGAAGCGGTCCGGCGAAAACCCTACTCGGTGATTTTACTGGACGAGATTGAGAAGGCCCATCCGGATGTTTTTAACGTTATGCTCCAGGTCTTCGACGATGGCCGGTTGACCGATGGAAAAGGCCGGACCGTCGATTTCAAGAACACTGTTATCATTATGACCAGCAACATCGCCAGCCACCAAATCCAGCAGCTTACCGAAGAATCCGGAGCCGACTGGGAGATTGAGGCCCATGTCAAAGATGTGCTCAAGCAGGTATTTAAACCGGAGTTCCTGAATCGGATCGATGAAATAATCGTCTTCCATATGCTCCGTAAAGAGGATTTACGGAAGATTGTCGATATTCAACTGAATTACCTTGCCGGACGTCTGAATGGGCGCAACATCCATGTCGAATTCACCGACAGTGCCAGAGAGAAAATAATGGACGAGGGTTACGACCCGGCTTTCGGCGCAAGACCTCTGAAGCGCACTATCCAGCAGCAGTTGGAGAATCCGCTGGCAGCCGAGCTTTTGGCCGGTAAATTCGCCGACGGCGACACCATAAAAATCGGCGCCGACGCACACAAGTTCTCCTTCGAGAAAATAGAGGCGGCGTAAGCAAATTTCTCCATGAAAGTCCTTAACGACAGTCAGAAAATTGTTTATCCTGATATTAGAAACAGGATTAATAGCTGTCGTTAAGGATACTCAATCGTGAACCACAGACAATTGCTTAAATCAATCGCCATTGGGGCCAGTGCGTAAGCTGATCGAATGGTTCGACGAGAGCATTTGCGGCCCCGGCAACGAATTCGAACTGGTACAATCTCAAAGAAAACATCGGCGAGCAGAACAACCTGGCAAAAAAAAATGCCGGAAAGGGTTGAAAAATTGAAAAAGATACTTTCTAATTGGCGAAGTGAAGTAAACGCTCAAATACTGACGTCGAATCCGAATTACGATTCTCGAAAGGCCAAAAAGTCAGGGAAGCGAAGATGAATGATGGAAAGCTGAACGGGCACCCGTTCAGGCAGTAATGTGAAAGGAGTCATTACATGTCAAAGCTCAAACGAATGCAGCGAAAACGTTCCGACCAGAAAAAGGCAAATATCCGCCTGATGTCATTGCACGGCGGCTCAAAGGAAGCGCCGGGGTCCGGCAAATTATTGAAACGCATGACCAGAGACCATCAGGACCTGCTGCAAAATATAGAGTACATTTTTATCTCTCAATATCGCGATGATCGCCGTATCGACGACCGCATCGTTGCCAATGCTCTCAAAGCGGCAATCAGCGGCGATACGGCGGAAGATGCCCTTGCTGAATCGTTAAATAAAGACCTGGGAGAAATGCGCCGGTTTCGTTCCGACGTCTCGGATGACATCTGGCGGGACGGCCTGCGAACCGTGCTGCAGTCGGTTCACAGACATTCCTACCTTAGACCGGGTGAACGAGAGTATCTTGATTTCGTTTGCGATTTTATTTTGTGATTAGATTCTACAACAATCAGCAGTTAATCACAGCAATTCTGTGAAAATAGAATCATAGCCGGGTAAAAACTTCAGGAGAATAAATCGATATAATTGAAGTGGTCCTAATGTTCCTGCAGGGATGCGGCATGGAATGTTTAATTAGCCGGAAGATTGTTGAATTCGAGACGATATTACGGTATTTTAAAACTTAACATTTGCTGGAGTACCTTTTGGAATTGCATACTCCGGCCGGCTCAGCTTTTGAAGGAAAGGAATCCTAATGAGCGAATACGATACAATCAAGGATGAACAGATAGAACACGCCGGCGATGAGATCGAGAACCTTTTGGATGGTATAAGCGATAGAATCACCGAGGCAGTTGATGATATTTCGGACCTGGCCGATGGAGTAGAGGAGCTTGGTGATGAGATTAAGTCACTATTGGATGATCTAAAATACGCACAAAGCAAAACGGGACAGGAAAAATTGGAATCCTTAATCGATCAGTTGGAATGTGTTTCCAAAGAGCTTCAGAACACTTTATGGACGATGGACTTCGCATCGGAAGATCTATTGGAGAACACGGTTCTTTAGAGAACTTTCAGCGGCAGATCGACCGCCTTCCTTAATAATAAAAAACACAAAACGTGGGAATTCCGGGTTTAAAGATTCATCGGGATACTTCGATCACGGAGGTATTCTTTTATTTGGGTTATAGTGTAATTTTCAAAGTGGGTGATAGAGGCCATCAGTACTGCGTCCGCGCCGCCGTCAACGATGGCGTCGTAAAGATGTTCGAGTGTTCCGGCTCCACCGGAGGCGATTACGGGGATATTGACGGCATCGGTCACCGCTTTGTTCAGCTCGTTGTCGTAACCTGCTTTCGTGCCGTCGGCGTCCATGCTGGTCAGTAGGATTTCGCCGGCTCCTGACTCTTCGCCACGCGCCGCCCATTCGACCACGTCTATATCGGTCGGTTCGGAGCCGGCCTTTATGCAGACCTGCCATTTGCCGGGACGGTCCTTCGACCGGCGGGCGTCAATCGCGAGAACAACGCATTGGTTCCCGAAACGCTGCGCAGCCTCAGTTAGTAAATCCGGATTCGTGACAGCGGCTGTGTTGACCGAGACCTTTTCGGCACCGCTTCTCAGCAGTTCGTCCATCTGCTCAACGGTTTGGATGCCGCCGCCGACGGTAAACGGGATGAATACGTTCTCGGCTACCTTCTCGACCAGCTCGACTATCGTCTTACGTGAGCGAATCGTAGCAGTTATGTCGAGAAACACAAGCTCATCGGCGCCTTCGTCGCTGTATCGTGCGCCCAGCTCTACAGGATCGCCCGCATCGCGAAGGTTCAAAAAATTGACGCCCTTGACGACGCGGTTATCTTTAACATCAAGACAGGGAATAATTCGTCGTGTCAACATTATGGTACTCCCCGTTTGCAAATGTTATAGAAATTCTGCAAAATCTTCAGCCCGGCTTTTCCGCTCTTTTCGGGGTGAAATTGTGTGCCGTAAATGTTCGCTTTCTGCACAGAAGCAGTCAACTCGAAACCGTAGTCGGCATAAGCTATTTTTGTCTCTGTGTCTTCTACCTCGGCACAAAACGAGTGTGCGAAATAAAAGTGTTTTTCATCCTCAAGCCCGGTAAATAAATCCATATCTTCGGACAGCTCAACCAAATTCCAACCCATGTGGGGAATCACCCGGCCGGGTGGGATGGGGCCGACGTTGCCGCCCAGAAGGCCGAGACCTTTGTGCCGGCCGTATTCGCTGCTCGACTCGAAGAGCATCTGGTAGCCGACACAGATGCCCAGCAATGGCTTGCCGCCCAACGCCAGGCTCTTAACTAACTCTGCAAGCGAGCCCAGGGCGCTGATTGCATAGCCGAAGGCCGCAACCCCGGGCAAAACTATGCCGGAGGCGTTTTCAATGACCCCGGCTTCTCTGCTAAGCTTTGCCTCGCAGCCGATATGCCTGAACGCGTTGCACACGCTCTTTACATTTCCTACGTTGTAATCAATAACCACGATCATAAATAGTATTGACTATTCACTCTCAACCGTTTACTGTTTAGAGGACTAATGTTGATCATATACCGAAAACCAATGATAAATAATAAATGGAGAATAGTAAATAACAAATGTGTGGCATAGTAGCATATCTTGGTAAAAAAGCCGCCCAACCGATCCTTGTAGAAGGGTTGAAGCGGCTTGAATATCGTGGTTACGACTCGGCCGGCGTGGCAATGCTTAGCAGCGGTGCGATAAGAATCCAAAAAACCAGCGGCAGAATCGACGCTCTCGAGCAGATACTGGACGAGCCTGACGCTGCCGAGACATTCGGCATCGGCCATACGCGCTGGGCCACACACGGTGAGCCAAACACCGCCAATGCGCATCCTCATCTGGACTATACCCGAAAAATAGCTGTCGTTCACAACGGCATCATCGAAAACTATGGAACGCTGAAGATATGGCTGCAAAACGAAGGGGTGGAATTTGCGAGCGAAACCGATACCGAAGTGATAGGAAGCCTTATTGGCTATTTTTATTCCAATTGCAGGGACGATGAGGAACAAACTCCCCGCAACGGGCAGAATAAATTTGAATGGGCCGTCCAGCGGGCCCTCCGGGAACTACACGGCACGTTCGGCCTGGCGATTATTTGCTCGGATTTTCCCAATATGCTAATCGGCGCTAAAAAGGGAAGCCCGCTGATTTTGGGCGTCGGCGATAACGAATACATCCTGGCCTCGGATGCGGCGGCAATTGTCGAGCATACGACCCAGGCAATTTACCTGGCCGACAACGAGATGGTGACCATAGGCCCGGATGGATTTCATACCAAGACGATTGGCAATGTTACGGTCAGCAAAAACCTTCAGCAGATCGAATTTTCGCTGGAGCAAATCGAATTAGGCAGCTTTGAGCATCACATGCTCAAAGAGATTTTCGAGCAGCCCAGGGCCCTTAAGACCTGCATGGGCGGTCGAATCGATCTCCGAAACCACAGAATCAAACTGGGCGGCATAGCTTCTTACCTGCGTGATTTGACACGTACCAGGCGACTGATCCTGGCCGCCTGCGGAACCGCATTCCACGCCGGCCTGGTGGGGGAGTTTTTGTTCGAGCGGTTGGCACGCATCCCGGCGGAAACCGAATACGCAAGTGAATTCCGGTATCGCAATCCGATCATCGAGGACCGCACTGTCGTCATTGCGATAAGTCAATCCGGAGAGACGCTCGATACTTTGGCCGCGGTGGAAGAAGCCAAAGAGCGGGGAGCAAGAGTGCTCGGTATCGTCAACGTCGTCGGCTCGTCTATCGCCCGAGCTACCGATGCCGGGATATATTTGCACGCCGGCCCGGAGATCGGCGTTGCCAGCACTAAAGCCTTTACGGCACAGGTTGCGGTCCTGACACTGCTGGCTATCGAATTGGGCAGAAGAAAACACATCAGCGGCGACGAGGCCGACAGGTACATTGACGAACTTTCCCAAATCCCGGATAAGATAAGCAAAATACTGGCGCAGTCCGAACAGATAAAAGAGATTGCGGCGGCGAATATCGATAAGAACAACTGGCTTTTCCTGGGCAGGGGATTTAATTATCCGGTTGCTCTTGAAGGAGCGTTGAAACTTAAGGAGATAAGTTATATTCATGCCGAAGGCCTGCCCGCTGCGGAAATGAAGCACGGCCCGATTGCATTGATTGTCGATGGTATGCCGGCAGTTTTTATCGCTACCGCCGGGCCGCAGTACGACAAGATTATGGGCAACATCTCCGAAGTCCGCGCCCGCGGCGGCAGAATTATCGCCGTGGCTACCGAAGGCGACCAAAACATCGCCCAATACACCGATCATTTGATTACGATTCCTGATGCTCCGGAGTTCCTCCAGCCAATGTTGGCTGTCGTGCCGCTGCAATTGTTGGCTTATCACGCCGCCGTGCTCCGTGGCCAGGATGTTGACAAGCCCCGCAATCTCGCAAAAAGCGTTACGGTTGAGTAATACTTCAAGAAGGTCAGCATGTTTATGAACCGGCCGAAGATATTTTGTTTCTTCTCTTGGTTCCTTATTCTTATGCGCTCGTGATTTAAGTTTGGAGCATCGTCGGCTTCTCCGGCACCGTCACTTCGCATCTGCTCGACTTGTTCCGGCGTCAGATCGGTGATATCCACGAGTTGTTCGATGAAAGGCGGCGGATTAGTTGAGTCCGGCGTATCTTCGTTCCCGACAACACGCTCGAGTTTCAGATCGTTCTCATGAGCGATCTGTCCGAATCCCTTGCCCTCGGTGCGCGCACTCAGTACATCGGCGAGGGCTGCGTCGAATGTCAATGCGCCATCGCTATCAGCAGCTATCCGTTCGGCCAGGCGCGTGGCAATCATGATGTTGCCCCAACCGGCGCCATCACTTCGCATCTGATCCACTTGCTCTTGCGTCAAATCGGTACTTTCGATAAGCTCGGTAATGAATTCCGGTGGATTCGTGACTTCGGTCTCCGGGGCAGCGGGCTCCGAACCCTGGGCTATCGCTTCTACGCTCCAGAAGCACAGCAAGCCCGTCAGAAGTAGAATGAGGATATAAGGTTGTTTGAATTTTGTCTTATGCATTAGATTCCTCGGCAGTTTAGACAGCTCTATAGCAAAATATACCAAAAAGCCGAGCATTCACATCAAGAATCCCCCTTTTTTTGCCAGTTTTTGGTATGCTGCAATCATTGTCCTCCATGCCGGAACCGGTTTTTTCATCAGTTCCATCCAGTTTATTACGGCATGTTGCACACGCTCTATCGCTCGGAATGAAACAAGTCCGGCATCAAGAATCAGTATGCGTTGACAAGCATCGGCTCCCATAGTATCCTCATTAACAGGATTGGAAGAACGAAGGTAGAGTTATAAGAGAATTAGCGGAGTAGAAAAATGGCATGGACTGGATAACTAAAAACGTTTCGTTGATTCGTATTTAAGATTGATCTCGGATTTCGAGTTTGGGGATATAGTAATATGAGCTTTCGTCAGTATTGCTTTCGTTCGCAGGTGGCGGGCAGGTATATATGCGGTTTTACCCTCTTGGAGCTGCTTGTCGTTATAGCAATAATCGCACTGCTTTTATCGATCTTGACACCTTCGCTGCGAAAGGTCAGGGCTGTCGCGGCCAGAGTAGGCTGCGCCCACCAACTCAAGCAGATCTACATGGCTATGGATATGTATCTCAGTTCTAACGACAACACATACCCATGCGCACAGGATCCGGTTTCTACAGATCCTCCTTACTGGCTGTGGATGGGACGCGGCTGGCGATCTTTTGTCGAACCTTATCTGGGCGGTCCTATCGATGTGAATAATCCATCGGTTTTATTCTGCCCCCAGGACCGCGTTGCTAAAGAAAAATATGAGTCAACCAGCTACTCCTACTCGATGGCTTTTTACCACAGCCCCGAGCAGATTGGAGATATGAACAGTCCAGCCGATACATATAGCAATCCCCGGCCTTCTATTTCCCAGCGAAGCATGGATGTAAGAAAACCTTCGGGCAAGATTCTTCTCGGTGAATGGCTGAGCAATCATTTGCCCATCGATGAAGATAGCGGATGGTGGTGCTGGCAAGGGGCCCGGAACTATCTATTCGCCGATGGCCGGGCCAGCTTCCTGAAGGCAAACGAGATTCGCCCTGCACAGGATGAATTTCCGGATGCTAATCTGACGGTTCGAGGCATAAAAGGGCAGGACTGGCCGCCATAGATACAAAGCAATTCTGCCAGTTGATTATGACTTTTGTAAGCCGCTATCAATACTTCTAAATACAATATTATCGGTTGTTTGCTGATTTGACAGTTTGGCCGAATCAAAAGCAGGGTCGAACGGGTCATCACTTTTGTTCAAAGCGATTTAACAGTAGTAAAATCTGCTCGTTGAAATTACCAGTTCTATATGCAAGGCTGATTATAATTACTGCCCTGTTAGTTTTAACATAGCCAGGATAACTAACAGACCAAGTACAAGCAAAGCGGCTCTCAATACTCGCATGAGCTGCGTTTTAGGCTCGATGAATTTCCATACGAAGGCCCAAAGAGCCGCGATAAGCGATATGCGTAAAACAAAAAATACAATGCTTCTTAACATCTATTTATAATAACCCATTTTAACATTGCAGTCAAGCTAAATATGTCCCATTTTAACATTTTAATTAAGTAAGAAATGGAATAATATCCTTCACAGCAGGTAGTTCACTATCGGTATTTATTGACAATTTCACCTTTTTTGACTGCTCCGGAATTCTGTCCAGCATACTTTGAAATACGAAAAATACTAAGCATGTACACTGAAATTCCCAATAAGCTTATCGCGTTAACAGCAAAGTCGAATAGCTTCCATTTCAATGCTGATAAGTGGTTTTTATGATGTATTCAGTAGAAGTTTGGGATAGCAAAGTATCTTTTTGCCATCAATATGTGTCACGTAATTTGGCTATAAATATTAAAGTAATTTGAAAAGACAAGCCGAACAAAAATACGTAGATGTCACTAATTAACTGCTTTTTTTAATACTCTAATAGGAGAGTTGAAGATGCATTATCTTGAGGAAGTAAAGAAATGGCTTGGTGAGATTACAGAAGTGTTCCTGCTGCTGATTGCTCTGGGAATCGTAGCTGAGATCCTTTTTGTCAATCCAGAGTCGGCAGGTAGCGGGATTCCTTTCTTGGGCCGAATCGTTCCCAATCTCACCGCACTAATTTCGGATCTGGGCGAAAACGGGCTCGTTGGACTGATCGCATTGGCGGTTATTCTATACCTGTTCCAGAGAAGAAAAGTTTTTGCTCAGCAGCATCAATAAGACGATCATTAGTAAAGTTGGGCTTCACGGAGCGTAGATGCTACGCTCCGTGTTTTCTTTCCACCATTAAAGCGACAAGCGGATTGTCAGGTTGTTATATTTCAACACGCTTGTTTCAGCACCATTGATTCGGCAACAAAGATAACCTTGCTTGCCGCCTGCCCATGATCTTATCGTCCGAAGAACGGGAATAGTTGCTTCAGTTTTTCGGGTGTGGCTCGGCTGCCGTATTCACAGAGTTCGAACGCCTCGGCATGCCGAATTTTTTTGCCCTTTTCCTCACCGTAAAGCTCGATCAATTTGGTTCTGTACTTGTCAGCAACCGACGCGTCACGGCGTGCGAAGCGGTCAAACATAGCCTTGCGACGGGCTTCCCTCTCTGGCCCGGCTTTTGGTACGGGAACAACTTTCTCGAAGTTGCCTGTAGCCCAAAGGCTTTCGATCTGTGATTCCAGCAGCCAGAGTGCATCGTTCTTTTGATCGATTACGTCGTCAATCGAGACGATTATGTCCGGATCAAACGGATTTGGCTTTTGAAATCCGTCGGAAAGATAAAGAAAGACGGGATTGTTCGGGAGCTGCGGAACATCCGGACAATAGAATTTCACCGTAACCATGTATGCTGCATCCTGCATCAGAATGCCGGTATAACGATGATCTGGATGGTAGTCGTTAGGCCTGGGTCCCATCACTATGTCGGCTTTCCATTCCCGGATCAGGCGCACGAACTTTTTGCGGTTCTCCAAAGTCGGCATCAGCTCTCCATCGTGAATGTCCAGCACTTCGGACTCGATGCCCAATTTTTTATCTGCCGCCTTGACCTCGGCGGTGCGTCGTTTAGCAAGCTCACCGCCGGCCATTGCAGCATGGCCGATATCGCCGTTAGTGACGGACACGAATTTGACGTGATGCCCCTGCGCGGCCCACATGGCTGCAACGCCACCTGCTTTGATTTCACAGTCGTCGGGATGTGCGCCGAAGACGATTATACGCAGCTTTCCATCGTCCTGGTTCCGCTCGCTCGCCAAGGTTGTGCCGGATAATGCAAATGCCAAAAGTAATGACAATAAAACCATGCCGGCTAAATAAAAGACATTCTTCTTCATCGTTGATCTCCTAATATGAAATTGAGAAATAGATAGATTTTGTGTTCGCTTAAAAGCACAAGTTTCACTTAATTATCCAACGTGTTTATTTCAACAGGGTAAGCATAATGAGACGAACTTCCATCACTTGCTTGCCTGGAACTTCCAGCGCTCGTAGATTCAGCTCGCCCCGGCCTTTTTCCAAACGGAATGTCCCCAAGGCGAGCGGCCGGAAGTCCTTGACATACGATTCGCCTCTACGTGGTACGCGGTCAAATTCCGCACCCACCAATGGTGGATCGTGCGGCTCGGTTATCTTTGCCTGGATCCGGCTGTTGCCAAAGCGAAGCTCGACTGTGGAACCGACATCCTGCTTTGGGCACGTATAGTAGATCGCTGCCTCATAATTGCCACTAATCGCCACTTCGATATCCCATGTGATATTATCCTCGGTGCTGGTCCAGTTTGTGAAGAATGAACAGTTAGGCGCTCCGGCGCTTCGCCGGACGTTGCCGTGTGGAACACCGTCGCGTGCGGGCAAAATTGTTGCCGGAAATTGCGGATAACCGACCGGGAATGGCCTGTCATCTTTTTGTGATTTGAGCAGCACTTCATCTTTCCACTTGGCAACGGCCTTCCTGAGCCTGTCGGCAACATCCGGTTTATCCTTCGAGATATCGTGGTACTGTCCCGGATCGGCCTGCATATCAAAAAGCTTGCCGGTATGGTCGAGCCGGTAACGCTGCGTACGGACGCTTATTCTGCCGTTTTGGTGGGAGAAGATCATTCGCTCCGGCCAGTTTTCAGCTTCTTCGAAGAGCAGCGGCTTAATACTGATGCCGTCGAGTGACTTGGTGCTGACGACCGGAATACCCGCCATATCGGCTAACGTCGGAAGCAGGTCGATCGCTCCGGCAATTTGTGATATCTTTGTCTTCGGTTTTATGTTTCCAGGCCAACGAATTATGCAGGGGACACGAACACCGCCTTCGTCAGTCGAGCCCTTGCGTCCTTTCATATCGCCGTTCCACCGCCAGCTATTCGGCCCGTTGTCACTGAAATAAATTACAATGGTATTATCGGCAAGCTTTAATTCTTCGAGCTTCCGTAGAACACGTCCCACGTTCCAGTCGATATTCTCGCACATCGCAAGGGCGCAGCGTGTCATGTCGATCTGTTCTTTTTCCGGGTCACGGTTTCTCATGCTGAGTGGATGATTCCTGAATTCTTCCCAGAAACGGTCGGGCACCTGCATAGGCGAGTGCGGCGTATTGAAAGGCAGATAGCAGAAGAACGGCTGGTTTTTATTTTGCTCGATAAACGCCAGCGCGTGGTCGGTCAAATCGTCGGTGATGAATCCCTTTCCTCTGACGATTTTACCGTTATGTTCGAGGATTGGATCGAAGTAATTGCCCCAGTGGCCGGAGCAAAAGCCATAATATTCATCGAATCCCCGGCCGTTCGGATGGTAGGGGTATTGCGTGCCGTTGTGCCACTTGCCGAATGCCGCCGTAGCGTATCCCGCCGACTTGAAGGTATCACCGATAGTTTTTTCATCGAGGTTCAATCGCTCGGCTCCGGTTGTTACTCCGTGTACGCCACCTCGCGGGTGATAGCGCCCCGTGAGAAACTCGGCCCGTGTAGGCGCGCAGACGGCGCAGACGAAGAACCGCTCGAACATGGCTCCGTCCCGAGCTAATGAATCGATGTTCGGCGTTTCGATGTTTAGGTTTCCGTGTAGCCTCAGGTCGCCCCAGCCCTGGTCGTCGCTCAGGATGACCATGATGTTCGGCCGCAGCTTTGTTTGGGCAGCTTGTATGCGAAATGGAATCATGGCCGCGAGCGTACCGGCACACGCACCTCTTAAAAAATCACGGCGAGTCAGTTGTGAATACTTCAATGTCTTGTCTCCTCTAAGTTGTCAAATACTCATCGGTAATCATCATAAGCTCTGGGGCGACGCTATTCAACAGCTTTTTCCGCCGATTCGGTTTTAAGAGCCTGCTTGACTTAAGAGTACCTGATAGCGACAATAAAGTAAAAATTGTCTTGTCAGAATCAATTTGAAGGGATTGTAAAATGAACAAACTATGTTTGATTTTGTTAACTATATCGATTTGTGCGGCTGGCTGCACGTCAACATTTACGGTACGTGTAAACGGATTTTCCGAGTTCGACCAGCCGATCAGCGACAAGGCGTCGATATATGTATCAGTGGACCCGAATTCCCAGAACCCTATCTTCGATAAGGAAATCAAAGCCAAGATTGAGATGCTGTTAAAATCGCACGGTTACGTCCCGGTTCCTGACGTCGAGCAGGCCGACTATCGACTTGCCTTCCATGTGGGATTGGATTCACATAGAGTAACGGACTACACGCCGTTCTATGGTCCTTATGAAGGTTTTCACAATAGATATTGGGGAGGTTATCATTTCGGCTACACCAGATATGTCCCGTATTTTGAGACATTTTACGACCAGTGGCTCGTAATGAAGGTCTTTGCCACCGGCCACGATGATGCTTCGGAAGCCGGCAAGGTTGTCTGGATTGGTGAAGCTATGATCGATACAAGCGTTGCCGACATTCGCCGTGTGGTCGACTATCTGCTGATTGCCAGCTTCGAGTATTTCGGCGTGGACACAAAGAGACAAATGGCCCTGACAATAGGCCCGGACGATCCCAGGATAATCCGGATTTCCACTTTAAGGTAGGTCCGAAGCTCAGCCGATTTTTAAGCCGTATGTGACACATGATGGATACCGAGATGCACATCCAGCACGGAGCTTCGGAATAGAACTCAATGAGAACAGACATTTGCATAATCGGAGCGGGGCCGGCTGGTTTAATGGCGGCGATTTTTGCTGCCGAAGCGGGTGCCCGGACTACGGTCATCGAGGCCAATACAAGCCCCGGCCGCAAGCTGCTCCTGACCGGGGCTGGGCGGTGCAACATTACGCATCAGGCTGCGCCGCGGGAGCTTGTCCGCACGTTTGGCGCCAAAGGGAGATTCCTCAGTTACGCTCTGTATCAATTCCCGCCGCAGGACGTGCTGAATTTTTTCGCCCGGCTGGGGCTGCAAACGAAGCTTGAAAAAGACGGCTGCATCTTTTCCGCCACCGACCGTGCCGGTGACGTCAGGGACACCCTTGTGGGCCGGGCCGGGAAACTCGGCGTGATGTTCATATACGACAAACGCGTCAGCAGTATCACGAAGGAGGCAGGCGCCTTTGTTGTCCGCGCTTCGACAGAGCGAATCGATGCAGAAAAGCTGATTGTAGCGACCGGCGGACTTTCGTGGCCTAAGACGGGTTGCACAGGTGACGGCTACCGGTTTGCCCGTCAGTTTAGCCATGCCATCGTCGAGCCTCGGGCGTCGTTGGTTCCGCTTGTGACTCTTGAAACCTGGCCAGGGCGGCTTGCCGGGACCGCTGTGGGAAACGTTAGAATCTCGGCACGCCTCAATGACAAAAAGGTGAGCACTTTCGGAGCGATGGTCTTTACCGACGACGGCATAGGCGGCCCGGCGATTCTGGATATGAGCCGGTATCTGACCGACTATCTGCCTGCCGGCGAGACGCCCATTGCCATTATGCTGGATTTAGTACTGCATGTCGAGCAGGCCTGTTTTGAAACGCAGATGACCGAGTGCATCGGCGCAAATCCGAAGAAAAAAATTTTGAATGTTCTGGCAGAGTTCGTGCCAAAGCGTCTTTCCGTCATCCTGTGCAGGCATGTAGGTTGTGATGATGAGCTTGAGGCCGGGCGGCTCCGGAAGGATGTGCGAAAGGAACTGATTCGTACGATCAAGGCGTTGCCTCTTTCAATCGTGCGAACTAAACCGATTGCCGAAGCGACGATGACACGCGGCGGCGTCAACGTCACTGAGGTCGAACCGAAAACGATGGAATCGAAAATTTGTCCGGGCCTGTTTTTCGCCGGGGAAGTCCTCGACGTTGATGGCCCCTGCGGCGGCTACAACCTCCAGGCATGTTGGTCAACCGGAGCCCTCGCCGGCTCTTACGCCGCCCAGAGCGGGGGAAATTAACCTTAAGAGCATATTCATGCAAATCACCGTTTATGCTTTTAATATTCTCACTGCTTTTTGTAATATTTCATGGCGTCGGGGAGGAGGGCTTTTAGGTTTTGGATTCTGGTTTGGTCGGCGGGATGGGTGCTCAGGAACTCCGGCGGTTGTGCACCTGTCTTTTGAGTTGCCATTCTCTGCCAGAAACTAATAGCCTCCTGAGGATTGTATCCTGCCATCGCCATAAAAATCAGACCCAGATGGTCCGCTTCGCTTTCGTGAACTCTGCTGTATTTTAGCACGCCAAGCTGGCTGCCAATGCCGTAGGATTGCATAAACAGGTTCTTAGTCAGCTCGGGCTTATCTTTTAATGCAGCCGATAACGCCACGCCGCCCAGTTCGACGAGCAGGCCCTGGCTCATGCGTTCGGCTCCGTGCTTGGCGAAGGCGTGTGCAATTTCATGTCCCATGACCACGGCCAGGCCGGTCTCGCCCTGCGTGACCGGTAAGATGCCGGTATAGACGACCACCTTTCCGCCGGGCATGCACCAGGCGTTGACATTGGGATCTTCCACTAAATTGAATTCCCATTTGTAGCCTTCAAGGCGGTCTGTGATGTTGTTTGTTTTACAATATTGCTCGACGGCGCTTTGAATTCTGCTGCCGACGCGCTTGACCATATTTGCCTGTCCGGCATTCGTGCTGAGCTTGTGCGCGGAAAGGAATTCTCCGTAGGATTGAAAGCTCATCGAATTCATCGTCGAATCGGGAACAATATTAAATTGTTTTCTGCCGGTGATTTCGACTTCCGTGCAGCCGGATAGCAATGACACGAGACCACACAAAACGATTAGTGTTGATTTCAGAGTGATTTTCATAGTTTTGCCCTTTCCTAGTAAAATGAAGCAATAATATTTCCACCTACGTAACTGTGAATATTAAAACGAATCAATCAACCAGTATCAAGCCGTAAAAGTTCGGGCATTGGCTTTTTGTTCGGACGACCTCAATGGGAAAGCCGGCTTTTTTTACTGTAGAGAATACGTCGATACCACAGGCCTCCATCGCAGGGCGGGCATGGTATGGATTTCGACACTGCTGTTGTTCCAGGTTGCATTCTTTACAGAGACTGCACGACCCAGCCCCAATCCCGAAAACCTTCCAGGCACCACGTAGAAAAAAATCCCGCTCAAGCTCAACTACGGTAGCTTTTATCCGAGCCTCCCGCGTAAAATGGATTAATACTGCCCGGCGATATGAATCCAGCACTTCCCGCATCTGCTGTGCTGTCGGTGTAAATGGCGGGCAAACCAGGCTCTGCCCATAGTCTCCACATCCGAACTGACACTTCAGCCTAACCCATGTAGCGGTTTCGACATCTGAAGGCGAGATTATTCGAGCGTCTCTGACATTGGATTTCTGTTTTACCGCCTTACATAATTCATTGTTGGATAACTCTGATTTTTTTGCTGAGATATTAGTTTTGCGTTTCATTGATTTCAGTCTTTATTTGATTTAACAAGTTAATAGCTTCTATCGGCGTGAGGTTGTTGACATCTGTTGAGGCGAGTTTCTCCAGCACACTTTTATTTTTCTCTACAAAGAGCGTATCTTTGTCCGGCTCTTTTGTCTTGTGGCGGGCGAGATGTTCGCCACTGGCTTCTTTTTGGAAGGTGCTTTCGAGATCGTCCAGGATTTCTTTTGATCTGTCTAGGATAGTTTTCGGCACGCCGGCCAATTTGGCGACGTGGATGCCGTAGCTTTTGTCCGTTCCTCCCGGCAGAATCTTGTGCAGGAATACGACTTCGTCCATCCATTCGCGCACGGCCACGTTACAGTTCTTAACATTCTCAAACAACTCGGATAATTCCGTAAGCTCGTGATAGTGCGTGGCGAATAGCGTCCGGCATTTCAACCTGTTGGCAATATGCTCGGTAATCGCCCAAGCCAGAGAAAGACCATCGTATGTGCTTGTGCCGCGGCCGACTTCATCGAGAATGACAAGGGATTTATCCGTGGCGTTGTTGATAATGTTTGCCGTCTCGGTCATTTCGACCATAAAGGTAGATTGACCGCGGACTAATTCGTCCGAAGCGCCGACGCGGGTGAAGATTCGATCAACCAGGCCGATTTCGGCATTTTTGGCTGGAATGAATGAGCCGGTTTGAGCCATCAGCACCAGCAGGGCAACCTGCCGGATGTAGGTGCTTTTGCCGGACATATTCGGGCCAGTGATCACAAGAATGTCACCTGCCGTATTACCTAACTCGACATCGTTCGGAACAAATTCTGCGCCGAGTATTTCGGCCACAACCGGATGCCTGCCTTCGTGAATAATAAGCAGACCGTCGTCGGTAATCTTCGGCCGGATGTAATTTCGCCGCCTGGCCAGATATGCAAGAGCCGCCAGGCAGTCGCACTGAGCGACGGTTTCGGCCAGCCCCTGGAGCCGGCCAACGTACCGGGCCGACTGGCGGCGGAGCTGGTCGAAAAGTTGCTGCTCCAGTTCGAGGGCTTTTTCCTCGGCGCTTAGGGCCTGAGTCTCGTACTCTTTAAGCTCATCGGTAATATATCGCTCGGCGTTTTTTATTGTCTGCTTGCGGACGTAATCGGCGGGGGCCTTCTCCGCCGCTGAGTGATTGATCTCGATATAGTAGCCGAAGACCTTGTTATAGCCGATCTTCAGATTTGCTATACCGGTTCGCTCGGCTTGCTGCTTCTGGTAATTTCGCAGCCAGCTTTGGCCATCTCTGGAGATCGATCGCAGCCGGTCGAGCTCTTCGGAAAAATCTGCTCTGATGACGCCGCCATCGCGAAGGTGCGAGGGTGGTTCCGGTTCGATGGCTGCTTCGAGTAGGTCGGCCAGCTCGTTCATACTGTCACACTTACCGCCTAACTGCATAAGCAACTCGCCGCTGAATTGCTGCAGAATCTCCCGCAACAGCGGGATTTGTCGAAGCGTTGCCGCCAGGGCGACCAAATCTCTCGGGAATGCACGGAAAGTGCTGATACGGGCTGCGATTCGTTCTGTGTCGGAGATGTTTGTCAGAAGCCTGCGGATGTCGGCTAATTTTGCATCAGCATCTTTGATTTCTTCGATGGCGTTTTGTCGCAGCTCGATTCCGGCAAGGTCGCATAGCGGCATGCACAGCCAGTTCCTGAACATACGGGCGCCCATTCCGGTAATCGTTTCATCGAGGCATTCCAGCAGCGAGCCTTTTCTGCTTTCGGTGCGAATCGTTCGCAGGACCTCCAGGCTCCGCAGGCTCGTCGGGTCGATCTGCAAAAAGTTCCGGCGACTGATTTTTTTTAGGCTCCTGATGTGGCCGAGCGTGGTTTTCTGTGTTTCGTTTAGATATTCGATAATGGCTCCGGCTGGGGGGATAAGGCCGTCATCATCGTCGCCGATGCCGAAACCTTCGAGCGTGGCCGTGCCGAAATGCTTGAGCAAGCGCTGCCTCGCCTGGTAGGGATCGAAGTACCAGCCGGGACGTTCGGTGATTATGGAGCTGGTCAGTTGCGTGAGTTCCCTGGTGAGCTTTTTTGTTTCGGCCTCGAACAGTTCACCTCGCCGGTCGGCAAACAGGCACTCGGCCGGCGAAAGCCGCAGCAGCTCATCGAGCAGTTTTTCTTCCGGAAGCTCCTGAGCGAAAAAATGACCGGTCGAAATATCGACCCAGCTTATCGCGGCGTGTTTTTTTGTCCCCAGACTAACGGCGCAGAGGAAATTATCCTCCTTGGCGTTCAGCAGCATGTCGTCGGTGAGCGTGCCGGGTGTGACAATTCGCACGACATCCCGTTTGACAACGCCCTTTGCGGTCTTTGGGTCTTCGACTTGTTCACAGACCGCGACTCGATAGCCTGCCTGCAGCATTTTTTTCAGATACCCGTCAACAGCGTGGTAAGGCACGCCGGCCAACGGGATCGGATTGCTGCCTTTGCTCCGGCTGGTCAACGTCAGGCCGAGGACCTTAGAGCAGGTTTTGGCGTCCTCGTAAAAGGTCTCATAGAAATCGCCCATGCGAAAAAACAGTATGCAGTCCGGGTGCATCTGTTTGAACCTGTGAAACTGCTTCATAGCAGGCGTCAGTTTTTCATTATTCGGGGTCATAACTTCAGATTATACAAAAACCGGCGAATTTAACAAGCAGCCGGAATTTCTTTCTTGATTTACTGCTTTACATCGGCAGGCGAACAGATATGATAAAAGGCAAAAGGAATCTGGTGTTTGCTATTTACTCAGCAGGATTTGCTTAGGCAATGATACAAAACAAACATAAATTGGATGAGCTTCAGCGCAAGTTAGACTCAGAGGAAAATCTCTCTTACAAAGAAGCCTTGGCCATCTATGAAATGCTTTACAAAGAAGCTGTATCTTTAGGAGTGATCAATTCCGAAAATATCCTGGACGGGCTGGAAGTGGACTTAAGAATTGCAAAAGCGATAAACAAAGTTGGCTTATGATAGAAAAGCTCATCAAAAAGACAGCCCGGCAGTTAGATCAACAAAAAATCCCCTATATGATTATCGGCGGCCAGGCGGTCTTATTATACGGCAGACCAAGATTGACACGGGATATTGATATCACTCTCGGCATTGACACCGACAAATATGAATCAATTGAGGGAGTGTGTAAAAAGCTGAAATTGAGAATCCTTGTTGAGAATCCAAAGGATTTTGCACAAGACACTAAGGTGCTTCCGACGGAAGAGACTGTTTCGAATGTGCGTGTAGATTTTATCTTTTCTTTTACACCATACGAAGAACAAGCAATTATGAATGCAAAGAAAGTGTTTATCGACGACTATCCAGTGAGATTTGCATCCTGCGAGGATATTATTATCCATAAGATGGTCGCTGGCAGAGCCATTGATGAAGAAGATGTGAAGAGCATTTTAGCTAAGAATGAAAATGCTGTTGATCTCGAATATGTCAATAAGTGGCTTTCAGAATTTGGCAGGATTCAAGAGCATGAGGGCATATTGGAAAAATTCGGTAGTTTGCTGAAAAAGTAATTTGACGTAATAGTAATCCCCGACCATTCTACACAGCTAAGCTATTTCGGACAGCAGCTAAACATGACCTTTTAACAACTCTGTTATGATTGAAGTTGCCTGCTGTTTTGATTTGGCGTTAGTTAGCTCTTTTAGAATCTTTTCCTGTCGGCGAGTGAAGCAGACCGGCTCTCGTAAGTCGAAATCTGCCGCTCCGATTGTTTTGATGATTTTTTCGCTGAGACTTTCGATTCCGGTGCCTTCTTTGGCGCTTATGTGCACTGTGTTTGACAGGGTTTCGGGCAGTCTTCCGGCATCGAATCGAGCCGTCAGATCCGATTTGTTTAAGACCGTTATGATTTGTTTGCCGGCGATTCTCTCCAAAAGACGGACATCAAGTTCTTCCGCGGGCCGGCTGTTGTCCAGAACGAGCAGGATAATGTCCGCCTGTTCGATGATTTCCGAGGTTTTTTTCTGGGCTGCGTTTTCAATGGTATCCTCAGTACCGGCTGATTCCTCGTCCAGGCCGGCTGTGTCGATCAGCTTGACGGACAGAGAACCGATTCGGCATCGGGCGCTGATCCAGTCTCTGGTTGTGCCTTTGATATCGGTGACGATGGCTTTTTGTCGGCCGGCCAGGCAGTTGAGAAGAGTACTTTTGCCACTGTTCGGCGGGCCTGTCAGAACCACGGTACAGCCATGTATGATCAGCTTTGCGGCCTGAGATTTTTGCAGTATCTCAATCGCTTCAGCTTTGATTGTTTCGAAAGATATTTCATTTATATTTTCGAGCCAGCTCCCGGCTTTTGTGGTCAGGCCGGCATCGACCTGGTTTGCAATGATTTTTGTGCCCTGAAGGGTCCTGGCCTTTGCCTGTGCAAGTTTGGCTTCGATAGCGATTGTGTCGGCGGATTTTTGTGCCGTGAGAAGCTTTCTCAGCAGTTGCTCTGCGGTCAGCAGGGCGGCACCATGACGCCGGAGCAGTTGCATTATCATCTCGACGATAAGCGGGTTGCCGTGACAATTTATTGCGAAACTATCCTGGCCTTCACAGCCGATTGTTACCTGGTCGATAACCTCGGTGCCATCGGTAATAGTGCCCAGCAGAATCTCGCCGGTTTTGAATTCCAACGGTTTGATTCCTGCCGGCTTGAATACTTTTTTCATGACATCCTCGGCTGAATCGCCGAAGATTTGAATAGTCGATATAGCGCCGGTGCCCTTACCCGTCATTACAGCGGCAA
>Ga0307425_1000390_pt1 | contig 27743 bp, 22 predicted proteins | sample SalMarWE160330MG_FD_202152 | JGI IMG/M metagenome (GOLD analysis project Ga0307425, IMG submission 202152) | Salt marsh sediment microbial communities from the Plum Island Ecosystem LTER, Massachusetts, United States - WE1603-30 | ecosystem: Environmental > Aquatic > Marine > Intertidal zone >...
TCCAGTTGCACCCCCTTTCCCCTTATGATACAGGCTCCGCGGGCTTCCGGGGGCTTTCCAATAGGCCTTCAACCTGTTGACGCGGGAGCGCCAATCCCAGCATTTCTCGGGTCCGGGGACGGGGCGGCTTCGATCGAGGGGCGCCCGTTCGAGAGGAGAAGGCTTTGGCGGTCGAGGAGCAGACAGTGTCGGGCGTCGCGGGGCGCTATGCGACCGCGATCTTCGAGCTCGCCCTTGAACAGAAGGCGCTCGACCAGGTTGCCGTCGATCTCAACCGCTTCAACGAGGCGGTCGATGCCGTCGACGATCTGGCGCGGCTGGTCAAAAGCCCGGTCTTCACCGCCGGCGAACAGGGACGAGCGCTTGCCGCTGTTCTCGACGAGATCAAGATCGAAGGCTTGACCCGGAATTTTCTTCTTCTCGTCGCCAAGAACCGCCGGCTGTTCGCCACCACCGACATCATTCGCGCCTTCCGCGCCATGCTCGCGCAGCACAGAGGCGAGATCAGCGCCTCGGTGGCGTCGGCGTCGAAGCTCGGCGAGGCGCAAATCACCGCGCTCAAACAGGCGCTCAAAGCCGCGCTCGGCAAGGATGTGCTGCTCGAGCAAAGCGTCGATCCCGGCCTGCTCGGCGGGCTCGTGGTCAAGGTCGGCAGCCGCATGATCGATACGTCGCTGCGCACCAAACTGCATTCTCTCAAAGTTGCCATGAAAGAGGTTGGCTAATGGATATCAGGGCCGCTGAGATCTCCTCGATCCTCAAGGAGCAGATCAAGAATTTCGGTCAAGAGGCGGAAGTCGCCGAGATCGGCCAGGTGCTGTCGGTCGGCGACGGCATTGCCCGCATCTACGGCCTCGACAAGGTGCAGGCGGGCGAGATGGTGGAATTTGCCGACGGTACACGCGGCATGGCGCTGAACCTCGAAGTCGACAATGTCGGCGTCGTGATCTTCGGCGACGACCGCCACATCAAGGAAGGCGACACCGTCAAGCGGACCGGCGCCATCGTCGAGGTGCCGGTCGGCAAGGGACTGCTCGGCCGCGTGGTCGACGCTCTGGGAAATCCGATCGACGGCAAAGGCCCGATCGAGTCTCACGAGAAACGCCGCGTCGACGTGAAGGCGCCCGGCATCATTCCGCGCCAATCGGTGCATGAGCCGGTGCAGACCGGCCTGAAGGCCATCGATGCGCTGATCCCCATCGGCCGCGGCCAGCGCGAGCTCATCATCGGCGACCGGCAGACCGGCAAGACCGCCATCATCCTCGATACCATCCTCAATCAAAAGTCGATCAACGAGCTCGGCGACGACAAGACCAGCCTCTATTGCGTCTATGTCGCCGTCGGCCAGAAGCGGTCGACCGTGGCCCAGTTCGTCAAGGTTCTGGAGGATAACGGGGCGCTGCCCTATTCCATCGTGGTTGCCGCCACCGCATCGGACCCCGCGCCGATGCAATTCCTGGCCCCGTTCTCGGGCTGCGCCATGGGCGAGTTCTTCCGCGACAACGGCATGCATGCGGTGGTGTTCTACGACGACCTGTCGAAGCAGGCCGTGGCCTACCGCCAGATGTCGCTCCTGCTACGCCGTCCGCCAGGACGCGAGGCCTATCCCGGCGACGTGTTCTATCTTCACTCGCGGCTGTTGGAGCGCGCCGCCAAGCTGAACAAGGACAACGGCTCGGGCTCGTTGACCGCGCTGCCCGTGATCGAGACCCAGGCCAATGACGTGTCGGCCTATATCCCGACCAACGTGATCTCCATTACCGATGGGCAGATCTTCCTGGAGACCGATCTCTTCTATCAAGGCATTCGCCCGGCGGTGAATGTGGGCTTGTCGGTGTCGCGCGTGGGGTCTGCCGCCCAAGTCAAGGCGATGAAGCAGGTGGCCGGCAAGATCAAGGGCGAGCTGGCCCAATACCGCGAAATGGCAGCCTTTGCCCAGTTCGGCTCCGACCTCGACGCCACCACCCAGCGTCTGCTCAATCGCGGCGCCCGCCTCACCGAGCTGCTCAAGCAGCCGCAATTCTCGCCGCTGAAGGTCGAGGAACAGGTGGTGGTCATCTATGCCGGAGTGAACGGCTATCTCGATCCGATCGAGGTCTCGGCGGTGTCCCGTTTCGAGGATGAATTGTTGCGCTTTATGCGCGCCGAGCATGCCGACATTTTGAAAGATATCCGGGACAGCAAACAGATTTCCGATGAAACCGGCAAGAAGCTGAAAGCGGCCGTCGATACATTCGCCAAAGCTTTCGCGTGAGCTAAGCCATGCCGTCGCTGAAGGAACTGCGCAACCGCATCTCGACCGTCAAGGCGACGCAGAAGATCACCAAGGCCATGCAAATGGTGGCCGCGGCGAAGCTGAGGCGCGCTCAGACGGCGGCCGAAGCGGCGCGGCCTTACGCGACCCGCATGGAGACTGTGCTGTCCAATCTCGCCACGGCCTTGCAGGGCCGCGAGGGTGGGCCGCCGCTGATGATCGGCACCGGCAAGGACGACGTCCATCTTCTTGTCGTCTGTACCGCCGAGCGCGGCCTGTGCGGCGCGTTCAACTCGGCCATCGTGCGGCTTGCGCGCGAGCATATCAAACGGCTGCTGGCCGACGGCAAGGAGGTGAAGATCCTGTGCGTCGGCCGGAAGGGATTCGATCAGCTCAAGCGGCAGTTCGCCCCCCTTATCATCGAGACCATCGAGTTCCGGGGCATCCGCCAGCTTTCGTTCGAACATGCCGAGAAGGTCGCCGACAAGGTGCTGGCGCTGTTCGGCGAAGGCGCGTTCGACGTCGCCACCCTGTTCTTCTCCCGTTTCCAGTCGGTGATCAGCCAGATCCCGACCGCCCAGCAGCTCATCCCCGCCACCATTCCCGCCGAGGCCCCTAACGCCGATGAGGCGCTTGGCGGCGCCGTGTACGAATACGAACCCGGCGAGGAGGAGATCCTGGCCGATCTGCTCCCGCTCAATATCACCGTGCAGATCTTCAAGGCGCTGCTGGAGAACGCGGCCTCCGAGCAGGGCGCGCGCATGAGCGCCATGGACAACGCCACCCGCAACGCCGGCGATATGATTGGCCGGCTGACGCTCAACTATAACCGCACGCGTCAGGCCATGATCACCAAGGAGCTGATCGAGATCATCTCCGGAGCCGAGGCGCTATAGTCACTTAGGACCGTAAGGAACGCTCGCAATGGCAAAGAAGTCACCCGTTGTCGCAGAGACCAAGAAGCAAGAGAAGAAGATCGCCTCAGGCAAAGGCGCGCGCGGGCAGGTGCGCCAGGTCATGGGCGCCGTCGTCGACGTCCAATTCGAAGATCAACTGCCCGAAATTCTGAACGCACTCGACACCGACAATCAGGGCAATCGCCTGGTGCTCGAAGTCGCCCAGCATCTCGGCGAGAACACCGTACGCACGATCGCCATGGATTCGACCGAAGGGCTCGTGCGCGGTCAGGAGGTGATCGATACCGGCGAACCGATCGCGGTTCCGGTCGGCGACGAGACCTTGGGCCGTATCATGAATGTTGTCGGCGAGGCGGTCGACGAGGCCGGTCCGATCAAGACCGCCGAAAAGCGCCCGATCCATCAGCCCGCGCCGTCTTATGTCGATCAATCGACCGAAGCCGAGATCCTCGTCACCGGCATCAAAGTGGTCGATCTGCTCGCACCTTACGCCAAGGGCGGAAAGATCGGGCTGTTCGGCGGCGCCGGCGTCGGCAAGACGGTGATCATTCAGGAACTGATCAACAATATCGCCAAGGCGCATGGCGGCTATTCGGTGTTTGCCGGCGTGGGCGAGCGCACCCGCGAGGGCAACGATCTCTACCATGAGATGATCGAGTCCGGCGTGAACAAGGACCCGGCAAAGCACAACGGATCGGCGGAAGGCTCAAAATGCGCGCTGGTCTACGGCCAGATGAACGAGCCGCCGGGCGCGCGCGCCCGGGTCGGGCTGTCCGGCCTGACGGTTGCCGAATATTTCCGCGACCAGGGCCAGGACGTGCTGTTCTTCGTCGATAACATCTTCCGCTTCACCCAAGCCGGCTCTGAAGTGTCGGCGCTGTTGGGGCGCATTCCTTCCGCCGTGGGGTATCAGCCCACACTTGCCACCGATATGGGCGCGCTCCAGGAGCGCATCACCACCACCCATAAGGGGTCGATCACTTCGGTGCAGGCGATCTACGTGCCGGCCGACGATCTGACCGACCCGGCGCCCGCCACCTCGTTCGCCCATCTCGATGCCACCACGGTGCTGTCGCGCAGCATCGCCGAGAAGGGCATCTATCCGGCGGTGGACCCGCTCGATTCGACCTCGCGCATGCTCGACCCGCGCATCGTCGGCGAGGAGCATTACGCGGTCGCCCGCCGCGTGCAGGAAATCCTGCAACGCTACAAGGCGCTTCAGGACATCATCGCCATTCTCGGCATGGACGAGCTGTCGGAAGAGGACAAGGTCACGGTCGCGCGCGCGCGCAAGATCGAGCGCTTCCTGTCGCAGCCCTTCCACGTGGCCGAAGTGTTCACCGGCCGGCCTGGCGTGTTCGTCGAGCTGTCCGATACGATCAAGAGCTTCAAGGGATTGTGCGACGGCGAGTACGATCATTTGCCGGAGTCAGCCTTCTACATGGTCGGCACCATCGAGGAAGCGATCTCCAAGGCCGAGCAACTCGCCGCCGAGGCCGCTTGATATGCCTGACGCTTTCAAGTTCGAGCTGGTCTCGCCGGAGCGGCTGCTCGTTTCGGACGAAGTCGAGCAGGTCCTGGTTCCAGGAAGCGAAGGCGACATGACCGTGCTCGCCCATCACGCCCCGCTCTTGACGACGCTCCGGCCCGGCCTGCTCGACATCGGCATGCCCGGCAGCGAACACAAGCGCTACTTCATCCGTGGGGGTTTTGCCGAAGTCGGTCCTGCGGGACTCACCGTTCTTGCCGAAACCGCCATCGACCTGGTCGAGCTCGATGCCGAGCAGCTTGCCCAGGCCATCAAGGACGCCGAAGAAGACGTGGCAGACGCGACCGAGGACGCCGAGCGCGATAGCGCTCAGACCAAGCTCGATCAGCTGCGCCAGGTTCAGGCCACACTGAATCTCTAAACCGCATCCTGCACTTTCCCCGGCGTGACACGCGGGTTAGGCTCTGCGGCCCAACTCGCGCTATAACTTAGCCAATAACAATCGCTTCCCCGAGGACGGCGCGCGTCCTGGGGGCTGGGGGCTGGGGGCTGCGGACCGGGGAATGCAGCAAAAGACGCAAAAGAAGCGGGTGCGGTCGCTGAGCTTCGGCCTCGAGCGGCTCGGCCTCACGGTCCTTCGCTATCCCCTCATCGCGGCCATTGTGGTGATCGCGATCACCATCGCCGCCGGCTTCGGTTACGCCAGGCTCAGCGTCGACGATTCGCTCTCCGAGCTGTTCCGTACCGATACGGTCGAGTTCCGCGACTACCAGACCATCTCCGAGCGATTTCCCTCAAGCGAATATGATGTTCTGATCGTCGTGACCGGCGACCAGCTGCTGGCGCGGGAATCGATTGAAGCGCTGCGCAACCTCATCATCGAACTACAATTCGTCGAGGGAATGGCCGGCGAAGTGTCGCTGTTTTCGGCCCGCGAGGCGCCCGAGCCCGGCAAGATCCCCGGCCCCGTCTTTCCCGCCGAGCTGCCTGAAGGCGAAGCCTATAAAAATCTCATCGACAAGGTTCGCAACAACGAGATCATCAAGGGCAAGTTCCTGTCCGACGACGGTACGCTTACGCTCGTTCTGCTTGCGCTCGACCGCAAAACTGTCGCGAGCCAAGGCCTAGGCTATGTGGTCAAGCAGATTCACGATACCGCCGAGCGTGAGTTGAGTGCCGCGGGGCTGCAAATGAAGCTGGCTGGCGCGCCGGTGATGCAGCTCGAAATCCGCAACGCCGTCGAGCGCGACCGGTTCAAGTACAATCTGCTGGGGTTCCTGTTCGGGGCGATCATCGCCTATGCCTTCTTCCGGCGTTTCGCGCTGATGGCCATCGCCGCGCTGCCCCCGATCGTTGCCATTGTCTGGTCGCTCGGGCTGTTCGGCTGGCTCGGCTTCAAGCTTAACCTCTTTCTCAATGTCATGATCCCGCTGATCATGGTGCTCGGCTTTTCCGATTCGATGCAGCTTGCCGTCGCCATACGCAATCGGTTGGTCGACGGAGAGCGCCGCATCAAATCGGCGCGGCAGGCCGTGCTTGTGGTCGGACCGGCTTGCGTGCTGACCAGCGCCACCGCCGCAGCCTCGTTCATCGCCCTGCTCTTTTCCGAGTCGGCGCTGATCCGCACTTTCGGCATCGCCGGGGCAATGTCCACGCTCACCGCCTTTCTCGTCGTCATCACCCTCGTGCCGCTGCTCACCCGGACGCTCATCCCGCGCAATACCAAGGGTTACTCGGCCAATCTCAAGCGTCAGGACTGGGGGATGAACTGGCTTCGGGCGTTCTGCGGGCAGATCGCGGAATTCGGCGTCAGCCGCCCGAAAACGATTGTGGGCCTTGGGCTCCTCGTCGTGATCGCCTTTGGCACGATCTACATGTCGCTTCCGCCGCGCTACCGGCTCGCCGACCAGGTGCCCGACCGCGAACAGGCCATCGCCGCCTCCGCCCAGCTCGACGAGAAGCTGACCGGGGCCAACCCGCTGCACGTGATGGTCGACTGGCCCCAAGGCAAGACGCTTTACGATCGCGACGTACTGCACGTGATCGGCGAGGTGCATAGCGTGGTCGAAACGCAATCGGGCGTCGGCAATGTCTGGTCGGTCGAGACGCTGCGGCGCTGGCTGGCTAAGACCAACGAGGACACGCCGGAAAGGCTACAGGAATATATTTCGATTCTGCCCGACTATCTCACCAAGCGCTTCGTCGACGAAAAGGACAACGCCGTGGTGGTCACCGGGCGCATTCCCGATGTCGATATCAGCGATCTCCTGCCGGTGATCGAGAAGCTCGACGACAAGCTGAACGCGGTGCGCGACGCCAATCCCGGCTATCGCATCGTGGTGACCGGGCTCGCTGCCATCGCCGCGCGCAATAGCGCAACGATGATCAGCAAGCTCAATGCCGGGCTCACCACCGAGATCGTGTTCATCTGCATCTTCCTTGGGCTGGCTTTCCGCTCGGTGATGGTCTCGATCGTCAGCGTGTTGCCGACGCTGTTTCCCGTGTTCACGGCAGGTGTCGTGCTTGCCCTCTCCGGCGAAGGCCTGCAATTCGCCAGCATCGTCGCGCTGATCGTGGCCTTCGGCCTGTCGCTCAACGCTGCGATCCACTTTTTCAACCGCCTGCGGCTCGAGGACCGCCCCGATACGGATCCGGCCATCAGTATTGCGCGCGCGACCGTGCTGATCGGTCCGGCGCTGGTGCTCACTTCGGTGATTCTCGCCTTCGGGCTTGGCGTCACGGTGCTGTCCGACCTGCCCTCTTTGCGCCTGTTCGGCAAGCTTTCGGCGCTCACGTTGATGGCGGCCTTGATCGGCGATCTCGTGCTGTTGCCTGCAAGCGTGCTGCTGTGGCGCCGCTTCATCGGGAGGTTGCGGAAAGAGCCCGCCCATGCCCATGGGCGCGCTTAGGGGCCAGCCGTCTCGCGGGCGATCGCGCCCAATTCGTCGATCACCGTCCGGTAGACCTTGCGCTTGAACGGCACCACGAGCGAAGGCAATTCGTTTAGGCCGACCCAGCGCCAAGCGTCGAATTCCTGCTTGTGGCCGTCATGCCGACCGAGATCGATCTCGCTTTCCGGACCTTCAAAGCGGGCGGCGAACCACATCTGCTTCTGACCGCGGTAACGGCCGTCCCAGGCCACGCCTACAAGTTCGCTGGGCAGATCGTAGGTCAACCAATTGCGCGTTCTGGCGATGAAATGTGCGCTGCGAACGCCTGTTTCCTCGGCAAGCTCGCGCCGTGCCGCGGCCTCCAAATCCTCCCCCTCGTCGATACCGCCTTGCGGCATCTGCCACCACGTTCCGATGCGCTCAGGCCCACCGTGCCGGTCGGCGCGCTGCCCGACGAAGACTTTGCCGTCCTGGTTGAAGAGCATGATACCGACGCAAGGCCGGTAAGGCAGCATTGGCGTGCCGGTCATCGGGAGCGGATTAGCTTTGCGCTCGCGACCGCACCGCCGCGCTGACCGGGACAAGGACAATACCCTTGCCTTCGAGTTGTTGTGCCCAGGCCTGGAGCTGCTTGACTGTGGCGGGGCTGGCCCGCGCCACGCCGATTGCAGCGCCCTTCTCCTTGGCCAGCTGCTCGAGTTTCGCGAGCTGCTGGGCGGTGTCGCCAGAATCAAGCTGAACATTTGCCACGGAATAATCGAGCCCGATTGTGCCGGCGATATTTCCGGCGGCAGAGTTCGGCACGCCCTCACTGTCGACATATAACAGCCCGCGCCGCTTTACCTCTTCCAGTACCGGCTGTAGCGACTCCGCCGTGGCCTCGAACTTCTCGCCCATGTGGTTGGTCACGCCGACATAACCGGTATAGCGAGACATCAGCCATTGCAGCCGCTTGATGTTGTCTTGCGGCGGCAGGGTGGTTAGGAGCGTATGCGGACCGGGATCGACGGTCGGATAATTTTCGGGCTCGAGCGGGATCTGCAACAGAACCTCGTGGCCCTCGGCGCGGACATCGCTGACGGAGTCCTGGAGGCTGCGCCCATAGGCGCCATAGGCGACGCTCACCGGTGCCGGCAGTCCCGCCAGCACATCGCTTGACGGGCCATCGCGATGACCGAGCCCGGTGACTAGGATTGCCACGCGCGGCGGCGTGCCAGGGGCGGCCACCGCATAACGCGACGGCCGGGAATAGACATCGATCGCGCGCCGTCCGTCTGCGGCAACTTTGGGCAATGGGCCGTATTGCGATTCCTCGACCAATTCGGCAACCGGCACCGAGGGAAGGGTCACCGGGCCGTTCCCGGGTTCAGGCGCGGGCGGCGGAGGGGGCGGAGGCTGCGCGCCCGGCTCGAATGCCGCTTGCTGCATATTAGGACTCGTTGGTGCTGCGCCTTGCTGATCGGGAGGCGCGGCGGCGCCGGGAGCGGCCGGTGGTGCGGCTTCAGGCGGCGCGGCGGCGCCCGGCTCGGCCGGCGGGAGGGCGGGTACGGGGGCGGCTTCACCCTGACCGCCTGGGGCCGCCGGGACCGCTCCTTGCGTTTCTGCTGCCGGAGCGGGCGCTGGAGCTTGTGGAGCTTGGGGCAGTTGTGACGGCGCGACGCCAAAGCCTGGCGGCAGACCGAAATTGCCGGGGGCGGGAGCGGCAGGAGCCGGTTGTGTGGTGACCGGAGCGGCAGGCGGCGGCTCGATTTGCAGGATCGCGACAGGCTCGGGCACGCTGCCCGGAAAAAAGGCGAAGAACGCGATGCCCAACACGAGCGTCCAGAACACGATGCCAGATGCGACCGCCAACGCCTTCATTCGACTTACCCTCCCCGCTGCCGGGCCCGTCTCCTTCTACGGGCCGTCTCAACCTTGCCCCGGCTGCGGTACCAGTCTAGTTGGCCTCTGCCTTTTTCTTGGCCACGGTGTCAACCGACTTGATCCCGCGCAAGAGATCGAGCGCAAAGTTGAGCTGCGTGTCCTTTTCCTTGTCGGCCGGAACATAGGTCGAGCTTCCGGACTCTTCTTCCTCTTCTCCGTCCTCGCCCTTCAGGTGCCCGCGAAGATTGGCTTCGCCGCGCGGCTCCTGGGCTTCGGCTTTCTTCTTCAGTTCCTCAGGCAACTCCTCCTCGACCACGATCTCGGGCTCGATGCCCTTGGCCTGGATCGAGCGGCCTGACGGCGTGAAGTAGCGCGCAGTGGTGAGGCGCAAAGCGCCGTTAGACCCGAGCGGGATGATGGTCTGCACCGAGCCTTTGCCGAAGGAGCGCGTGCCGACGAGCGTCGCCCGATGATGATCCTGCAAGGCGCCAGCCACGATCTCCGAGGCGGACGCCGAACCGCCGTTGATCAGAACGATAACCTTCTGACCTTCGGTGATATCGCCGGGCCGGGCATTGGAGCGTTGCGTCTCTTCGAGATTGCGGCCGCGCGTCAGCACGATCGCGCCTTGATCGAGGAACGCATCTGACACCGAGATGGCCTGGTCGAGCAGGCCGCCGGGGTTATTGCGCAGATCGATAATGAATCCCTTGAGCTTGGGACCGAGTTTCTTCTCCAGATCCTCGACCGCCTCTTGCAACTTGGCAGTCGTCTGCTCGTTGAAGGTCGTCACCCGGATATAGCCGACATCATCGCCCTCGGCATTGTACTTCACCGGATTGATGTGAATCACGTCGCGGACAATCTTCACCTCGAACGGGTCTTCGACGTTCTTGCGCACGATGGTCAGGGTGATCGGCGAGTTCACCGGCCCCCGCATTTTCTCCACCGCCTCCTGCAAGGTGAGGCCGAGAATCTGTTCCTTGTCGAGATGGGTGATGAGGTCGCCGCCCATGATTCCGGCGCGCGCCGCCGGCGTATCTTCGATCGGAGCAACCACCTTGACGACGCCGTTCTCCATGGTGACCTCAATGCCGAGGCCGCCGAACTCGCCGCGGGTCTGCACCTGCATGTCGCGGAAATGTTTCGGATTCAGATAGGCCGAGTGAGGATCGAGCGCGTTCAGCATGCCGTTGATCGCCGATTCGATCAGCTTGGGATCCTCCGGCTTCTCGACATAGTCGGCGCGAACGCGCTCAAGCACCTCGCCAAACAGGTCGAGCTGCCGGTAGATCTCCGAGTTGGCGGCCGAAGCCGACTGGCTTCGTGCCAGGCTCACCATCGTCGAGCCCGCGGCAACCACGGCCAACACCAGGAGCGCCCACAGCGCGTATTCGGATTTGCGCATCATCCTTGCACCTTTTCGGAAGCCTGGGCCCACCACGGGTCAGGGTCTATTGGCCTGCCGTCCTTTCTGAACTCGACATATAGGACGGGGCGAGAACTTTTTTTACCTTGGCTGTCCGTTTCCGTGTTGCCCATCTCAGCGACCGGCTCTCCGGCAAGGACAAATTGGCCAAGACTCACGTCTATGCGGCTCATCCCCGCAAGCAAAATATGATAGCCCCCGCCTGCATTGATGATCAATAGCTGGCCATAGGACCGGAACGGCCCGGAATAGACCACCCAGCCGTCGGCGGGGGCTGTAATACGAGCCTCTTCTCGCGTTTGCAGCGAAATTCCCTTGAGCGTGGAGCCACCCGCGTCGGCATCGCCGAAACGCTTCACGCGCCGGCCCTGGGCGGGCAGCCGCAAGCTGCCCTTGACGGATTCGAAGGGCAGCGCCGGCTGGAGCCGGTCGGGGCTGGCGAAGGCGATCTTGGCCGATCGCGGCTTGATTTCGACCACATTCTCATTTTCGGGGGTGGCGAGAGCCTGCTGCCGCTGCCGCGTTCTGAGCGCACGCTCGGCGGCAATCTCCGCGTCGTATTGGGCAATCTCGACCTTGGCGATGTTGGCGTCGAGGCGGACCAGAAGCTCGTTCAGATCGGTGACCGCCTGGGCTTGCTCCGATGCAACCCGCTTGATCTCGGCAAGCTCGGCTGTACCTTGCGCGGTTGCCCGGCGCTTCTCCTCCAACAGGTGATCGAGCTTTGCGCGCTCCGCGGCAAGCCGTTCGGTTTCGGTTTTTTCGGTATCGCGCTGCTCGCGTATGCCGCGCTCCAGCGTAACGAGCCCGTCCAGCTCGCGGGACAGATTGTCGGCCTCGTATTTGAGCTCGGGGAACACATCGGCGAGCAGCATGGCGCTGCGAACGACGGCCAGCGCATCGTCCCTGCGGGTCACGAGCGCCGGCGGTGGCGTGCGGCCAATCCTCTGCATGGCGCTCAGCATTTTGACGAGGGCTTCCTTCCGCTCGGCGATCGAGCTCTGAATGACATTCACCTGTTCGGTCAGTTCGGTAAGCTTGGCCTCGGTTTTCGTAAGACTTGCCTCGCTCGCCTGCACCCGCTTCCCGGCTTCGATCAGCTCCTTGTTCAGCCTCGCTCGTTCCTCGGCGAGAGCGACCAATTCCTGGGAAAGATCCTCCTCTTTGGCCCGGTTCGATTTGAGGCTTTTCTCGGTCTGGTCGAGCTTCTGCCTCGCTTCGTCGCGGGAAAGGCCGTCCTGCGCTCCGGCCAGCCCTGGCAACACGCCGATCAGTCCCACCACCAGCAGTGCGGCTCGCAATCTTTGTCCTGAAGAAGCCAATGGATCGGGATGCGCCATGCGCCCTGGCCGTGCAGCCGACGACAGCGGAGCGGTACGGCAGAATCAAGGCAAAACGCTTACGAATCCTTAACTTTGAGCCTCATGCCCGGTGATAGGGGTGCCCCGTCAAAATCGTCGCCGCCCGGTAGATCTGCTCGGCCAGCACAATTCGGGCAAGCCCGTGGGGAAGGGTCAAGGCACCGAGCGAGATCACCTTGTCGGCCTTGGCCGAAATCTCAGCGGACAGTCCGTCCGGACCGCCGACAATGAACGCCACCCCTTCCGCGCCGCCATCACGCAACTTTGCAAGCAATCCCGCCAAGTCCTCACTGGACAACGCCTCACCACGCCGGTCGAGCGAGACAAGGCGATGGGATTGCGGAATTTTAGCGAGGAGCGCTTTTGCTTCGGCCTCAATGCGGGAGCTTGCCGTTCCGGCTTTTGACTCTGTCACTTCGACGGCACTGATCGGCGCCAGATTGAGCATCCGTCCGACCGCCACCGCACGGCCGAGATAATGGGCGAACAACTCGCGCTCGGGCCCCTGCTTGAGCTTGCCGATAGCAGCAATCAGCAGCCGCATGGTCGCCTCAAGTCTCAGGCGGCGGCGCGATCCTTAAATCAGACCACCAGCCGCTCGATGGGCCGGTCGGCCGACCACATCTTCTCGAGGTTGTAAAACTCGCGAACCTCAGGGCGAAAGATATGGACGATGACATCGCCGGTATCGATCAGCACCCAATCGCATTGGGGCATGCCTTCGACCCGAGCGCGTCCAAAGCCCTCATCCTTCAGCTTCTTGATTAGGTTGTCGGCGACGGCTCCGACATGCCGTTGCGAACGCCCCGAGGCGACGACCATTTGATCGCCGATCGAAGTCTTGCCTCTCAGGTCAATGACTGCCACATCCTCCGCCTTGGCGGCATCGAGCAGGTCGACCACGACCTTGAGGAGACGATCCGGACGCGCGCGATAGGGCGCGAATCCTTTTGGAGGTGTGCCGCGTACGGCACCCTCACTGCTTGAGCGCATGTTGTGGTGAAAGTCCTTCTGCCATTGCTCCTCGGCGAAACAGGCTTAGCCCGCATGCATGTTAAACGCATGACACGGCGCTTTGGCACCGTCTCGCCCCATAAACATAGTATGGCCGCCGCAAGGGTTTCAATAGGTCTAGGGTTGTTCGGCTTTTTTCGGCCTTCTAGTCCTCATTTGCGTTCCCGGCGCCCGGCCCGAATCGCGGTCGAGGACAGGGCCGACAGAGGATGGGCGAGCACGGTCCAGGCGGGAGGGACAAGGCCCGCCAGCCCCGCCGCTTTGGTCTCATCGATCCGGTAGCCGGCGAAGCGCTGCGCCGCCTTGCTCGCCAGCGCCTTCAGCCGGTAGCCGGGCCGGTCGAACACCGCAATCGGCAGGGACGCGAAGATTTCTTCCCAAGCCCGCCAGCGGTGAAATTGAGCAAGATTATCGGCGCCCATCAGCCACACAAACTCGACCCCTGGGAAACGCCGCTTGAGCTCGGTCACAAGGTCGATCGTATAGGCGGAGCGCCCCGAGAAGCCGGTGACCTCGATACGCGGATGACGCGCGAGCTCGGCTGCGGCCTCAACCCGGGCTTGGACGCTCGGCAATCCGGCATTGTCCTTCAGCGGATTGGCGGGACTGACCAGCCACCAGACCCGGTCGAGGCCTAATCGTCTTAGCGCGGTGAGACTGATGCTTCGATGGGCTTCATGCGGCGGATTGAACGAGCCGCCCAACAGGCCGATGCGCATGCCAGGCGCCGCCGCAGGCAGCCGCATGCTCCGCTCTTTCTTGTCGGCACCACGGCTCAAGGGCGGGTCTGACCTTGCCCGCGCACGGCATATTTGTAGATCGTGAGCTGCTCCACGCCGACCGGACCGCGCGCATGGAAGCGGCCCGTGGCGATACCGATCTCGGCCCCCATGCCGAACTCGCCGCCATCGGCGAACTGGGTCGAAGCGTTGTGCAGAACGATCGCGCTATCGACATGGTCGAGGAACTCTTCCGCCGCTTTTAAGTCGTCGGTGACGATGGCGTCGGTGTGGTGCGAGCCGTAACGGTCGATATGCGCGAGCGCTTCGCCCATGCCATCGACCACCTTCACCGCGATGATGGCGTCGAGATATTCCTTAGGCCAATCGTCGTCGCTTGCAGGCTTGACACGGGCGTCCGTCCCTTGGGTCGCCTCGTCGCCTCTCACTTCGCATCCCGCCTCGATCAACATCTTGACCAGCGGCGCAAGTTGCGCGGGTGCTGCCGCGCGATCGACCAGAAGCGTCTCGGCCGCGCCGCAAATCCCGGTGCGCCGCATCTTGGCGTTGAGTACGATCTCCTTGGCCATGTCGGGATCGGCGCCTTCATGCACATAGACATGGCAGACACCTTCGAGATGGGCGAACACCGGCAGCCGCGCCTCGGCCTGCACGCGCCCGACCAGATCCTTGCCGCCCCGCGGCACGATCACGTCGATTGCGCCGGACAGCCCGCCGAGCATGAACCCCACGGCCGAACGGTCGACCGTCGGCACAAGCTGAACCGAGGCTTCCGGGAGCCCGGCGGCAACGATCGCCTCGGTCAAGACATTGGCGATCACATGCGCAGACAGGAAGCTCTCGCTGCCGCTGCGCAAAATCGCGGCATTGCCTGCTTTGAGGCAGAGCCCCGCGGCGTCGGCCGTCACGTTGGGCCGCGACTCATAGATGATGCCGATCACGCCGATCGGCACGCGGACGCGCGAGATGTCCAGGCCGTTGGACCGCGCCCACTGCGCCATCACTTGGCCGACCGGGTCGGGAAGTGCTGCGATGTCGCGCAAGCCTTTGGCCATCGCCGCCACACCGGACTCCTTCAGAGCGAGCCGGTCGAGGAACGCGGCATCGCGTCCCTTGGCGCGCGCAGCTTCGAGGTCTTGGGCGTTGGCGCCCAAAATCTTGGCACTCGCCGCCTCGATCTGATCGGCCATGGTGTGAAGGGCGGCATTCTTAGCCTCGGTCGAGGCGAGCGCGAGCGCCGCCGCCGCTTCGCGCGCGCGGCGCCCCATATAGAGCATCATCGGCTCGATGCTCGCTTCCGGTCTATCGGCAGTTGCGCTCAAGTCACGTCTTCCTCTGCAACACCATATCGTCGCGATGGATCAATTCGGCGCGCCTAAAGTAGCCGAGAATCTCGGCAATTTCACCGCTCTTGCGCCCGATGATGGCCTTGGTTTCTTCGTGGTCGTAGGCGGTCAGCCCGCGGCCAATCTCAAGTCCCGCGCCGTTTCTGATGATCACCGCGTCGCCACGCTCAAAGCGCCCCTCAACCCGCGTGACGCCCGCCGGGAGCAGGCTCTTGCCCGAGGCGAGCGCGTCGGCCGCCCCCTGATCGACGGTGAACATGCCTTTCGGCTCTAATGTGCCGGCGATCCAGCGCTTGCGGGCCGCGACCGGATCCTGGCGGGCCAGGAACCAGGTCCCCGCGCCGCTCTCGCCAAGGCCGCTCAGCGGGTTCATCACCCGGCCCAAGGCGATGACCATATGCGTGCCGCCTGCCACCGCGATCTTGGCCGCCTCGATCTTGGTCACCATGCCGCCTTTCGACAGCTCGGACCCGGTATCGCCGGCCATGGCCTCGATCTCGGGCGTAATATCGGCCACCTCCTCGAGGCGCCGCGCCTCGTCGCAAGAGCCCGGCGGCGCGGTGTAGAACCCGTCCACATCGGAGAGCAGCACGAGACAATGCGCACTCATCATCGAGGCGACGCGGGCGGCAAGCCGGTCGTTATCGCCATAGCGGATTTCGGTGGTCGCCACCGTGTCGTTCTCGTTGACCACCGGCACGGCGCCAAGCTTGAGCAATGTGGTCATGGTGCTGCGGGCGTTCAGATAGCGCCGGCGCTCTTCAGTGTCGCCGAGCGTCAGCAGCACTTGCGCGGCGACGATCGAACGGGCGCGGAAGGCCTCTTCATAGGCATAGGCAAGGTCGATCTGCCCGACCGCCGCGGCCGCCTGGCTGTCCTCCAGCCTGAGCCATCCCTTCGTCAAACCGAGCGCGTTGCGGCCAAGCGCGATCGCGCCCGAAGACACGACGATGACCTCCTTACCGGCCTCGCGGAGGGCGGCGATATCGTCGGCAAGCGCGCTCAGCCAATCGGCCTTGATCGCGCCTGTCGCCGCGTCGACCAAGAGCGATGAGCCGATCTTGACCACGACACGCTTGGCGTCGCTCCATTCGGGTCTCATGGCCGCCATCCCCGGGACGATTCCACCTGCGCCCGCGTCTCATTGGCGGCTCTGGCTGCCTTAACAGATGCAGCTTCGTCGGCGAGCGCACGCAAGACGTCTTGCACGCCTTCGCCGGTCGCCGACGAAACGATCAGCGGCGCGCTGCCAGCCGCCTTCTTCAAGGCGAGCGCTTTCCGTTTGAGTTCGGCCTTAGGTGCGGCATCGGCCTTGGACAGCACCACAATCTCAGGCTTCTCATCGAGCCCCGCGCCATAGGCTTCGACCTCGGCGCGCACCACGCGATAAGCGTCGGCCACGTCGTCGAGTGTCGCGTCGACCAGATGCAAGAGGACGGCGGTCCGCTCGACATGACCGAGAAAGCGGTCGCCGATGCCAGCCCCGTCATGCGCCCCTTCGATCAGGCCGGGAATGTCGGCAAGCACGAGATCGGTGCCGTCGATGCGCACCATGCCAAGATTGGGGTGGAGCGTGGTGAAGGGATAATCGGCAATCTTCGGTTTGGCCGCGCTGACCGTGGCGAGGAAGGTCGACTTCCCGGCATTGGGAAGCCCGATCACGCCGATATCGGCGATGAGCTTGAGCCTGAGCCAGATATGCATCTCCTCGCCCGTCTCGCCGGGATTAGCGCGCCGCGGCGCGCGATTGGTGGAGGATTTGAAGCGGGCATTGCCAAATCCGCCATTGCCCCCGCGCAGCAGCACGATGCGCTCCCCCGGCGCAACGAGGTCGGCAAGCACCGTCTCGCCGTCCTCATCGAGGATTTCCGTGCCGGGTGGCAGAGGCAGCACGACATCGGCGCCCTTGGCGCCCGTGCGGTTCTTGCCCATGCCATGTCCGCCCTTTTTCGCCTTGAAGTGCTGCTTATAGCGATAGTCGAGCAGCGTGTTGAGGTTGGCCACGCATTCGAGGATGACGTCGCCGCCTCTGCCGCCATCGCCGCCGTCAGGGCCGCCGAACTCGATAAACTTCTCGCGCCGGAAGCTGACGCACCCGTTCCCTCCGTCGCCGGAGCGCACATAGACTTTGGCCTGGTCCAGAAACTGCATGGCTAGGGCTTACCACCGGCTGCTTTCCAATACACTAGCGGCTGAAGGGCCTCGCGAGGCCGAGCCACCTAAGTCCGGTAGAAGCCGGCGAGAGCTTCGGCGCGGTCGAGCCGGTAGGTCTGGCACTGGGCTTTGGCCTTCCGCGCCGCGCTTTCGCGCTCGATAAAGCCCTGCGGCGTGAACCCGAACTTGGCGATGATCCGCTCCGAGGCTGGATTGTCCTGGAAATGCCCGACCGTGAGATAGTCGAACCCGTCCGTCTCGAAGGCGTAGACGATGAGCGCGCGCACGGCCTCGGTCGCATAGCCCAGGCCCCAATAGGGCCTGCCGATCCAATAGCCGAGCTCGGCATGGTCGTTGCCGAAGGCGCGATAACCGGTGCAGCCGATCAGCGCGTCGGAGCGGACAATGACGAAAACGACGCCCTCTTCGCCGGCGAGCACGCTGTCGATCCATTCGACGGCCATCTCCTCGCTATAAGGATACGGAATCGTGCCGGTCATGCTGGCGACCTCGTAATCGCCGGCAAGCAGCGCAAGCCGCGGCGCATCCGTCCGAAGCGGCGCCCGCAGCAGAAGTCTGGGAGTCCTGATCGTCACGATGAAAAGCTACACGCGCAAAGCCCGCCTGCGCGAAGCGCAAAGCTTAGTGCAGCGGCTTGATCGAAACGTAGACGCGGCCCTTCTTCTTGGTCGCGAACTCAACCTCGCCCTCGCGCAGCGCAAACAGCGTGTGGTCGTTGCCGATGCCCACCCCGTCACCGGGATGCCATTTGGTGCCGCGCTGGCGGATGATGATATTGCCGGCAATGACGCGCTGGCCGCCTGACTTCTTGACGCCGAGACGCCGTCCGGCCGAATCGCGGCCGTTGCGCGAGGAGCCGCCTGCTTTCTTGTGTGCCATATCTGGCTTCCTTTACGTCTTCTTCGGCTTGGCGGCCGGCTTCTTAGCTGGCGCCTTAGCCTTGGTCTTAGCTGCCGCCTTCTTGGCGGGGGCCTTAGCCTTCTTAGCGGGGGCCTTCGCCGCCGGCTTCTTAGCCGTTGGCTTGGCCTTGGCTGCGGGCTTTGCCGCCTGCTTCTCCGGTTTCGCTTTCGGTTCGGCCTTCGCTTGAGGCTTGGCTTCCGCCTTTTTCGGCTGCGGTTTGGCCGCCACCTTGGACGGCTTCTTGCCGTCGGTCAAAATCTCGGTGATGCGCAGTTCCGTCAAGGCCTGGCGATGGCCGCTTGTGCGGCGGTAATTCTTGCGCCGCTTCTTTTTGAACACGATGACCTTGTCGCCGCGCTTCTGAGCGATCACTTCGGCGGCGACCAGGGCGCCGGATATGGTCGGGCTGCCGGTCTTGGCGCTGCCATTGCCGCCGAGCAGAATCACCTCGGCAAGCTCGACGATATCGCCGGGCTGGCCTGCGATCTTCTCGACTTCGATAATGTCGTTAGGCGCCACGCGATACTGCTTGCCGCCTGTGCGAATGACCGCGAACATGTCCGTTTCCGTCCGGGTTCTTGGCTTGAGGGACCGGCGCTTTCGGCGCGCGGGGGCGCCCGCTGGGGCCCTTGAGCGGCGCAATATAGAAGCCAATGCCGATAAGTCAATTGGCGGCATTCGGCCAAATATTCGCCCCTCGGGCCGTTCCCGGCAGTTCGAGCCGAAGGTTGCCGGGGACCTAAGGGCAAGCTACATCAGCCGTCTCGGAGAGGTGCCGGAGTGGTCGAACGGGACGGTCTCGAAAACCGTTGTACGGGTAACCGTACCGTGGGTTCGAATCCCACCCTCTCCGCCAAATTTTAAAGCACTCCTGTCGCCGGAGACGCGGCAAAAGCGTGCGGTTTGAATGTCCGCTTTACCCCCAAGAGCAGACCTTCTGAGCATCGAAACCAATATCCGCTAACTGGTAACAACAGAGTCCCGCGGTAAATTGCCTTCCGAGATAGTATCTGGCGTTCGGTTCGCTTAGGATTATGCCGTGAATCTGCGCGAAAGGAGACGGCCAGGGGTTGAAGAGCCGTCCACTCCCGGTTTCTCTTTGTATGGGAGCCCGCGATGATGAGCTCTCGGCTTGTCCCTGTGGTCGATGGTCTGGCTTCCTGCCTGTTAAGGCACCCAAAAATTCGGTCGGCTCTGCTGACCCAGTTAGACAGGTGGCCTCCAACCGCGCGACTGTTGAAGCTTGCTCGGGCTTATCGAGGCAAAAAAAGCCACCGCTATCATCGAGCTGGCATTTTGAGTTGGTCTCCGTGCCCTGAATGCCCCCGCGCATTGTACGATGCTGGGAGCACAAAAGTCGGAGACAGGCTGTTTGTTGTTTGCGGCTACCAGGACATTGCGGCGGTTAGCAGCAAGATTTTTGTCTTCGACCTCGACCGGCAACGATGGGTGGACACCATCGAGCCGCCGACCGGTTTCCCGCATTCACACATGGCTGTCTGCTCCGACGATGCTCGGTACTTCTACGCAGTTTCGGGGCAACTCGGCCCACAATGTAGTCCCGCCATAACGGACGGCTTCGCCTTCGATACCCGAAAGGGAACTTGGCGCGAGTTGCCCGCACTGCCGGCTCCTCGTTATGCCGGCACGATGCAATTACTGGAAAATCGCCTGCACTTCGTTGGTGGCGCACTGCCCGACCGATATACGCCCGCCTCTGACCATTGGAGCTTGGCGGTCGAGGGGGGGCAGGCCATTGAAAACTGCTGGCACGAAGAAGCTCCAACTCCGAGACCGGCCATGCATCGAGGCAGCGTCGCGATCGGAGACTCGTTTTACGTCTTCGGCGGACAGGCAGGGGACTTTGTAGCAATTGACGGCGACCCGAATTACACCTGCACCGGCAAAACGCAGGAAACCTACTTCGCTGACACCTACCGTTTCGATTCCGGCAACAAGAAATGGACCCGGCTAGGCGACATGCCTGTCCCGGCATCTCATACGGATTTTTCCGTGGTCGCTTCTGGCGGCTTGGTGCACGTGATCGGCGGGCAGATCTACAAACATCCCAAACATTTCCGTTTGCGGCTGACGAATCTGATCCAAACCTACGATGTCGTTGCCGATCGATGGTCGATCGGCGGACGTCTTCCATACCGATTGAAGCTCCCGGCCTGCGCTATCCATCGCGAGCACTTCTATTGCACCACTGGCCAGAGGGACAGAGGCAGCGCCAATGACGCTCCCGGCCGGATTGTTGCTGATACGTGGTGTGCTCCACTTTCCTCTCTGGGAGGGCTCACTCCGCAAGTGGTAGGCAACGATCTGTTGCAAATCCTAAAGGGCAAAGATGTTGCGCTGATTAGCCACCAACTGAGTTACACAGGCGCGGCCCTTCTCCTGGCCGAGATCGCTCGTGCCATGCAGGACAGCGGTGCCAATGTACGTCTTTTCACACTCGCCGATGATGCCGTCTACGGCCACCCGGCCGAGCGCTATAGGATTCCGGTGCTGCCGATCGAGACAGCGATGGAATGGGCGGCGAAAGCAGATTTGGTGATCGCCAATACGCTGGTGGCCGGTCCATGGATCCGGACATATCTCGCCGTGTATCCTTCACGCGTCGGACGATTGATCTGGTGGAACCATGAATCGTCGGTCGAGAAATTTGGGCGCTTCCTCCGTGGCACCACGCTCGCAGCAACGATGCTGTTCGATTCTCAAACCTCCCGAGCAACTTGGGAAGAATCCGGGCTTCCGCTGCCACCCAAACGCATCGTCGTACATCCCGGTAACCGGAACGAGTTGACGCAGGCGGCAAACGCGGAGCGTCTCCCATGGCCCAGCTCGAAGCGTGAGCGGCTGGACCGCAAGGCTGCCCGCGGACGGATGGGTATCCGTGACAGTGATTTTCTTATCTTGTGCATAGGCACGATGTGCGAGGCCAAGGGACAGATGCTGCTGGTTCGCACCGTTGGCCGACTATTGGCGCAGCAGCCCGACCTAGCCATCCGCTTGTTGCTGGTTGGCATCGGCAATAAATTGCATCGTCGCAGGATTCTGACCGGTTTGTCCCCAATGGAGCGCAAGGCTGTGCTCGACGGCCGGCTGCTTTGGCTAAAACAGTCAGAGATCAATATTTTCTATAAATCCGCCGATGCGTTTGTGATGAATTCCCAAGGCAACGGCGAGCCTTTTGGGCGAGTCACGATTGAAGCTATGGCCTTCGGCCTACCTGTTCTCGGCACCGATGCAGGGGGCACAAAGGAAATTGTCCTCGATGGCAAGACCGGATTGCTCCACCCGGTAGGCGAAGCGGGGCTAGAAATCTTAGGCGCGAATATATTGCGTCTGGCAAACGACCGCCATTATGCAATGCAGCTCGGGGCAGCCGGACGGCAACGAGCAAGTGAATATTTTTCTTCGCAACGGTTCTACCGCGAATTGCGAGATGCCGTGGCGCTGGCGCTCTGACAAACCGTATCAGAGGCGGTTGCTTCTCCGTGGCAAATGTCAGGTCCTCGCAACACCAATGTCCGCTTTGGGTCATTAACGGACATTGTAAGGTAGATCGGGCATGTCCGCTTTACCCCCCGAAAGCGGACATGGGCCGTAGCGGGACTTTGCAAACGGAATTGCAAACGAACGACGCAGCACAGCATGGCACCGAGTGTAACAAGGCGGGATCAGGGTATTGAAATTGTCGAACAGAAGGGGATACTTAGGTACGAGGCGACACGTGCCAGCATGAGAATCTTAGAACTCGAAAACCGTTGTACGGGTAACCGTACCGTGGGTTCGAATCCCACCCTCTCCGCCAGTAAGTCGCCTGTTTTGGGTAGAGATCTAGCTCCCTGAATTTGTCGGAGAAGATCCGCCAGGTTAGCCCTCCCGGGGTCAGCACGACCGGCCATAGAGAAGCGCCCAGAGGTGCGCCCTCAGGCCTTTCTGCTCCCTTTCGTCAGCGGCAGCCGGCGGCGCGCGATCTGCAAGGCAGCTTGCGCTGCGTCAACGTCCGGGCCGGTCTGAGCGGGCGATAAATCGAAAATTGAGAGGCATTTCCGGCGTTCGGCCCCTGGGCCGGCGCGCCTTGCTGCCGAATGCCTGGCGCTGGCTCGGAGCGCTTGATGTGCTGTCGATGCCAAGGGGATGGACGCATGTCAGCAAGACTGAGCCGGGAGCAGCCTAAGTCCAAAGGGTTGGAGGCAGCACGGGCCGATCTTCGTCGGGTTAAGGCGGGGATCGGCGCGGCCCAAACTTAGCTTTTGGCCTGGCAATGGGGGAATGAGATGACCAGCGACGCCGTTCCGGGGGCAAGCCGCGCTCTTTGGCTATCGACGGTCGCCTTCACGGTATGTTTTGCCGTTTGGACGATCTTCGCCATCATTGGCGTCCGCATTCAGCAGAACCTCGGGCTCGACGAGACCCAGTTCGGGCTCCTGGTCGGCACACCGATCCTCACAGGATCCCTCAGCCGGATTTTTCTCGGCATCTGGACCGATCAGTATGGGGGCCGCGTGGTCTACACGCTGACGATGCTCGCGGCGGCACTTGCCACCTTCCTCCTTTCCTACGCCACCACGTATCCCTGGATGCTTGTCGCGGCACTCGGTGTCGGGCTCGCCGGCGGCTCTTTCGCCGTCGGAATCGCCTATGTGTCGAAGTGGTACCCGCCAGCAAAGCAAGGAACGGCACTGGGGATTTTCGGCGTGGGCAATGTCGGCGCCGCAGTCACCAAATTTGTTGCTCCCTTCGTGCTGGTGGCTTTTGGCTGGCAAATGGTCGCCGTGGTTTGGGCGTCGGTGCTTACGCTCATAGCCATCATCTTCTGGTTCACCGCCGAGGACGATCCGGAGATCAAAGCGCGCCGCGCCCACGGCGAGAAACCGCGCGGTCTTTTCCTTCAGCTTGCCCCTCTTCGCCATCAACAGGTCTGGCGTTTCTCGCTCTACTATTTCTTCGTCTTTGGCGGGTTCGTGGCGCTGGCACTGTGGCTGCCGCGCTACATGATCGGCGTCTACAAGCTTGACATCGAAACGGCTGGCATGCTCGCAGCGCTCTATTCAATTCCGGCGAGTCTGTTTCGCGCCTATGGCGGTCATCTGTCAGACCGCTACGGCGCGCGCACCATCATGTATTGGACCTTCGCCGTGTCGTTGCTCTGCTTGTTGATGCTGTCTTATCCGGAAACCGACTACGTCATTCACGGCATTAAAGGACCCATCGCGTTCTCGACCAGGATGAATCTGATCCCCTTCGTGATCACCATCTTTATCCTGGGTTTCTTCATGTCGCTGGGGAAGGCCGCGGTCTACAAGTACATCCCCATCTACTACTCCGAACATGTCGGCTCGGTCGGCGGTCTTGTCGGCATGATTGGCGGTCTTGGCGGTTTCGTCCTGCCGATCGCCTTCGGCGTGATGGCCGACCTCACCAATATCTGGACGAGCTGTTTCATGCTGCTCTTCCTCATCGTCGCCGTGTCGCTCGGCTGGATGGTGTTCTCAATCCGCCAGATGGAACATCGCGCCGCGGGCGAGGTGCTGGCCAAGCTTCCGCCGCTTGCCGAACTCGAGCATGCCCACGTCCACGACAAGCATCCGGCTCATCACGGGCTGATCGAAGACTGGCGCCCGGAGGACGAGACCTTCTGGAAGAAAACTGGACGCCGGATTGCACAGCGCAATTTGTGGATTTCAGTGCCGGCGCTCCTGCTCGCCTTCGCCGTGTGGATGGTGTGGAGCGTGGTGGTCGCCAAACTTCCGGCCATCGGCTTCACCTATTCCACCGACCAACTGTTCTGGTTGGCGGCGTTGCCCGGCCTCTCGGGCGCGACACTTCGCATCTTCTATTCTTTCATGGTGCCGATCGTCGGCGGGCGTATGTGGACGGCACTGACGACGGCATCCCTGCTGATCCCGGCCTTCGGTATTGGTTACGCGGTCCAGAATCCCGATACGCCCTACCTTCTGTTTCTTGTCCTTGCGCTGCTTTGCGGTCTTGGCGGAGGGAACTTCGCCTCGTCCATGGCCAATATCAGCTTCTTCTTCCCTAAGAAGGAAAAGGGAAACGCACTCGCTCTCAATGCGGGCCTTGGCAATCTCGGCGTCAGCGTCGTGCAGTTTGTCGTTCCGCTGGTGGTCACCGCCAGCGTCTTCGGCGTCATTGGCGGCGAGCCGCAAACAGTGTCCGACGGCACAAAGCTTTGGCTTCAGAACGCAGGCTTTATTTGGGTGCCGCTGCTCATCGTCACAACGATTGCCGCGTGGTTCGGCATGAACGATATCGCTTCGGCAAAAGCCTCGTTCAGCGAGCAGGCAGTCATCTTCCAACGTAAACACAACTGGATCATGTGCTGGCTCTATACGGGGACGTTCGGTTCGTTCATCGGCTATTCCGCCGGCTTCCCGCTGCTCGCCAAGACTCAGTTCCCCGACGTGAACTCGCTCAAGTTCGTGTTTCTCGGCCCCCTGGTCGGCGCGCTGTCCCGCGCAGCCACGGGCTGGATCTCCGACCGCTGGGGAGGCGGACGCGTCACATTCTGGGTTTTCGCCGTGATGATCGTAGCGGTGGGCGGTGTTCTGTTCTTCCTTGGCATCAAGGATCAGCCCGGCGCGTTTTGGGGATTCTTCGCCATGTTCCTCGTGTTGTTCTTCGCCACCGGGGTGGGCAACGCATCGACCTTCCAGATGATCCCGTCAATCATGCGTAAAGAGGTCGGCCGTCTGATGCCGAAGCTGCCGCCGGCCGAGCAGGTCCGTCATTCCGAAAAGGAGTCGGCGGCCATTATCGGCTTCACATCGGCCATCGCGGCCTATGGCGCTTTCTTCATCCCCAAAGCCTATGGCAGCTCGATTGCCGCGACCGGCGGACCCGAGCTCGCGCTGTGGGGATTTCTCATCTTTTACGTGACATGCGTGGCGGTTACGTGGTGGTTTTACACACGCCGCGGGGGCTTGCTCTATGATATCGAACGGGGTGGCCCCAGAAGCGCCGGGGGCAGGCGCGATACGGCTCCGGTCAAAAAATCGGCTCGGCAAGGGGTGCCGGCGGCAAGTTAGGGGCGACGGGGGCAATGCAGGGGCAAGGCTTCAAGCCGGGATATGGTGCGGTGACACGCGGCGTTTGCACCGCGGCGATCGTGGTGGCGTTGGGCTGCGGCTGCTTGCATTCGGCTTTAGCGCAGAGCCCCGTTTATGATCCGCAACAGGGCTCCGGCACCGGACGTTACCAGGTGCCCCATACCGGCTTCTTTAATGGCCGGTGGTGGACAGACAACCGCTACCGCTTCGAATATGTCGACCAGGCCAATCTGCCGAAGAACGCCAAGGCCTCGACCTTCAAGAGTAAGATCGGCGTCGAGTCCGGTTTCTTCTACGGCTTCCGGGCCGGTGTCGAGGGCGAGTTCGTGTTCAACATCGGCCCCGAGGAGTTCAACAACACCATCAATGGCAAGACTCAATATCCGGTCGTCGCCGACGTGGAATCGCAGGAGGTCGATCAGGCCTATCTCGAATCGCACCATATTCCTGGCGTAGCGCTGCTTGGCGGGCGCTTTCTCGAAGACCTCGATAACCAGCGTTTCGTCGGCTCGGTCGCTTGGCGTCAGAATGACCAGACCTTCGACGGTGCCAAGGCCACCATCACCGCACTGCCGGACGTCACCCTGTTCTATGCTTATATCGGCAACGTCAACCGCATCTTCAGTGACCGGTCCCCGGTCGGCAACGTGGCCTCAAACATCCATTTGATCCATGCTGAGAGCAAGGAGTTCTCGCTCGGCAAGCTCGCCGCTTACACTTATCTGATGGATCTTTTCGACCTCGATCCGTTCTCGAACGCGACCTATGGCGGCTTCCTCAAAGGCAAGCAGAAGCTGAACGATCGATATACCTATCACTATCGGCTGGAATACGCCCATCAGACGAGCTACGGCGATGCGCCCATCGACTACGACGCAGACTATGTGCGGGTCGAACAAGGGCTCGGCTTTGGCGGCTTCACCGGCACGGCGAGCTACGAATTGCTTGGCAGTGACAACGGCTTCGCCGCGTTCCAGACGCCGCTTGCCACCGGGCATATCTTCAATGGCTTCGCCGATGTGTTTTTGGTGATCCCGCCGACCGGCCTGCAGGATTTCTACGGCGAAGCCAAGTACAAGGTATCCGCCAAATCCGGCGGCGCGCTCGGCTATTTCGACGGATTGTTGCTGATCGGCCAATATCACGAGTTCCGCTCGGCCGTTCAGGACCTCGACTACGGATCGGAGGTCGACTTCTACGCCTATCTTCCCTTGAAGAGCGGCTTCTACGGCCAGGTCAAATACGCGAACTACCAAGCCGACCAGTTCTTCACTGACGTCGAAAAGGTCATCATCGGCATCGGCTGGCAGCACTAAGGGATGAGCGCGGCAAATCGCTGCGGCATGCGGTCGATCTCACGGAGCTTGCGCCAGGTCAACGTCTCGGGATCAAGCTTCAAGCTACACATAAAACCTCAGACGGCGTCTCCTTGGTGGTTGCCCCCTTTGGCCACATGACCGTCTGATGCGTGAGGAAACGCCTCAGCTAGAGGCAATAAGAGGCGTCCCCGCCGGGCCGGAATTGGGGCGCCTCTTTTTTGCAAGCACTTTCCGTTAGTCGAACCGCCGCCGCTGGCCGTGATACCTAGGGTGCCGCCGCATCGGACCCCGTTACGTGTCCAGGTATCGCGGCGGGCGCTGCGACCTGCCGCATCAGGTCGTTGTCCCACTTGCCTTCAACCTTCAAATGGGCGGTGGCGCCGAGAACGACGGCCTCGATCAGATTATGATTGAGGTAGGCATAAAGGCCGGGCTGGAGGAATGTATAGAGCGCCGCCGCCGCCGATCCGCCGCGGACAAACCAGGTTTCAAGGTTCGTCTCCGGCGCATTGGAGAATTTGCCGCTCTGCCACACATGATCGCCATGACCGCCTATGAGATGCGGGCGCGTATCGCGATTGGCCTGCGAATGAACGATCAGCACCGTTTCGCCGACATTTGCAGTCAAGGCGTTATCGCCGGTCAATGCACCGACCTTGCCATTGAACACGACATGGCTCGGAATCAGCTTGCGCATGACCTCGATGGTCTCGCCAAATGCCTCAAGCGGCGAGGCGTACGTCTTGAAGGTCCCTTCCTCATCGCGCGGGATGTAGAAATCGGTCTCGCCAATGTAGTAGACGCGGTCGTAACGTAACGGCTTGCCGGCGCCATCCGAAAGTCCTTCTCGCGGAAGCACCATAATGGCGCCGTTCATCCCGGACACGACGTGCCATGGGATCATGATACCGCCAGGCGCGCAGTGATAGACGAACACGCCGGGACGGGTCGCTTTCCAGCGTA
>Ga0307425_1000392_pt1 | contig 27621 bp, 20 predicted proteins | sample SalMarWE160330MG_FD_202152 | JGI IMG/M metagenome (GOLD analysis project Ga0307425, IMG submission 202152) | Salt marsh sediment microbial communities from the Plum Island Ecosystem LTER, Massachusetts, United States - WE1603-30 | ecosystem: Environmental > Aquatic > Marine > Intertidal zone >...
GCCTCGAATGGATGTACTGGACCATGCCGACGGCCGTTTTTTTCATCGTTATTTTCCTGATGCTGTGCGGCATGGTTGCCTGGGAATTGGTGTCGCCCACCATTGAACGCAGGGGTTTACTGAGAATCCCGACCACACGGGGTACACGGTTCTTTTTGGGGTTGTTGGGCAGTGCCTATATCCATCTTGCCTGGCTCGCATTCACCGATTTGACGTTATGGATCGCGCTTCCTATTTCCGTCTGTTGGGTCATTATTATAATGCGTTGGGGCTAAACATACAAACAACGGATTTATTGAGGTTATATCGTTGAGCGCCAGCGGCCTTCACGCCGACGATATGGACCGTAAAGGCAGAATCAACCCATTGAAGGTGAAGGCCTAAACGAAAGGAGGAAATCATATGAGAGGGATAATTTTCACGAAGCGAAACCAAATGATGCTCTTGGGAGGGATTGTGGCTGTACTGTTCGCATTCCTGGCAAGCCCGGTGAATGCAGACATGGCAGCTGCAAAGAAGTGGGTTGAAAACGAATTTCAACCCTCGACCCTGACCAAGGGGCAGCAGATGAAGGAGATGGAGTGGTTCATCAATGCGGCCAAGCCCTTTAAAGGGATGCATATCAAGGTCGTGTCAGAGACTATCGGGACCCACGAATATGAGTCGAAGGTCCTTGCCAAGGCGTTCGAGGAGATTACGGGGATCAAGGTCTCCCATGACCTGATTCAGGAGGGGGATGTCATCGAAAAGCTGCAATCCCAGTGGGCATCCGGCCAAAATCTCTATGACGGTTGGATTAACGATTCAGACCTTATCGGTACCCACTGGCGTTACGGCTATGTGGTTCCTTTATCCGACTTCATGAAGGGTGAGGGTAAGGATGTAACCTTACCCACGCTCGACGTGGATGACTTTATGGGAAAATCCTTTACCACTGCACCGGACGGCAAGATGTACCAGCTTCCGGACCAGCAGTTCGCCAATCTCTACTGGTTCCGGTATGACTGGTTTCAACGACCGGATTTCAAGAAGCAATTCAAAAAAATCTACGGGTATGAGTTGGGCGTGCCGGTCAACTGGTCGGCCTACGAGGATATTGCAGAGTTCTTCACCGAACATGTCAAGGAAATTGACGGCAAGGCCGTGTATGGTCACAACGACTACGGTAAGAAGGCTCCGGACCTGGGCTGGCGTTTTACGGATGCCTGGCTGTCCATGGCCGGTGCCGGCGACAAGGGAATTCCCAACGGCATCCCGGTTGACGAGTGGGGTATTCGCGTTGACAAACAATTCCGGCCGGTAGGCGCAAGTGTCTGCCGCGGCGGCGCGGCAAACGGCCCGGCAGCTAAGTACGCACTACGCAAGTATATGGAATGGTTAAGAAAATACGCGCCTCCAGGCGCTCTGGGAATGGATTTCTACACCTACCTGCCGTTTCTGGCCGGTGGCAACGTGGCCCAGCAGATCTTTTGGTACACGGCCTTCGTCCCCACCATGGTCGCTCCGGGCCCCACGGTTAACGCAGACGGGACCCCGAAATGGCGCATGGCCCCCTCGCCCCATGGTCCCTACTGGGAAGAGGGGATGAAGCTGGGGTATCAGGATTGCGGATCATGGACGTTTATGTATAGCACGCCGCTCAAACGCCGCAAGGCCGCCTGGCTTTACGGGCAGTTCTGCGTATGCAAGACAACATCTCTAAAAAAGAGCCACGTCGGGTTGACCTTCATACGCGACAGCGATATCCGCGATAAGTCTTTTACCGAGCGTGCACCGAAACTCGGCGGATTGGTGGAATTTTATCGCAGCCCGGCCCGTGTCGCGTGGACGCCAACCGGCACCAACGTGCCCGACTATCCGAAGCTGGCGCAATTGTGGTGGCAGAACATCGGTGAGGCGGTTGCAGGTGAGGTCACCGTGGACAGGGCTATGGACAACCTTGCCCAGGAGATGGACCGTGTCATGGAACGTATAGAGCGGGCAAAAGTACAGAAAACAGCCCCCCCGAAGCTGAACCCCTGCACCGATGAGTCTGCCTGGCTGAAAAAGCCCGGATCACCTAAAGCCAAGGTCAATGAGAAACCGAAAGGCATAACCGTTGACTATGACAAGCTCATTCAAGCCTGGCGAGAGGGTCGCGTGAAATAGCAGCATTGTTGTGATGCCTTATGGCTCTTACCCTCTCTGAGCTATAAGATCGAGGACTCCGGCAAAGGGCGGCCATTTGGGCCGCCCTTTTTTGTGAAATGAAGTTCGACATTCCGGGTTTCCTTTGGCCTCCTGGGCACACGGTAAGAGCAGGCAAGAACACCAAATTTGAAAGTAAAGAATCCTGGCCCAAAGGACCAGGCTTTGGTTTACCCCTAAAAGGGGCTGTTTCCCTGAAAGCCAGACAAGTTAAAAGTGCCTAAAGTTATGGTGTCGCTTTCAGCCGTCGTAGCCATGGGCAACTATGGCGAAGTCGGCTCGCTCCGATGATTTTATATAATTGATAGAATTCCTTAACTTTAGCTCACTTTAAACTTTAGTTCACTTCAAACTCTTGCATCAATTCTTTTGGCAGAGCCAGAGAACTCTGACCCCCGCGATGAGGGGCAGGCATGGCCCATCGAAGATCCCGCATTGCGGGAGAGGACCAGGTTTTTTATGACGAAATAAAAACAGAAGTTAGATGATATAAATAGATGCCAGTGAACCTTTAGTGACAGGCAATATATACAATACATGTCATCATCATAAACTTCTCAGAAAATTTTCTGCTTCTGATTCCAAATCATAAACATCCGCCATGATTGCAATAAAACTGTCTGGTGACAACTCAAGGACATCTTCAGTGACTTCTTTTATCCTGTTTTTACAGGATTCGTTTAATCCACCTGCGGACAACGTTGTAAGAAGATTTCCCAAAGCGATTATTGTCTTAAAATCTGATCCTTGCTTAGATAGATGGGACAGGTTATGATATCCGCATGCATCCTCGACTTTGATCGGCAACCTCCAATGATGACATAGCAGAGAGCCTAAATAGGAGCTGGTTGGTAGCTTATAATGTTCTTCTGCTTCTGAGAATAAACAACCATTTTGTTCACAATACCGTTTAAGCTCCTTGTAATGCTCAGGGAAGAATTTAATATATACCAGCTTACCAATATCATGGAGTATGGATGCTGCCCATAGCTCTTCAGGATCTAAGTAACTCCAATATTTTTTGGATAGATACTTTGTGGTTAGCGCTGTAAAGAAAGAGTGGTACCAATAGTTATTAAGCTCTTTCTTTTCTTTGATTCCCATTGCATTAACAACACCCACAGAAATCACAATCCGTTGTATTACACTCAGTCCTAAATATGCAACAGCATACTTCACGTTTGACGTCGTCTTAGGAAGTGAGTAATATGCGCTGTTAACAACCGATAATACTTGGGCAACCAACGCCGGATCTCCGGATATGATTTGTGCTACCGCAGCGATGTCTGTTGAGTCGTCTTGCATCATTCCCTGAATACGTATCACTGCTTCAGGCAGTGCAGGCAGACTGTAATGCTCGCGAAGAAATGTTTTTGGATCGATCTCTATTGCTTTTAACATGCTTACTCCTTATTCACCTTTTCTTTGCAAACGCCGCAGACATTGCATGATTCCATGGGGCAAGGCGGCGAGGCTTTACCCTGAAGGGCTCTTTTATACTCTGTTTTGAGAAAAGACTTGGCAATGCCGTGATCGATAAAGTCCCAGGGAAGGAGTTCATCCAAGGAACGCTCCCTGAGAACATAGAAATCAGGGTTTATGGGAGAAGATTTAAAGGTTTTGGGCCAGTTCCCCTGGTTTGTGTTTACCAGGGACAATAGTTGTGCAACCTTGCGGTCTCCCCGTGACAGCAGTGCCTGAATGTAGGCCCATCGGGGTATATCCGCATGGACACGAACGTTTGCCACTTTTTTCAACCCGTTTTTGACTTTCTTTATCTTCTCTTTAAGCAGATGAACATCATCCATCTTCACCCATTGAAAAGGGGTAAACGGTTTGGGAACAAAACTGTTCAGGCTGATGGTGATCTCACCCATGCGTTTTTGGGCCCGGCTAGATTTGAGAAATTGATGTTTGATTTTCTTGCAGAGTGTGACAATGGCGTCAACATCATCCATGGTTTCCGTGGGAAGGCCGACCATGAAATAGAGCTTTATGTTAAGGATGCCGGCGGCAACAATCTGTTCGGCAGCATTCAGAATATCGGTTTCGCTGATGCCTTTGTTAATGACGTTTCGCATCCGTTCAGATCCGGCATCCGGCGCTATGGTGGTTGTTTTTGTTTTACTTTTTTTGAGAGTCAATAGGAGTTCGGGCGTCAAAGCGTTTGCTCTAAGGGAGCTGAAAGATATCCGGGCCTCTTTTTCAAATTCCCATCCGCAGATTTTATTGAGATCCGGAAGATCCGACACGGCCGCACCCACAAGACCTATTTTATCCGTCCTTGAAGTCCCCTTTTCCATACATTCTTTTAACAGCGAAAAGGGCCTGAATCTTGGCGGTCTGTAAACAAATCCTGTTCCACAGAATCTGCAACCATGGGGACATCCCCTGCTGACTTCCAAAAGAAACGTATTATCAAAGATGGTATCGGAGGTAATGATCGGACTACAGGTGGGGGTATGGGAAAGATCTTTCAGATACTGGCGTTCAACTTTGTCCGGCACGTCTGATATCGGGTCAAATGCACCAAGGGTTCCATCTGAATTGTATGCAGCCCTGTAAAATGATGGCACATAAACGCCGGGGGCATCACGGGCAAGGGCATGTAAGCATGATCTTCTGTCCTGGGCCAAGAGGTCATGCGAAATCGTGTCAAAAAACCGGGGCAAAATGGCTTCTGCTTCACCGATGAGAAAACAGTCGATAAAGGGCGCCAATGGTTCAGGGTTTAAGAAAAAAGCGACTCCCCCTGCCATAATGAGAGGATGGGGGATTCCTCTGTCGGTGGATCGCAGGGGGAGTTTTGCTTTCTCGAGAATGGTAAGGAGATTGGGGTAGTCATTCTCAAATGAAACTGAAAAGGCGATAAGGTCAAAATCGGAAATAGGATTCCCGGACTCAATGGTGGTGATGCGTTCTGTTTTACCTGAACCACCATTATTCTGAAGAAAAGACCTTTCACATACGACGTGTTCAAATGCATTGATAAGTTCATATACTGCCTGAAAACCAAGATTGGACATTCCAACATGATACGTGTTTGGATACACCAACGCCACTTTGATACGTCCGTTCCATTTTTTGCGGATGGCGCCGGTTTCGGTATCCGTAATTTTCTTATAAAATTTTTGGGTTTTCCCTGCCATGGACAATTAATCTTGAACCTCTAAAAGTAAAAATATTACATGTAAGCCACTAGTCCGCCTTTCTCCGCAAAAATGTCGGGACATCTAAATTCGCAATGTCAGCATTGTCGATAACAATGCCCCTGTACCCTCTATAGGTACTGCCACTTGATTCACCCACCGCGTGCTTCCGACGAATAAATGTCGGTTCGTCATAATCTACGGCATCATTAATATCGTCCACCGTAATATCTCTAACCTTGCCCCTGAGCTCATTTTTTATTCTGGTTTCAGGGCCCGAATCGATTCCGGTGGCAATAACCGTAACGCGCATTTCATTGCCAATGCTGTCATCTACAGCAGTTCCCCATATAATGTCGGCATCTTCTCCGACTTCATTGTATATCCGATCGGAAGCTTCGGTCATCTCCTCCATTGTCAAATCGGTGTTACTGGTGATGTTCATTAAAACGCCCTTTGCGCCGGAAATGGAGATATCTTCCAAGAGCGGATGGGATATGGCCCGCTCAGCAGCCTCCAGGGCACGATTTTCTCCACTTGCAATGCCGATGCCCATGATGGCCAAGCCTGCTTTGGACATAATCGTTTTAACATCGGCAAAGTCAAGATTGATCAGCCCTGGCATCATAATAAGATCCGTAATCCCTTTGACGGAATGGAGCAGTACCTCATCTGCTTTCTTGAACATATCAATCATTCTGGCATTTTTGGATGCAAGGCCCCTTAGCCTGTCGTTGGGGATGGTGATCACCGTATCCGCCACTTTCTTGAGAGTATCAATTCCGTCTTCAGCCTGTTTGGCCCGTTTTCGGCCTTCAAATGAAAACGGTTTGGTCACCACCGCCACCGTCAACACATCAATTTCTTTACAGAGTTCAGCAATGACCGGAGCAGCCCCTGTTCCGGTGCCGCCGCCGAATCCTGCGGTAATGAACACCATATGACTGCCGTCAAGTGTGTTTTTGATGGTTTCGGCATTTTCCAGCGCCGCTTCCCGTCCGATTTGAGGATTAGCGCCGGCTCCGAGTCCCTGAGTGAGCGCTTCACCGATCTGGAGCTTAACTGATGCCCTGGAAATCTCGAGAGCCTGGGCATCTGTATTGGCGGCGATAAACCTCACACCCTGAAGTTTGGATTCGATCATGTTGTTGATCGCGTTTCCACCTGCACCGCCGACGCCGATAACCATGATCTTTGCAAAATTGTCGTTTTCTACCAAAGTAAACGTCATTTCCCCCACCTCCTGTAAAATAATTTGCGTTTATTTTTTAATTTCGAGCGGTCCCCATATCCGCTTCGATTCATACCTTCCGATTCCATATCAACTCATTTCATATAACCTCCTTAAACCATCTTTTCATCCGGGTCATGACACGGTTGAAAATGTTCGTGTCACGAATCCTGAATTTCTTTTTGGGTTGATTTCTTGCGCCGTATAATACGAGCCCGACACCCGTGGCATACATGGGATTATTGACGACATCCGTGAGACCGCTGATCCCCCTGGGCGTGCCCAGTCGGGTCGGCAGATCGAAAACTGACTCCGCAACATCCGTTACGCCCTCTAAGAGGGATGTCCCACCGGTTAGAACAACACCGGAAGTGATGATTTTTTCCATTCCAGCCCTGTAAATTTCTCTTTTTATCAGCGAAAAGATCTCTTCCATACGGGGTTCAAGTATTTCACCGAGAATCTGCCGCTGAAGTTTTCTGGGTTTACGCCCGCCCATACCGGGGACATCGATGGTTTCGTCGGCACTGACGTTCAGGGAAATACATGTGCCGTATTTTTTCTTGATCTTTTCGGCGTCGGCCATGGATGCACGTAAACCGATACTGATATCGTTTGTCAGGTTGTTACCGCCGAGAGCCAGAACAAAAGTGTGTTTGATGTTTCTCCCTGAAAAAATGGCAAGATCGCTCGTGCCGCCGCCAAGATCCATAAGGGCAGTACCCAGATCTTTTTCCTCATTGGTCAATACCGCTTCTCCTGAAGCAAGCGGTTCCAGAACGATATCACAGACATCAAGGCCTGACCGATTGGCACTTTTCACAATGTTGTGTGCAGAAGTTACCGCACCGGTCACAATATGAATTTTGGCTTCCAGACGTACACCGGACATACCCACAGGATTCTGAATTCCACCCTGTTCGTCGATCATGAATTCCTGGGGAATCACATGAATGACCTCACGGTCCATGGGAATTGCAACGGCACGTGCAGCATCGATGACCCGGTCTACATCTTGCTGGGTCACTTCCGGCCCCTTAATTGCTACGATTCCGCGACTGTTAAAACCGGTGATATGACCCCCTGCGATCCCAGCATATACCGATGAGATTTCACAGCCCGCCATGAGTTCCGCCTCTTCGATCGCCTTCTGAATCGATTCTACGGTGGACTCAATATTGACGACAACACCCTTTCGAAGCCCGATGGAGGGATGTGTTCCAATACCGACAATATTTATTTTATCTCCTAATATTTCACCAACCACGGCACATATTTTTGTCGTTCCGATATCCAGCCCGACAATAATATTTTCCTGTCCCTGCATTTCAAACCTCCTTACGACCCTTGGCAGCGGATTCTATTTTCGCAGGATTTACAACGATGCGATTCAAATTTTTAAGATCAATTGATTCAAGGCGTGAAAACCCACCATTCTTTTCCAGATAATAAAGAACATCTTTTAGCATGGCATACTTATCCGGATAATTATTGTATCCGATTTTTATTTCTCTGATGTGATCAAAGGCATAAAGGGTAAGGCCCATTTCGCGATCCACGTGGATTCTCTTTATTAATTTGCACGGGAGAACACTTCCGGAATCTTGTCCAAGCCCCAATATCTTCATTACAGCTTCAAATGGAATGCTTCGTACCTCGCCTTTCACATTAATGTCTGAAAATTCAAGACCGCTGATTATGGGCAAATTACAATGGTCTGCCTTATCCATCTCTTTGAATATCTCACCATGAGTATTGATGATAAATTTCCGACCAAGATCAAGAACGGCAAGAGGCTTTTGTTCCTTTACCCTGATATTGATTCCCGAAGGAAGCTCCCTACTGACTTCTGCATCTTCAATCCATGAATGTGCCAGCAGTCGCTTTCGAACCTTAGAGAGATTAACTGAAAATATATTGACATCGTTCGTGATATTCGCCTGTTTCAAAACCTGTTTTTGTGTGAGCCGATGCGTGCCGATAACCATCAATTCTTCAGCCTTGAAATAATCGCACTGGGTTAAAAAGTCGTAACTAAAAACAAAAAGCAGGCTGACGAACACCAACGCTGTTCCAACGATCGTTAGTTTTAAGCTGAAGACAAAGCGCTTTAACACCTTATTGCGCTTTCCGGCGCCGCTGTTTTTGTAATAGTTCTTACGTATACGTTTACGTCCCAACAATCCGAACCTCTCTTTCCAGATGAATATTGAATTTTTCTAATACAACTTTTTCGGCTAAATCCATCAGCGCCAGAAAGTCGGCGGCTGATGCATTGTGCCGGTTGATAAAAAAATTGGCATGTTTTGATGAAATTTGTGCACCGCCAATGGATTTTTTCTTCAGACCGGCCATCTCAATAAGCTGGCCGGCGGTTTTTCCGGATGCCGGATTTTTAAAAAAACATCCGGCACTCGGCCAACCAATGGGCTGCCTTTGCTTGCGTGTTCTTATAATTTCTCGAGCTGTTTTTTTGAGTGCTTCGGGATCCGAAGGACAGAGACGAAATCGGCCGTCCAAAATAACCGTTTGATCGCCATGACCATTCGTCAACTCCGAGCGCCATGAAAGCTTCCGATAATCAAAATCAAGCGCTTCTTTTTTAATTCTGCGTGTATCGCCTGTGGGCAAAAGAACAGTTATGGATTCAAGCACATTTTCCATGGAACCATGAGATGTTCCGGCATTCATTATAATACCTCCGCCCACCGTTCCGGGAATACCCAGGGCAAAATTCATGCCTTCTAAACCCTGTTTCAGGGCATACGAACAAAGGGTCTTGAGGCTTATGCCTGCCATAGCCGTAACGACCACAATACCGCTGTCCGTGTCTGTTTGATCAATCTTCTTCAGGCACTTCGTCAACGCAATGGCAATGCCATGTATCCCGTTGTCCTTGACCAGAAGATTGGTACCCTTGCCGATGATCAGATAATAAAGTCTTTTATCCCACGACCATTTGACCAGTGTTTTTAGATCTTCAACGTTTTCAGGTGTTACAAAAGCCTCGGCCGGTCCGCCGACGCGCAACGATGTGTGCCTGGTCATCGGTTCACCAAATTTGACGTTATGTTTAAAACGGCGTTCAAGCCATTTGATGGAATCCGAATCAAGCGACATAACCGTTATGTCCTTTTACAGCTCTTCCAGCAGCATTTCACCGACTTTCCAAACATCTCCCGCACCTAACGTCAGGAGAATATCATTGGACACTAAAATTGTTTTCAGATGCGAAACCGCTGCTTCAAGACTTTCCATATAGACGACATTCTTATGCCCATGACGCTGAATTTCTTCAAACAAGGCAACACCTTTGACACCTTCTATTTTTACTTCTCCGGCGGCATAAATGGGAAGAACGACAAGGAGATCCGACTCGTAGAACGCACGGGTAAAGTCTTCAAACAGCGCCTGGGTTCGGGTATAGCGGTGTGGCTGAAACACCACCGCAATCCGCCTGTCCGGCCAGCTTTCCCTTGCGGCAGAAAGCGTGGCCTTAATCTCCGTGGGATGATGACCATAATCATCAACCACAGTAATCCCCTTTATTTCTCCTTTAATTTCCAATCGCCGTTGAACGCCTTCCGCAGTTTGAAGCGCAGATTTTATCACGTCAAAGGGTATATCGAGTTCGATGCCGACTGCGATGCTTGCCAGAGCGTTGTATACATTATGGATGCCCGGAAGATTCAAGGTGATCTCTCCCAAAGATGTTCCAAGATGATCCACCGTAAACCTGCTTTTTAACCCTTCAAAAACCACATCTCTTGCCTTAAAATCGGCCTGTGTACTCATTCCATAGGTTGTAAACCGTTTCTGAATTTTCGGAATCAGCGACTGGATGGGCTCATTGTCCAAACAAAGAACCGCCAGACCATAGAACGGTATTTTTTCAATAAAGCTCAAAAAGACATCCTTGATGTGGTCCAGATCCCGATAAAAATCGAGATGCTCTCGATCAATATTGGTGACCACAGCGATGGTCGGGGACATTTTCAAAAAAGAGCCGTCACTTTCATCTGCTTCGGCCACGATGAAATCCCCTTGTCCAAGCAGCGCATTGGAATCGATGCTTTTAAGTTTCCCACCGATAACGATGGTCGGATCGAGCCCTCCTTTACCCAGCACAGCGGCAACAATCGACGTAGTGGATGTTTTCCCGTGGGCGCCGGCAATGGCTACGCTGTATTTTAAGCGCATCAGTTCCGCCAGCATCTCTGCTCTGGGTATGACCGGGATTGACGCTCTGCCTGCTGCAACAACTTCAGGATTTTCAGAGCCGACGGCGGATGATATGACAACGACATCCGCCCCGATAATCTGTGCTTCGGAATGACCTTTAAATATAATACCGCCAAGGCTTTCCAGACGCCGGGTAATGTTTGAAGAACTGATGTCGGATCCGGACACTTTATAGCCGAGGTTGAGCAAAAGTTCGGCAATTCCGCTCATTCCGATACCGCCGATTCCCACAAAGTGAATATGGTATTTTTTGAGAAACATATGTTTAGTTCATTTGGGTTTATTGGTTTAACTAACCTAATCCGGATAAGCCGGTTGTAGCGAAGCGAAAATCCCGATTTATCGGGGAACCAAGAAATATTTGCCACCAAGGCACAAAGACACAAAAAATTTTATGTTATTATTCTTTCTTAGTGTCTTGGTGCCTTTGTGGCGAAAAGAAAATAGTTTTGCCACAAAATTCATCATTAAGAAACCAATTCATAACAATCATCGACAATCGTCGCTGCTGCATCGACACATCCAAGCCCCCTGGACCGCAGTGTCATTTGTTGCAGTGCTTTCGGCCACTTAACATAATAATTGATTCGTTCTGCAAGGACTTTGCCGCTGAGATCTTTTTCAAGAATCATTTCTGCAGCCCCTGCCTTTACCAAAGATCGGGCGTTTAACACCTGATGGTTATCAGCCGCAAAAGGAAACGGAATAAAAATAACCCCCTTGCCAATGGCTTTGATTTCCGCCACAGTGGTTGCCCCTGCACGGCAAATAATGAGATCGGCGCGGTGGTACTGATAGGCCATGTCTTTGAAAAATGCCCGTGTATCGCTTTCAATGCCGTGTTCATCATACCTTTGCTTGACCGGTGTTTCATCTTGGGCACCGGTTTGATGCACAAAGAAAATGGCTTCTTTATTTTCGAGATATAAAAGGGCTTCCAAAAGTGCCATATTGATACTGTGCGCCCCCTGGCTGCCGCCCAGTATCAGGATAGTGAATTTTTTCTCTTTTTTCGATGCCTTGATATCTGTATTTTTTAGCGTTCGCGCGCATTGAATGATTTCTTTTCTCACCGGATTTCCGAAAAATCGGATTTTTTTGGGTGTCACGCCCATTATGGTTTCTTCAAACGAGACATATATCCGGTCTGCAAAACGTGAAAGCATTCGATTGGTGATCCCCGGCAGAATGTTCTGCTCATGTAAAACGATTTTAATTCCCAAAAGCCGGGCGCCCATAAGCAAAGGCCCCGCGGAGTATCCGCCAACACCGATCACGATATGCGGTTTAAAGCCTTTAAGGATCAAAATCGATTCAATGATCCCTTTGGGAACTTTAGAGATTGAGACCAGCTGATGCCAAACCCCTCGTCCCTTGAACCCCTCGGCGGTAATGCATTTATGATCAAAACCGGCTTCCGACAAAATCGAAATTTCAAACGGTTTCCCGGTGCCCACAAACAAAACACTGTTTTCAGCATTTTTTGCCAGAAACTCCTCTGCAATGGCAATTCCCGGAAAAAGATGGCCGCCGGTCCCCCCTCCTGCAATGACGACCCGAAGGGCTTGTGCATCCTTTTGCGATGGGCGATCATTTTTTTTGCCCTCCTTTTTTTTATCGTCTTGATCCATAATTGCCGTTTGCTATCTGTCACGGGTCACTCGTCACGGATCACTCGTTTGATAGGCCTTTTTCATGGCACCGATGTTCATCAGCACCCCGATGGACACCATGTTCATCAAAAGGGATGTGCCGCCATAACTTAAAAATGGCAGCGTAAGACCTTTGGTCGGAAGAAGTCCTAAAGCAACCCCCATATTGACACAAATCTGCAAACCTATTGCCGTTGTCAGGCCGATGGCCACAAATGACCCGAAAGCATCTCTGCTGTTTCTGGCAATGGATATCCCCCGCCACAAAATCACGGTATAAAGTCCCAAAATAATCAAAACCCCTATAAGACCGAGTTCCTCTCCAATAACCGAAAATATAAAATCGGTGTGAGGTTCAGGAAGATAAAACAGTTTCTGATACCCCTTGCCGATACCGGTTCCCCATATTCCCCCTGTACCGAAGGCCAATAGGGAATGGACGACCTGGTAGCCTTTATCCGCCGAATATTGCCACGGATTCATAAAAGACATGATGCGCTCGATCCGATAATCGGCACCCACCATTAAATAGTAGATGACGGGAATGACCAGGACCAACGATCCCAGCAAATATGAGATACGAACCCCGCCGACAAAAAGCATGATCCATGTAATGGCACCAAAAATAACCACAGAGCCAAAATCGGGCTGCAATATGATCAGAACCGTAAATATGCACAGGACAAAAACGTGGGGCAAAAAACCAACCTTAAATTCTTTTATTCGATTCATTTTTTTGTTCATTGAATACGCCAGATAGATCACCAGCACAAAACGGGCAAATTCAGAAGGCTGAAACGTAAAGCCGGCAATGCGAAACCACCGTTTTGCTCCCCCTGCCGAATATCCGAACCCGGAAATAAGAATCGCAAAAAGAAGCATAGCGGCCAGGATAAGCAACGGATATGTCAAAGAACGAAAAATATGATATGGAATATGGCAACTGATGACCAGCACAACGATACCCAACAACGCAAAAATGGATTGTTTTTTTAAAAAATAATAACTCGTTCCGAACTTTTTCAAAGCCAGTGCCGAACTCGCGCTGTAGACCATGACAATACCGATTCCCACCAGGAATAACACCGGGAATAACAGCGCAATATCGTATTGCATGGGCTGTTTGCGAACGATTGTTTGTTTTTGTTTCTCATCGGCCATGGGTTATATTCCGATCTGAATTTTCGAGATTTTCAATTGCCTTGCAAAATACTTCCCCTCGCTGTGCATAACTTTGGTACATGTCAAAACTGGAACAGCCGGGAGACAAAAGCACCACATCTCCGGGCGATGCCGTCAGATACGCTAAACTCACCGCCTTCTCCATTGTGGATGCATTTTGGGCGCCCTCTTGGCACACATCTTCAAGCGCCGATTTTATCGTGTTTCCTGCTTCACCCATAACGATCAGTTTTTTCGTATGTTGCCGTACCAGCTTTCGAAGTTGTTTAAAGTCCCCGCCTTTATCACGCCCGCCCATAATAAGAACCACCGGTTGGTCGAAAACTTCGAGCGCTCTGGCCACTGCATCGATGTTTGTTCCCTTTGAATCATCGTAAAAGTGAACACCGTTGACGATTTTGACGAATTCCAGACGATGGGAAAGCCCTTTGAAATCGTTTAAGGCGGATTGAATACCTTCCAGGGTCCCACCGGCGGCCAAAGCAGCCAGGGCCGCCGCCGCGACATTTTCCATATTATGCCGTCCTAAAAGATTTACCTGTGAAAGATCTAGCAAACCTTCGGGGTCTTCTTTCGTAACGATATTGATCATCGGTACATGTTGTCCGTTTCTTGTGGTGATGACGGCATATTCTCGGTTTTTAGTATGAAAATTGTTCTGATGATAAAAGGGCAGTACACGGGTTCTAAGCGTTTTGCTGATTAAAGAAATAGAAGGGTCCGAACCGTTTATCACTGCGGTATCGCCTTCGGCCTGGTTTTCAAAAATGCGGCCTTTAGACCTTACATAAGACCCGAAATCCGGATATCGATCAAGATGATCCGCACTGATGTTCAAGAGGACACTGACCCGGGGTTTGAACGTATCGATGGTATCGAGTTGAAAACTGCTGACTTCAGCCACAACAACATCAGCCCTTTTCTCCCCTCCTGTATAATCGATCAATGGGTTGCCGATATTCCCGCCCACAAAAACCTTAAGCCCGGAATTTTTCAACATTTGGCCCAAAAGCCTTGTGGTTGTTGTTTTACCGTTGGTACCGGATATGGCGACAATAGGTTCTTGGATATAACGTGAAGCAAGCTCTATTTCTCCTAATATTGGAATGCCCTTTTCCTTGGCCCGTAAAATGGGCAAAATGGTATGGGGAACCCCGGGACTCACAATGATAAGATCCGCATTCTCAAAAGTCTTAGTCTTATGATCCCCCAGTTCGGTCCTGACGTCTATTTTACGTACCTCCGGCAAATAGCCAGCCAGGGCGTCTTCTTTGGCCATATCGGTGATCGTTACGATCCCGCCCTTTTTTTTAGCGAATCGCGCTGCGGCCATACCCGATATGCCAAGTCCGACGATCAGAATGTTTTTTTGGTAAAGATTCATAAAATCAACCAGGCTATAGGTGATAGGGTGTGGGTTGTGTATCATTACCCCATTACCCATTACCCATCACCTCTTTTTATTACCTCTAACCTTATTCCTTCTATCTTAATTTCAGCGTACTCATGGAAATCAGCGCCAGTGCAATGGCGATAATCCAGAATCGAACAATAACCTTGGGCTCCGACCACCCTTTGAGCTCGAAATGGTGATGAAGAGGCGCCATTCGAAAAATTCTACGGCCATTTGTCATTTTGAAAAAACCGACCTGAAAAATAACAGACAGCGTTTCAATGACAAACAGCCCGCCCACCAGTGCCAAAAGTATCTCCTGCTTGGTAATCACCGCCACAGTGCCAATGGCTCCGCCCAGCGACAGGGACCCCACATCCCCCATAAAAATTTGTGCAGGATATGAATTGAACCACAAAAATCCCAAACCTGAACCGGCCATGGCACCGCAGAAAATGGCAATTTCCCCGCTTCCCGCCACATAATTGATCTGTAAATAATTGGCGATCTTAACGTGCCCGGCCACATAGGCAAAAACCATGTACGCGGCTGAAGCGATAATAAACGGTCCGATGGCAAGACCATCCAGCCCGTCAGTGATATTGACGGCATTCGACGTACCGATAATGACCAATGCTGCAAATAGAATATATCCCCACCCGAGATCAGGCGAAATGTTTTTAAAAAACGGAATGGTGATACGGGTGGAAAAGTCCGGACTCACATAGACCAGAATCCCCGTAACCAACGCCAGAATCGCCTGAAACAGAAATTTATTTCGAACAGTCAGTCCCTTGCTCTGCTTTTTGATCTGCATGAGATAGTCGTCAATAAAACCGATACCTCCATAGCCAACGGTCACCATAAGCACGATCCACACAAAATAATTGGTCAAATTAGCCCACAACAATGTGGAAACAATGATCGAAAAAATGATCAACGTCCCACCCATGGTCGGTGTTCCGGCCTTTTTAAGATGTGTCTCCGGACCGTCATCTCTGACATATTGACCGATCTGCATGTAACTCAGCTTTCGAATCACCCAGGGGCCAAATAAAAAACAGATTAAAAACGCCGTCAGACTGGCATAGATGGTTCTGAACGTAATGTATCTAAATACATTAAAAACCGACAGCGTCGTATGAAGCGGATATAGTAAGTGATATAACATGCTTTAGTTTTACTTTTCTGGTGGATGCCTAAATCTTTTAAAAAAACTGTCTTCAATAAAGCTTCAAGTGTGATTAAATTTTTGAGGGAAACTGTTTGAGCGGGTTAGGGATCGTTATGAAAGAACCATAATCAATTTGACTTAATGGTGAAATAATCCCTTAAAGTAAAACCCTTTGTTAATCACCCCGGCAGTTTCTTTCATTACGAGCCATTACCCGCGAGTTTTTTCATCAAAAATTTAATTATACTTGAAGCGGCAATGTTTTGAATAAGTGTGCTGTTATCTCGATTTTAATTATCACTCCATACCAACAACCCTTGAACAATTTTTTCCATGGCCATTCCCCTGGACCCTTTTACCAGAACCCAGTCGCCGGCATCGAGACGGTCTGTAACAGCCTCCATGATCTCTTCATGGGTGCCTTTAAAAATGTCATCCGGATTCATATGTTCTTCCAAAGCACCTTTTGCAACATCTTCAGCGTATTTGCCGGTCACATAAAGACCGGCAATTTTTGATCCGGCGGCAATGGAACCTACCCTTTGATGCATCGACACCGAGTGTTCTCCCAGTTCAAGCATGTCGCCGGCAATCAGAAATCCTCTGTTTTTTCCTTTCAATGACGTAAGCGTGATGATGGCGGCCTGCATTGAACCTGGATTGGCATTGTACGTATCGTCGATGATATGAATTCCTTTACTGGTGTTATGGATGTTCATCCTGCCTTGAACCGGTTTGAAGGTTTCAAGTCCGTTTTTGATTTCAACGGCGGTTAAACCCAAAAGATGGCCTGCCGCTGCTGCCGCCAGAGCATTTGAAATCATAAACATTGCCGGCGTTTGAAGATGAACCAAAATCGTTTCATCGGGCAGCACCAGGCCGAAAGAGAGCCCCTCCCCTTTTTTCTCAACAGATTCAGCTCTGATTGCAGCACGTTTGGACATACCGAAGAACAAAATATTTATAGGTGTGATATCTGCCAGTTTCAGTAGCCTTGGATCATCTGCATTGAGAATCGCCGTACCGTCCGGCTTTATTTTTCCCAACAGTTCACCTTTGGCTTTTGTGACCGCTTCCATTGAACCCAAGCCCTCAAGGTGCGCAGGACCGATATTTGTAATAAGCCCAATATCCGGGAGACAGATTTCAGCCAGACGTTCGATTTCTCCGGGTCTGTTCATTCCCATCTCTACAACAGCCCATTGGTGGTCTCTGTTCAAGTTGAGAAGCGTTAAGGGAAGTCCGATGTCATTGTTTAAATTTCCCTGGGTCGATAATGTGTTAAACCGGCGGGAAACCACGCCGGATGTCATGTTGCGGGTACTGGTTTTCCCGTTCGAGCCTGTGATGGCAATCACCGAAACCGTCGTACGCCTTCTGTTAAATGCCGCCATATCACCCAGAGCTTTGGTGGTATCATCTACAGTGATACAAACGACACCGGTGTCTGAGTATTCGGATATAGAAAACATGTCAGTTTTTCTTCGATCGATCAAACATCCGTTGACACCTTGTTCAATAACGCTACCTATAAAACCATGGCCGTCATGAACCTCCCCTTTGATGGCGATAAATAGATCATCAACAGATATCCTGCGAGAATCAATGGAAACTCCGGCGAACGTGCGGGCCATATCCCCACAAAACAACTGGCCTCCGGTGGCGTCTATAATTTCAGCCACACGCCATGGGATCGGATCGGAATTATTAAGTTTTGGATTTTCGGAAAGGGCTTTCGGGTTGGATTTTGTTTTGGATCCATGATTTTTTGCGTTTAACATTGAAAGGGCTTTTTTCGCTTCTTTTCTGTCATCAAAGGCAATGGTTTTATCTCCGATGATTTGATAGGGTTCGTTCCCCTTTCCCGCGATCAGAATCGCATCGTTGGGTCTGGACACCTTTATGGCAAGGGTGATGGCGTTTTTTCGATCCGGCTCAACCACATATCCTTTCTTGGTAAAATCTTCACAAAGATCCGATGGCGTAAACGCATGAGACATCGATTTTTTTGTACCTTCAAGTATCTGATCGATAATCTTAATGGGGGGTTCGGCTCTTGGATTGTCCGATGTGATCACCACCAGATCAGAAAACCTTCCGGCGATGTCACCCATTTGAGGTCGCTTTGCCTTGTCCCTGTTGCCGCCGCAACCAAATACACAGATAAGCCGGCCCGGCGCACATTCTCGTAACGAAGCGAGCACATTCTCGAGCGCATCCGGTGTATGGGCATAATCCACATATACAAATCGGTGGTGATCATTGGGAATGGATTCAAGACGCCCGGGTACGGCTTTAACCGACTCAATGCCGTGTTTGACGGCATCCACTGAAAGACCGAGGGCAATGCCCACACCTGTGGCACAGAGGATGTTCTCCATATTATGCTGTCCCACAAGATGTGATTTGAACTCAAAAGCACCGTTGGGGGTGAATATTTTACCGGTAATGCCGTCCAAATCGTAACTGAAATATTTGGGTCGTATGCGGTTGTTGTCTGAAAAACCTGTAGAGAGCACAGAGGCTTGGCCTAAACGTGATTCGAGGTTATGGCTAAGTTCTCTTCCTCTTCCATTATTATGGTTGATGATAGCCAGTACCCGATCATTTTCCGAATTGGCGTCAAGAATTTCTGTGAAAAGTCTTTTTTTACAGGACCAGTAAGAATCCATATCCTTATGATAATCCAGATGATCCTGGGTCAAATTAGTAAATATTGCGAGATCGAATTTGCACTGATGAACTCTATACAGATCGAGTGCATGTGAAGAAACTTCCATGACCACATGGGTCACCTGGTTATCCAGCATTTCTGCCAGGATTTTCTGGAGATCAAAAGATTCGGGGGTTGTCATGGGATTTTGAAACGTCTTACCGGCATATCTGTAATTTAACGTGCCGATGACGCCCACATGGACACCTGTTCTATCAAGAATATGTTCAATTAGAAACGCAGTGGTTGTCTTTCCGTTGGTACCTGTGATGCCGATTAAAAAAAGTTTTTCCGATGGGTTTAAAAAAAATCGGGCGGATATGGCAGCCAAGGCTTTTCTGGTATTTTCAACTTCGATAATGATGGATTCATTTTTGATGGGTTTTTGGGTAACAATGGCTGAGGCGCCCCTTGCCAGCGCTTCATCGATAAAATCATGGCCGTCAGCGGCAAGTCCCTCTATGGCAACAAAGAGTCCGCCCGGTCGAACATCCTGAGCCTTGTAATGGATGGAGCCTATCTCGGGATCCGGATCAAGGTGCTCCGTGTTTCCAATATCCGAAACATGACCCCTCTGCTCTGCCGCTAAGCCGTAGAATCTAATAGGATCGACAGTTTTTAATAAATCTGAAAGCCGCATCCTTTTTCTTTATCTCCTTAGAGAGACCATTAATTTGTCGGTTTTTCTTGTTGGCGCTATATGCATATAGTCCAGTGTTTTCTGGGCGATGGCTTTAAATGCAGGTGCTGCAACAATACTTCCGTAATGCTGTTTTTTGGGTTCATCGATAACCACCAAAACAGCAATTTTGGCGTTTTCCACAGGTGCAAATCCTACAAAGGATGCCACATATTTCTCAAAAGAATATCTGCCATTTTCGTCGATCTTTTGAGCGGTGCCGGTTTTACCGGAAACGGAATATCCTTCAAGGGCGGCATTGACACCGGTTCCTCCTTCGGTAATGACCGTTTGCATGATTCTGCTTAACGTCCCGGCGGTTTTTTCTGAAATTACCTTTCTGATTCTCTTTGGACCAAAGCTCTTGATGAGCCGGCCATTATGATCGGTAATCGCCTGAACCACATAAGGCCTCATGAAGATTCCTTTATTTGCAACCGCGGATGTGGCGGCGATGAGCTGTAAGGCGGAAACCGAAACCCCCTGTCCAAAAGAGATGGTTCCGGCATCCACTTTTGTCCATCGTTTAAAAGGGGGCAGACTGCCGGCGGTTTCACCGGGGCAGTCGATTCCGGTCTTCGACCCGAAACCGAAATTTCGAAAGGTCCTGGACAGATATTCAGATCCCGTAATGGCACTGAATTTGATGGCACCGATATTGCTCGAATATTTGATAATCTGCTGCAGGGAAAGCCATCCATGCTCATGGGTGTCGTGGATAACGTGTCTTCCCATCTTGTAAGCACCGTTCTCACAAAAAAAGATGCTGCTTGGTGAGCTGCTGCCGGATTCTATTGCCGCCGCCGCGCTAAAAATCTTCATGGTTGAACCCGGTTCAAACGGGTCGGTGATAATCCTGTTTCTCCAGTACTTTTTGTTGAACCTTTTTAATACATTGGGATTGAATAAAGGAACATGCGCCATCGCCAATATGGCACCGGTCTTGGGAACCATGACAATGGCCATTCCGGATGTTGCCGAAAATTGTTCCACAGTCTCGCCAAGCGTTTTTTCTGCAATGTACTGGATCGTGCTGTCAATAGTGAGAACAAGGTTTTTGCCGCTGGAGGACAGGCCGGTCATGTTTTCAGCTTCAAATCCTTGGCCGTGGGCATCTCTTAATACCTTGTATCGGAACACTTCACCGCTGAGATCGTCGTCATAATTGAATTCAATGCCTTCCAAACCATGATCATCAATATCGGTAAATCCAATGAGCTGGGCGGCAAGTGTTCTGTTGGGATAAAAACGCTTATGTTCAGGGATGAAATCAAGACCGTCCATGTTAAGCTTTTTGACGGCTTCAGCCTCTTTCGGTGTGACCTTTCTTTTAACCCATACAAACTTTTTTTTAGATCTTAATTTTTTAGCAAGCACTTTGCGGTTTATCTTAAGGGCTTTTGAAAGTGATCGTGCAGCGCTTTTAGGATTTTCTATCTGTAGCGGGTGTGCAGCAATAGACATCACATCGATACTCACCGCCATTTCCCTGAGGTTTCTGTCGAAAATGGTTCCGCGTTTTCCCGAAGATTTAAAAGACACTTCGTATTGATCCGCAGCTTTCTGGGACAGCCAGGAGCCACGAAAAACTTGAAGGTACATGGCCTTGACACCGATAATAATAAAAAAGACGGTAAAAAAGGCCCCAATGATAATGACACGTAATTTTATCTGTTTCATATCAAATCCGAATCATGGAATAACAATGGTCTGACTTTTAGTGGGCGCTTTCAACCCAAGTTGTTCTCTCGCGATTTTTGCGATCCGTTCCGGAGATTTTAAGCTTGCCAGCTCGATCTTCAAGTTATTCTGAAAGGCGATATGCTCCTGTTGTTTACTGGTTTCGTTTGAAATCTCATATCCCACACCGATACAATTGACCCGGCACCACGTATAAATGAAAAGTTCAACAATAAATACGGCCATGAAAATGATCCATATTCCCGTTATTTTTACATTGCCGTTTTGTTTTCGTGGTCTACGGGCCATTATATCTTTTCTGCCGCTCTTAGCTTTGTGCTTCTGGACATGGGGTTTCTTTGAATCTCTTCTTTTGAAGGACGCACGACTTTTTTCGTCAGCAAACGAAGTTTCGGTTTTTGATTGCAGACACATTTTGGAAAATCCGAGGGACAGACACATCCTTTTTCAAGGGCCTTAAACCGATGTTTTACAATCCGGTCTTCAAGAGAATGAAAAGATAGAACACAGAGGCGAGCTTTGGGATTTAGAAGGTCTGCAACGTTTTCCATGAATACATCGAGCATTTCCAGCTCCTTGTTGACAGCGATTCTAAGTGCCATGAAAACCCGTGTTGCCGGATGAATTTTTTGATGAAATGATGATGATTTTGGAACGGCATCGCATACGATCCGGACCAGTTGTCCGCTGGATTTTATCGCATTTTGCTTTCTTGATTTTACGATTTTTTTTGCGATTTGCCCCGCCCATCGCTCTTCCCCGTATTCTCGAAAAATCTGCTTAAGGTTTTTTTCATCCATCCTGTTAATCAAATCTTTCGCGGTTGTTCCCGACGCCGTATTCATGCGCATATCGAGGGGTTCGTCTCTTTGAAAACTGAACCCACGACCGCTGGATTCGATTTGATGAAGTGAAATCCCAAGATCCAGAAGAATACCGTCCACCGCTTTTATTTCAAGCTGTCGTAAAAACTCAGGAAGATTTATAAAGTTACCGTGAAAAAGGCGGATGGTTAAATCGAACGATTTTAAAACGTCTTTTGCATTTGTGATTGCATCAACATCCTGATCAATGCCGATAAAAACGCCACCCGGAGAAATGTTGCGGCAAATCACCCTAGCGTGTCCCGAACCTCCCAGCGTACCGTCAACATAGATCTTGCCGGGCTTGCAGTTGAGATAATGAAGCACTTCAGGAATCATTACCGGAATATGTTTAAGCGGCATATGATCAGAGCCCTAACTTTGCAATTTCGTTTCTTACGTCCTCCTTTTTCATGTCTTTTTCCAGATCCATATTTTCCCTGTTCCAGCTATCTCGTGACCAGATTTCAAAATGATCGAGGACGCCAACCAGCACAATGTCCTTTTCGAATTCTGCATATTCTCTCAGATTCTGTGGAATCAAAATACGATCCTGTTTGTCACAGGGACATTCAAAGGACCCCCCGATAAAAACCCTTCTGAATCGACGCATGCTTTCGCTCTTTTCAGCCAGGGTCAATATACGGTTTTCGATTTTTCGCCATTCATCATAGGTGTATGCGATAAGCGCTCCGTCCATTCTGGAAAGCATAACCCCATATGATCCGTCTGCTTTTATGACATCACGGAATCTGGCCGGAATGATGATACGCCCTTTTGAATCAATGGTATGGAATGAGCTTCCTCGAAACATATATCTCCCCTAAGAACCACTTTAAACCACTCTTTTCGGTTAAAAGTACATTTTTAAGTAAATGTCAAGAAAAAATAAATGAATATGTAATATTTTTTTATAATAATTCAAAAATGTTAAAAGAAAATTAGAAGAATCATTTTAAAGTGGATAAATGTGGAGGCAAATAATAGATGTGGACTGTTGAACAGGATTTCGAAAGATGAAGACACCGCCGGATATTATCTTTGAGAATCAAGCGATAACCTGAAAGCTTTAACGATTTGTAATCTATGGAAATTCAACCTTAACATATTGGAGAATTCGTAATTTTATCGCAGACGTTGAACGTTGTATTCAAAATAGTGGAGGGAAGTGGATTGAGCAATTCGTCTCATTTTGGCAACTTTTCAGAATTGATTTTAATAGCATCATTCTTTATGTTATATCGTTTATTGTGTTTACTGGCTTGTGCCGATGATGAGATACTCCCATCGTTTAAATATGTTAACAAATGTGTCGTCAAAATTGACTCGATATTCATAAAACATTTAAGGTATGCTGAATGGACTCTCGTGAATCTCGAATTCTCCTTGCCACCTGTTACGGCCATTTTATGAGCCATTTTAACATGCTGGTATTCCCGGCGGTGGTTCTTCCTTTGGCCGGGCGTCTCAAGATGGACATGGCCTATATCCTGGACCTTTCTTTCTGGATGTATTGTCTTTTTGGAATAACGGCGCTTCCCTGGGGTATGATTGCCGACCGATGGGGCAGCAAATCTTTGTTTCTGATCTACTATCTAGGTGCAGGGTGCAGCGGGCTGGCAGCAGCCGTGTGGATTGATCATCCGTCAAGGTTTTCCATGGCTTTGGCAATGATCGGTCTTTTTTCAGGCATATACCATCCCATCGGCCTGGGGATGATTTCAAAGGAGATCAAACGGGTCAGTTTGGGGATGGCCTATAACGGCATGTTTGGAAATCTTGGACTTGCCACGGCCCCTTTGTTGACCGGTGTGGTCAACTGGCTGTGGGGACCTTCAGCGGCCTATCTGTGTCTTGGCGTGTTGAATCTTTTGGGTGTCGGACTGATTGTTGTCTTACCACGCATGGAAGTCCACCGATCCGGCAGCAAAAGTACCGGTGATGGGAACGGTCTTTTAGTTGCATTTCTCATCCTGCTGGTGGCCATGATGCTGGGCGGGGTGGTATACCGGGGAGCAACCGTTATTCTTCCGGCCTATTTCGAACTCAAAAACCAGGCAATTTTTCAGTGGCTGAGTTCTCTTGCAGGAGGCGGCCTCTCTGAAAATCTTGTGGCCACCACCAGTGTTTCCTTTATCTACATCGTGGGCATGCTGGGACAATATACCGGAGGAAGAACGGCAGAGCGTTTTGATCTTCGGATTTGCTATTTAATATTTCATGCCATAACGATTCCTGCGGCGTTTTTAATGGCTTTAGCCGTCGATCTACCCTTGATATTTTTTGCCCTGATCTACTTTTTCTTTCTGCTCGGTATGCAGCCCATTGAGAATACCCTTGTGGCGAAATTCACGCCTAAAAAATTTCACCATTCAGCATATGGATCGAAATTTGTTTTAACTTTCGGTGTGGGAGCCCTTTCGGTGAAAATGATTAAGGCCATTGAAACGGCCTATAGTATCGAAGCTGTTTTTTATGCATTGGGACTGACTTCCGTGGTTCTGGTTGGCGTTATTGTGGTGCTGATCAACAAAACACGTTTGAAGTAGGACGCTCTTAAGCCATATAAGGATTTGACATGCTGATTTGACCTAATATAAAGTATTATCATGAAAATTCGGTGTATCATTGTGGATGATGAACCACCGGCTGTGGACGAATTGAAATATATCCTTTCCCAGATCAAGGATATAGAAGTTGTGGCCTCAGCCGGATCGGCTTCGGAAGCTGTAACTGCCATTAAAGAGTCAAAACCGGACGTCGTTTTCCTCGATATTCACATGCCCCGGCACAGTGGATTTTATGTCGCAGAAAAAGTCTCACACTTTGATCCGCCGCCTCTTATTATTTTTGCCACTGCCTATGATCAATATGCCGTTCAAGCCTTTGAAGAAGGTTCCCTTGATTACATATTAAAACCTTTTTCCGAAAAACGCATACAAAAAGCGCTGATACGAGCCAGAAACGTACTCACCTCCAAAAGAAAAATCTTCGATGAAAATGATTTGAAACGACTTTTGAACGTTATCGAGGGAACAAAACAGTCGATCAATCGGCTGCCTGTTGAAAAAAAAGGGCATGTTTTACTCATGGACCCATCAGATATTTTCTTTTTCAAAGCCGAAGAGAAAAAAATACAGGTTCATACGCGAGACGATCAATTTGTCTGCCATACCGCCTACACGCTGGAAGAGTTGTCAAAAAGGCTCGAGCCTTATTCTTTTTTTCGAACACACCGATCTTATTTGGTCAATCTGGCCCATGTCAGAGAGATCATCCCATGGTTTGCAGGGCGTTATCTTCTAAAAATGAGGGACAAAGAAGCAACCGAGATACCCGTCAGCAGAGGGCATGTTAAAGATTTTAAGCAAAAACTGGGGATTTAGAACCTTCTTAGAGATAATCCTGCATTTTATCCAAATATTGTTCCATTCATCCCCAAAAAATGACATCTCAGAACATTAAAATTGCACTTTAATTAATAAATCGTTATGGATAGCTAATTATAACATGCTTATTTTTTAGTCCTCGAAAAGTATTGCCATGACCGTTATCCACCTTTTTATCGACCTGGCCGAAAACTTTGGCCTGATTGTCGGCGCCGCTTTTCTCCTTCTGTCCTGGAGTGCCTTCCAGAAAATTCTGTTCAAACAAAGTGATGAAGCTGAAAAATTGCTGTTGATTATTTTTTTCGGCACATTCGGAGTCATCGGCACATATGCGGGTGTGCCCGTCCACAATGCCATCGCCAATCTGAGGGCCATCGGTGTAATCGCCGGAGGTCTCTTCGGCGGACCCCTGGTGGGCGCAGGCGCAGGATTAATCGCAGGAGGGCATCGCTTTCTGATTGACATCAACGGATTTACCTCCCTCCCCTGCGGTCTTTCCACCTTTCTGGAGGGAGTGGCTGCAGGATTGATATCCACCCGGTTGAAAGATAACATTTTAAATCCGAAAGCAGCGGTCTTAATCGGCATCATCGGAGAATCAGCGCATATGTTGATAACCCTGGCGCTGGCCAGACCGTATGCCGAAGCATGGGTCCTCGTCAAAGTCGTTGCCATCCCAATGATCACGCTGAATGCCGTCGGCGCAGGTCTTTTTGTTCAAATCATCCGATTTGTTTTGAAAGACAGAGAAAAAATCAGATCCATTCAGGCGCAAAAAGCCCTGAACATTGCCAATCGCACGGTCAGTCATTTGCGGTTCGGGCTAACTCCCGAATCCGCCGCAGCCACCGCCCAAATCATTTATGACAACATATCGGTCGCAGCGGTTTCTGTGACAAACAACACCCATGTCCTGACTTTTATAGGCGCAGGCAATGATCATCACCAGGCCGGCCAAGAGATTAAGACAAAATCCACATGCGAAGTTCTTGAAACCGGTACCCCGGTTTTTCTTAAATCCGGCAATAAAATCGGCTGTACGAAGACCGGATGCCCGTTAAAGGCCGCCATTATTATCCCCTTAAGAAAAGGCGGGGAGGTCATCGGCACCCTAAAACTATACGGCGATAAGAAAATGCGTCTGAACACCATCGATTTTCAAATCGCTCTGGGGCTGGCCGATCTATTCTCGACACAACTGGAGCTGGAGGATGTTCAATTGAATGCCCGGCTTCTGGCTCAGGCTGAAATTCGGCGTCTACAATCTCAGATCAATCCTCATTTCTTGTTTAATTCTCTAAATACCATCGGTTCGTTCTGTAGGACCAATTCCAGCAAGGCCAGAGAACTGATCCATGAACTGGCCAACTACTTAAGAAAAAACATTGGGGATAACCGGAATTTCATTAAAGTCGCCGAAGAGATGGAACAGGTTAAATCTTACCTGTCCATTGAACAGGCGCGGTTTGGGGATCGAATTCGGGTTTCCATGGTTATCGAATCCGGAGCCGAAGACTGGCTGGTTCCGCCGCTGACCATCCAGCCGCTGGTGGAAAATGCAGTCAAACACGGTCTTGCAGGGCAGGAAGAGGGCGGACATGTCCGTATTACAGTATCCCGAAGCGACAGCAAGCTGCATGTTCTGGTTCAAGACGACGGGGTCGGAATGGACCCCGAACACGTTGAAAAGATGTTGTCCACAAACGGGCTGGAAGATTCAACCGGTGGTATTGGACTGAATAACATCAACCAGCGTCTGGAGCGAATTTACGGGCCACAATACAAAATTAAGATCGACAGCCGGCCGGAACAGGGCACTTGTGTTCACCTGATAGTTCCGGATAAAAGTACCATTAAACAATTTCAACATCAGAAAGAATCTTCAAGTTAAACAGGACACGAATTTTCGCAGATATACACAGATAATATTATATCTAAATTGAGGGGTCGGGGAGTTTTTAGAAATGTCCAACTGCCCATAACCCATTAATATTTATAGAAAAAATAGCACTAGACATAAGCTTTTGTATTTGTTATGAATAATCTCAACAATATCAACAGCAAAG